>BNJT01000141.1_pt1 | contig 116724 bp, 103 predicted proteins | sample 8540491 | NCBI WGS metagenome assembly BNJT01 (sample SAMD00202455, study PRJDB9452) | human saliva metagenome | host: Homo sapiens | reverse complement strand
CCAGCAAACTTCAAATCTTGCGGATCTTTTCCTATGAGGCAAAAAGATATAATTATTCTCGCCAATAATCGTTTCTCCCTTCAATTTACAACATGCGATTCTACAACAGTTCCATTCCAATCTACTTGGTCTATAATCGAATAAGGACCATATCTTTACATTTTCTCCAAGTTTAGCATTTGGATCAACAATCGCCGTTGGATGTATATTTAAACTCATAATTATTATACATTTCTTTTTATTTTGGAATTGCTAAATTCGAATTTAAATTAAATAGAACTTCAATCAGACTTATAAACTTTTATGCTACTCAGCAACAGGTCTTTCATTTTAGTCCATTTTAAAGTAGTTTGAGTATTATCTAATTACTAAAATCCTGTACTGAAAATTTCAAGTCGAGCTTCACTTACAACTGTGCACATCAACAACACCTTCCACGTGCGACTATTACGTTTGACTTTTTAACTTTTATTTTTCTACTTCCAATCTTAATGGTCTCCTGGAACAGCACCTCTTCTAAATTTACATTTGTCAATTGACATAAATAAAGGTATTTTACCTGGTTCCAACATTAACAATCCACAGCTTGTGCCAACGCTTCTATTTGTAAAACTCTGGCATTACTGGTTTTTCCAGGGAAAATGCCTTGGAGTCTTCCGTTCATTGTAACATTTTTATTGCTACCAAAGCGTCAGTACCAGTCTTTTGTCGATAACTTTGTCTACTAGCAAAACGGATATCTATGATGTAATATTTTCATAATATCCTCTACACTCTAATTTGTTTCATTTTTTGTATATATTCCTCTGAATTTATATTTTATTTCTGTTTCATCTATTCTCAAAAATTTTACATCTATTATATTTTGATTTTCATCCAAATTACAAGCATTTATTTATATATATAAATATTTTTGCAATCATCTCAGTTTAATCTCGAATTTACATAGTGTCCAGCCTTTATTTGCGATAATCTTGAGCGCTATAGGCGTTTCCCAAAACATATAAATCTCCAATTATATCAGAATTTTATATCTTTACAAATTCATCCCAGGATATCTCAATCCTTCTGGTTTATGGACCATCTGCACCACTACTACAGCATTTTTCCAAACTTCCTCCCAATGCAGTTGATTCTTTTTAAGAAAAATCTATTTCATAGTCAAATGCAAAAGTTCTGCATTTTGCAATATTTTCCATATAATTTTCTGAAAATTTACTTCGAGCTCATAATACTGTGATTTCAAGCTATGGTTAAAATCAATCGTATGAGATATTTTAAACCCATCATAGAGTAACGCCATCCACGTATTTTCCCAGCCTTTCTCATCTCGAAAATATAACGAGCTCCGTCATTACAACAGGTTCTATTTCCTCATTCAACTCTACAATTCAGCCTCTAGCAATTTTTCAACAAATCCAGCTGAACTTCCATCCAAAATAGGCAATTCATTCCTGAAATTTCAACTAAAATATCAGTTACTCCTGTAATTGAAAGTGATGACATGCTCAATCGTGTGAACTTTTCCATCATCTTCATTCTGATGTTTGTCCCTCTTTCCAAATCAAATAAATTTCTATAATCAACCTTTATAACATTATTTTTGTCACTCACATCTATTCTTTTTAAAAGTTATTCCTCGTTTCATCATTATTTTCGCTAGGTTTTAAAGTTAATTTTATCTCTTCTCCTTTATGAAGCCCAATTCCTGATATTTCAACTGTATTCTTTTATAGTTTTTCTTTTTCACGTCCTAATTCCCTCCATTTTCTAAAATTTTAGTCATCATTCTGTCTTTTATTTATAAAATTTTTCTTTTTCTATAAATATTATATCATAAATTTAAATATTTTTCCTTTTATTATTTTTGTGAATTAGTCAATAATTTATTTACTTTTGTATTACTTGGTATTAATCTTTTATAACTAAATTTTTGATTATATATAATGGTAATTTTATATTAAAATATAAATTTATATTACGTCCGATAATATTTAGAGATTATTTATTGACTTTTAATTGCATAAATTAGTACATAATTAAATAAATTTGACATTTTTATAAAATAGTGTATAATTGAATTAGATAGAATAGATTTTTCTTCTTTGTAAAAATCTAAACTAAATCGCGTTTTTTAGCTTTTGTATAAATAGGAAAAATAGAATAAAAACTATCTCGATATAGTCAAAGATAGTTTTTGTTTTGTTATTTAATTATTTTACCAGATTTTTATTCTATCTTACGGAGCTTTTGTACATTTTATCTCCTGGTTTTGTTTCAAATACTTTATGGAAATGCATCAACATTTATCAATGTTCCATTTACCCTGAAGATATTTGGTGAATGGGAATCTGTTTTGCTAGATTTTTTAGATATTCTGGGTGTCGATTTTTGTCTCCACATTCTTGCAAAAGCTTAAAAGAATAATTTATTTATTGTGTCTGCATAGGCTTTTGTAGAATTTGGATGATCTTTTCATGTATAATTGCAATGCATCATAAGCAATGTTTAGTCCACCTAAATCGGCAATGATTTTCTGTTAATGTATATTTTCCGATTAACATATACTCCATCTCCAACTGAATATCTTTGAAAAACTGATCTTTCCAATTTTTGGTTGCTAGCGTCAAATTTCATTTTATCTTCTGTCGATCACCAGTTTTTTACATTTTCCATCTCCATCATATTCAGCTCCTGATACATCAAATGCATGTGTAAGCTCGTGTCCATATAATTGTTCCTATTGCTCCAAAGATTGCTGCATTTCTGATTTTGCCCATAATCATAGAATGGATATTGTAAAGATTCCGCATGGAAATACTATTTCATTTGCTCTGTTGGCGAATAATAAGCATTTATTGTATGCGGAGACATATGCCATTCTGTTTTATCTACTGGCTTTCCAACTTTTTGCATATCTTCATTATATTCCCATTCGCTTATTTTTCATTTGGTCATAAAGTGAATCATTGCTTGAAATTGTCATTTTACTATAATCTTTCCATTTATCAGGATATCCGATTTTTACAGTAACTTTTCGATAATTTTTCAAGCGCTTTTTCTTAGTTGCGGCACTCATCCAATCTAGTTTTTCAATTCTATTTTCATAGCTTTTTAATATATTCAACCATTTGCTGATGTTTTTCTTAGCTTCTGGAGAAATTTCTTTGAATATAAATTTTCCAATTATTTCTTCTAAAAGCTTTCATTTGTAAAGTTTAATGCTCTTTTTCAAGTCATTTCTCTTTCCTTTTTGTCCATTTAAATATTTTCCAAAATTCAAAACTTCTCAAACTAATTGCATCATTTAAAGAAAGTCCAGCTGAAGAACTAATTAAATTATATTTCATGTAATCCTTTAATTACGTCAATATTTATCATGTTTACAAAATTTATCCAAATTTTTAAAATAATTTAGTTCGTTATTATTACTTTTATCAGTTTTTCACATTAAGCTCTTTCAAATATTGTGCTAAATCTACATTTTTAGATAAAGTAGCTAAATCAGTTACTTTTAAAGGATTGTATATTTTTACATCATGACGTTCTTCATTCAGTCATCAAGGTTCCTGCATATCTGTTTTCAAAAAGCAACTATTTTTGCTTTTTCAAGGTGTCTTTTCTCTAAATATTTTTAACATATCACTAACGTATCTCGTATATTCTTCTAATACCACTTTATTCTCTTTAGTATCTTTTTGATAAATAATCTCTGACAATCCTAATTCCATCACTTCCTAAATAAATTGCATTATTTTTAGAGTTATTAAGGTCTGTTCCTACTCCCCAGCCATAAAAATTCAGAGCCTCAAAGTTTTTGTAACTTCTACATTGTATTTCTTTCAAATCATCAATATTTTTGTATGCATTTATCTTTTTCTAAAATCTTTTTTAATGGGTGCTAATCCTTCCTCGTTTCTTTTTCATATTAGAGAAACTGTCATAAAGGGTTACAACTCATCAGCAGTCAGTGATGTTTTTATAAGCTCCCTTTTATTAAAGGTTTACGTATCTTGATTTTTTCATTAAGTTCATAAAAGATCCCCAAGCTGGCTTTGTTGAAGGTATTTTGATCTCAATTTTCGTTTACACAACTATATCATCTGTGCTCTAACATTCGTGCTGAGTTCATCAAATAATGCCCTATCATTTTTCCTTCAAAAGCTTTGCTGCTGCCTTTTCATAAAAATCCCAAAATCCTGCTTGTTTTCTGTGCAGGTTGTGCTGCCAGTTTTAGTATTTTGAATTATCCGATGTTCCTCTAATATCAGCACTTTGTTCATTCTCTGCATAAATTAAATTAACGCTTGCTAAAAATAATGCCAAACTGTAAGTGACTTTTTCATTTTCTTCATTTTCTTTATAAAAGAAAATTTCTCCTTTCATTTTCGTATACACTAAAATTATCTTAAAATCGAACTCCAGAAAATTATGACTTTTCTCTTAAACCATAGTTATCAGTTCGATTTTTAAAAAGGTCTAAAATATATTCTAAATTTTTGAAAATGTACATGCTACTATACATTTTTCTCATATTGTTTCAACAAATTTATATATATCAATATTTTATCATTCAATAATATAGCCCTAAAACACAATCTAAGGCTATCTTTACTCAAAACCATCTTTTATATTAGAAAGCAGAATTTGCTCTACCTTCATATTTTTCTTCAATATATTTCTTAACTTTTTCACTTTTTGCAGTGCTTTTACTAATAACTCTCTCGTCATTTTCCATTTCCTTTGATACTGTAACAATGTTTACACAAGGTGAGTCTTTACCTTCAATCAAGATAATTTCATTTTTGTAACTCCAGCATCAGTGCAAAGTTTGAATTTATGATTGCTCCTGCAACTTCAGATAATCTTGGTGCAGTTTGCTCGTTCGATAATGTTTCAATTTTGATATGAGATTTTTGAACAATATCAGCTGGTGTAGCATCTAATTTTGTATTGTCTTTTAATTTTATAACTCCAGCTGTCAAGCAGAATTAATGAACGTCCTCCATTTGTTGGATCGTTAGGAATAATTAAAGTATCTCCATTTTTTAAGTCGTTAATATTTTTATCTTTTTAGAATATAATGCCATTGGCTCCAAATGAATATTTCCAACTGCTGACAATCAATGTTATTTTTCTTTCCAAAATCATCCATATATGGAACATGTTGGAAAAGTTTTGCATCTATACTTTTTGTCTGCGAAAGTGCCTTGTTGGCTGAACATAGTCATTAAATTCAACTATTTTCAAGTTCAATTCCTTCTTTTCAAGTCATCCTTTACCAAAATTTAATAATTCTGCGCTGAGGAACTGGTGTCGCACCTACGGCTAATCTTTTCGAGTTTTCCTGATGCAGCTCCTCCTTTTGCGATTCTGTTCCTTTACTTCTACAAGCTACTAAAAATAGTGCCATTGCTACATAATTTCAGTGATATTATTATTTTTCATAAATACCTCCCAAAATTTTTATTTATAATTTATTTTTACAAAGCTTTTTATCTAAATACTGGAACAATTACATCTTTATATTTTTCTTCCTATATTATACTTTTTCACTTTGTAGTACCTTTAACAATTTCTGAATTCTAGGATGCATTTCAGTTTCCTTTCAATGTTGCGAGACATTTTGCATAAGGTGAATCTTTATCTTCTTTTACAAGTCCGTCTTCTTTATATGACAATCCTGCATTTTAATGCAAAACTGCTAGTTACAATTGAGCTTAACGACTTCAGGTAATCTTGGCAGGCGCTGTTCTGCTAGCTCTTCAAATTTTATATTTTTGGATTGCTTACAATATCTTTTAATGTTGCATCCACATTCTTGTTATTATTTAATTTTTATAATTCCGGCTACTATCAAGCAAATTAATGAACGAGCCAAATTTGTCGGATCATTTGGCAACAATATTGTATCGCCATAATTCGTTAATATATGAATAAAGAGTGCAAGTGTGGGTAAATATATATTTTTCCAACTGCTGTCATCTCAAATCCATTTTTCTTTCCAAAATTTTTCCATATACGGGTATGCTGGAACAGTTAGCATCTACTTCTTTTGACTGTAGCACTTTATTTGGTTGAACTATAGTCGTTAAACTCCACTATTTCAAGTTCTATTCCTTCTTTTTAAAGTCATCCTTTACAAATTTCAAGATTTCTCCAGCAGGAATTGGTGTGGCAGCAACTTTTAATTTTTCGAGTTTTTTGCAGAATCTTTTGAAGGGATTATCTGAATTTCCGAAAGCTATTAAAAATAATGCTGTTACTAAAACTAACAAAATCATACTATCATCTCCTTTTTGTATAACCTACAAAATTATTATTTTTAATTTATTATATTATGTTCTTTTCTCTTATTCATAAGAGCTTTTACAATGCTGTTACCAACAAAACTGTATAATTTGTACAAGTACGATTATAACAATTTAGTCGCCTGCCACATTACTTCTGGGCTTAGATCTTTGATAACCGTCAATTACAGCAGCATTTTCCAGGTCCACCACCACCGATTGTCCCAGCCATCGCAGAATATCCAGTCAGACTGATTAATGTTAATGTCAAGCCATGAACAAGTGCAGGAAGTACTTCTGGTATCATTACTTTAAAAATAATTTCAGAAACTGTTGCGCCCGTCGATTTTGAAGCTTCAATAAGCCCATCATCTACTTCCTTTAACGCGTCCTTCTATAATCGCTTGCTACAAATGGTTGCAGATCTAACGAAAGCGGGAACAATAAATGCGACACTTCCATAAGATTTATTTACAAGTATTCTTGAAAGCGGTATTAATAAAAACCATCAGAATTATAAATGGTGATCTGTAATATTTTACAATAATCATATCTAATATCTTTATGAGTGTTTTGTTGGCTTTACACCCTTTTCATCAGATGTAACAAGTAGAATTCCAATTGGCAGTCCGATAATTAATGCTATAATTGTCGAAACAAATACCATATAAATTGTTTTTCCCAAGGTTCCAGCCATATTTTGAAATTGTGACAAGTAATCCAGTCAAATCTTACTCCCATTTATACCACCTCGAATCTGTTTTATTTTCTTTCAGCCATTCAATAATATCTTTTGCTTTCTCTTCGTTTGCCGAAATTTCTATTAATAAATTTCCAACGATAATATCCCCTACCTTATCAATAAAATCCACTTAGAATATTACTTCAACATCATATTTACGAATAATTTTTGTAATATATGACTCGTTTACCTGTTCTTCGTTATATTTTAAGGCTTAGACGTAATTTTCCATTATTTTTCTTCACGGCTCTTTATCTCTTCTTCTGTTCTAAATTCTTCAGTGTGAAATATTTTGTGCAAAATTCTTTTTGCCAGTTCTGTTTTCCGGTTTAGGAAAATCTCTTTGTTTCGCCTTTTTTCAATAATTTGTCCATCCTGACATAATCGCAGCTTTTATTACAAATCTTCTTTATAACCTCCATTTGATGAGTAATCAAAATTATAGTTATTCAAACTTTTTAGTTTATATCCTTCAACAGTTCCAGAATAGAATTAGTCGTTCTTGGATCAAGTGCTGATGTTGCTTCATCTGCAAGCAGTAATTGGGGATTGTTTGCTAATGCCTAGCTATCGCCACACGTTGCTTCTGCCTCCCAGCTGTTCGAGGATAATTTACTTTTATCTGAAAAGCCCACAATTTCAAGCAGCTCATCCACTCTAATATCTCTTTTTCCATCCTGAAAATTTGCAGCAGGAAAAGCTAATTGTCAGCAACATTTTTGAGTTATGAAATTAAAATGCTGAAAAATCATACCAGTCTATATCTCTCTCAGCCTCTGTATTAAATTTTAGAATATTTTTGTTCTCATATCCAGACTCTTTTCTTTTTCTGTCAACAATTTCATGTCTTACTAAAAATTTCTCCAGAGTAGGTTCTTCCAGCCTATTAAGAAGCCTTATAAGAGTAGACTTACCAGCTCCACTAAGCCCCATAATTCCATATATATCGCCTTGCTCAATGTCAAGACTTACATCATTTACAGCTAGCAATTTTGTCCATTATTAAGTTTATATTTTTACCAAAGTCCTTGTATCTTAATAAAACTGTCCATATTTCACTCTCTTTTTCATTTGTTTTACTTATTCTTACTTAAAAGATTATATTATTTCATTCCTTTAAGAGTCAACTAACTATTTTAAATACTTTTTATATTATATCATTTTTATATTGTATATACAAGTAAAAATTTTAGGATTTACAAAAATTTTATAAAATTATAAAAGGGTATGCTTATGATACCCTTAAATTTGATTAAATTAACTATTTGTCATTAAAAATTCACTTTACTCTTTGAGAAGATGGATTTTCAAAAGAATTTGTTGTGAAGTCCCTGTTTCCAGTATCTCACCTTTTTCCATAACCACTACCCTGTCCGAAAATTTCACGAACAAAAGTTCATTTCATGACTTACAATTAACATCGTTATCTTTTGCTCTTTCAATTTTCTAATTATATCCAGTACCTCTTTACAGTTCTGGATCAGTGCTGATGATTGGCTCATCGAAAAGCAGTATGTCTGGCTGCAATGCTAATGTACCCTCGCTATTGCCACACGCTGTTTTGCTCACTCCTGAAAGTTCATTTGGAAAAACTGTTCATCTTTATCGATAGCTACTAGGTCAAAGCATTTTTGTGTAATGCTTCTGCTTCTGATGTCATCATTTTTCTTTACTAGCTTTTAAAGTCTGACTATATTATTTCTAACTGACAGATGAGGAAATAAATTAAAAGTTTGAAAAACCATTCCTGTCTTTTAGCAGACATTTCCTATATCACACATTTTTATCCGCCAGATTATTCCCCTCAATCAAACTCTCTCCTGATGTTATTGACTCTAAATCAACTATACAACGTAAAATTGTCGACTTTTCACTTCCAGAAAGTACTATTAATGAGACGACTTCTCCTCTATTAATATGTAAATTAATATCTTTTAAAAATTATATTATCGTCATATTGTTTTTAAATCACTTCTACTATTTTTCACTTTTTCACTCTTTATCTCCTAGTCCAGCTTTTTAAAAACCTAAAATTTCTTAAAATTCTGACTTTATTTCTTTTTCTCTATATTTTTAAACAATCTATCAACTGCAAAAAGCTTAATACAAGATAAATGATAATTGCACAAATATACGGGCGTAATATTGTAGTAAATGTTTGCTAATTCCTTTGTACGCTTCATACTTCCGTTACAGCAGAACATGAGATTAATGAAGTATCCTTTATAAGTGTAATTAGCTCATTTCCCAATGTTGGCAGTACTCTTCTTATTGCCTGTGGCAAAATAACATATATTATTTTTGCCAGATAACTATAACTCAAGGACTTTTTGCGACCTCATGCTGTCCTTTATCAATACTTTTCTAGTTCCACTTCTCATAATTTCCACAAGATATGCCGCATAATTTATAATAAAATGTAATGTTGCCGCGTACATGGCTACGTGCAAGCACAACTTTGTATCCGCTCAAATTTTCATAAGCGGTATTCCATAATAAACCACCATTAACTGCAAAGCATCAAGGGAGTTCCTCTAAATATCAAGGTATAAACTGAAATAAAAAATTTTTACAGTCTTATTTTTCCCTGTATATGCATAACGCTCCTAAAATTCCCTAACGGGACAGAAAAATAGGATCGTAAACAAATATAATATTGCAACATTTAGGTAATGTTTTTAATAATTCTACAAATATTGACAATGATTGATTCGTTATTAATCTTTAAACCACTTTGAATAAATTTTTGATAACGTCCGTCTGCTCAATTCTTCAATAGCTTTGTTATAGCTTCAATCTAATTGTGTTCGCTAGTAGCAATTCCATATTCTTCTTCTCCCATAATTCTCGCTTAAAATTTTGTATAGAGATCTTTTTAGCCTGAGTTTCTTTTTGTTTTTAGTATATTTTGCCAATACTTCATCTGCTACAATTTGCATCAACTCTCCTGCATCAAGAGTCCATAAATGCCTGGTCATGCTGAGCATAAGTTTTTAAATTCCTTAGATTTTCTTTATCATCTCACCTGATTTTTCACAGCTTCTTCTCCACTGCTTTTCAGTTTGGCTTCCAACATTTTTCCTGTTAAATCAGCTTTTGCATTAATGCTTGAATCCTGCTTAACCACTATAGCTGATGACTTGCTAAAATAAATGGTTTTGACATTTCAGTTTCTTTTTCTTTCCTCTGTTATAGTAGAGTCCAGTTCAAAATTAAATCAATATTTCCACCATTCAAATCCAGTATCTTTGAATCCCAGTTTATGGCTTAAATTCAACTTCAGCACCTAACTTTTTGAGCAACCGCTCTCTTGCCAAATCAATATCAAACCCCACAATCTCTCCTTTTTCATTTCTTTTAAATCCCATCGGAACAAATGAATCATCAAGCCCAATCACACTATTTTCTTAGGAACTACATCAGCATTGGCTTTTTCCTTCTTTTTCATCCTTCTCAACACTGCACATTAGACGCTCAATGCTAAAAATCATCACAACATTATTTTTCATATCTACTGCCTCCTGCTTTCATTTATACTAAAATTTACAAATTAATTTCTAAATATATTATAATAATAACACTTTTTCAATATTTTGTCAATAATTATAATATATAACTTTTATATATTTCAATATATTTTTATTTATGGTTAAATACTAAAAATTAGAATAAAAATACAAGGTGAGCGATATTACCCACCTATTTTTATAATTCATCTAGCATTTTTCTCATTTAAATATCAGCTTATTTTATTTAATAACAGTGTACTATGATAAAGTTTGGTATAAATTCTATTTTTGTGCCATTAAAACATTAAACACATTTTCTAAATCTGTCTTTGCACTCAAAATATTACTTGCACTCATTACTACATCTTGAATATTTTTTGTTTCCGCCTGCTACCATTTTTGCATATTTTCTGATAACGTTTTTGAACTTTCCTTTATTTTTCTTGAAATCTGACTCACTTTATATTTTCTTTTTAGCATTTTCTAGTGTCATTTCAGATACTGCTTTATATGCATTTTGCACGTTATTATTAGCTTCTTCTAGATGTTTTTATTTCATTTTCATCAAAGTTTAGATTATTTTTCCCAAAATAGCTGTTTTTCCAAATTCATTTCTACGGAATTTACAAATTTTAAAATATTCCAATTTTTGCTGTTTTTACCATCTTTTTGTAGTTGATTCTCCATTTTTTTGATTGATTATTTTGAGCAATTTCATGTAATGAATTAGTAAAAATTTTTGTGATTTTTCCTGTCTATTTTTGCAATACAACTTTGTACTTGTCATTCAATTCTCCGACTTTTTGACGGTTTATCAGCTTTATAATCACCTTTTTCAAAATAATCGTTAATTTCTGTCAGTACCTTTTTGTTCCTCTATCAATGAATTTATCAGATTTTCAGCATATCAATAGCTTCCATTTTTGGGCTTTTGCATTACATCCGTAATTTCTTTTATATATTCACAAATCAAGTTAATTGAGACTATCCAAAATTTTTCGATTAAATGTCAGCACTTCTGAAATATTTTTATATTTCAGCTTCATTAAGAGATTCCTCTGTCTCTGTAAAAATGTATTCCATTCTTCAGAATTTGGTACATCGCTTAATTTTCGAATATTCATTATATTTTGCAGTTTTCCTCTGTTGAAATATCCTTTTTCACATTTAGTTTACTTTTACTTTATATGTATTTTTTGTCATTGCCCTTGTTATCACATCCCACAATAATTAGCAATGCCATTATTCCAATCACTGCATATTTTTCAATTTCATTATTTTCCTCAGAATATTTTTATTTTTATAAATACTAATTTTTCTACAATACTCTATGTATTATATCAAATTTTATTTATTTAACAAATTTATACTAATCCTGCAATCTTCAATATGTAAAAAGCCACCCTAGTTAATGTAAAAATACTCATAATTGTAGTAATCATAACAGTTCCCGAGTTACAGCACCATTATGACCCATTCCTCTTGCCATCAGTAAATGAAGTCGGTGTTGTTGGGCTTCCAAGCATTCCAAGTACTGCAACCAGCTTTTCGTCCTTAAATCAAATTTTTATTGCTATTGGTAAAAATATTGCTGTAAGAATCAGCAGCTTAAATGAAGACGAAACTAATACAATCTTTATTTTTGACTTCCTTTACATCAAAACTTGCTCCCTAAGTGCTAATAAACCAAGTGGAGTTGCGGCTGAAGCAAATGTTGAAATTGATTTTTCATAATTACTGGCTGCGGAATTTTTAAACAATGCCCAAATCATTCCAGCCAAAATTCCAGTATTAAAGTTCTTCATAACTCCCTTTAACGTATTTTTAAAACACTCTATTTAATTTCCCTGTTCTTTCGGACTAAGTAACATCAAAATCACAACTGAGCAACATTGTACAAAGGGACAGCTCAATTACCATAAGAGCCACAATTTTAGCCTCTCCATACACATTCTGCCACAAAGGCATAAGCAAGCAAAAGCAGCACTGCTTCCTGAATCCAGCTTGAATAAATTCTCCACGAATTGACTTATTCTTCAGACTGAAATAATACACTTATCATTATTGAAAAATGTTGCACAGAACATCAAATATTTCAAATCCCAGATTGCCGAAAAATCAGATAACGATAATTCTTTAAACAAAAGTACAGGCAAAGTGCCAAAAATACAAATCTATTCATCTTATCCGCAAATTCTAAATCTATAATTCCCTATTTTTCTAAAGACATACCCAAGTACCATAATCAGAAATACGAGGCATCGTAACGTTTTTAAACAAAAATAATTCTTCCATTTTCCTCACTTAACTTCCACAGCTATATAAAATACAGGAATTCCGTCTATCTCATCATCTAAAATCCATACCTTCATACATGATCTCTAATTCTTTTGTTGCCTGCTGATTATGTACTTTTGTCATTAATTCAAAGATTTGTAAAATATTTTCCATGTATCAGCCTTTAACAATGCTCTTACATCAACGAAAAATAACCATCTTCTGCATATTCTTCGATAATTCTTCTTCATCAGCTGTTTCATTTTTCTAGCAAGTCTTCTTTCCCTTTTATCCATGCCTCATAGTCAACATAAATTTCTGGCTGGTTAACAGCTACTTTATCAGGGATTCATTCTCTGTCAACATTCACGCATTCTATCATAATATGCCTTTACTATCCTTATTAAATTCTTCTGCACTCGTAAATTTTCTTTTACTAAACGTCCATAACATCATCAAAGTGCCATATTTTATTCACCTCTTAATTTTTAATATATATAAGTCAAAACTATTTTATAATTTTTGTCAATAATTCCCTCCACCAAGACAAACTTCACCATCATAAGCAACCACAATTTGTCTAACGTTACAGCTTTTGCAGCTCTCATCAAAAATCACTTCATATTCATTTTCGTTAAGTTTATTAATCCAGCTTTTGTATCTTTTTGTCTGTATCTAAATTTTACAGTACATTCTAGCAAGACTGTACTTCATTTATAAAATTAAAATCTGTTGCAATTAACCTTTTGAGATAAGTACCGAGTTATCACCTTGTGTGTTACTATCAATTCATTTTTGTAAAATCATATCCACAACAAACCAAAGGCTCTCCAGTTCCTTCCTTTGTATTTCCAATCCAATTCACTTTTCTCTGTCCGATTGTGATAATACATAAGTCCATTGTGATGACCAATACCTTTTTCCTTGTGTATTTACAATATTTCCACCCTTTGACATGTAAGTATTGGGATAAAAATTTATTAAAAATCACGTTCTCAATAAAGCAGATTCCTGTGCGTCTTTTTCCTTCACTGTTGCCAAGTTATATTTTTCAGCTATTTTCACGAATCTGATGGCTTTGCGTACTCTCCTAATGGAAAACAGAACTTTTTCCAGCTGCTCCTGACTTAACGACAAAGAAAATATGTCTGATCTTTTGATTATCATCAATTCCTCTTAACACTAGTCGATTTGATTTTTCCATCTTTTTCTTTGTGAATAATTCTCGACATAATGCCCTGTTGCCACATAATCAGCTCAAGTTTTCATTGCATGGTCAGAAATGCACGGAATTTGATTTCCTTATTACACATCACATCGGGATTGAGGCGTTCTTCCTTTTTATACTCATCTAGAAAATATGTAAATCACTTTGTCCCAATACTCTTTTCACAAAATTCACCGAATAATAAGGTATCTCCAACTGCTCTGCCACAGCAATCACATCCTTATAATCTTCTTCTGCCATACATACTCCATTTTCATCTTCTTTCCCAATTCTTCGTACAAAACTCGATTACATCGTAACCCTGTTCTTTAAGCAAAAATTGCCGCAACGGAAGAATCAACTCCGCCAGACATTCCTAGTACCACTTTCTTTCTTCTTTCCACAATATTTTCTCTATTCATAAATTCCTATTGCTCCTTATATATTTTTCTACAGTTTTTGATTTTTAGTTTAAGTTTTATGTTTTCCTTTCATTTTTATTCTTTTTATTTAGGCATATTGTAATAAAATTTGTACAACTTTAAATTTGGGCTTTTATTTTACAAACAAACAACATTATTCGTTTTAAAATTCAATAACACTATATAAATAATATTAGTATACACAATATATAAAATCAGACAAGACTATTAAATAAATTAAAAGAAACAGTGTATAGATGTCAAACATTTTGTTACAAATATATTAAAAAAATATTTCTTTCCCTAATGTGTCTTTAACCTACAGTTTTCCTTTGTACTCTTTAATACTTCATTTGGACTCTTTAAAACCCTGATTACTTTTTCTTGATATTTGATACATCTTGTATTGGCTCCCTTGTGCCCTTAACAGTTCTTCCTTGCTTTTACTAAGTTTCTTGTCTGCGCATGGTACTTGCTGTCAAACATAGCGGCTTCTTTCACTTTTCCATTCTCCATAGCGAATATGGACGGGTTGTCACATTACTCTTTCCTTCTCCTCAGTTTCACACTCAAACAGCGTTTTTCTTATCACTTTCAAATTTGTGAACTCTTTCCCGTTGTCTGTCTGAACTTTCTTTATATCAATCCCAGCTCCTTTCAGATTCTCTAAGCTTTTGCAGTCTGATAGATTACTTTTTTCATCTGCTATTTTTTAACACTCTTTTCTTCAACATATTCATCTAATGCCGTTATTTAGTGTACTTCTGATACGTGTGCCAAACTGCTTATGCATTCTTCCGGAACATATTTTATATGTCTATCATGCCTCTTTCCCCGAATTGCTAACCTGTTTAGCCTTCTTTTTTTTCTTTTATGCGACTTTTAAAACTTTTCTTTGGCGTGCCCTTCATTTCCTTATTATCTTGCATTGAATCATGTACGGCTGTACTTCCTTTCTCACGCGAACATAGCTTCTGCCAGCCAACTACTTGTAAATTTCCTGTCTGTTTCTCATAGCCATCTCTATTTCTTGCTTCTTGCGTGTGCTTTGGTTCGGGTGGCTTTCAGGTCTTCTACTTTTTGGCAGAAGAGATTGGACTATTATTAATGTGCCTCTGTCTCAACGTTTTATCTGCTGCCGGTGATGTCTTATACTTCACTGCTGCCTTGGTGTTATTATGTTTGTGCATACTCAATTGCCCGTTGACGACACGGTATATTTCTGATATACTACTCATATGAGAAAGGTTTCACTCCTTAATGTGGTTTGGTAGATTTACATTATATCGAGCACTACCCACTGTATTCATCACATATCTATTATCTCACAACATTAAATAAAAATTAAAGAAACATCCTTATTGAACTGCTCTCTGGCACAATTTATATTTTAGATACAATTTACGGCTATATTTTGTGGGAACTTCGATTACATTTAAGTTTTTATCAGTATAACTTTTATATTTGTGTTTTTATCAAATCCGAAAATACAATCTTGCGTGTTTTTACCATCCAAGGCTACATAAGTTATTTACATAATATACACCTTTTTCCCTGCTGAATAAATTTTATATGATCCATATACTGTACTGTCATCATCAATATCGTCATAGATTTTTCTTGTATTTCTCCACTGTACCAATTTCATAGCCTTGAACTAATTCATCTATTTTCCTTTATCATCCTCCATTATATGAGATATCTTTCAGGATATTTGTTGTTATCAAAACTTCCATCCATCCAGTACTAACCGTTGGGAGTTGCTCCTTCAACACCTCCTTTCATGAAATTTCAATGTTTTTATTTGAAGGCGTAAATTTTTCTGCAAATACAGACATTCTATTGCCAACATTGATACTAGAATTAATTTTTCGTAACTTTCCACTCTCCTGCTCTAATTTTTGATTTACAAATTGATTCTATCATACGAACATGAATAAACTGATACTTTAAAAACAAAATTTAATATACACCCAAACCTATTTAAAATGAAACTGCTAAAATTATATAAATTGAGAAGTGGTTAAGACTCTTTGAGTTCGCTTTTTAAAGTTTTTACTATAATATAATTCAGAATATATTAATAGTGGAATATGTTTATAAACAGAATTTTTGTTCTAGTATTTATTTAACAAATATACTGTTAAGTTTATACTAAACTAAAAAACATACTAGATTTAAATAAAAAGAAATTAAAGGGGTGAAATGTAATCTCAAAGACACAAAATTATAGATTTCGGGCATTTAACAAAAATTCTTAAGACATATTCAATGCAATTTTTATAATATTTTTCCATTAATATTCTATCCTTACTAATATTTTAATACATAATTTGTCATGATTTTTATTTGTTACAATATATTATTACATTATTTTACAACAGACAAAGATAATTTAAATAACAGGATAAACAAATTGATTTCCGAATATTTCAGTGTTATACTTGAATTATCTGATTATTACAAAAATAAATTTGAAATATTATTTAGAGGTGATTATTTATGAAAGTGAGGTTGTAATTTTAAACAATCCATTCCTTAACAAAGGTGACAGCTTTTTACAAAAAGGAAAGAGAAGAATATGGATTATTGGGACTTTTTACCACCGTATATTCAGACTATAGATGAACAGGCAAAAACAGGCTTATGGACAATTTCTGAAAAAGACAAGTTAATTGAAAAAGACATTTCTTAATGGAAATTTTTAATACAAACAGAACATTATTTTATTATTTATTTAGCAAACACGTGGTTAATTTATGCCAATTGTTTATGATCCTGTAATTGCAGAAAGCATAGAAAATTATAGTGAATTATTTGTAAAATCCTCAAAATGCGGCTTATTTGTCAGTAAAAAGAGACCCGAAAACATAGAAACTATTTTTAAAAAATGCTCGCTGACAACAGAAAAATCCGTTTAATTGTCGTTACTGATGCAGAAGGAATCCTTGGAATTGGTGACTGAGAACTAACGGAGTTGACATTTCAGTTGGAAAACTGATGGTTTACACTGCCGCCGCTGGAATTGATCCCGCTACTGTCCCTGCCAGTTGTAATTGATGCTGGAACAAATAGAAAAGAGTCGCTGGAAAACGACTTGTATCTAGGAAATAGATTTGAGAGAGTTCGAGGAGAGGCATATTATAATTTTATAAGACGAAATTTGTAAAAACAGCTGAAAAACTTTTTCCCCAAATTTATATCTTCACCGGGGAAGACTTTGGGAAGATTAAATGCGGCAAATATTTTAAATAAATATAAAAAGTGAAAATCGCAACTTTTTAACGATGATATACAAGGAACTGGAATTATCACTAGCTGGAATCTTAGGAGCATTAAAAATTTTCAGGTGAGAAAGCTTATCGACCAGATTTATATGTGTTTTGGAGCAGAACTGCGGGGCTGGGAATTGCCAGAAGAATTTTCAATGAGAAATGGTGAGAGCAGAACTTTCTGAAGAGGCACGGTTTTATCTGAGTTGACAGACAAGGCTTACTTATTTGAAGACACAGAAGGACTAACTCTAGAACAAATTCCTTTTTCGCAAGAAAACGGAGTGAATTTACAATGCAAATGAATTAACTACTTTGGAGCTCGCTGAAAATCCGTGAGACTAACTATGCTTGTCGGAACTTCCACAGTGCCAAATACTTTCACAAAAGAAATAGTTCAAGAAATGGCAAACACACACTGCAAGACCAATAGATTTTTCCATGAGCAGCCAACAGGCTGGCGAAGTGATGCAAAGATCTTGTTGAATGGACAAACGGAAAAGCTCTCGTTGCAACAGGTAATACCATCAGATCAATAGAACTCAACGGAATTACCTACGAAATTGGGCAAGCAAACAATGCTCCTAATCTATCCTGGGCTGGGACTTGGAATTATCGCAACAAAATCAAGATTGTAACGACAAAATAATCTCAGCAGCCGCACATCGTTCACTAGGTGGAATACATCGACACGTAAAACCCTGGAGCTGCGTAGCCTCCCTCCAGTATCAAAACGACAGAATTTTCTGAAACAGTGGCACTGTCAGTCGGACAAAAAGCGTACTAGATCAAAAATTAAATACAGAATCTTTAAACAATTTAGTAATAAAAAATACAAAATGCTCCTAATAAAGGATTTTCAATTAATTTTTCAAATTTTAAGGCTCATCGTAATCTTAATCTGAACAATCCCACCAGGCAAATCGATATCATACAGAAAATATAAACCATTCTGATTCTCCATAATTTTCTCAATTTAGTAAGGATATATGGACTAGCTGTTTTTCTGCATTGAATGTCAATCAGAACTTTCGGTTGATGATAACTCACCTGGGTTTGTTGTCAGATAAGGTTGGGGGATTTGGCGAAAGAAGAATTTTGATCTGATTTTAAAACTCGTGGGTTTTATAATTCCTTTAACAAAGGGTCTTGACCGCAGTCAGAAAGTAAAGCCAGGAAATCATTTCTCAAATGTTTAGTAGGCCTTATAAACAACGATAAACATAGAGTATATATCTAAACTCTATAGTAGTATTTAATTATTAAAAATGCAAATATAACTGAGTGACTCACCGATTTTCGGTTTCTGTCAGTATACACGGTGTTTGTTCTGAAAGTTTTATTACCAAGATTTTCTCTCTCAGAATATTTTTCTATCCTCTTTATCACGAAGTTTTATCTTTTGAAAAGTCCTCAAACTCAATAATAGCCAAAATAAAGATTAATTTATTCATGTATCTTCCCTTCATAACTTTTATAAAAGATACCAAATCTGACACTTGTTTTTCATTCCTCTTTATCACTCTTCTGTCACATACAGGTTTTCTCCATCCGACAGGTCTCATCAAAACATACCCAGCTAAAGTACATAATCGCTACCAATTTATCACTAATCATAATCCTTGTGCACAATATAATTCAAAGTGAGCCTCGTCTGAGTTTCAGTACTCACTCTTGCATCAAATTCTCCCATTTGAGTTCCTCCAGACCCACAAATCAATCAATTTATCAGGGTGTCCTGTGTTTGGGAGAAATAATTCCTTTGAGGCACGAGAATGGTTAAAATAATGTTCTGTTGTTCGCATATTCATTCACGCTGCCTTTTCCCAAACCCCATAAAGCGACTCCTATTCTCAAAAATCGAGTTTGTCATATCAAGACGATGCTCTCATGCGACGTTTGTTATCGAGGTCAAAAGCTCCGCCTAAAGCAAGACAAAGAATAACCAAACGCGATTCAAAATATCCAAAATCACTCCCTTTATCAAACCGTTTTCAATCTTTATAGGCCTTATACATAACACCAGTATAACTGCACAAAGCATTTCCACCTTTTCTCGTTTTCGCAATTTCTCATAGATTTCAATCACTTTGTGCTTTTCAGTAATTTCAAACTTTTTCTCAGTTCTTCACAGAAAGAAAGGTTTTCAATATGTCAATAATTTCGTTTAGATTTCCTGTTTAGATAAAAAGCTCGGTCAAAGAGCCACTCACTTTTGCTTATACACGGTTAATTTTGTTTAGTTTTGCTTGTGCGATATTACCAATTTTCATGGAATTAAAGTCTCCAAATCTAATCATCATCATTAGATGTAAAATCGTCATCACGCATACCGTACGCGCCATGATGCTCATAAATTCGTAGATGTTTTGCCGAGAAAGATATCATGCTGTGTCGTTCCACGTCACACCCACTGACACTGATCGTTTACGATCTTCCACTTTCCAAATCCTTCTTCAAATCCCGTGATTCATCAAAAGCTTTTGTTCGCACTGTAGCAGGATGTCTCCTTCATTAGCATCGCCGTAAGCCCTAAATCACCACCAATAGCACTGTATATCTTGTTTCATTTTGCACATATAAGTCAGTGTCATCAATTTTCAGTTCAGCTCTCATCATCGCGCTTTTCTCCTTTGCTGAAAGGTGTATAGTAATTCTTGGAACAATAATCCTACACTCGTGGAATAGGCTCATCGAAGGCTATGATTTTCTTGATTACATGCGTACGCAACTTGCAGACCATTTCTCACTGTCCCGCAGCCAAAGCGGTAAAAAGAATCCGCTGTAAAACAAATATGTTCCAGTGAAGCCGAAGTCGCCGGAGCCATCGCAATATCTCTTTTGAAGCTCGGATCATTCATATTTCTGATAATATAAAGTCAATTTTATTATTGTACTGCAATGCGGATTTTCCTGAGACATCTAAATGTTTTCGCCGCTGACCTCCATGGCAACTGGTTGTAAATAATATGTACGAATAAGACTTTAGTGATCGTTTCCATCATATTGCATATGCTGAAAGCACCGAGCGTGCAGTGGCTCAGTATGATCAATAATAATTTTCGCGTCTGGTATGGCTATTCTGCAACGTATCCAGCGTCAATCCTCCCATTACCTGCAATACGCCAGCTTAATGCCAGGTCGTCAGAATTTCCGCTACTCATCATCGCTGACGGAATATCTCCCGTATCAATCCAAAACTGGCACTAAAATTCTGCTCCCCAAAACATCTCCGCACATCACTTTTCGGGGTATTCCAGTTTATCATTGCTTCGTATATATATTTTTCATTTTTCTTTTATCCCTTTCTGTTTTATCTTTATTATTTTGCCATCTAATTTATTTTCCATTATAGTTCCCTGATTTATGCATACAGGATAGTAATAAAACACTTTTCCCACTATCATTTTCTACATAACACATATTAATTTTCCATTTCATGCAATTTCTTTCCATTTTCTTTCACTTTGTTCTCTCGCTATAAAGCTTTTGCATATTTGTACATCTCACCATTTTTGGAGCAATTTCGTTTTTAATCCCAGGTGTATTATAATTTGGAACTGTAAGTTATCTCTATATAATTTTCAATATTTCCAGTATAAGTACTCAGTCTTTTCCATCTAACTGTAATTTTCATCATTTAATATAGCTGTTCTCGCTACGTTTAGCAATTTTCTTTTGTGAAACTCCTCATACCTCCACGAATTCTTTTCTTGTAAATATTTTCTTCTTTGAATCATGTTTCTCCATTTTTGATACAACAACTGACTACACGGCAGTTTCCTCCAATTATAATCCCATTTACGCAAAATTTTTATGCTATTAAACGATTAGCACCACCTGCTACCACTTCAATACTAATTTGCTAATTTCTGATTCTCTTAACGCTGTTTGCCCCTGTATTTGTCGATGTAAGAGAACGTGCTTTCTGACTAGATAACTTTCTCTAGCTGGATTTATTTGATTCCTCCTGTCGAATCGTAATACACTATACCATACATTTTCACCTTTTGATTGTGTTTTTAAATTATGTTTTCCTGTTTTTCTAGGGCTACTTTTTCAAATGTTTGTGGTTTTAATTTATATTCTTTTGAATCCAATACTAATTTAATTTCAGAATTTGTTGGATTACTGTGATAGTATCTTATGTGAACCTCGACTTACACTTTGAGTTACTGTTAGCACTGATACATATATCCTCATATAAAGTAAGTATTTTAATTTCTAATTTACATTCGCTTCTCTAATATTTTATTTTTACCTTATTTAAATTCATTTTTCTAACAACCTAGTTTTAACGATGACTAGTCAATAACTATTGAGTGCACATTTTATTTGTTCTGTCCAGTGCTTTCATTAAATTTTCAAATTCTTTTATATCTTCTTTTCTTAGAATCTGTGCCATTGCATTTGCCAAGTACAAGAAGTTCTTGATAATTATTTTGAATTTGGTTGTATGTTTCAACATCATAATAACTTTTCTGTCCAGAGTTTTGTAATAACTGTTGCGTGCCCACTCAAAGTTGATAATTCTCAGTCGTTCTCTAAAGCTACCTTTCAATTCTCAGGTTTAGATTCCGAATAATAATTTCTTCCACTTTCACTCACAAAAGTCAGTAGCTTAATATTTATAAATTCATACAGTCTCTGTCTCCTGAATATCTCCATTTCTCTCTCTATGTTCTTCATCAATTATTTTTGAGGACTAAGTCTTCGAGCACTAAAATCTAAAATTTTATTTCTATCTTTTTACCCCACATATTCCAAATATAATTTTCGCTGGTAAATGATCTTTCTTGTACTCTTCGTTTCTATAATAACTTATTGTTTCAGATATGCTTTTACCTTTTAATGATTGATTTCGAAAATACTCTTTAAATTTATGATCAACGCACTCAAATTTTGCTGTTTCAGAGTGACCCTCAGCTTCTTGGATAGAGCATCTATTTAAGTTTGATACTGTCAGCTTCATACTTTGCAATTTTTCAATATCTTCAGCATCAAAATCATTTCTACTCTCTCATCTGTAATAGTATTTCTCACATAATTTTCAAAACTCGTTAATCAATTTCCATCAGATCTCACGAAAATCTAAATATGTTTCACATGTTCCCCAACTTCCATGTTAATCCATCCACATCCTGCTCACACAGAAAATTATATCATTAATATGCAACATAATTTTCTCGCATATTTAAAAGCCTTTCTTTATTAAATATTCACAAATTTTATTTTACACCGAACACGAAATACACCTCAATCGTAATGACACTTTCTCCGTTCTCTCGGCCATGACCAAAAGCGATTTCAGCCCCAGCGTATGTGCATAAATATAGAGTCTAGCGAAATCTCTAGTGCTGGTCTGGTACTCTTTGTATACAAGATAGTTGTTGAGATTCGCTTTGATCTACATTGTCTTTGGATTGTTACGATCGGTTTTACACATTCTGTGATCCATATCGTAGCTGACATCAGAAGCCAGATACGCTATCGCCTGCCTGTGGCACGGCATTGGGCAAATGTCGCAACGGTTCCTCCATTCTTACTTACCTGATCAGTGCTCTGACCACTGGCTACTACTGAGGGCTGTGGAGTTCATTGCGTAGGATGTTAGACTGCGCGATTGCCGATCAAGGCAGGCGTTGGCAGACTCCGTGCCTCACATACTTGCTCTTTTAGGTTTGCCCAGTCTTCTTTGGTTGGGATGTAGATTCCTCCAGCTGTCATTTTTCTCGCCCAGGTATGTGGCATGTACTCTTTTGAAAATGTATTTGTCAGTAGTTTCCATTGGCGTATTCAGATTTTTCAAAGTCGCTTGAGAACTTTCGCATCTTTTCGCACTTTTCCACGGAACGTTCAAACAATGGACAGTTTTCATCCATCGAAGGAGAATACGTTACAGAAGTCAAAGTGCTCCTTGCTTTGCACAGCCACATCACAGTTTTTAGCCAGTATCCTGTGCAGATTCATTGCTCCCAGCCCCACTGAGGCAAAATGTCATCGCTTGCTGACCGGTGGAACAATATCAATGTTTGTCAAATCTGATACCCATTGTAAGTGAATCAATTGTCGCCACGCTTTATTAGCTTCTCTTTATTCTTTTCCATTACAGTTGCAACATCAATGAACCAAGAGTGCATGAAAATCCGCCATCTTATCGTGTCTTCCTCATAATACTGCATTAACATCTGACTGCAGATAATTGCGCTAATTTCAGTACATGATTTGATGACACCGAACTGTTCCGATTTCTTTTCATGCGTGTTCTTATTTGTATCATCGTTTAAAACAACAATAGTATCCTCTGCGTTTGAGAAATTTTTACAAGAAGTTCCACCCGACGTTTATATCGTTTCTTTTTAACATTTGGATTGTCAACCAGTTTTTCACTAATATGCTCGTCTCATAACCATTTCATCTCGATATTGTCCATGTTCTAGGAATACTGTGTGTGGATTAAATGTGTAGCAAACTTCATCTTCCATTGCCAACTGCATAGTTACTCCTGGAACACAACTCCGATTGACAATGATTTTATCCTAATCATCCAGCATCTATCTTTGTACCTATCCATTCATTAATGAATCAGAATGAAAAGCACTCAAATAAACTGCTCCAGCTCCAGCTCTGTCTCAGCTGATTGCTACACGACAACATCTCCTCCAAAAGTCTACAGTAAACGCACAGGAGCTCTTCTTCCTTCCACTCGCTATTGACCTCCCTCTGCACCTTACTTTAGAAAGGTTACATCGTAAAACTCTCCACCACCAATCGAAGAGTTTCATCGAAGAATCAAAGCACGCATGGTCCCACTCCGCTCAAATTATCTCCCATTTCATCAAGAAAGCAAGAAACAAGCTCTCCGAGATCTGCTCGAATTTAGTCGGTGTGGCTCGCTGGTACTCCTGAGTTGTCAACGTCCAAGCGCGCATACTCTCTTTGCCTTTTCAACATTTCCGTCAGCCAACAAAGTGCGACTGCACAATCCCATCCTCATCTTGCTCGCAAAATTTCTCTCCAGTACTGTCCATCATCAGGCGCACAGCTTTTGATAAACTAGACTAGCACCCAGTTAAACGAAGCAAATCTGAAACTTCATCATGTAACCAGCTTAAAGCACTTCCTTTGTCTCAGTAAAACGCTATACATCCCATAAAAATCAATCATAATAATCATGTCGGATATCACTATCTCACTCCTCGTCAGAAAACACAAGTATTTTGTATTCACATCGTCTACCGAAATACACATCAACAGCCTCTGATCTCTTCTCCAGCTGAAAATTCGCCCTTGTTTTACCATTATCCTTGCTATGTAGGTATATCCATTTTTGCCTCATCTACTCTATGCAATCTTCTCTCTCGCATTGTATTTGTATACTTCAATTATATCCTTATCTATCATTGAAGAATACCTGATTCTTTCCCGATGACAAACATAATACTTTGTTTTCTAAATTCATGGCGTGAGGTATCCAAACCGCCACATACCCTCTGCGACTCCTGCTGTAACCGTAAAACTTTTCTTGCAGAGCAAATAGAACCCGCTTTGGTGCATAAATAACGCTACAGTAACTATTATATTCAGTTTAAGTTACATTTCAAAAAGCTCCAAACAGCTAACCCTCTTCGCAACGAAATTTTACTTGAAAACCTTTGTAAATTGTTATAATTAGACTGTGAAACCTAGCATCGTCATTTTTATAAAATGATCATTTAGTTTCTGTATCTGTAGCGCTAAGTTTTCCAAAGCATAAAATGTTTGGACTCGCTTCAGAAGACAAGACTTTGGAAATACCTCTAGGTAACGTTTCATACAAAACAGGCACGAAGATGACAGAATGTTCACACTGCTACTTTGATAGAAAAGCAATGTTATAACAGTGTGTCATCTATTAATAACGACAATTTATAAACTACAAATTTAATTCTCTCAAAATAATCTATATAATTCTCCACTTCCGTATTTGTTCCGACAACCTCAAATTTCGTCAATACTGAATTTCGTATTTTTCCCTGAACTATCATCAGCCTGGGTGCATGTCAGTTTCTGTTTCCGCTGGAACTTACTGAGGTTTAATAATTTGCTGTGACTGGCCTGGTAGAATTCTGTCTGTTGTTGCTGGAATTTCTCCAATGTTGCTGTGAATGTTATGTCCTCATTTCGATTTACCATAGTTGGATTTATCTTTATAAAATGCCGTCCCGACGTTGTGCTGCATCTACTATGAATCGTTCAAGCATTTCCATAGTTTTTGAATCGTAGATGTATACATCAGCTTTCACCTTGCTAGTACTTTATTCCGCCCTTTGTTACTAAATTTTGTTTTACGCATTACTCTTTTGAAATCAAAAATCCCTAATTATCCTAATTTGTTTCAATGAATGTCATAACAGCTGAGTTTAATATGTAGAAACTTCTTTAAAGACCTTAACTCCAAAGCTATAGTTATTTTACTCGAAACCTAAATTTGTATAATTTTAGTTAGTTTAGTGCAAATGCGTTCAAGTATGTTTCCAAATTTTAGGTAGACAAAATATACTCAAAACTAGATATTTTAATAAAATCTGCCTTTGAGTAGTATTAATCAGATGATTTTAGTCAGGATTTAAATTGTTCATTACATCATTGCATGATTCTTACTGACTTCTTCCGCTTTCAAATCCAGCTGTTCTTTTGTTTCTCTCGTTTTCTCTTCGGGCAGCAGAGTGCACTGTTGGAACACACTGCCTGTACTCCACAGCAATTTCCGGGATGCATCAATAAAATGGATTTGTCTCTCTCATGATTCTAGCACCCTTTTATCCAAACTAAATCCAGACACCACTGTGCACCTGGATTACAACCTACCCTTTCTCAAATTCACTGTCATCTATCTTCAACTTCTATATTATATACTAGTCAATATATTGTGTTTTGCTTGAGCCACCAACATATATGTAGTAAGTATCTCTATTTTTAAAATCCTTTTCAACAAGATTATATTTAATTTTTGATTAGCGGAGTATTTGCATGTACACATAAAGGGCGCTATTAATTACATATATCTTTATACATTAAAAATTCAGTCATTTAATAGTGTCAGAAGCGATCTCGACGATTAGCTCTGTCTAGCAGCCTTATTCTTTTCATTTCGACAAATTGATGACTAAAAATTTTGGAAAAATTTCTGAAAAGAAACTGGCAACGGTAATGTATTTAATATCTCACTCTATATATATCATGACGCTAGCGTCTTATACCAAGCCAGCAAGAAAGATCTTGTCAGAGTTCAGTACTCCTAAACTATACTACCTGGATTAATCACCACCCATATTTTGCTTGGTATTGCAACATGCTCTATAAACATTTAGCATATCTCAGATATGTCTCTTTGGTGAGTCCCTTAACAAAGCCAGGCTCTTAATCTTTTATTACCATTCTTTCCATACAGCTAAATAAGGCTAATGTAAATAAATTATAATACGAGCTGGTCATGTCTCCAGTTAGCCAGTGAATTGTAATCCAAAAAGGATATCATTCTTTGTAGTTATAGTCGTCTAATATCATCGTTTTTCATTATCTTTTAAATAATGTCGAAAACATTTGAAAAGCCTCCAAACAGAGCAGCCTTTATAGTAATTTTAGAAACTATAATTTCAGCCTATATCGACTTCTATTTAAGAAATCAATAAATAGTACGATCCGCTATGTTCATAACACTTTGTTACTTTTTGTCAACCACATTTTGTAACTAAGAATAAATCGAGCCTCCTCGATCACTTCCTACGTATCTCCTTTTAGTAAAAATGCCCCCTGCTCAAAAGACCTAAAATGAAGAACTTCATAAAATTAAAGATCTGTTCTAACGAATGCGGAAACCATAAGAATCTCAAAATTTCTTCTCTATACTCTTCTGCTCTTCACTTAGTAGATGAATCAGCTAAAATACTGCACTTGACGTGAGCATGAGGCCATCCGCCACTTCTTTCGTTTGCTTTTATCTGTTTATTTGCGTTTAGATATTATACATTTTGACTAGGTGCATCGTACTCAAGAGCCACCTGATATCTTCTATTAGATACACTTCACCATCATATATATATGGAGTTTTCTCCTGACATCATCCGCACTACCGGCTGTGTCATCAACTACTCGCATATCAGCATGCATTTCACTACGGTGCAGAGATTCCTAATTGATTTGGCTTCTTTGTCCCAACATCAGCGAGTTCTCCTGTGCTACTGAATTCATTGCCACATACCAAGCAACTTCATCTAAATTATTGCTACCTGAATATTCATAATCAAAATGTCCATACTTTGCATTGCGGCACCTCACTTGCAAACCATTTCGTATCGACTTCTGTTGAGAAAATCGCAAACCTTCGTCTTTGAAATCTCCTACCGTATTGAGATTCTGTTTTACCATTTAATTGTTTTAGTTTTTATTCTTTATTCTGACTTAAATCGTAGACATAGGTTTTTAATCCATATTTTCCTCAACTTATTACAAAACTCCAAAGCATGCCACCAAGATACTTTTTCAGCTGGACGTCTTCCTGCGTGAATTTGATGGATTATTCTCCATTGCTTCCAACCACACACATGTGTATGTTGGGTTTATTTGAAACTAGGCTACAAACTTCTGCTTTCATTAAAGAATGATGGTGTGTATCCATTTACTATAACCATATATATCCTTAAATGTTGGTTTTCTCCAGTCATTCTTTACTGTTTTATGAGAAGTTTGATTTTATTTGAATTTTGTAACTCTACAGCTATCTTATCAGACAGTTTGATAAAGAATCTACTAGTTACTTCTAATAAATTATTTGTTGTAATTTCTCTTTCTTCTTTATTTTTCGTTTCTATTTATGAAATGTATTTTCAACTGCGTTTTAACGGTTTCTTCCTAGCCTCGGCACCGCAATAGCCTTCTGTTTCTTGCTAGTTCCTTTAAATTTATATCATCTGACATTTTCCTCTTTTCAAGGTGAATTTCAAATATTCTTTCTCTTTCTTCTCATTCTGGAAAACTCTACAGAAAAATACTTCATCAAATCGATCCCTTTTCTCGAGTCTGGCAGGGGCTGTTATATCGTTGGCTGTTGCTACTACGAATACTGTGTTTTTCTTTTTCCTGTAACCAAGTCAAAAATTGTCCAAATAGACGTTTTTGTTATATCGCTTGCTCACCGTTTTTGATCTATTCCTGCAAGATGCTTTTTCTCATCTATCCATAAAATACACGGACTTATTGATTCATTCTGTTTTAGTGCCACTCCTCATATTATGTTCTGATTCTCCACGTATTTTCCTAAAGCTCTTCCTATATCCAGCCTTAATAATGGAACGTTAAACAATCTCGCACTTGCTTTTGCTGCCAAACTTTTTACCACAGCCAGCATTCCCACAAAGGAGTGCTCCTTTGGTCGTATCCACTCAAATTTCTTGGCCATCCAGTCTTCTAAATACTTTGTGCCTTAGAACTTAGCCATTCTTTTCAGTCCTTCAAGCCCACCAATTTCTTCTATCCTTAAAATCAGTAATTTCCCAAAATTGAAGACTTTTTAATTATTTGTCCTTTTTCACGAATGATTATATCTCTTCCCGAAAATTGAAATATTATTCTTAGATTCAATTATCATATTCAGCACATGATCTATTTCCAGTTTTGTCAGCACTTTCTAACGAAATTGCAGCTTCCCAACATCGTTTTATCCACATTCACATTATTTTCTTTAGTAAAGTTCAAATGTATTTTCAATCTCGTCTTTTGTCATGTTTGGGATATCAAGTATCAGAGTAAATTTTCCAAATCTTTAGGGCACTGTTTCTGCTTCTGTTACTACAATCACTCGTAAAATTATAATCTGAATTTGAATATCTAGTTCTGCTATCTTCTTTATAAAACATTTGCATCATCTTTGCATTTCCTGTCTTCCATTTCTTAATTATCAAAAACACATTAGTTTTCACACCTTCCGAAAAACTAGAATATTTAAAAACTATACAAATCCACAATTTCATCACTTTTAACCTTCGTTTCAAAATTTACAGCTCAAGGCTCTATATTCAAAAATCGCTTTATTTTATATTCTTTTAGTCGCTTCTTTCTACAGTGTGTCAACTTCCTGTATAATCTCCACTGTGTACCCAAATTATGAGGTCTTCTTGCCTTTAAAATACCTTTGATAAATTTGTTTCCATTTTTCCTCCTCATTTTTATTTATTTCAATTTTATAATATGACGAACTCATCTAAAATTATGATAAAAATTAAATAAACCTAACATTAAAAATGTAATTAAATTTTTTACCTTCAATTTTAAAACATGATACTATTATTTTTACCAACCAAACATCCTCCAAAAAACTCCCCTGCTCCAGCTGTGAACTTGAGCACTTCCTACGCTTTTACACCTGAATACTACTCTGACCCAACTGCTTTTTCAATCCTTCCATGCTCCTTTTTGCTGACTTTTTACTGCCTCTGCTCCCTACTGGGCTTCAGTTTGATCCATCAATTCAGCTTTTTGCAGTGAGTTTCCCACTCCTTTGGCTATCGCTCCGCCAACTTCTTCCCAACTTCACTCACATACTGCTCCTGCGCAAGGTGCCACTAGCTCCACCAACAACTGCTCCCAGCAACTCCCAATGTCCCAGTCCAATTGCTCCAGCCACTGCCATTCCGCCCTATAAAAACCAGCATTTGAAGCAACTATTGCTCCATAAGCAGAGCCTACTGATGTTCCTACACCTTTTTGTAGCTTCTCTAGACTTATTTCACCCGAACCCTAGTTTAAAGCTGTCCTATAATATCCATTGAAGAAGCCGCAATCTGCTCAACAATATGTAGTTACTAAAAACTCCTGAAAGGACTTTTTGGTAGAACATTCTCTTTTCGACTGCAACTCTTATTCCACCTGCAACTGCTGTTGAAAGTCCCATTGAAGTTCAGTCTTCCTCCAGCCTCGATTACTGCAACTTCACTTCTTCTCCGAAACAAGTTTTGTTCCAACATCGTTAGCCATTCAATACCAATTCCACTAGTTCATTGATTACAGCCTGTTTTCCTAGTTGTTTGCTTATTGCAAGAAGCATCTACGTCTTTTTCAAAACTGAATTTTCACTGCTTCTCTGTCACTGGACTGGTATTTTTCCTGAATATTTTTATTTCTTCCTTGCTTATATTTTTACTTTCCACTTCTCCAAATTTCATCTTTGTCTACTGAATTTGGAATATCTCCAGTCTGATCAGATGGAACTAATTTTTGACTGAATTTATATTTGCTAACTATCTATCATGTCATAAATGATTTTTGCAGTTTCATTGCATTTTTGTAGCTTTGCCTGATATTTTCTGACAATCTTGCTCGGAATCTTCTATTGTCATGTCAGTCAGAATCCATAAGTTCTCCTATTTCGGCTTTTAGTGCCTTTGCATAGTAATTTCTTTTTCTTTACTTCAGCATCTATATTAAATGTTCCACGTGACGTGTCTTCAAATATAAATCCATCTAAAGATTAGGATTTTGGCTTATTTCTCCAGTTTTAGTGTAAAGTGCTGACAAAATTTCCTCATTAGACTTGACCTATAGTTTGAATTTACATTATCAATATAAACATTTGCTTTAGTTTTGCACTTAATGTGTCTGCCACTACTTGTGGATCATTTAGTGCAGCGCCTTCATATATCATAGCCTCATTGTAATTTCTAAAATTTCACTGCTTTCCTTCATATCCTCAATAATTTGCTGTCTGTCCACAACTCTCCGCATTTATTATTCATCTTCGAGAATTTTATCAGTATCACATCTCCCACATAATCCTCTTTGCTTATCCCAACTTTTTGATATTTTTTCGACTTCCTTTTTTTCTTGTCAAAACAAATTTCAACTCCTGCCATAAGTTCATCAGCCATTTTTTCTATTTCTGGCTTCTTTTTACCACTAGTTCATTTTTGTCAGATTCAGTGATAAGCTTCTCAAATCCTTTTTATTCTTCACTTTTTCATTTTTGAGCATAACTTTTTAAAAATTTTTGATAATTTCCTCGTTTTCTTCTTCTGCTCCCTCTTAATCTCAAACATTTTCTTTCCTCCTTATTTTCATATATTTCTATTGTCCTTTTTAAGTTCTTTTTTTAATTTTTCTGCAATTCAATTGGTTCTAAAGATTTTTACATTTGATTGTGCAAAATATACCAATGCAAGTTTGTTATCACATTCAAAGGTATAAATTCCATCCTTCTTATTTTAAAAGTCTAGGTCTGTTTTGTCAGAAACTTTTTCATATAATTCCACTCCTTTTTCCGAAAATTCAACTTTAACTGTGTTCTTATACGATAGAAACGGATCAAAAATTTTTATGCACATCATCAATATATTTTATCTTTTATTTCAATATTTTCATTTGTAAACCATACTTCTTCTATTTCTGAAATTCTGTAATTCCTATAATCATTATTTCTTTTTCACAGTAACAGAAACAAATAAGATCTGATTTTCACTCATCCGCCACTTTTTACAAAATATGGATTTACTAAACCTTATATATTTGTGATATTTTATTTTTATCTTTCTCTCCCCTGTATTCCTTCCCTTAATTTTCCTAAAAATCTTTTCAAATAATAGTTTCTTCACGTCTATATCGTAAATTATTAATATACGTAAAAATTATATTTCTCAATATTCAGCCTCAGTTTCAACTCCACTTCTAACAAAAGTATCCATAAAAATTTCATCATTATTTTTATTCAAGATTAAATTATGACACTTCTCCTGAAAAATTTCCCAATTCCACTTTATTCAAATTTTTGTCCATATAATATTTGAAAATTATGTTCCCTATCCTTCCCACAGGCATTCCTAAAATACTCCGAATCACTTTTTATAATTTCATTCATAAAATCTCGAAAATTTGATAACTCCTAACCTCTTCATAGTCAATCTCCTAAAACAACAATATTTTTAACTTCAAATCTAATTTTAAAGCCATTTTCCTTAAATTTAATTTCCCAATTATTTTTCTTTCTACACAAATTATATCTAATATCAAAGTATAAATTCAAAAGGAAATATTTGTTTTTAATTTTTGTTCCCCTAAAAATATAGAAAACGCTGAAAATATCGATCAATTAATTTTTAATTATTTCTGTTCCTCAAAGCAGAATTCACTTTTTCCAAACAATATTCCCTATTTTTAAAAATATGATATAATTTTTGAGTTATTTCATTTTAAAATTAAATACAAAAATAATTGGAGGTAGAGATGGTAGAACTTAGAGATATTGAGAAATTATGCTAATTTTTGATTTGAAAAATAAATTTGAAGATTAACAAAGGGAAATCTTTGGATTAATTGGGCAGTCAGGAAGTGGAAAATCAACGATTTTTGAGGGATTATTCAAGGGATTTTGAAGGCTGATAAAGGGAGAAAGTTAATATTACAAGAATACTGAAGTTGCTTATATTTTTCAGGAATTTAATCTTTTTGTATAACAAAAAAATGTCTTTGATAATGTTGCTCTTCCGTTGATTTTTAAAAGAAAAAGTTTTCAGCTGAAAAAGTTGAGGAAGTTTTAAAATTTGTCAGGGCTGATCTGACAGGAAAAGAATCATTTATTGCTTCCCTTAGTGGCGGCGAAGGCAGAGAGGTGGCTATTGCCCGTGCGTTAGTGACAAATCCGCAATTACTGCTTTGTGATGAAGTTACAGCTTCTTTGGATAAATCTGTAAAGATGAAATACTTGACTTGTTTGAGGAAATAAATAAAAATATGGAACGACCATTTTAGTTGTTACTCACGAACTGGAAGTTGTAAAAAAGAGCTATGCAGCAAGGGTGGCGGTTATTGAAAAAGGTAAAATTACAGATATTTTCAATGTTAATCAGAAGGATTGATGAAAAATCAAACAAAAGTTATGCCGATTATGTGAGGGAGGTTCTAAAATGATAGATACTGAATTATTAATTGCAATAAAGGACACTTTTATAATGGTTCTTATTCCTACGATATGTGCCGTATTTCTGGGAGATTCCTTTAGGAGCTCTTGTATTTTTGACTGATAAAGCGGCATCAGGAAAATAGGTTTATAATATTCCATGCAACATTTATATAAATGCAGTCAGAAGCTTCCATTTTTAATATTTGTAGTTATGATTGATACCTCTCACACGGTTTAATTTTTGGTACTGCCTTTTGGACTGTTTCCTGCAAGTTTTTCCAATTTGCTTTGTGGCTGTGGCTCTGTATGCAAGATTTACAGAACAGTCCTTTTTATGATGTGAATAGTGGATAATTGATGCGGCTTTGTCAATGAAGGCAAGTATATTTCAAATTGTGTGGCATTTTGCTTGTTGAAGCGAGAAGCAGCCTTGTGTTGATTAACTCTAGCAATTATCAGCTTTATCTCATACTCTACTGTAATGGGAGTTGTTGGTGGAGGTGGAATTGGCGACTATGCAATGCGATATGGATACAACGAGATACAACTATGCCCTTGTATACAGGGTTGCTGACAATAATGATAGTCATTGTATTTTTCAATACAGATTATTGGAAACAGAATATCAAAAAATTTAGATAAGAAAAGGAGAATTTACTAATGTCATTAGTAATTTCATTAGCTGTAATATGTATGCTAATTTTAGCATTTGTTGGAATAAATTTAAAAAGGATAATGTAATCAGAATTGCTGCGGCTGGATATCCGATGGATGAAATTGTGAAAATAGCGGCTGAAGACTTAAAAAACAAGGTTATGATGTAAAAGTTACTGTATTAACAGATTATGTTACTGCAGAATGTTGGTTTAAATGCCAAAGACTTTGACGCAAACTTTCATCAGCACGAGCCGTTTATGCAAGTTTTTAATAAGAAAAATAACGGAAAACTTGTAAAAGTTAAAGGGAGTTTATGATGTTTATGTAGAGTTTTTACTCAAAAATACAAAAATAAGGGCAGAAATTCCAAATGGGGCAAAAAGTTGCTATTCCAAATGATGTGACAAATCAGGATAGAGCCTTGAGAATACTTGCAGATGAAGGTTTAATCGATTTAAAGCCAAAGATGGACTTTATAATTTGAATGACGTTATTAACACAAAGAAAAATTTCAAATTTATGTAGTTCCTATTCCATCACTAGTGCAAGCATACTCAAGAAGCTGACTTGGCATTTAACTGGCTCATCACATGACTAAAAATTGGAGTTCATGTAAAAGATGCCTTATTTATTAGAAAAAATGCAAATGGTAAATACGCTGTAAGCCTTGTAGCAAGAAGATAACAAAATAGTATACAAGATTTGACAAAAGCTATGACTCTGAAAAAGTTAAAGTTCATTGAAGAAAATATGCTGGTCAAGGATTCCCTGTATTTCAAAATTTGGAGTTACCAAAACTGATATTCTGACAAAAAAAAGCCAAAGAGATTGTTCCCTTGATTCATAGGAAACAATTTCTCAATGGCTAAAATATATCAATCATTATACAGCTAAAATTTTTTATAAATTTAATTTTATATTTACTATAACATTTCTAGCTTTCTGTTTTTCTGAACTTTTCATCTGGCTTTTCATAGGCTGTCCCATAATTTATTCCTTCTTGTACAGCCTGCTGTGCAATTTCACTTTATTTTACATCATTTGCACTTTTCAATGCCTTTTAGGACATCCGGCTTATCTTCTCAACGTCAATTTGTTTTGAAAGAATACAGTTCTTTCCCTTTTCCGGCATTTTCGGACATTCATGGCCAGTATCTCCTGTTGGATTACATTTGCCTTTTAAACAGAGCGTTAGATTTCTTTACCCATTTTCAAGCTTTTCGCATTTTTATTCGGAATCAGTGTCCTGCTTTTCTAAACTTTTTCAGCATTTCTAACAGCCCTCTGTATCTTTTTGGCTGTCTGAAAACATCTTATCAATTCTTGCCTGCTCTTTCTTACGTTTTCCTGTACTGCTTATCCATTCAGTTTGAAATTATATTATTCACAAGAATGACTGGCGTTCCTTAACTACTGATTTTGATTCACCCTTTCGGTTCTGATCCTGATCGGTCATCAATCTGTGCCATTGTTCTTTCAGATTGGCGCTGAACCCGCAGCTATCAAATTTTCATTTCCTTATAAATAAAAATTGGCAAATCGCCACCAAGCAAAGCTATAAAGATAAGAAATAAACAATCCTTCAATTACTTTATCATTTTGTCGTTTTAGCATCTTTTACTTTCGATCGCCTCATGTTTCCAAGGCCCTGTTCGATATATTCCTTCATCAAATTTCTATTTTCAATCCCTTTTTCCTGATAGTATCCCTGTCTTAATAGCGACAACCAATGCAAATATTACAAATAACAACGATACATTCACCTTCTTTGTTTTCGATTTTAATTAAAAAGATACAAAATCCATATACAGCAAGGATTTTACTTGTACTAACCTCTATGTTCTCACCTCTGTTGATTAATACTGTATCCCCTTTTTCCAATTGTAGTTTCTTATTATTATTAATGTTTCTTTGTGGTTTTATTATATTTTTCATTTTTTTAAAATTTTTATCTTTTAAAATATTCAATTTCAGCCTCACACCTTGAACTAAAATCACAAATTCATTCATTCCAGATTCACTGCCAATCTGTAGTCTGTCCAGTTGAAATAATTTTTTCTCAATTTTACATTTTACTCTCAGCTAAAATCTTAATGACCTTTTTTGCAACAAGCCTTCTAAATCAAAAATATTCATTTTCCTCTTTTTCTTTCTAAAAATAATAAATTAACACTTGTATTTTCTTTTTTATTTTTTTTCGAAAATATCAACAAATTGCTCTTCTTTTTTTCTTTTATCGGCGGAATCTTTTTCTTTAAGCTCTTGAACACATTTTGCTATTTCAGTACCACTTTTTCAATCAGGTCATCAGTTTACGTACATATCTCATGCAATCTCATTTTTACATTAACCTTGTAAAAATCATTTTCGTTTTCATCAATTTTCTTTTTGTTCTGATTAAGTGAACAAAGTACCATGATAAAAGACAGACAACATTCATTATTATAAATGAATACGGATTAAACTACACTTTAAGATAAAAAACACTATCCACTGCAATCCATACCAAAATAAATATTAATATTGAGCGACAATCGGCACTTCCGCAAAGTTAAAGCTTTATACTGAAACTGCTTTTTCATCTTCTTCTTCCTTTATAACTTTAGACACTTTCTGTTCCAGCGTGTGGATGTTTCTTTCTCTTTTGTTTCATTATCCGCTTCTTTTAACATATCCACTTCAACGTTTCTTCCTTTCCACTTTTTACTTTCTTTTTTTTTATTCAATTTTAGATTTTTTATAGTATCTGAAACTGTATTTTCATTTTTATTTGTTTTATATCCTTCAGTATCATTTTCAATTTCTTATTTCCCTCCTCACATGCTCTATCAGTATGATACATTTTCAGAAAAAAATACAAGTGCATAAATATTTTATTAATTTATAAAATAAACAAAAAAAACTATAGCTATTTTCATCCGCAACTCAAAATATTGAAATGCAAAAAAGCTACTTCAAACAAGAGCCGTAAATTTATAAATTTATTCTTACAAGAACTCCTTTTATTTTATAGTGTTTTATCTTCTCGTTACTTTTCTACTTCATTTAAAAAGTGTATTCACATCTCTTACCATCTGTTTGTCATAAAGATTCTCAGGAGTAAGGTAAGCAATTGAAATATAGCAGTCATTGTTTTAGATTTTTCCTACTATATATTAAAATATATTTTCTTTCACTTGGATCTTGTACTTGCTGATATAATACTGTTTTTCAAATTATATGAAATTTCTCCTAATTTATCTATAATTTCTCTCAAGGAAACTGGAAACAGCTTTTAAGCTAATACCGTTATAAAAATATGTCACTACTAGCACCTCTATTTTCCAAGTATTCCAAAATAAACAAGTCTTACTTCTTCATCAAGGACGATATTATAATTTTTCTTTCTATTTCCCTTGTATTCACAAAGCTAGGCGTAGAAAACAGCGCCATCCCAAATACTAACATAGCCCTAATATTAATTTTTCATAACTATTCTCCTAAAATTTATTTTATATTTTAATTAACTAAACCTTTTTACAGTAAATATTATACCATATATTTTAAAAGTCAATATTTAAAATTAAGAATTAATAAATTATTTACCGTTAATTTTATCTTTAAAAACTTAATAATAAAAACAAGGAAATCAAATAAGCTCCTTGCCTATTTTTTAATTTTTATTTATAAACTCTTTACAACTCTTATTAAATTTTTCCAACTATGTGCGAACTTTTCCATACCATGATTGAAATGCTTTATTTTTCATACCTTATTTTCCAAGCGAATATTCTTTAACATTTACATTTTACAATATTTCTCTCTATAATTATTATTTGTAACAAAGCTCTTATGTCTCACTTATACTATACAAAACCTTATTAAGAAAAAATGAGAAAATACTTCCATTAAATTGATTGGGGTATTTTTATGTTATAATGTTTATAAACAAAACCAGTAATCAAAGGAAGAAGGTGTACCTATGTGAATTACAGAAAGCACAAGAGGCGGAGAGGTGCAAAACTCGACTTTTGCCACATTACATGGACTTCAGCACGTGGCGGGCTTTTATATCCCCTGAAAAATTGCCGGAAAGTGAAATTGGCTTACGATGAACTAGAGGCTTGTCTTGATCGTGGAGACTTTCACGATTATAAAACTATACAGAATTTTCAGACGAAGAAATAAAAATGCTGTGAACAGTGCTTTACAACAATACTACTTTTACTGATGAGACATTGTCCCTGCGGTACATAGAATTAAATGAGTGAGCTTTTCGGTGAACTGTTATCGACATGGAAGAACATTGGCATGTAGAGTTTGGCTCTTTCATTATCTCGCGGTCGCGGCTAGCTAAAGCGAAAAACAAAGAGAAATAAAAAGAAATACTGATTTCTCGAGCAGCAACATCGGAGATACTGGAAAGGCGCGCGCTTGAAGGATTTAAAGATGTTGACAGCGGAATTAACCATTGTCATGTATTTATCCTAAAAGTGGAGTTAGCCGATGCAGGACGAACAAATGCGAAAACAGCTTGGAAACAATGTAGAAATAGTTGCGATAAACGGAAACTTTGACGATGCCCAAAGTCGCCATAAAAGTCATTTCCAGCGAAGAATTTAAAAATATGCATGGACGATCATTGTGTGTGTCTGGTTCAAACTCTAATCAACATCGGAAGATTATTTCTCAAGAAATCATATATTACATGTTAATCAACTTTACGTAAACTTTGGTAGCACGGAACAATTAAGGCTGATGAGGAATTTTAATGTGGTAGATTCCAACTGGGAACCTCGGAAATATTTTGGCTGGTTGATTGCACTTTGCATACCAATCAATCATTTATTTCAGCTTTCAAACAAGAACATAAAGTTCTAGCTGACTTCTTCCAAACTGGAATATACAACAAAATAGAGATACGCAACAAACTCGCCATCAATGGATATCTTTCTTTCCTTCATCGAAACTTTTGAAAGATACCGTATTACGCATTACGAAAACTCTGAAAGAGTGAAACGAATTGATTACAAACTTACTTTCAGGAGGAGAGTTTGTCTGTAAATGAAGAGGAATTGAGAAAATATTCAAAATGAATTTTACGAAGAATTTTGCAAACGACGATGAAACTGTAAATACATTGCAAATTAAGAGTGTATGAAAATTATCATTATTTAATGGATCCTCCACATCATTGTGCAGTATTATTCTGGGCTATGAAAAATTAGACAGCAACAACTTAGGTAAACATTCACACAGTAGCCATGTCAACAAGCGCACATCCATTTCAAATTCCGAGCTCAATTGCGAAAAAGCACTGGGACTTAGACGAAACAAAAGAGCCTCACGCAATGGATGAAGTATCACGAAATTACTGGTGAGAAATTCGAGAAAAATTGCAGAGAAGTGAGAAATTCAGAAATAAGATTTTCAAATATGTAATTGATAAGGCTGATATGGACTTCGTAGAAAAAAATATATAAACGATTTAAAATAAAATATTTTGATTAATCTAATTGTAATAAAAATAATACTCAGGCAATAGGATTTATTTTATCCGACTGTGAAATGTTGCGCTGTTTAATGTTTATCTGTTCAAAATATTATTTATCTGGTGATGTTCTTTCTTCAATAACATGATTACTGTGTATAGATCGCTCCTCGGCTTTTCCTGTAATAACTGCTCTAAGGTGGCGTTAATACTGCTTCAGTTCTTCTCGATTTTAATGCAGTTCATGCAGGTTGCCTTTACTTCGTCTTCTGAAATTTCTTCATTTAATTGTTGATTTTCAATAAACATTTGGATAAATTTTTACCAATTTCTGTTTTCAAGTGAAGAAGTCAGTTGCCTGATTGGTGATTTTCTTTCTTTTTCATTCATTCCTTCTTCAATTACTAACTTAGGTTCAAATTCATCTTCAAAGTAAAATTGGAAGCATTTACCTAACAATTCAACTTTAATGTTTGAAACTTCTTCCTTGTAATTTCTAATTCTTTTAATTTTGAAAATTCTTCGTATCTGAGCAGTTTTTCATTTTTCATAATAATAAGCTTGCACAAAATATGGAATAGCCAGACTGTCAATTCATCAGGATCATTTAATCTCATGTGATAGATTATTTACCATCCAGTAGCAGGTCGGAAAATACAGGCCCTCCAAGAGAATTTTATCAAATAGAGAAATTTTGTATCATTTCTGTCAATAGTAAAAATTTCGCTGTTTCAAGCTCCATCGCAGTGCAAGGAAGTTTTAACAATCCTTCTTTTAAATAACCTTCTTCTTCCTTGATAAGTTCAAGTAAAACTGGTTTTCTTTTGAAATTTAGTTTTGTCAAATTTCTTCAAAAGCATCAAAACACTATTTGGCTCATCCATCAAATGCTTTGTATAATTAGATAGCCTTGGGCGTAGAAGAAATCACTCTTCCGCTCTTATAACGTGAGTTATTCCTCAGTAGTCATCAACAATATTTGCCAAATGATAAGTTGGGAATCCATCCAGATTTTAATAAAACTTGATCATCAATTTTGCTGTTTTCAAATCTAATTTCTCTAATCATCATTACAACAGTTTCACCTTCGTGAGCATTTCAGTCAGCACTTGAACTCTCAGTACTAATTTTGCTTCACTTCTTTTGACGGTTTCCGTGCGATCTTTGTCCTGGTTAACTTGTTTTCATAAGTATGTCTTTCTCTTAATTTCTGCAATCTTTCAAACAGTGCAAAAAGAAATGACAATATCCTTCCACTTTTCTACAGTGAATAAGCATAATCCTTATAAATCGAAAAGAAATCTTTCGATTGTCACCGGGGCCACTTCTCCCCAACTTATCTGGACCCTCATCATAAGTTCCTTCAATGAACTATCACATCAAAATTTTTTGCTGTTCTGAACTCATAAATCTCGTTCTATCCGGCATCTTCATTCTTAAATAGAAATCTCGCCATTATGTTTTACAAGTACATAATTAAAATAATAATTCAATCAGGCGTTCCTACATGTGGATCTCAAGTTGGAGACAGTTGCTATTCTGTCTTACTCTTTATTCATTGGTGACATTTTTTCTTTCTCCTATCTATTTTGTTATTCTTTGGCATATTATATAATAAAATAAAGTATTGTGCAACAATTTGGTTTTATAGAATATTACAATAAATTTAATTTATTTACCCTTTTGCTTGTTTTTTTATTTTTCAATTATTTTACATAGCGTCTTTAGTAATTTATATTTTTTATCTTTATATAAATTTTATTGTTACTCTGATGAAAATGTGTTTATCTATAGAACCATCATTATGGGTAGCTTCATCAAAACTTCGTAATCCTGTTTTAAATTTTTAGTTCGCGCTCCTCCTTTTTTTCAACTATTTCATCCAGCTATATTAGGCAATGCGTCTTTTCTCTATTTTCATTCCTTTCTTTTTGCTATTTCAGGATTCCATTGCCATACTCTAGAACGATTGTAATTCATAACTAGTTCTTTTGCTTTATCAATATGGATTTTTTAAATCGTTTTTTCCAGTTAGGTTGTTTCTTCATTCAACGATTTTCCATCGCTTGCAAACAGTCATTCCTCAAATTTATTCACTATTTTCAACCACTTTTATTTGATGGGGTATTCTTCAATCTCCATTTTCATTCATCTGTATTAATTCTCGTACTGTATTTATCTCATTATCTAAATTTATGGATCATATAAGTTGACTTCCCTGCTCTCGTTTACTCCACCAAAAATATCAAAACTTTTTTCATTCGTCTGCACCTTTTTTATTGTTAATCTCTCTTTGTTTCTAAATTAATTCAACTTTATTATAAAAAATTTTATCTTCTTCTTTTCAGATTTTGCCATCGATCATTAATGTCTTTTGATTTAATGTCAACCTTGGGCAATCTTTGAAATTTTCCTTTTTAAATCCCTTTTCCCTCCTGATATTTTTGATTATTAAATAAAACTTTTTGTTTTCCTTTATGTTTGTTTCTTTTCTTTGTTTAATAAAAAATTTTCTCTGTTTTAAACTTCTTTTCTTGTTTTTGCTTTCCAGGTTCCTTTTTCTATTCCTCTTCCATCTAATTGTAATTTTAAAATTTCTTCCGATTTTCAAAATTTTTACTTTGAAGTTCTTTTTATTTCTCTATGTCTACATTTGATTCTTTTGTTTTTTTTACTAAAATTTGACTTCATTTCATTACTAAATCAGATTGTAAACTTTTTAATATAAAATCATAAATTTCATATTCTTTGGGTTCCGAACCAAAAGTTACTTTACAAACTGACAAATTGTAATTTTCAAAATTTTTCAGAATTCCTGCCCAAAACGGATTTTCAAAAACTGTCAACTTTTCCTGCGATCTTTTCTAATTTCAGCCTCAACAAAAAATTTGTAATAAAATGGACAACCTAGAGCGGGTTCACTTACATTACTGCGTCTGGACACCCAAACTGAACTGTGTTTTTATCTTTGGCATCATTCTATGTGACATCAAATAAAGCTACTCAACAACCCTCATAAACTTCAAAACGGTTCCACTTCTAATGAGTTTTTGGAGTAATATCTTCATCTCTATATCGAGCACCTACCGAAATATGAAGTCCATATTCACTTCAAATCAAACACACCTCAGAGAAATGTATTTTTCCAGCGTCTGTATTAAATCCTTCAATCTTGCACAGCTGCATCAATCCCAAAGATGCACGCAACCATGTTCATCATATTTACCATTGCCTGATGTAAAGTCTGTTTTGAAGCGATTCAAACATGCTCTTTCACTTTCCAACATTTCAAAATGCTCTTTTTGAAATTTTGCTTATTCTTTTCCTAATCTTCAGGTATACATCAGAAATATACCACTTTTCCTTCGATCCACAATGCGCATATCGCCAGTAACACCTTTTCCTAGCCAGCATTTTCATAACAATATGGCTCGCTCCGATTCAGAAAGCTGGTAATCGCCCCCAAGCAGACTCTCTCCATATCGTTAGCATGTTTCCTCATTCTTCCACAAGAATAGATTTCAAAACTCAAGCCCAAATGAACTAGGGAGATGCTACCTGCGCAATAATTGCCATAAAATCTTCTACTGGAAACAACTTTTGTCTTATCCGTATTTTTGCACATATCTTCTGTAGTATTTCGAAACGCTTTCCTTTTTGGTAATTCTTTTATCTTTTTAACATATCACTTCTCTCAAAAGCTTTATTTGATAGTTTTTCATCTTGCTCTATTACACATATACTCATCTTGTCGTCAGACGCAGCATGTAGTAACCTGCCTCCTTAGGTTTGCTAGTGCTATTATCAAATTTTCTTTTAAAGGGCTGAAACTATGCAGAGGAATTCGGGAAAATTGACAGTAGCTAGGCGTTTCTCAACATCATTACAAATATTTTATACTCATCTAACTAGCCAATAAATCTGAATCGCAGTATATATTAAAATTCAAAGCGTTCAGACTCCGTCAACAACCTCGTAAACTTCCGACAGTTCTCTTCTGGTTTTAATATCTCTCCATCTACTAGTGATCCAAAACTTACGAAGCCGATTCCATATTCATCAAATCATAGACACCTTTCAGAGAAGTATTTAATCAGCCATTTCTTTATGACCCTTCAATCACTGACTGTCAATCCCAAGAGCCGCAGCCATGTTATCATATTTACCATTTATCATGGTACATTTTGAAGCCAGTCAGAATGCTCTTTCGTTTTCCAGCAACATAAATCGCTCTTTGATTTTCAGAAAATTCATTTTCGAGTACCTAAGTTTTCTTGAAATATTTTACTCCTTCCCAGTGCTATCATACTCGCTATCACCACGGTAACACCTTTTCTAGCCAGCACCATAACAATCTGACTCGCTCCATATTCACAGCTGATACTTACTCCCCAAAACAAACTCTCTCATGCTATTTCAATACTCATTACTTCACGAAGATAAATTTCCAGGGCTCAAGTCCAAAAGAACTAGGAAAGTCGCCCTAGCCTCATCGTAGTTGTTCCATAAAGGTATAAAATTCTAACTTTGGCAGAGCATGTTTTGTCATGATGACACTATATCTTCTGTTAAATGTTCATGAAGTCATAATTCCTTGCTACCGTAAATGTCTAATTCCTCGCTTGATCTTTTAACATTTGCCTACACAACTATCTAAACAAAGATTTTACTGATGTCTTTTCTCGGCTTTATCTTCATCAAACTTTCCCATTTCTCAACATCTCAATCTCAAATTTATGCAGCGGAACTTTCTTAGCCTTTTATCATCATCGCTCAAAGCCACATAAGGCGTTTCACATGTATGGCAAATGAAGAAAAATTTTTCAAAATGTGCCAATTTTATTTAACGCTTCAAATCCGATTTTTCCAAACCCTATGTTTTCAGCTGCCCCTATCTGTATGTGCACCACACATTCTTACTATCATTCAGATGAATTACCGCGAAATCTTGTCAATTCCACCACAATCTTTTGTCAAACTGCTCAATAACTCCCTCAAAATCATTTCACAATATCATGCCATCATACGTCGTAGACGTGGCAAGTATCGAAAACAAACACTCAGTTTATCCTCAATTTTCACCGTCAGATGGTGCAATTTGCTACAAAACTTCTTCCCACGTTCCGTACCTTTTCCCAGCCATCGTCTCCAAAGTGACCTGACAGTCATTTCTGCTCTTTCGTCCAAAGCTCATTCAGTCCTTCAATAATCTCTTGTTAAATCCCAACTTCTTCACCTTCCCAACATGTGGCGCCTGGATGAAGAACCGTTCTTTGCTCCAATAGCATCTGTCGCTCAATCTCCGTTCTCAAAAACTGCACTGCAATCTCAAAGTTTTCAGGCTACAGCATTTCCCAAGATTAATTATGTAAAGGGCATGCTGGCATAATATCATCGATATCCGTGTTGTTCCTCCTTCTTCAAGTTTAGCCTCGCCTCAATATTCAGCTCATCAATCGGCTTACTCCTGGCGTGTGTATTCTGCGGGTCGTCCGGTACTAAATCATAAAAGTATTCGAGTCCGCATGAAACCGCTTCCTTAACCGAATCCCAAAAGCATATCTTTCCCACTAAACATTCCGACATGTGATCCAGTTTTGAAAACATTTCTTTTTCTGACATTTCTATTTTACCTTTCTATTATTTCTAACTTCAAAACAGGAAGTTCATCATACATCGCTTCAAATAAATTCTTCACTCTTTATTTTCAACATCATCAACTTAAGCAACATTTCCTTTGTGCTCATAAGGAATTTCATGCAAAAGCATTCGGCATAAAGCTCTTTTGCGATTTTGCAGCCTTCACAAGAAACCTGCATCATCATAAATCCCACCGATAACTTTTTCCCTATAATAAAGGAATATATTTCTCCCATCATCGCTCTATATCTAATATTTTCCGACTTTCCGACAGCTGTTCCAATACAAAATTTAAATATTTCTACTTGAAGCCATATTTAATTCACTCCTTGCTTTTTCTTCATTTTACAACTTTTTAGCTTCACATCAGGAATATCTTTTACTACATCCTCAATCAATTTAGAAAAATCTACTGCATAGCTGTAATAACCGATTTTCCAGTATCATAGCTTCAATCTACTTTTCTAGTATTATTTCCTGCTATTGAGCTCACCTCGTTTTGCAACTTTTTATTTTCTTCCAAGCCATTTTGATTATGAATATTAGATTAATTCTGTTGTTGTAGCTTCTGCAAAGCATGTGAAAGTGCAGTCTAAAGTTGACATATTATCCCATAAATTCTCTAATCCTTTTGCAAATCTTTCATATTCTCTAGTTGCCAACGAGACCATGCGCTGACATTTCCATCTGTAAATTGCATATTCTGTTCCCTACTCCGCATGCTTGCCAGCATCTGTCAATTCCTTTCTAACTTGAATCGCCGCCGCTGGTCTCTGATTTGTCCATTCTTTTGAATATCCTCAAATATGTTTCCATGCCCTGATCAATAGTTAGTTCCGGATCTGCCGTTTCATCTATTCTGTCTTTTCCCACTTGGCTGCCAGCCACATTTTAAATGCTCTGCCTTAGGGAGACGGAATTGACGCTGGTCTATACACGGAAAGCTACGCCCAGCACATCAGCAACATCTGTTAATCTCATTTTCCATCAGGTAGCTTTTACCTTCAACTGTCGACACGTCGACAATTCACCCACTCCTCATCTGTCGTCTCCATTTTATACCAATAATCTCTAGCATTTTACTATCCGTTAATGCTCCTACCGCTTATCGACAACAGAAAAATACCACTCTTCCTTTTCATTATCCCAAACAGACCTAATGCGCTTCAGGCATGTTTGTATATTATTCTCCATTATTTCCCACCCTTATGTAGTTTTTCCGAACTATGTTAATATTTATATTGTTTTGCCTAATCACAAAATTTCCACTCGTATTAATATCTCCACAATATAATCCTTGTAATTTTCTCCCTCATCTTTATAAAGAAAAATCCACTGTCGCCACCTCCACATTCCAATGATTCTGCTATTCCCATAAATCGGAATAATCGCCTTTTATATCCAGAATTTTCATCAGATATTCAGACACTCCGCCCACCTTCATGACCAAAAATAAATGCATTATTTTCTTGCACTCTATTTTTTCTGCATAGGAAACTGAGTCTTCGTGCAAGGCTGTCGCTATTTTCAAAGTAGTATCATTCAAAATTTCTCACGATATTTTCAGGTGTTTCATAAATTATATTTTAATTTGAAATTCCACTCATTGTGAGCACGTACTGTTTTTGGATTATAGACATCTACAGAGCCTTTTTGTCAAAATTAAATTTTTGAAAATCTGCAGCAATCATTAGTTCTAATAATAGTTCCAGAGTTTCCTGGATCCTGAATATCATCCAGAATTACCACATCTCCTTTATATCACTCAATTGTATTTAAATGGAGAATACAGGAATATTATTCCCTGACTATTTTCCTGAGTTGAAACTTCATCAAACAGATTATCCTTCAAAACCGTTAAATTATCGTAGTAGAAATTTTTATATTTTTCCTCATGAAATATTCAAATTTCGATTCCTTTTATAATAATTTTATTGAAAATTGATATTCTCATTCAGAAACTTTTCCCCTTCAGCCTTAAAAATGCTATTTTCATCACGATACTATCCAGTAACAATTTATAAAATTTGTTATCCTGGCTTGCTATTACATCTCTCTCATATCACTTTCTAAATTTACTTCTTTAATTATTACAATCGTTTTCATAAGTCCTATTTTTATCCTTAACTACAACTCCTCATCTTCCCGCACGACAGTAAAGCTTGTACATCACACCTTTAAATTCTTTATATTCACAATAAACTCTATTCTTGTCTTTTGGGCCACCCATCCAAATGACTTTAAATGTTGGAACATCTGCTCCTTCGAGTTTAATGAAGGCATTCTGCACATCCTTTACTCTGAGATTTAACAGTTTACCGTAATCGCAAGATAATAAACTCATTTTTATCTTTTAAAATAATTACTCATATCCTCTATTCCGTTATATCAAAATGAAGCACTGTCAAAATTTAAAATACTATCTCATAATCTCCTTTCTCAGTTTTATCTTTCATATACACCATATGCAATATCTCGGACCAACAAATTTCAAAACCCTTCTGAGCTGATATTCCTAATTTGCTTCCCAAGATAATAGAACATTTTTATTATCCTTTGCAAAAGATTATCCATTTCAACAAAGCTTTTGCTATTACTACTTCGACTTTTCTTAGTTCATTTTCTTTATTCATATCATAATACGCTGTCATTATCCTCTATAATAACTTCCCGTGTCTTCTTTATCAATCTCAAAACTCGGAGCATCTACTTTTTACATTCGTTACAGTAACCAATTTTGTATTTTTCAATTTACTACGTTCTCCAGGATCAAATTCATAAATAAGTTTATATAAATTTTTACTGTCTGTCAATAGTGCAAATGTACAGGCTTCCAGAATTAGATACTAAATCAACAATCTTAAAAGCCTTTTGACTGATTCCATCTATCTTTTTCCCATAAAAATAAACGCTGTTTTTATCATACAGAAAAGCCGTGTTCTCCGATAGTGAAAACTGTCTTTATCTACATCTTCATTTTCACAACATCAGAATACGTCCAAAATAAATATTATATCTCGTGGATACACTTACTTTTCATTATTTCAAGAGATTTATGTCCGCATCTTTGTTGCTTTTGACTACGAATTTTTGTCCATTTCACTAATTACGTATACATGTTGATCTTTTCCATAAATTATACTTTGGATTACTATAATAATCATTTTATATTATTTCAGATTTTCTGATTTTCTATATCGAATATTTCCATTAGCATAAAATTTCTATTTCCATATAATATCAAGCACTCCAACACTCATATTTTCTAAATTATCTCTCAATTTTCATCAATTTTTCCCGTAATAATACAAGTACTTTTTATCCTTTGAATAAGACGTCTCTTCTTTTATAATTTCAAAAAGTTTTCGGATCTGCTCCTTCTATAATGTATGTTTCCAAATAAACATTATTCTTATCTTTTTGAATAGTGCTTAAAAGATTCTTCTGAAATTACCTCGAAAAAGTTTTTACATCAGCTATCTCCCAGTAAATATACATTGTTTTTATCTTTTTCCGTAGTATTCTCCTAATGTTTCAAAAAGACTAACATCTGCATTTTTAAGTGTATTACTAAAAAGAAAAATCCGACAGTTTTATCGTCTTTTATATATGCAATATTCAAAACTTTTATTGTTTGGTTGCTCTTTTAATTTTTATCATGTCACTGCATATACGCTTTGTCTTTTATCTTTAGCGTAGTAATTTGGCATTATTATCTGAAAAAGTATCCATATCCACATCGACAAAGTTACTCCATCATAATAAATATTATGTTTATCTTTTGAATATTCATCATCAGTGCTTCAAAAGTATCTACATCTTCGAATTCCGATTAAGTTCATCTAATCCTTCTAAAGTCATATATTTTACCATTATTTCTAAAAATATACTATTTTATCCTTATTTTTATAAAATTTAAAATCTTTTTGGATTTATTTTTACTTTTGTCTATCCCAATAAAAAGTTATCTTTTATCTCTTCCAGTATTTTCTCCAACTGCCTGAAAATGTCTTTTAAAATCGGCATTTTTCTAGTTTTTCGTCTCTATAAAAACATTTTATTATCTTTCCCATAAAATCTTATTCAGCTCTACAAATGTCTTAAAAATCGGCATCATTTTGCCTTATTCTCATCAGCCTGCCATATTTCATCCTTATAGTAAACAGCATTATCTTTTTATATGTTCAGCCATTCCTAGATGTGCACGAAAAACAGAATATCAATTTTAGAAAGTCTGCTTTTCATTCACTTCCTCCATAATTTTAGAAAATTTTTACTCATTTCTATTTCAATGTAACTGGTAATTTTTCTCCACCTAAAATGTGATAATGAATATGATAAACTTCCTGTCCGCCATTGTCACCAATGTTAGTTATAACTCTATACCCATCTTTATCCAATTCGAAATTCTAGCCACTTTTTGCCACAGTCAACTGTAATTTACGCCAGCAGAAAAGCATCTTCCTCAGTTGCTCGCATCCAAATTTTTAATCCTTTTTGGAATTACAAAGCACGTGGACTTTTTCGCCGCTGGATTTATATCATGAAAAGCCGAGAACTCCTCATCTTCATATACAATATTCGCTGGTATTTTCCTTATCTATTATCTTTTTATTGTTGACATAAAAATCACTTCCTTATTTTATAAATTTTTGAAAAGGGTCAAGACCCTTATTTTTATAATAATATTTATTTTGTTAAACAATAATTTCCAAAGTCTAACAAATATTTAGCGATAAAAATTTTTAATTAGAATCTTTTATATATATCAGAAATTATAATTCTATTTTCCCAACTCTTTTTAGCGTGTGTCTGCCACCTTCAAACTCTGTATTTACAAACGCTTCAACATAGCTAATCCAAATCTTCTCCTAAAACTACGGCTCTAATGCTATTATATTTGCGTTATTGTGAAGCTTGAAAGTTTTGCTGTATATTCATTGACAAAGAGTCACTTTGAATTCCTTTTATTTTATTTGCGAGCAATAGAAATTCCAATTCCAGTTCCACAGATTAAAATTCCAAAGTCCACTTCCCCAGCAAGAACTTTTTCACCAACTTCTTTTTGCAATATCAGGATAATCAACTGAATCTAGTATCCAGTACCCACATTCTACGATTTGCATATCCTTTGCTTCTAAGTTCCTTCATCATTTTAGTTTTTAAATTCTACCCTGCATGATCATTTCCAATCGCTATTTTCATTTTAATACCTCTTTTTCTTTTTATAATTTATAATAAATTTATTTCATAATTTTAATTTTATTTCACAAAATTATTTTAATAACACTATAAATATTACAAATGGTTATTTAATGAGTTTTTCTAGCAATTCATTTGAAATTCTTTTTAATTTTCCATTTTCATCCACAAAAACGTTTACAGTTTCAGCCTTCGCCTTTTAAAACTCCGTCTGAATTGTACATTTCATAAGAAAATCTGATTTTAATATTGTTTAGTTTCTTCATTTTCACAGAAACTTCAATTTCTTCTATCGTATTTTGCAATTAATATATTCTATATTCAGCGTCTTTACTGGTAAAATAAATCCATATCTTCCATATTCTTATATGGAAAAAGCATCTCAAAATATTCAGTTCAGTGCCATTTCCATCCATTTTAGATAATTTGAATGGTACACAACTCCCATTTTATCAGTATCATAATAATAAACCCTATAGTTTAAAAGCTTTTTCTTTTTCATTACATTTCCTTAACTTCAATTTTTACGCTTTTTCTATCTTTTTGCAAGTGAAGACATAAGAACTCTGAATGCTGATTATTCTTCCATTTTTCACGATTACTTTTCCCATATCATCTTTTGTAACATTAATCGTAATATCCACAAATTTCCCTTTTCATTGCTTTTCAATTGTATAGCTTTCAGTCGAATCAATAAATTCTCAACCCAAAAATCCACAGTTTCAAATATTTTACTCATTTATTTCTTTTCCTCCATTTTTTATTTAAAATTTTTATTTTCTTATAACTATTATACCATAATTTCAATATTCTTATCAAATTTGTTTTTAAATTTTATTGAAATACAATATAAGTGTTAATTTAATATTCTGCTTTACAAAGCAAAACTACTTACTGACAATCTAATAAAAACTTGATACAGTCTATAAAGAAACAAATTTTTAAAAGGAGTTATAAATTAATGAACTAGAAAAACATCGAAAAATAATTTCGATAATGAAAAATACAATAAATAATGAAAATAAATACTGACAACATTGCTTCTACATCTCTCAGAGTGCATCTGTGAAACAATTTTGCCGTCTGTTCCGCTTCAGCTGCTTGGAAACTATTGAAAAAGCATTCAGAAGAAATACCGTTCAGCACTTTGGACACCTTTTATAAGAGCTTTAAAGAATTTGAAATGGTAAAAGATGGCGACAGGATTGCAGTTGCTATTTCTGGAGGTAAAGACAGCCTTTTGCTTTTCAAAAGCTGTTTCAGGAGCTGAAAAAGAGCCAGCAGAACTAATTTTTGAACTAGTGTTTATTTCAATGAATCCTGGATTTAACCCTGCTAATCTGAATAATTTGATCTAGAACATCTGAAATATTCCGTGTGAGATTTATAATGATAATATTTTTGAAGTGCAGAAAAGATTGCAAAGACTATCCTTGCTATATGTGTGCTCAAAATGCGTCGTGGAAGCCTTTTACACAAAAAGCAACTTCACTTGAGTGCAACAAACTGGCACTTGGACATCATTTTGACGATGTTATCGAAACCACTCTGATGAGCATGTTTTATATGGGAAAATTTGAAACTATGTTGCAAAAACTAAAGTCCGATAATTTTGAGATAGAATTAATTCGTCCATTATTCTATGTAGAAGAAAAAAGCAATTATAAAATGGGTACGAAATAATGGTATCCTGCCAATGAACTGATGGGCTGTACGTAGCTGCTGAAAAAGACTTCCAGTAAACGCCGTGAAACCAAGGACTTAATTGCGCAGACTATGCATAATCCTGATATAAAAACGTATAGTTCAATCAACACAAAATGTAAATTTGGAAAAAATATTAGGCTGGAAAGACTCTGACGGAAAAATATTCATACTTTAGACAAGTTTTAAAGAAAGGGATAAAAATATGAACAAAGAAAATGAAAAAAGAGATGAAAAAGCTGGGAATACATTATTCAAACAAAAGAACATATCGACTTTTTATCAATAAAATCATAGAAGCATACGATGGCTTAGGAAATGTAAGAACTCTTGACAATCAGAGACGGTTTAATAAAAATTCTCTACAAATTCTTATCTTTTAGATGATATGGATAACGCAATCGAAACATTTGAAAAGCATATCGAAATAGAAATTCTAGAAAAAGAGAATGGCTTGGAGTGTTATAATTCCAAGCCTTTTTCATCTACAAATCACCGTGAATTTATTTAATATTCGATTAATATTCTGCTCTTGTTTTTAAACTAGAAATTTTATAAAATATAAATTGCATTAATTTATTTTTCCAAAAATTTCAATAAAATCGATAAATTCCTGAACAGAAAACTCTTCAGTCCGTGCAAAGCCTTGTCTTTCCGACTTTCTCTAGTGCTACTCCAACGACATCCTTTGAGAATCCTAATTTTTGTTAAAGTTGTTAGCAATACTCTTTCGCTTATTGGAAAGAAAGCTTCTTTTAAATATTTAAAAATATTTTTCTTCTGAAATCTGGCTTTCATATCTTTTATCTTTCAAAATTTTTATTCCTAAAGAAATGCTGAGTCAACTTTTGGAACAGGGATCAAATTTTTCTTTCGGCACAGTAAACAGATATTCTGCTTTTCAGCAAAATTGAACTGCATGCGTAAGCAGACTCATATTTTGCTATGAGGCTGGGAGGCAATTCGCTCTGCCACTTCCTTTTTGCACCATCAAATAAATTTCATCAATATTCTCACGGTATTCCAAAAGTTTTGTTAATAATCGGCGAAGTTATATAATACGGAATATTTTCACAACTTTAACATTTTTCTTATCTTCAAAAATTTTCCAAATCTGCTTCCATAAAATCCTGATGAATCAATTTTAAAATTTTGCTTGTTTTCAAATTTTATTCAAAAACGGTATCAAGATCATCATCTATCTCAAAAAGCAGTCAAAAATTTAGAATTTTTCAATCAATTTTTCTGTCAAAAATCCCAACCCTGGTCCTATTTCCAGAACTTCTGTTTTTCTCATCTATATTTGCTATGCTCTAAAAATTTCATCTGATAAATTGCTGTCATTTAAAAATTCTGTCCATATTTCTAGCCTTATGATTTTCATTCTCAAAGTTTTTGTTCTTTTTATGATATTTTCTTTATTTCTTTTCAATATTTCTCCTCATTTAATAAATATACTTGTTCGTAAAAAGTCTAAATTCTCCAATAATTAAAAATGGTCTTACAATTCTAATTTTTACTATTTTTCTTAACATTTTACAATAAGATTTATTTTAGATAAAAATATTATGATTTATTGGATTTTGTAGTATTACTTTTATAATTGTTTACCATAAATCTCAAAAGTGTAAATCCTAATAAAAAGGTTAATTTTAAATCTATTCAAATACCGATGGCTCCAGCAATTCCTACATGTCGAAATTTCTATAATTTTTCATTAAGTCAAGTCCATATCCTACAACAAATTCATTTGGAATTTCAAAACCAACATATTGCACATCAACTTCCACTCTCTTCTTTCAGGCTTGTCTCAAAAAGGGTACATAGTGAAACTTTCTTAGGGTTTTCTGCTTCCTAAAAGCTGTAATATCAGCGTAAATCCTGAATCAATAATATCTTCAACTAACTACATTTTTTCCCGCTAATTGTACTTCTAAATCCTTCAAAATCTTAACTTCCTAGAGCTTTTGAGTTTCCTTCTCCATAGCTAGAAGCCTCAATAAAAGTCGATTTCAAGCGGTAATCTTATTTCTCTGATCAAATCAGCCATAAACACAGATGGATCCTCTTAAAAGCCCAACAACTATAAGCGGTTCATTTTCATTTTTAAAATCTTCTGTAATTTGTTCTCCTAATTCTTTTTAATCTTTTTCTGAATTTCTTCTTTAGTAATCAGCTGCTCTTTTATTCCAAATTCAACATCTTTTGTCATAATCTTCCTCCATTATTAATTTCTTTTCCCCAAAATACTTGTTATATACACAGACACTAAACCGTTTCTCTTAAAACTCTCTTTTACCTCGATTTTCAATAATTTCAAACATAATTTAAATTTATTTAAATTCCTTCTCAAGAATTAAAATATATATTTTCAAAATTCAAAAATAAAAATATTTAATTTATAGTATTGACTTTTTAACTTTCATGCTATAATAATAATGTCAAAGGAAAGTTAATTAATAATTAACAATCATTTGGCTATACTATATAGAAATTTGTTTTTGAATAAAAGACCATTTTGTGAGATAGCCCAAAAACATTATTTATTTAATTTCCCTATAAAAAGGGCTATCTCATAATCTACAGTCGTTTTTACTTTTTACAAGGTTTAAAAGTATCATGCCTTTATTCATCAAATCTAATTTATTTAGAATTACAATTATTAAATATCTTAAATTTTTAATATTTCACAATTTTATTAAAACATTTATAATTAAAAAAATTTTTATATAATTATTTGAAATATTTTTCAAGTAAAATTTCATTGAAATAAAAGAAACTAGCTTTGTATCATAATATCAATTATTTAGTTATTTTAACTTTTATTGTAAAAATACGATATATAATCTTCTAATTTAAAAAATACTCAAATAGCTTATTTTTAAATTAAAAATTACCATTTGAGTATTGATTTATTTCATTTATTTCTATTTAACTTTTTCTACTAATTTTGTAAATTCAGCAGGGTTATTTAATGCTAAGTCTGCTAAAAACTTTTCTGTCAAGTTCAATTCCAGCTTTTTAAGTCCGTTCATTAATCTTGAATAAGAAATTCCATTTAATCTTGCTGAGCGTTAATTCTGATAATCCATAATTCACGCATTTTTTCTTTTTCAATTTTCTATGTTCGAGTTGCGTAAACCATAGCTTTTTAACTGCTTCATTAGCCTTTTTATAATTTTGTTTTTACTGGCTCCTCTATAACCTTTTGCTTCTTTTTAAAACTATGTCTTTTCTTCTAACTATTCCTGTTTTTACTCTTGGCATCTTCTTTCCTCCTTGATATTTTAGCCGTGTTCTTTATATTTAATATTCAGAACTAACTTTTGTTAATTTTTAATTTTGATATAAAAAAAGCATGTTAATTCTTATTCTAAACTGCTTTTAACTTCACTTTTAAAATAAAAAGCATAAATTTTGTTAAATTGCTTCTTTAAAAAAATAATTTTTAAAGGTAATTATCAAACTATCTTCCTTCTTGTCCAGCCAATGCTTTTTGATTTTTCTTTCAGCACCTTTTGGAGCGATTGCAGTCTTATCCCTGAGACGTTTCTTTCTTTTTATGAGTCTTTTTAGTCAAGACTATGGCTCTTTCCTGAGTGTCTTATAGAAATTTTTCCCACTTCCTGTAACTTTTAACTCTGTTCCTTTATGTGTTTTCATTTTTGGCATTTCTTTCCTCCTAAATCACTTTTTCACTTTTTAAATTTTGCCTTTATAGGCGATAATAAAAATAAATGAACCTGTTCTTTTTCCGTATTTTTCTCAACTGTTGCAGATTTCTTCAAAATGGCTTGCAAACTCGTCTAATACTTTTAATAGCAGATTCTGCATGTAATCTTTTTCTCTACCTGTAAGTCTTAGGGCTAAGCTTTTACCTTATGCTCCTTTAGCTCATAGAATTTTTCAATTTGAGAAATTTTTTGTTTCTTTATCATGCTCGTCAATATGAGGCTTAATTCTAATCTCTTTAATAACGACATTTTGTTTTTCTTATTTTTCCTTGTCTTTTCTTCGTTTTTCTCATACTTGAATTTTTCCATAGTCCATAATTTTTGCATACAGGCGGTGTTGCATTTGGTGAAATTTCAACTAGAGTCAATTCTTTTTCTGCGCAAGTGCCAACGCATCTCTAGCTGAGCATTACTCCAAAACTGTTCTCCATCATCACCAACAACTCTAATTTCTCTTGCCCTAATTCGCTCATTCATTTCTTGGCTCATCAGATCGGTTATTTCCTCTTATAAAAACACCTCCTAGTTTTTGTACAATAAAAACAAGATATAAGAAACCTTGTTCAATAGTTATTATATAAAATAGATTTCACAACAAAATTAGCATAACAAAAATACTTATTTTCATTATAAAATATCAAATCACTAATACCCAACTCATCTTGAAAAATAGAACTCATTATTCTATTTCTATTTGGAAAAATCAATCCAAAAATCTAAATATATTTGATGGAAAGGTGAGGAAACAATGTTTCTACTTCTAATTTAATTACTAAAAACAGTTTATCATATTTTGATTTTATTTTAGCAAGGAAGGGTATCAAAATTTCTTAACACTTGAAACTACTAAATCAAACATTAGTACTCCAGCTTTTGCCGAAATTCCGTGACAAACACCCTGGAAAGTGAAGCACGTTTTCATAACAGTGAGCGAGGAGAAGCTTAGTGGGAGGAGAGCTATCAAAAACAAATAAAAACAACATAACATGAGCGTGGTTAAATATATGACATTTAAATCAATTTTAAATTTGAGAGTATCGGAGCGGTACTTGTATCTGCCAGCTCTTTTTCTATATCGTGACTTAAATTTGCACGTGCCATGGCAGCGATGACCGGTTACACTTTTATCAATGATGGCGCTAAAATTCACAGACGAATACAGGAAATTACAGTACACACATACCGTATATGAGCGCTTGGTTCCAATGGTGGCGGGAGGTTGCCTTTGACGGTTCCAGCCTACATTGTACAGGCGGAAAATTATCCAGATGTTAATCAGCTTAATTGCACTGTTTATCACAATTTTGATTGGAAGCTTATCGCGGAGTTCATTTTTGTCCTATATCAGTTCAAAGTTAATTGAAGAAGAAGATTTTGGAAATTTCCAATTAGAAGCGACTTACAATCTTGTAAGATCTACGTAAAATACGGCGAGCTACATTATGTTTCATTTTGGAACAGTATTTAAGCTCAGCTAGTAGCTCTTTTCGTAGTTGATTACCGGCACGAAAAGCTCTATTATTCCAGCATTAGTTTCACTAAAAATGTGCCTGTCAGCTTTTACGTATGTCCGCCTCTTTTGGTCCGGAATCGGATATGTGCTTGGATTTGTAATACATTTGTCGCGGTAGGAGGTACTTTGCTGTAATTTTGTTGGAGAACCGCTTGCAAAATGTTTTAGGTGCCTGATTTTTCCCATTATGAGGCAGATTTTTGGAATGGGATTTATGATTGGAATTGGAATTGCTGTAATTTTTGAAAATGATGTTTTCTCAAAGTAAGTCCAAAGAGCATATTCAGAGAAAATAGAAGTATCATTACCAACGATTATTTATTTTGTCAGCCGTTTCGATAGTGCCAATAATACAGTTTATAAACTTCCTGTATTTCCTTGCATTAGTTTTAGTCCTAATCTCGATATGTGCAATAATCGCAGGTTATTCAACTGGAAGAACTGGAGTTAATCCAATGGAAATTTACACGCCATAATCACTAATTACGATTAATTTCATTTTAAATAATAAATGTTAAACGGATTAAACATTGGCGGGTCAAAATTTTCTACAAACTTAAACACTCTGACAGCTATTTTTGACAGCTTGCATTATAGCATGATGAGCGATGCGGTCTTTACGGCGATATTCTAAACGACTTTTAAATCAGGCGCTGTAAAAATAGTAAATCCGTCAGAACAGCTTTTGAATTAATCCGGCTCAGTCGTAAGATTCTTTTTGTAATAACATTCTTGTTTTTGTATTTCAAAGTCTATAAAACTATCGGTCCAGTAGAAAATACGGATTTAATAGCATTACGAGCCTCGAACTGTAGCAACAGTATTGACAAACGGAATTCCATTTTGAGCATTTTTCTTTATTGGACTTATGATGGGACTGCTTTTAAGCCTGTTAGAATTTACCAGTTTTAACTTTTCGAAATTGGAATCTATGTGCCATTTTATTTAACTTCAACTGTATTTTTAAGGCGGACACAAGTGGTACAATTTCACATCTCACTCAAACCTGCTGCTGATTTCTAACGGATTAATGAGTGGAGAAGCGATTATAGGTGTTATTTTTATCAGTGCGCATATATTAAAGCTGTTTATAAAATAAAAATATCTTTATATATTTAAATTTAAACAAGATTTTACAGGTTTAATCTTTTAGTAAACTCACTAACAGAAAGGAGAAAATAATGATGTTTAGTTTGATGTGGAAATACATATTGTATGCCAGTATAATGAAATGTGAGTATTCTAGCAACATTCAGATATACCGACACATCTACGCGATTTACCGAAGATACTCTTGTAATGTTAAAGGAATTTTGCACAACACGGCAATTTAGATCTCATATTAGAAAATATTGTTGTTCTCGTCAGTTGTTTCAAATATTAACGGTACACATTTGAGCTTGGAAAAATAATTTTAACATTAATCAATGTTTGTAACCATGACAATGCTGAAAATGAAATAAAAATTTTATGCAAATATGGAACGCGTCTCGGTGCTGACGGGACCAGCGGAGCATTTGGCGGCACTGTATCGAGAAAGGAACTTTTTAATAGTTGATTTTGGTTACAGCCACAACTGCTGACGTGATAAAAGATTCCACACTTATGTGGGCGGATGCGTTCTTCCTGCTGAATCATGCTTTCAATAGATACTTTTGTTGTATATGGCCACCATGTACTTGCCAAAGTGAATTAGTTACCGACCCTGAGCACGTTTTACAGGGATAAATACAATTTTCATCGTACTTAACGCCAGTATCTTTTACGCAAATCTTGATTGCAATAAAAGAATTGATTTTACAATACAAAATTCATTTCAAAGCAGCTTACGTTATCGCAACTGGCGGACGGGACAAAAATTTCAGGGCTGAGAATATATTGAAGAAATTGATGAGATATGTTTCAAAACTTGGCGAAATAGAATTTTGAATTTACAACAGACTAAAAATAAATAAAAATAATAAGATGAATAATAGCAAAAATATATTAATTGGCTCAATAATTACAATAAGCTGGAGCAGTTTGCAACTCAAATGTTGTTGTGGCTGGACTTCCTTGTCATGGTGTAAAATCAAGACTTTACTCATGAAGATGAAATGCTCTCGGAAAATCGAAGGATTTTATGGTGCTGCTTCACGGTATTTGTGGGAAAGGAGTTCGGATAATGAAAAGTGTCGCCACAAAATTTGAGAATGATTACAGGATTATCAATATTCGGTATCCTACCACTAAAGAAACCTGTCTGAAAGAAATTGTTGAACGTTATATAAAACCAAATATTGAGGACGATTAACGAGGCAGTTGATGCGGATAATTTGCATAGAAAATAGAAAATCAGTATTATGAAGAAATTGATGAAAATGGTAAACGAGAAAATAAATGATGATAGTACATATAAAGATGTAATTTTGCTAGCATAGCACTCGATGATGAACCTGAGTTTTGCGATATTATTCAAAAGGGAAAATCCTCTTAAATAGGAAAAGTTGTATTTAGTTTACTCCACCATCCACGGGAAGCCCGCCATCGGCAGATGTTCCATTGTATAGACAAACTCCCGAACGTTATGCTTGGAAAGAAGTCGTTCCACAATTTGCTACAGAGGATAGTTTTAGCACAAATCAGCTTGGCAGAGCCTAATTATGATGTAATGATTCTGATTGGAAATAAGACAAAATAATCCACTTATGTCATGCAATGATAATTCGTGGAAAGACGATGGAATGGTACCTGAGCATACAGAAAATGGAATCTGATAATTTTAAAATTGATTAATAATACTCACTCCACGAGTGTCTTTGAAGAATAACCGAACAATGAAGGAGATTTCCTGACTTTTAAAAGTCCTGATATAAAAGAAAGGTGATGAGACGACAAGACGAGACCTTCACACCACACCACTACGAGAACAGAAATGTTCCAGGCAGGCAACCTTCTTTCTTAGAAGGATTTCCTGTATTGATATTTATGTTGGAGCTGGCATTAGTGATGCAGACCTGATCAATCAAAGCCAAAATCAATCACAGTAATCTCTCCCTTTAGGTGGAAATATGATAACTGAAGATATAATTCATTAAATAAGAGACGTGCTGAGATGTGCTCAAAAGATAATGAAAAGAATTTATCCTTTTTACGACTGTTCAGATATCCATTCAATGCCAGGTTTTGGAAAATTTGTGATCTCTTGAGGAAAACTTATATACTGATAATACTCTAGTTTAATTTTTAGATCGTGCAATGCTGAGTACATTGTTTCTCTTTGATGTTTCCTTTATAGAGTCTATATTTCCAATTGCAAAGCTAATCTTTAGCTTTAACAATTTTCTAGGACTTTACATTTTCTTAAGAACGGTAATACAATGAATACTGTCGTTACGTGATAATTTTAATAATCGTATTTTAAAAGCATAAAGAACCCACGATCTTCACAGCAAAATCCTCCATAATTGACAATAAGTGCGTTTTAGGTTCCTGTGAAACTTTGCGACACAGGATTTGCTGCTAAATCACACGAGACTTGCATAAAACAACAGAACAAAACACGATTAAGCACTGAATAACATTATATAAAGATTTTGCTAAAGTAAACTCAATATGTCACTGAAAAGGGTGAGCATCAGAGTGTATTAAGTTGCCTGGTTCAACAATTTAGACAACTCTTTTGTACAATCTACAGAATTAATCTGTGGGTTACCTAGCTTCCGTCCCATTCAACCCTAAACTGTTATAGCATGCATCACAAGTTATCTGTTGCAAAGTTTTACCCGTTCTCTGATTTGATATAACTAAACAAACGTGGCTCAACATTCGGATCTCCACCACATTTCTCATTATTGCTTCGCATCAATTTCAAGTCCTCATCAGTTTCATCAACATATAAATCTCATGACAATTTGTTTCATATTACCACCAAATCTGTCGTAGTATGGAATTTTTGTACCGTCTCACTGCTTCATTCTCATTTCTACTCACAGGTACGGCATTTGCCAATCCCGCACACATACCAGAAAAATCAAAACACCAATGCTTTTATTAAAAATCATCAAAATCACCTTCTCCTTCAATCTCATATTAATTATACCATACTTTTTGATAAACACGAAATCAATCGCCATTTCCATGACACTAACGTCTGAGCATGGACACAAAACACGAAACTCATATCAGCTCAAACAATCGTTTTCATTCATCACGAACACATTGGCTCATATTGAAATATATAAAACTCTTTAAGATAAATACTAATGGTAAAATTAATTAAAGAATATTTTAATAGTTACACAGTTTTTAACAACATAATATCATACTCCAGAACCATACTACACAGTTCTGAGTGTGAACGCTAAACGAGATAAGGATAATACTAAAATCATCATAATATTTATATATCGTAATAGCCAATCAGGTTCAATATAGCATTCTCAGAATCTTTGTAATTACTGATTAATGCATGATCTTTTATATTTAATGTCTAATACTCTTTCTTTTTGAGCTAAAATATCAACGATTTTTAAATAGTTTATTAATATCTTTCTCGTGCTTTTTGGCTAATTTCAATTCTTTCTTGAATTGTCCTGAATTTAATTTTATACACAAGTGCCCTCTCTCAACTCTCTATACCGTCATATCCTTTACACTATCATCTCTGCAATTCTATCAGCTTCTCTCATTGCTTCTAAAGTCACTTCATTTGGCTCTTCTTCAATTTTCAATTCAAAAGGATTCTATTCTCTCTAATTGCAGTTTTAAGAACATATTTACTGCGGTTGTCATTGTCAAAGCAAATTTGTTAAATAATTCTGTTCGCTTTTTCTTTTGTTTCTGTATCAACTCTAATACTTTACATTTGCATTTGCCATAACAAATACCTCCTTTTTCTTCATTGTATCAATTTTTAGTACATTGTCAATACAATAAAGCAGTTTTTCAACATCCAAATAAAAATTTCTTATATAAATACTCTAATAGTAATTAATTAAAAAATATTTTAATAGTTACACAGTTTGTTTTTAAAACAACATAATATCATAAAAACTCAAACCATACTAAAACAGTTCTGAGTGTGAACCTAATCTATACAATACAAGTACCAGCACATTATCTATTATTTCATAAACTAACAACCAATCAGGCTCAATATGGCATTCTCTTGTTCCTTTATATTTTCGGATAAACTATGGTCTCTATATTTATCATCAAGTTTTTCACCTTTTTCCAAAATTTTTATCACGTTAAATAATGTATCGAGTTTTCTCTTGTCGTAATTCAAATCTTTTTAAATTGTCCCGTAAGTTAACTTATACACCAGAGTGCCTCTCTCAACTCCTCTATGCTGTCATATCCTTTACACTATCATCTTTTTGCTATCCGTCTTCCTTCAACAGTGCTTTTCATTGTCACTTCATTTGGCTCTTCTTCCAATTTCAATCTCAAAAGGGATTCTATTTTCCTAATTGCAGTTTTAGAACATATTTACTGCAGTTGTCATTGTCAAGCCAAATTTGTTAAAAGCAATTCATCTTCAACTTTTCTCTTGTTTCTTTATCAACTCTAGTACTTAAATTTGCATTTGCCATAACAAATACCTCCTTTTTCTTCATGTATCAATTTTAATTACATTGTCAATACAATAAACCGATGTTATTAATATTGAAAACAGAATTGATTTCAATTAGGAAAATTAATTAAAACAATTATTTAGCTAAAAGAAAAGAGCAAGATACATTCTCCCCAAAACGAGAATCCTCTGCCCTTCTATATAAATTCATAATTTCCTTTACATTATGATTTCAATTTTCACAATTCTAATTAGTATCATTTTCTCTATCCTTACAGTATACATTTTCCATTATATTTTCATAACGTTCCACTCCTCTTCAGCTCTTCTTTCACGTGCTTCATTCCATTCATCTACGTCAAATAAACTACAACTGAACGTAGTCATAGCCAATATAACCAACATAATAATCATAAATATACCATCTCCCTTTTATATTCTTCTTTCATATCAAATTATCATTCCATTTCATGTATTAACTATTTATGTGTATATATATTTTATTATATAATATTTTGAGTTTGGGTGCAAGCTATTTTATATTTTAATATTTTTCTACAACTTCCCAATTTCCGCCAATTTATCTAACAGCAAATTAAAACACTAAAATGGCAAGTTGAAAGAAACTGATTTCCGTTGGAGCAGAGGGTGTCTACAGTACCAATTAATATGCTAATATAATAATACTATCTAAACTTTCGTCTCAAATATACTCATTAAATTTAAAATGACTTTTAAAATTAGATTTAATTTTTACAATAATATCAATAATTATTTAACAAAAGAGCAAAATACATCCTCCCAAACGAGAATCCTCTGCTCCTCCATATAAATTCATAATTTCCTTTTACATTATGGTATTTCAACTTTTCGTATTCTAATTAATATCTATTTCCATTCTTGTCTCCACAGTAGACCGTACCGTCATATCTTCTATAACACTCCACTCCTCTTTCAGCTCTGTCCTGTTCATATTCAGCCCATCTTGTAGGACTGACAGTTCCACATCAACAACAGTCATAGCAGTATAACCAACACAATTATCATAAAATATACCATCTCCTTTTATATTGTCTATATCAATATCATTCCATTTCATGTATTAACTATTTATGTGTATATTTTTTATTATACAATATTTTAAGTTTGGAGTGCAAGCTATTTTATATTTTAATATTTTTCTACAACTTACTAATTTCCGCTTCCAATTTATCTAACAGCAAAATCAAACTGTTTTTGCTACAGCCTCGATTGTTTCAATTTTTGATAAGTCAACTCCTGCTTTTTAAGCTGTTCCATTGGGAAGTCATTTCCTCCCTGAGCTTAATAATTGGATGTATTTGTCTAGTGTTTGTTTTTCTCGCTTTCATCACTTGAATTTATCATTTTTCTATAAAATCGCTGATGAGACAAAAGCAAGTGGCGTATTGATACACGTAAAATGGCGAGTTGAAAAAGTGTGGAACTCTTGCCCGGAAAATATAGATTAAATCATCTTTTTCGATTATGTCGCCGTAATATTTGTCAAACAAGTCTTCCATAATTTTGCTCAAAACTTCCGCTGTGATTGGCTCTCCAGCTTCTACCAGCTTGTGTGCCTGATATTCATAATCTGCCAGCAATGCCGAAAATAGAAAGTTCCGACAATATTTCCAATTTCCTGCTCCAGCAGTGCGATTCTTTCTTTTTGGATCATCGGTATTTTCTAGCATCGTAGTCGACAGTAGTCTTTCCGTTAAATGTGGAAAGTCACTTCCACATGAAAAATTGTGTAGTCTGCCATCGAGAAAGGCTGATTTTCATCTGAATAAAGAGTGTGCAAAGTATGTCCCAGCTCATGTGCCAATGTAAATACGCTGTCTAAAGTCTTGTTGTAATTTAGAAGCATATATGGGTGAACTCCGTAAACTCCTGCAGAATACGCTCCCGTTCTTTTCCCTTTTGCCTCAAATACATCCAGCCAGCCTTCTGAAATCGCTTTTTTCATTTTCTACATAATCTTTTTCCAAGTGGAGAAACTGAATTTAAAACTATTTCCTTCGCATCATCATACTCATATTCCTTGTCAAATTCTATTAGATTAATTGAGCCGTCAAAATTATAATATTTTTCAAGTCCCAAAATTTTTCTTTTCTCAATTTTTAAGTATCTTTTGTAATGGTTTTGTATTATTTTTGCATGTATTGACAAGATTTAAAGTAAATTTCTTACGGAATATTGTCACTCTCCGGATAGCTTAACAAAAATGAATCATAATTGTAGGCTTTCTTTGAAGCAATTCCCTTTTTGCAAAATTGAATTATAAATTGCCCCAATCGTATCTTTTTCATAAATTGTATAAAACGTCTGAAACATCAGTTTTCATGTCTTCTGATTTCTGTTGTAGACAAAATTTTAGAATAATTGGCAGGCGTTACATCCACTTTTCTCGAGAACTAGAGGTAACTGAGGCCATTCCACATCAGTAACAGTAACTTCCGAATAAATGCTTCGGTGCTGAAAAAGAATGAGCTGTAGTACGACAGCAATTTGCTTTCGCTTTTTCTTCGAGAATATGCTTTACGTAACCTAAACAAATTTTTCAGTCCAAATCTATAATCATCACCCTCAATCCATTTTTCAATATTCTCACGATTATCAACCAGTTCCGAATTTACCCAGGACAATTCAGTAGAAATCTCTGCAAATAAAAACTGCACCTTCTGCAAATGCTCCACAGCCTCCTTATCCGACGAGTTCAAATCCCTCGCAAGCTGAGGATAACGATACAATTTATAAGAAATCTTGTCCATTTCCTCCTGCTTCGAAAAACTCCAATAACTTCCCTTCATTCCCAAATTGTCCCTTTTAAATCCAGCCAATTCTTTCAGCTCACTAACTTTCTCAAAAATCCTTCTCCCAAGCTGGAATAATTTTCATAAATATCCGATAAATTCCATTTATATTCTGTTTTATTTCATTTCTTTCCATCTTTTCATTCCTTTTCTATTTTTATAATAATACTTTTCAAATCTAAAAAGTTACATATTTTAAACCTAAATTACTTAATTATCAATTTGATAAAAATCTTTACTATTTTTCTTTAAATTTTTCATACAAAAATAATATCAACGCAATCGAGATTATCAACCTGCAACTGATAAAAATACCGAAAAGTGCTAATTTCAGAAATGCGATCACCTGCACAATTCCAATTGCTATTACAAGACATCTTATCAATATTTCAAAAATTACTTTTTGGTTGCAACATCTTTCATTTTTCTACCTTCTTTCTTTTATTTAGAACATTCTTTATTTTTAAAAACATTTAAACCAAGTTATAAATAATGAGACATGTTCGATAACCTGAGTTTTTGTGATTTCCTCAAGTGGTCAGACCCCTTGCTTTAGAATATTTGTTTTTATTAAATTCTAAATGTATTTCTTCACAAGTATCGTTCTTTCCCTGTTTCCCCTTATCCAAAAACAGACTTATATTTTCCAAAACCCTCTAATCGTAATCAAACTGCCAATTTCAAGCATTTTAGATTTATCCTTCTTCCACATAATCAACTAGAACCTTTCCTTTTCAATCGGCTCAATTACCTTTTGTCCGAGATAAATTGGTAATTGTTGAAACTACTAGTCTAGACGTTTTGAGGACAGTTACTAACTTATCATCATACTTGTATCTTGGAAGACTGTTTTTATTTTTGGTTTCAATAATTTTCAATTTCACAAGTACGCTTTTCCAATTTGTTTTTAATTCGAAATAATATAATCTGCAATCTTTTCAGAAACTGGAATGTATCCCAAAACCTGTCTATTTTTCATTTTCAATAATTAAATCCCCCATAAGTTCTCCTTTTTATATTAGAGTCCCATAAGGCTTCCTAAAAATCCTTATGAAGAATATTCACGAAATCTTGAATCTATTGATATTTTTAACAATTTATTTGGAAATTGAAAACTATTCTCATTAAACTCGTTATTACAGTCCGCATAATCTTCAAATTTTTCATCATCTTGTTCTAAACTTTTTGCCATCAAAATTATCATAAACATCTCTATTTCCAGCTATAAAAACTACTCGAGGCACAAAATGCAATTTGCCGTCTATCACTATCCGCAAAAACTCCATCACAAATAACATTAAGTCCGTCATCCTTTTTCCCCAACTTCTTCAAAAATTCGGCGTATAAAACTCCTCAGTAAAGCTCATAATCTCATATTCCTTTTGCCACTTCATAAAATTATACAATTTACTAGCTAAATCTCCATTTCTTTCGGAAACTGCCTCATTTTCTTTTTCATATTTCTCCACTTCTAATCTTCATTTACAACCCTTAGATTATCCCAATCTACATTTCTGTCCTTCTCTTCCTTTTTCTTCTGAGCTCAAATTTTTCATATTCAGAAATCAAGCTTCCAGCTTTGAAATCACATACGCCACAACACCTATATCATCACTGCAAAACCCAATAATCGGCAAAAATATCAGGCACTGCATCAATTGTCGAAATCACATAAATAATCGCTCCAATAATTTTACCTTATCCATCGTTGAAATCTTAAAATTCCCCTCTCTGTCCGCTTGCAACATTCTCACAAGAAGTCCAAACTTTGATGCAACTGCTCCCAAATTATTTTTCAACTTTCCAGCCTCAAATCTTCTGCTGTAATATTTGTCTTTTATATTTTTCATATAATCGCTCTTTTAACATAATTTTTCCCCTTTCATAAAATTGGCTGATAATTATACTAAAAATCTTTTTATTCAATTATATTAACTTAAAATTACCAAAGCAGATATTTTTCATTTTAAAACTTCACAGACACAAATTTTACATAATTTTTGTCAAAATTTATTGATATTATATCCTTGTCGATAAGGAACGATGCATATAAAATAAATAATCGGAGGAAATGCTATGAAAGAAAAATAGGTAAGAAAAGAATTTTAGGAATCGCTTTACTGACATCATTTGTCAATATTTGCAGGAACAACCATTGCGGCAAATAATTCCAGCAGAACTACTACTGCCACATAGCATGACTAATGATGAATGTAAACCGCCACACAGATGCAAAAAGACAGTAATGGAAATCTTGTGGATGAAAATGGAAATATTATAAAACACTGATCCAGCTAGAAATCGAAGAGTGAGAAACCAAATTAAATAATGGAAAAATTACAAAAAGATGAAGGGGAGAGTACAAAAATGCTGGAAAGAAGAGGATCTCAGGTAAACCTAATGATAAATGCAAACCAAAAGATATGCCAAAAGATTAACAGATACAGAAATTCAGTCACTGACAAAATTCTATTAAACAGCGAAAAGTTCTCAAAAGATGAAGCTTCTAAAATTAATAGAAATGTAAATAGCCGTCACAGAGGACCAAGACTGTGCTGACCTCAAACAACCTGGTTCAATAAAAATCCTATACTAATAATAATGCCAATAAATATATTTTAACATTTCATATCTTGAATAGTGAATTTTCATGATTCTCTCTCCATATTCATTATTTAAGACTGGCAATCTCAAAAGTTATAAAAAATTATAATCTCAGGACTGTCATTTTAGTATTTCTAAATAATTAATACTCAATCTATTTAAATAACAAAATTTATTATAAACTTTTCTAATATAAGATATAAATCTAATATTTTTCAATAATTCAAGATGTAATTTTTCATTTTTAAACAAAGTCTAGTCTAAATTAATCCGTCGGAGCATTTTTCTGTAGTGACAAAACTGTTTTGAGCATAGCGAGTGTCATGCAGAAAATGTCGTAGACTAGCCATAGGTTATAGGATTTGCGACAATGAGCAATCCCATGAAAAATAAAATAGGAAAAACTGTATTTATTTTTATTAATCTATTTTTATCAAATATCCTTTGCCACATCATATGCCTTTTACCATTGACTCTACTTCAAAAGTTCATTTTACGCATTTCATCATCTGTGACTTTATTATGTAATTTATTCAAAATTTGCTCTAATTTTGGATATTTTTTCAAAGTTTCTCTTTTCATTAAAGGAGCCCCTGATATAAGAGGAAATAAATTCTTATCATCTTCCAGAACTGTAATTTTATACTGCTCAGCTCACTATCCGTAGAATAAGCATCAATCACATTTATATCTCCACTTTGCACCGCCACATAACGTAATTTTCGGCTCAAATTCCTTCACGCTTGAAAATTCAAAGTTATATAGTTTCTTCATCCCTTGTATCCGTCTTCCCTGTCAACAAACTCTCTTGTGAAACCAACTTTTGCTTTATCTTTCACTCGTGCCAAGTCTGATATTTTGTAAGATTATTTTCACTTGCAAATTTTGGGTAACTCAACTGCATAAGTGTTATTGTGTTTCATCGGCTTTAATAGCACCATATCATATTTTTCTCAAGATTCCATTTCTAGCCTGATCCTAAACTTGCTCTTTTATATTGCTTACTGGCATTTCGTTAAGGAATGTAAATACTACAGTTCCTGTAAATTCAGGATAAATATCAACATCTCCTGATTTTAAGGCATTAAAGTTAAATGATGTATTTCCAAATCCTGCTTTTAGTTCCACATCCACATTCATTTCATCCTCAATCAGAAAGTTTATACATATTTATCAATATTTCGGCTCTGTTCCCAATTTCCTGAAATTACAATTTTATCTTTTTGCTTTGCTTATTCATACACTAAATTTCCAGCCAAAAAATATTATAAATAGACTCATAAATGAAATTACAATCACTCTTCAGTTTTTATTTTCCAGTTTTTTTCAGTACAAAATCAAATAAAACTGCTAACAATGCTGACGGAATTGCTCCAAGCAAAAATTAAGTTCATATTGTTTCTGTCAAGTCCAAGCAAAATTAGTTTTTCCAAGCCCTCCTGCACCAATTAACGAAGCAAGCGTTGCCGTTCCAATGATAAGCACTGTCGCTGTGCGAGTTCCTGCCATAATTACAGGCATCGCAAGTGGCAGCTGAATCTTTAAAAAGCTGTTGCATCTTATTCATTCCCATAGCCCTTGAAGCCACCATATACACTGGATCAACGCCATTTATTCCCGTATATGTGTTTCGTAAAGTGGAAGCAAGGCATAAATTACAAGTGCTGTAATTGCAGGGTTTTTCTACCAATTCCCATAACTGGAATCAATAATCCAAGTAATGCGAGTGAAGGTATAGGTTTGCATTATTGCTGTAAAGTCCGATAATTATTTCTGCTATTTTTCTTTTATATGTCAAATAAATTCCGATGAATTGCAATAATCAAAGCTAAATTACAAGTGCATAAAATGAAATCTGATATGCTCAAGAACAGCCTTAAAAACTCCTCTTTACGCTCATAAAACATCTTGAAAAAGTTATTATTCATTATTTTTCCTTTTATTTCTAAAAATTTTATCATTTAAAGTTAAATCTAGGGAAGTTCTAAAAATTCAAAATCTATGTTGTATTTTGTTTATGAAATTGTTATAAACTGATACTGTTGTTTTTGACTTAAAAAATTTTTCAAAAATTATTATTTTAATAGTTTTCAAGCATGCCTAATTATAACTGTATTATTTTGAATTTAATCTAATCTTGTGAATTATTTTTATATATTCTGCATATTTTTGCACTTTTCAACAATTTTCATCACTTAAATCAGGCATTTACTATAATGAATAAATTGGCAATTCAATCCCTTCAACATGAGCTATGACTTAACAAAAAAGTTTTAACACCTCTTTTATTGTCAATCCATTCGTTCCATCACATCTTGATGCAATTCCTCCAGTTGTGACTGCAATACCTATTTTTATCTTTAAGCACTTTATTTTCGACCATAATGAGTCGCCATAAATACAGTATCTATCCATTCTTTAAGTAAAGATGGACAATTAAAACCAGTATAAAGGAAACTGCAATATTAAAGTCCCTGTTTCAGACAATAGTTTTAATTCTTTTCAACGTCAATTTTTCCATCAGATATTTTTCATAAACATTATACACTCTACATTTGACAATTTTTCTGCTTCTTCTTTAAAGGCTTTGTTCGCTCTTTGAATTTTTCCATATCAGGATGTGCCAAAACCACTAATGTCTTTCATTTTTATTTTCCCTTCTTTCTTTTCAAATTTTTTCATATTTGTTTTATTAATCAACTCATTTTCAAAAACTATTAAAAGTTACCTTCTTTATTAAGGTATGTCCGAAAAACCATTAAAATGATGATCTTTTGAAAAATTTTGTTAATCTTTTTACTTCTAATTTTCTATTTCCATAACCAGTTTGTCATATTCTCCATTTTCCTAATTTCTCAATAATTTTCTTATCAATTTCATTTTCAACATTCTTATTTTTGCTCCAAAACTGATAAATTCCTTACAAATTCATCTTTCGGATTATTAATTAATTCAGATTTCGTCCCAGATTGAAGGATTTTCCATCCTTAATTATAAAAATCCTATCTCCCGGATAAAAAGGCTTCTTCAATATCGATGCGTTACAAAAACAATTGTTTTATTAATTTTCTGCTCTGATTCCTTTATGTCTTTCTGTAAACTTTTCCTTGTAATTGGATCTAATGCGCTAAAAAGGCTCATCCATAAGCATAATTTCGGGGATTCCCTGCTAATGCCCTTTGCAATTCCGATTCTCTGTGCTTCCCGCCAGACAGTTCAGACGGCATTCTTTTCTAAATATTTCTCACTTTCCAGCCCAATCATTTCCAGGAAGTTCCTCTGTCCTTGCCTTTAATCTCCTCTTTCTTCCACTCCTTTCAGAGTTCAGGCACGATACTTATATTTTCTTCTACTGTCAGATGTGGAACAAAGCCACTTGCTGTAAGACATAACCCATATTCCAACGCATTTTATGAATATTATATTCAAAAATATTTTTCCCTTTTATTTCTATTTTTCGGGAAGTCGCATCCTCCAGCCTATTTATCATTTTCAAAGCTGTAGTTTTTCCGCTTCCCGAAGTTCCGATAAACACAATAAATTCTCCTTCATTTATCGAAAAATTTCATATCCTTTTACAGCTTCATTTCCATTCGGATACACTTTATTTACATTCTGAAATTCTATAATTTTTGTTCATATTCTATCCTTCCCATCATTTTTACATATTTCCTTTTCAACTTTTTCTAAATTTTTGTGAAATTCTTTTTAAAAACCTCTCATCATCTCAATTTCCTCTTGAGAAAAATCCTTCATAAACATAATTTGTCATAGTTTCAGAAATTTCCTCATATTCTTTTAAAGCCTTGTGCATATTCTGTAAGTCTTATCAGCACTTTCCGTCTATCATCAGGATGTGGCGCTCTTTCTATCAGTCCAGCCTTTTTCAATCCCTATCCAGCATTGGCGTAAGCGTATTTATCGTAAGCCCCGTTTTTCCGACAATTCCTTGCACGTTACATTATCCTTCTCCCAGAGTATATGCAGAGATTTTTCCCACGTTCACCATTAAAAACGGTAATTTCTCTTTTTGAAAGAATATAATTTAAGATTCTATCGTATCTGCTTAATTTTGCTTATATATATTCCCAAATTTACTTTTTATTCATCATAGCCTCCTAACCTAAAACAAAATTTTCTTGACTTTTTACTTCTATATAGTATAATACTATAAAGAATTATTTTTGTCAGTAAAATTTAAAAGTAAAGAAAAGGAATTTTACTATGTCCAAATAAAAAGAAATACTATGAAAGCTGTTGTTCTTGAAAACCTTGTACTGTGATGAATTAAAAATTCAAATATTATTCAAAAGTAAAAATGGCTGGGTTCTTATAAAAATTGAGCTTTTGGAATAAATCGAGCTGAAGTATTTACTAGAGATGGATTTTCTCCTTCTGTGAGAAATTGCCACGTGTGATTGGAATTAGATATTGCTGGCGTTATTGAAGATGCTTCTGACGATTTTCAAAAAAGGAGATAAGTTTTCACAATGATGAGTTGACAAAGTTCTTGATTTAATCAACCTCTACTTTGAAAAATTCTTTTAAAATCTGTGAAACAAGGTGAATAGTCTGCGGCAGCAGGCTGTCTTGGAGGATGGAGTAATTAAAAATTTTGGTAGCTTGATTCCTTCAGAATCCTACCCTAACTTCATTTAACAGCACAATTGTCAAGGCCACAATAAAAAGAAATGTTTGATTTTGTTGAAAACATCTCATAAAACCAAGTGCAAAGGGTACACATTAAATGAAATTTCTTTAGATTTATAGAATAATCATAGCCTTTTGAGTTCCTATTTTAAAGACTAACTTTTACTATAATATAATATTTGATATGAAAACCTATTCATTTGACAAATAGGTTTTTAATATATAATCAAAAAAATATTTGCGAATGATTTTGCAACTTTTGCAAAATAAAAACGTTTTTATTATTAGGAGATGTTATGAAAATTAACTAAGAAAAAGGCACAAATACTTAATCTTATACAGTCTTCAGACACTCCAATAAATGCCAAGTTTTTAAAATCAAAAAGTGGATTTTGACTTATCGACAGTTTATCGGGCTTTGGAATTTTTAGAGAAAAGAAATAATTATATTTTTCATTTGACTTTGAAAAATGAAAATATTACTTTAAGGAAGAAAATGCCAAATTTTTTTATTTGTGATTCTTGCAAGCATATTGAAACTGTGCCTGAATTTCTAAAATGAAGAAACTAGAAAAGGAGCGAATTACGAGGGCTTTTCACTCATTGTCACATCTTTCAATTTTAAAGGAAAAATGCAACGATTGTGATTAAAACTCTATGATTTATACTAGACTCTGTTTGAGAAATGAAATTATATTTTAATTATTTAAAAATATTAAGTTTTTATCTTTTTCTAGAAAAGTTTTTAATAAATTCATTATTTTATTACATACATATAGGAGGAATTAAAATGAAAAATTATTATCATTACTTTTATTATCAGCTCTGTTTTGATCTTGCGGAAATAAATCGAAACTAAAAAGAGGAAGGAACTGCTACAGGAACAAAGGATTTGTAACAAGCGTACCCTGCCTTTTAAGATGGCTCACTCAAAAATTGCAGGAGGTGACTTTTGAAGTTATTTTCGATTGTGCAGCCAAACATGAATCATGAACTATTTGAGCCAAAACCTTCAGATTTGAAAATTCTAGAAAATTCAAAAGTATTTTTCACTTACAATATGTTGGGATTTGAAGAAACAATTTCGACAGCCTGCTGATAAAAATAAAAATTGTTAATGTTTTGGATGGTGTTGATAAAAATTTATTTATCAAAAGGGAGATCGCGATCACGAACATGGAGCATGGACATGAACACGGTAAAAAGGAAGAACACGAACATCATCACGAGCATGAAGGACACGGTGGGATTGATCCGCATGTATGGTTCTCCACTTTGACATGATGCCAAAAAGTTGCTGAAAAATATAAAAATGAATTGTCAAAACTTTATCCGGAGAAACTTTTTGATTACAATGCTTATCATCAGAACTTAATCAAGTAAAAAGCAGAACTTTCACAAAAATGGCTTCAAAAACTAAAAATCATTTATGATTTATCACCTGCATTAAACTATTTCCAAAAAACTATGCCATTGAAGAAATTTCAATCGAGTAGGAAGGAAAAGAGCCATCAGCACAAATAAATAAAGAATCATCGATGAAGCAAAAGAACTACAATGTAACTCACAATCCTAGTTCAGCCTCAATTTCAAAAACAAAGTGTCGAAGGCTATTTTCAAAAGAAATTCCTAACTCAAAAAGTCGCTGAATTTAATGTTGACAAGGAAAATGTCTTTGAAAATCTAAAAACAGTTTGTAGATTATTTAAATTAAAAAATTTTTATTCAGAATGAGAAGAATAACGAAAGGATAAAAAATTTGAGTGACTAATCGGACAGAATAAAAACTCGTGAGCAGTACAAAAATCTTAACTTTTAAATACAACAATGACTATATTTTTGAACGATATAAACTTTAGATATTTTTCAAAGGAAAAATGTTGCAATCACAGGAAGAAATGCGCGGAAAAATCGACTTTTAGTAAAGTTATGCTTGGGTGAGAAAAATTACGGCGAGTATTGAATTTTGCAAGTGAAAACAAATTGGATATTTGCCACAAATAAGGGAGTTTGACACTTCCTTTTCCCATTAACATTTTGACTTGGTAATATCGGATTGACTAATAAAAATAATCTTTTTCAGAAGATTGACAATGAAGACGTGCTGAAATACTCTTGGAAGGAATTTGATATTTTTCATTTAAAAATAAATTAATAAACGAGTTATCCTGGGAGGACAGCTTCAAAGAGCATTAATTATGACGTGCCTTAATCTCTTCACCAGAACTGATTTTCTTGATGAGTCGGAATCATTTACGGATAAGGAATTTGAGTTTAAACTTTTTGATGAGCTGTCAGATTCAACAATCGTCGTAATTTCTCACTTGAACTGGAAAAATCTACGATTACATTGATTTCATTGTCGTGGAAGGCAAATATTCAAGTTTATGAGAAAAAGGAGAAAGATTACGTGTGCAGACAATCACTGTACATTCACACAAATAAAATTTACAAAAATACAAAGATAAATTATTAAAGATTGGAATTATGGATTTATAAAATTTTTGAATATGCCTTTATGAAAACGCCACTTATCATTAGGGCTTCTTTCTAGTATATGCTGTGGAAATAATAGAACTCTATATTGTAAATATGGTCTTTATTTCATCAAGTATCAGCATAGCTCTTACGGTGGTATCGGAATAGGAATTTACCCTAAACTTATTTCTTTCAACATGCCAATAAAGATCCATTATTTTTGGACTGATTTTCTCACATTGTCAGGTGTGCTGATTTTGGTTCTAAAAGACACTCTTCACGTTGACGGTGATTTGGGAATAGGTATCGTTATGTCAATGGAATGGCTATCGGGATTATTTTGCCTTCTTGACGACAGGCTATCAGTCCGATATGTCAACTTATTTATTCGGAAATATCCTTTTATCCAACACCCTGAAACATAATTTTACTCGCTAATACTGGACATCATCGCAATCACATTTTCATCATCTCTACAAAAAGCATCGTCTACCAGCTTTTGATGAAAACTTCTACAAAATACACAGCGTCCCAGTAACCTTCATACAACTACTATGATAATCCTAGTATCCTCTGTAATAGTCAATAAATATAAAAACAATAGGAATCATCCTAATAATCTCAATCTCGACAATCCCGCAGGCAATCTGCACCCCCTCGCTCAGAAAACACTCAGCAATCATAATTCTATCCATAATTTTTCTCATTCATGGAATACTGTCAGGACTATATTTTTCCTATACGCTGAATATTCCATCAGGCCTTCGATTGTGTATTAGCCCACGATTTATTGGCGTTAGTTAAGGTTGGGGATCTGTGAAGGGAGAAATTTTTGCATTGACCTTTTATTATAAATTAGAGAATTTTGAATTTCCTCTTTTCGATTAAATAATTATTCAATGCTATAAATTATTTCTACTATACTACTTTTGATAAATAATGACTTGTTAAAAATTATTTTTCGAGAGGAAGCTTAAGCCTTTTAATAAATATAATAACAATATATATAGCATAAAATTTTAAAAAATAAGTTTTAATGAGGTATAATATAAAAACAAACACATTCTTTAGTAAAAGGAAAAATCAAATTTATGAAATATATTTATAATATTGATAAATTAAAAATCATAATGAAAATACAGTATTTGAGGATAGGTAAAAAGGCTCAAAAATTTTGCTTGAACTTGCTGCCAATGGATTTAATGTCCCGTATTTTTCAGTCATCACTAACAGATATTTTAAGGAAATTATACTAAAAGAAATTGAAATGTACAATCAAGAAGCAGGAAATAATGATGAAAATTAAGGATTGGGATGCTGTATTTAGCGGAAATACCGAAAGAAAAATTGAAAATATAATTAGAATTATAAAAATCATAAAATTAAGGAAGAATTTGAAAAGAAATTGAAAATGTACTAAATGAAGAAAGTTACTATGCTGTGAGATCTTCGTCAATTGAGGAAGACAGCAGCAAATTTTTCATTGCAGGTCAGTTTGAAACATATCTATATATAAAAAGAAAATATAATGAAAAAGTGAAGGAAGTATGGATTTCTTCCTTTTCCTCACATGTCATGAAATATAGAAAGAAGGAAAAATATAACAATGAAATAAATGTTCCGGCAGTAATAATTTAGAAATAGTAAAATTCTGAAAAGGCTGAGTCAGGATTCAGCGTAAATCCCGTAAATGGACATTATGATGAAATAGTAATTTCAAGGGAACTTATGGGCTGGGAACAAGTATAGTTGATGGAGATGAAAATGGAGATCTGTTTATATATAATAAAAACGAAGGAAATTAAAAAGGAAATAAGAACATAAGACAGGTTTTAGATTTTGAAAATAAGAAAGTAAAGATAGAAGAAATAAATATTGAAGATGAAGTGTTAAACGACAGTGAAGTACAGGAGCTTGGAGAAGATATCATAAATATTGAAAAATATTATGGAAAACCTCAGGATATGGAATGGGCATTTGAAAGGGAAAACTTTATATATTGCAGTCAAGACCTGTAACTACGTTAGAAAATCAAATGAAAAACATCAAAATACAATAATATGGGACAACAGTAATATTGTAGAAAGCTATCCTGAAATTACACTTCCTCTTACCTTCAGCTTTATAAGAAAAAGCCTATTCTGACGTATATAAAAGATTTTCAGAAATTACGGGAGTACCTCCGAAGGTTGTTGAAAGCTATCAGGTTGTATATGACAATATGCTTGGATCACTGAAGGAAGGGTTTACTATAATCTGATAAACTGGTACAAACTTCTCATGCTGTTTCCTAATTCACGTAATAACAGCAAATTTATGGAACAGATGATGGGGTGAAAAAGGAACTGTCAGAAGAAGATATAAACGAAAACCTTCTGGGAAGCGGAAGAAAAATGTCTTCATGGGAAAAATTCAGAAACAGGATTGAAAAAGCTGAAGGCAGGAGGGACATTGTTTCTAAATATGTTCCTGATTGAGAATCAAGGCTAAAAAGTTTTATAAGCTCATAGACGAAAACCTAAATGGCAAAAATAGCAGTCTGGAAGAGCGTAAAGGAACTGAAAAATATTATAAGTTTCTTGAAAATAAATTTTTTAAAAAACTGGGAAATACCTATTATAAATGATTTTCTTGTAATGGTTTGGTTTCGGTCTTTTCAAAAAGTAGCGGAAAAATATATAAAGGAAAATTTTGAAGAAGTACATAATATTCTTATTGCTCAGGAAGGAAATGACATGATAAGTGTCGAGCCTTCAAAAATATATTATGAAAATGAGCAGTATAATAAAAAGGATAGAATTTACAGAATGAAATAAAAGGGATAACTGCAGAAGATGCAACAGATATCATATCGAAAAGTTTAACTAGGAATAAAGAATTTAACTATTACTGGAAGAATATATGGAAAAATTTGGAGACAGGACGGTACATGAGCTGGAGCTTGAGAGCATTGACATTGAGGGAAGATCCGTTATTTCTGATCAGGATGATATATTCGATTTCAATGACAAAGGAATCAGGTGAACACAGTAAAAGGAACATTTCAGAAGAACAGAAAAGATATATGAAAATCTCAAAAATCAGTCCATTGAAAAAGTTTATACTGAAAAACAGTATCCTATGCAAAAAATTTATTCGATTAAGGGAAAATCTGCGATATGAAAGAACGAAGGTTTTTGGCATGGTCAGAAAAATTATGATGGGAGTCTATCTGAAGGAAGAAAAATATAATAGTTCATGAAAGGGATGTATTTTATCTGACAATAGATGAAATTTTTGGACTGATAGATGGTGCACTAATTGATACAGACTTAAAAAGCTGATAGATTTAAGAAAGGAAAAATATAAGGAATATGAAGAAGGAGCTGTTCTTCCTGACAGATTTTTAACGAGAGGATTTTTAGGGGAAAAACTTCCATTATGAAGATTTAACAGGAAAATGAACAGGAAGATAAAAATATTCTTAGAGGAACAGGATGCAGCAAAGGGGAGTAGTCAAGGGAAAAGTAAAGATTGTATTAAATCCTATGAATACAGAAGTTGAAGACGGAGATATTGTCGTTACAAAAATCTACGGATCCGAGCTGGGTTATGGTTTTTCCTTTATTAAAAGGGGCTTATAGTGGAAAGAGGCCTTTTATCTCACAGTGCAATTATTTCACGTGAAATGAATATACCTGCCATAGTTGGGTACAGGGAGCAACAACTGCTTTAAAAAGCAGGGAGATTTTGTACAGTTTGACGGAAGTACAGGGAATAATAAAAATTGGATGAAATATAAAATCAGAAAAACAGATTAAAAATTTTTATACAGATAAATTTGGAGGAAGTTATAGATGAAAAAGCGAAGTAAAAAGAAAACAGAGTTGATTTTTCTTTGATAAGGTATTCCCAATGCTGGGAAGATACAGAGGTTTTACTCGAAAGTCTTGATATACAGGAAAATGATATATGCTTTTGGAATACTGTCTGCGGGAGATAATGTATTTTTCCATGCTTTGCAGAAAATCCAAAAGAAAGTGGTAGCACTTGATATAAGTTTTTCCTCAGATAGCACTTGCAAAACTGAAAAAGGAAGTTTTTAACAGCCTGTCCTATGAAGAAATGCTTGAGTTCATGGGAGTAATGAAATCTGATAAAAAGAATTGAAATATATGACAGAATAAGAGAAAAATCTTGATAAAGAAGTGAAGGAATACTGGGATTTTTAATAAGGAGGCAATAGAAAAAGGGAATAATACATACCGGAAAAATTTGAAAAGTTTTTTTAAGATTTTCAGGGAAAAAATACTTCCTTTTGTGCATAGTAAAAACGATAGAAAAACTTCTTGAAAAAGAAAAATCCAGGCAGGAAAGAATTGAATATTATGATAAGTACTGGAATAATTTCAGGTGGAAACTGATGTTTAAGCTGTTCTTTTCAAAATACATAGTTGGGAAACTGGGAAGGGATAAAGGAATTTTTCAGATATGCAGAAAAATATTTCTGAAGAAATGAAGGAAAGAAGCAGATACGCCCTCTGGAGCAGAATCCATATGAAAATCCTTATATTAACTATATTCTGACGGAAATTACCGTAAGGACTGCCTTCCTTATTTTTCTGAGAAAGGAAAAATTTTTGATAAAAATCAGAAAAATCTTCATAAGGTAGAAATTTTACAGAGTTCTGTCGAAGAATATCTGGATCAGATTGATTTTTAAAAATAGATAAATTTAATTTAAGTGACATATTTGAGTATATGTCAGCTGAAAATTACAGTAAATTAATGGGAAAAATTTATGATCAATGCTGAAAGACAATGCCTTACTGGCATACTGGAACCCTAATAGTTGAGAAGAAATTCAGAAAAACGATTATAAAAAGACGGATAGCGAAAATAGCAGTTACGGAAAAGAAAGAAAAATGTAAAGGGAAAAAACTGATAGGATGAAAGGAGCTGGATAAGAAGCTTCATAGAAAAAGGATAAGACATTTTTCTATACTGATTTTGTAGTGGAAAAGGTGATAAAAATATGGAAATAGTTAAAAATGATATTTGTTCTAACGCGACTTTTATCCTCTTTTTCCTTTCTACTTGAATCAAGCTTGAGAAAAAGTGAAAAACTTAAATTCAGAATTTATACGGAAAGATTCTGCATATAGGCTCAGGAATTGGAGGACTGGCACTTCCTTTTTATATTTGAGAGAAAAAGTTCAGTTGTAATACTTGGAGTAGTATTTTCTTATATTGCTTATTTCCATTAGAATTGTAAAAACATAAAAGTGACAGGGTTTAAAAAGGTGCTGGAAACAAAAACAGGAAAACTTTCGGAGATATATACTTTATTATAAGTATTCTTGGATTGTGGATTGTATCAAATGAAGATAAGGTAATGTACGCTCTTCCGCTTATAATTCTTATGTTTTCCGATGCCTTTGCGGCTCTCATAGGGAATTTTACAGCAAGTATAAATTTAATACAGGGATTTGGAACAAAATCGATAGAAGGCTCGGCAACATTCTTTCTGACAACATACTTCATATGTATAAACTTCTTTCTGTTTTTCAGTGATATCGGAAGTATAAACATTGTACTTGTTTCTCTTCTGCTAAGTATCCTTACAATGATTCTTGAAGTCATTTCATGGAATGGTCTGGATAATCTTTTGTGCCGTTCTTTGTGTACTTTATTTTTAAGATTGAACTTATATTTAACAGCACGGGAGACTAATGTATAAACTTTGGGTAATAATCGTATTATTTGTTATAATAATATTAAATAGAAAAAGACAACTCTTACAAGAGTTGCACAAACTACAAGTTTATTTTTCTTTATATTGTTATGATTATAGGTGGCATAAAATGGCTTATTCCGCCACTAATAATGTATCTTGGCTATTATCATTTTCACTCCAAAGGTAAAAAGGGCAAGTAAAAGATTCTCTTAAAGGACTTTTTGGCAATAGCATTTACTACAGCAATGTGGCTTTGCTATGAGCATCATACTTGATAAAAATAAAAATGTATCTCATTTATATTTTTACCTTTTTCAGCGCATTTTGGAATTATAAATTTGATAAGAGACAACGCAGGAAATGTAAAAAGGGAAACATTTAGAATGAATTTTCTGATGGGAGTATTGGAAAGGCATTTGCTTTTTCTTTATGATAAATTATCTTTACTTTATCAAGAATTTTTAGATGTTTAAAAATGTTAATTGGAATAATAATCTTATATTTCGGTGGAATATTTATTTATGAAACAAGTATGAAGATTTTTATATTATTGAAAAAGGAAAAAGGAACTTAGTGGAGAAACAAAAAGTATTTATAACTACTGGAATAGTTTTTATCTGTTCAATGATGTTACTAGGAATAGGAATGCTGTTTTAGTTTTTAATTAAAATCTATTCATATAAATAGAATTTTTCATTACAAATCATTTTGATTTAATAGATATCTTTTAATGTTATATTACTATACTGTAAAAGGGGAATAACGATACCTTTGCAATACTGGTTTTGTCTATACTCAATCTGCTCTGTTTCCATAGTTATCCTTAGATAAAATATCATCATTTCTTCTATAACATGTTCTGCCTTTTTCTTTTGCTTCGATTGCACTCTATGCCCATCTATTCATCAAACTAGCTCACATCCAGCAACTGTCATTACAAGTATTACCATCTATCAGTAATTTATTTTCATATCCATCTCCTTCTTTACTACCTTTAATAAATTATAACTTATATATAAATAAATCTAGTTTAAAAATAGAGGTTAGTGTACTTTAATAAGAAAATTCACAAAAGGATAATTCTATTGAAAAATCTATCATAATCAAGTTTACAAAAATAAAAACATTTGATAATAAACCTTTAAAATGATTCTAAATGATTTTACCATAAGTTTATAGAAAAGTGATGATAAATTATGAAAATAAACAGTGTAAAAACATTCAGCAAAATGAAATATCTACAGTCTGAATACAATGATAGAACGTCCATCTGAAATTATTGTTTTTATAATGAGAATGAAGAAACAGCTGGAAGTCTAATTTATGGCACAATCGTCCTAATTACAATGGAAAGAGCAACATCATATATTGGCAATGTAAATATTTTGGAAAAATATCGAAAATGAAAACAGAAATATTTAATGAAATCTTTGAAAATCTTAAAAAGATTGATATAGAAACAATAATAGGCCCTTTAAATGGAACTACTTGGAATACATATCGTTATGTTACTGACAAAGGGAAATCATCCGCCATTTCTTATGGAACCTTTGTAATGAAGACTACTATGTGGAACTCTTTTGAAAAACTTGGTTTTTAAGCCTCTTACCTACTATATTTCAACAATAATGGAAAAATATGAATCCTGTTCAAAGGGGCATTTATCTAAAAATTGAAAAGTTGAAAAAATTTGACTACTATAAAGATATAACAGTAAAATCTGCGGAAAATGAAGATTTAATGGCTGTGCTGAATAAAAGTTTACGACTTGACAATTGAGGCATTTAAAAATAATTTTTCTTTATTCTGAATTGGATAGAGAAATATTTTTGAAAATGTATATGAGCTATGAAGATAAAAATTGTAAAAAATTCTTTAAAAATGCTTTATTTAAAAGATGAACTAATTGGATATGTATTTGGAATACCTGATTATGCCGAACTTCAATACAAAGAAAAAGTAGAAACTATGATTCTTAAAAACGATTGCAATTTCTCCCAAATATAATGGAAAAGGGATGGGGATATATTCTGATAGATGAACTTGTAAAGGAAGCGGAACATTCAGGCTATAAAAAATGTGATTTATGCCTTGATGCACGAAAAAATATATCAAAAATATCGGCTCACTTTTAGGAGATGAGTTAAGAAGATATGCCCTGTTTATAAAGGAACTTTAAATAAAAGGCGGTGTAGAATGACAATAATTGACAAAATTAAAGATTTGAGAAAAACAATATCCAGACAATACAGCATTATTTGATTTAAAGACAGGAAATAAGATTACTTTTACTCAAATTGATACAAAAATCAGATGAAATTTGCAGTTATTTGATACAAAAAGGATTTGAAAAGGAAATAAAATCGTTGTTTTTGTTCCCATTGGCATAGAATTTTATCTTATTCTGACGGCTATATTTAAAATGGGACTACAAGCTGTGTTTATTGATCCGTATGCTGGTATTGAGCATATAAATAAATGCTGTGAAATGATTTCTCCTGACTGGAATAATTGGAAGCGGAAAGACACTTTTTAAAAAGGATTCTTTTTAAAAGGAATCAGAAAAATTGGCAAAAAATTAATTATATTAAAAATGATGGAACATTCTGAAAAACTTTCAATATATGAAAAATAAAAAAATCAGAAAATAATACAAAATGAAAAATTGATGGAAGTACACCTGCTCTTATCAGTTTTACAAGTAGGGAGTACAGGCTTTCCAAAAATTATTATGAGAACGTATGAATTTTTACTTGGACAGCACAATGTACTTGAAAAATCTAAAATTTGAAAAAGAAACAGCTGTTTATTCTTCATTCCGATATTTCTTCTTTTTCACATATGGCAACAGGAACAACTACCTTTATTCCTGATTTGAACTGGCGAAAACCTGTCGAGTCAGATTTTGGGAAAATATTATTAAGCAAATAACAGAAAATAATATACAAAAACATCATCTTGCCTCCTGCAATATTTGAAAACATCGTGAAATTTTGCAAAGATGAAAAATAATGCTTGAAAATGTTCAAAAGGTATACACAGGTGGAGCTCCTGTCTTTTTACAGCCTTATGAAAAAGATTAAAGATAGTTTTTACAAATGCTAAAATTATAGCCTTGTATGGAGCGTCAGAGGCTGAACCCATATCAGTATTAAATTTTGAAGACATAACAGAAGAAGATATTGAAAAATATGAAAAATGGCGATGGGCTTCTCGCTGGAAAAATTGTTAATGAAATAGAACTTAAAATAGAAGAATTAGAAAAACGCCTAAAAAATAAAATCTTAAAAAGATAACAACATTGAAGATTTTTCCAGCATTAAAAGGTGAAATACTTGTAAAAGGTGAAAAATGTAGTAAATGGATATTTAAATGTTGAGAAAAACCAAATGAAAAATGGCATAGAACAGGAGATATGGGATATATTAACAAAAAGGACCAACTTATACTGCTAGGAAGAGTTAAAGGGCGAATACAGATTGAAGAAAAACATTTATTATCCTTTTACTGTAGAAACTGCCTTTTTCATTTTGCAAAAACTTGATCAGTTCTTACTTCCAAAAATAATAAACTGTATCTAATTGTTGAAAAGAAACCCTGAATTTAAAGGAAATTTATCTGAGGATAGTGAAATTAAAGAACTAAAAAGAAAAATTTGGAAATATTTAAAAATAATTGAAATGAAAATTCCAATGGATAAAAGGGCTATAACAACAAGACAGATTATAAAAAGGCTGGAAGAGATAGTTGAAAAAATTTAAAAATTTAGAAAGAAAGAAATTTTTATGAATAAACAGAAGCAAAAAGAATTAATTCAGGAAGGATTAAAATTATTTTTCATCATACAATAGAGATACTTTAAAAATGTTTTATCGTTCAGCAAAAAGAAAACGAAGCGGTTTATCACATCTGGATGAAAATATCAAACTTATACGTGCTAAAGGCAAAAGGAATGTTTTTGACCTCGCATTAGGATTTCTTGATGCTTTCGCAAGTGCAGGAAGTCCCTGTAATGGTAATAGATAACACAAAAATCTGAACGATATAATGATTAATATTGAGATACAAAATTAAAAGATTTTTCTTGAAGAAACAAATGTAGATGATAATACTGGATATTTACTTTCAATGATTGAGTTTTATTGCCAGTAAAATAAATATTGTAAGAGGAGAAAATAAAAATGAACAAAAGTAATATAAATTCAAAAAATCAATAATCAAAATACTTTCAAAAATATATCTGAAATGAGCGATTCCCATTAGGGAAAAACTCTTTTTCGATATTGATTTTTACTCTGTCAGGATATATTTACACAAGTTTCTATATACTACAATTATAAAAACCAATTTATGTTAAAAAGTCTATGACAAACGGAATTAAAGAAATAGCGATAAATCAATATAAAATAATCGCTCTATTTATCATAATTTTTCATGTTTTTCTTTCAATTAAGAATTACAGATGAATTTAAGGATTATGAGGAAGATTTAAAAATATCAGGGCTTACCGTCCTGTTCAAAGAGGTATAATTTTCCTTAAAAACATTGAGGAAAAACAGGAATTGCTAACTGTTATAGTACAAATAATGCTTGCACACGTTATAGATCCTGACTAATTTATTTTCATGATATTTGGTATGGATTTATATGTTCTTAATGGCAAAGGAATTTTTATAAAAGAAATGGCTTACACAAGAATTTTTGATTTATGCCCTTTCTCACGTTGTAATAATGATATTCATTACTCTTGTTATTGTAGAAAGTACACAATACATTTGTACCAAAGAAAATATTTTTAGACGTTTTGTACTTATTACAGACAGTATAGACATAATATTGATTTTGCGACTAATTCCTCTTTTTGCATTAAATTATTTAAATGGAATCGTACTGGAAATAGGAAGAAAAACGAGAAGAGCTGATGAAGAGGAACATGGAGTGCAAACATATAGCAAACTTTGGGGAAGAAAAAAGGCTGTGAGTTGTTTTTAAGTCTACTTTTATTATTGAATATTTTCTTGTTATTCTTGGGCTTGCTCATACTTATGAAAAATATTTTTCTTTCAGTGAATTAACATTGCTTGTAATATTGATAGTTTCAATATATTTTATGGTAAAATTTTTGAAAAAGATTTATCAGGAAAGATTAGTAGAAACTGTGTCAGGGACTTTGGATTATTTTTCAAGTATGAGCATGGGGCTTCTTCCGTATTTATAGTTCTAACTAAAATAGGAGTGTCTGTATCATACTAAACCTCATTTTAAATAACGAATTTATTACAAATTTTTCTAATTAGCGATACAAAACTTAATATTTGTCAAATGATTAAGACATAATTTTTACTTTTTAAATGAGACTCTAGTATAAATTAATCCGTCGGAGCATCTGTGCTGGCAAAGCTTGTATCTCTGAGCATAGAGAGTTTTTGCAGCAGTTCAGACAGGCATGTCGTATGAGCATAGCACTGGGAATTATTGCAGCACAAGCCATAGTACAATTATTAGTGATGAAATCTTTACTGCAAGATGAGACTTGTGAGCATAATCCACGAAAAATAGAGACATAGTAATATGAAAATATTATGTAATAAAATATCCAAAAATAATAAAAATAATTTAGTTGAATGATTATGAGATTAATTATCAAACAACTATTATAAAAATTCCCTATTCATTTTCAAAAGGGGTTTAGTGTCAGTTATATCTATGTTTTAACAAATAAACGTAACAATCTGGCACTTTTAATCATCTATAAACAAACAAGGTGATAAAAATAATCTATTCTCTTTTACTCAATCGTAATGCATGCATCAGATCATCATACTCTTTTTCTCTTTTTAAAACAAATCAGATACATTTTAAAAATAGACTTCCATTTAATAAAAATCGAGATATAATTATAACATAACAAAAGCAAATTCAAACTCACTTAGAGGAAGTGATAGAATAATGGTTGAACTTGAAAAATTGTCTACTGAAGAGAAAATCATCTAAACAGCAAGGATATTGAACTGCAGGATAGCCTTGAAGTTGTGAGAGGATAAAGTGAGGAAGACAGAAAGTGGCGTTTTGCAGTAGAAAAAGGAATTCAGAGAAGCATTTCACGGCTGATAGATGCCATATTGTCAAAATATAGAAACAAGAGGTATATATATTGGTGCAGGAACATCGGGAAGGCTTGGAATTCTTGACGCTTCAGAATGCCCTCCCTACTTATGGGGTTTCCTCTGAGAAAGTTCAAGGAATAATTGCCGGTGGAAATGAAGCGATATTCAAGGCTAAGGAAAATGCTGAAGATAAGCCGAACTGGGAAAAACAGGAGTTTGCTAAATATTAATCTTACAGAAAATGATGCAGTTATTGGGCTTGCCGCTCGCAGAACTCCTATGTTTTAGGGAGCAATAGAATATGCAAAATAACATTGGTGCAGTTACTGGAAGTATAACTTGCTCGAAAAATTCTGATTTATCCAAAGTCAGCCAATATCCAATAGAAGTTCCTGTTGGTGCTGAAATTGTTACTGGCTCTACCAGAATGAAAGCAGGAACAGCCTGCAGATGATACTTAATATGATTTCTACTACACTTATGATAAAACTTGGAAAAAGTATTTTCGGGCTACATGGTGGATGTAAAAACTCCAATCAGAAACCGGTTGAGCGGGCGAAAAGAATAATAATGAAAACTACTGGGACTGATTATGAAAAAGCAAGTTCTTTTTGGAAAAAGCTGAAATGATGTAAAACAGCTATTACTATGATACTTTTGGATATTGATAGAGATATAGCAATGGAAAAATTAAAACAATACGATAATAATGTAGCAAATTGATACATGAATATTCTAAAAGAATATTTAGCAATTTTAGAAAGGATAGTAAAATGGAAAAAGGGATGGAATTAAATTGTAACGATCGGTGGAGGCTCTAGCTATACTCCTGAGACTGATAGAAGGATTCATTAAAAAGGATAAAGGAATTGCCAGTAAGAGAAATATGGCTGGTTGATATTGAGGAAGGAGAAGAAAAAATTAGAAATAGTTGGAAATTTGGCTAAAAGAATGGTGGAAAAAGGCTGGTATTGACTGCAAGGTTTGTTGACGCTGGATAGAGGGAAGCTATAAAGGATGCGGATTTTGTGACCACTCAGTTTCGTGTGGGAGGGCTTCTTGATGCGAGAATTAGGGATGAAAGAATACCATTTGAAAACGACTTCTAGGACAGGAAACAAATGGAGCTGGGGGAATGTTCAAGGCATTTCGTACAATTCCTGTGATACTTGATATTGTGAATGATATAAAAGGAACTATGCTCCCGAGATAGTCTGGCTCATTAACTTTACAAATCCAGCTGGAATCGTAACAGAAGCTGTACTAAATTATGGAAATTTTGAGAAAAGTTGTCGGACTTTGCAATATTCACGGCACATACTCAGATGGATTGTTGCAAGCCTTTTACGAAAAAGATATTAGCGAGTTTAAATCTAATTTGCAGGGGCTGAATCACTTTGTGCGTACAGGTATGGGACAAGAAAGGAAATGAGCTACATCAGATTTATGGGACAAGAGGCAGATAAGGAAAATCTTGGTGTATATTGTAAGCATAAATTATGATTATGATCAGATACTGAGGAATGTCAGCTCTTGTGACTATCATAGATATTATGCTTACAGGATGAAATGCTGGCTGAAGGGTTGAAATCATATAAGGAGAATGGAACAGAGGGGAAATTGTTAAAAGAGTTGAAGCAGAGCTTTTGAACTTTATAAGGATGTAAATTTGAAGGAAAAGCCTAAACAGCTTGAGCAGAGAGGAGGAGCTTATTATTCTGACGCGACTCTGTGAATTGATTAGTGCAATTCTATAACGAGGCAATCAATAATGGCTGTACTAGAAATAAAGGAGCTATTGCAGATTTACTGTATAATTCGGCAGTTGAAATTTCCTCATACATTACAGCAAACGGGTCTAAACCTATAACATTTGGTAAATTTCCAAATGCTGGGCAGAGAGGATATATTCAGCTAATGAAGGCAATGGAAGAACTTACTGTGGAGCGGCTGTTACAGGAAATTATTACACCCGCATTGCAGGCTTTCACTACAAATCCACTGAGTTCAGGAACTACAATCGGAAGAAAAGTTTGAAATGAACTGCTGATGCACACGAAAATATCGCTCACAGTTTAAGGATTATTATGAAAACAGAGAAAAATATCAAAAAGGAGGAAAAATAAGAAATTATGGACAAGGAACAAATGGAATTAGTCGTCTTTGAAATTGTAAATAGTGCCGGAATGGCAAGAGGAAATGGCTATGAAGCGTTAAGTGAGGCAGAAAAAGGGAATGAAAAGGCTGAAAATTTATTGAGAAAGAGGCTGATGAGGCTCTGTTATCCGCTCATAATGTTCAGACGGAAATAATTCAGGCGAAGTAAATGGGAAAAGGTATTACACCTTCAGTCTTGTTCGTTCACTCAGCAGGATCATTTGATGACAGCAATCGAGGCAAAAACGTTAATTGAAGGCATGATAAAAATGTATAGAAGAATTGATAAACTTGAAAAGTTACAGGTTTAGAAATAAAACTGATACTATTTTTAAGCAGAGTTGAACACAAAAAGTTATAAAAATTTAAAAATATTAGAGGATTTGTATGAAAGTATTATTTGTATGTTCACTAGAATGTCTAGTGCAGTGGCAGTGAAAAGCTCTTGAAAAAGAAGCAAATGCAAAAAGGCGTAGAAATCGGAAGTAAAAGGCTGTAAGTACACAGCAGTTTGAGGAAGAAGTAAAAATGGATATGATGTGGCAATGGCTGCCTCAAATAAAGGCACAGATTTGATACACTGAATGCCCAAGCAAGCGAAGCAGGTGTTCCGTGTGCAATGATTATCTACAAGGATACAGCCCGCTTGGAGGCCCAAAAACTATTAAAAACAGATTCAGGAATTAACACAAAATAAATAAATTTTAATATCTTAACAATTCACAAAAACAATATCGTAACAGGAAAGGAAGCAGAATTATGGCAGTTTTTAGAACAACTTTCAATAAAAATGGCAAAAATATCTGAACAAAGACATTTTAAGGGGCAACGGGGACGGTATGGTTTCCACTTGCCACTAATCATTGTTGGATCAATATTTTTAATTTTAGCGTTTCCACCTTTTTCCAAAAGAATGGGCAATCTCAGTTTTAGCAAAAACATGCAGTACAAATGCTACTGCCCCTACCGTATGACAATGTTCATAATGGGTCTTGATGCAGTTATGGGAATAGGTTTACAGCCTTTCAAAATCGTATAAATTAGACGGAATCACCAGGGCAATATTGTCAGTATGGCGCATTTTGCTTACAATTATGCCAAAAATGATTAATCCGATTGAGTGATAAAATCAAAGCTGTCGGTGGAAAAAGCGGGTGCAGGTTATTGTTGAGGAAGGAAACAAAAGGCTCTCAGCTTATTCAGGAAGATATTGGATATGCAATTGCAAATGTCAAGATTAGGGCTCTGCAGGCTTATTTGTAGGAATAATAGCAGCATATTCGCAGTTGAAGTATATAGAATGACTACAACAACTGGATTTAGAATAAAAATGCCTGAAGCTGTGCCGTAATCAGTTGCACGCTCATTTGAAGCCTTAACTCCAAGCAATAATTATTTTCACATTGACAATTTTGACTTACTGGTTAAATATTGATTTACACGGTATAATAGGCTCAATTATAAAAACCTGTTTTGAAATTTAGTGATTCATGGTTTTCTGTAATACTTATCGTATTTATGATTACATTCTTCTGGAGCTTTGGAATTCATGGTGATTCAATTGTCGGATCTGTTGTACGTCCATTATGGCTTATGCTTCTGGAACAAAATGCCACAGCTTTGGCAAATGGACAAAATATTCCTCACATTGCTACAGAGACCTTTATATCAATGGTTTATCCGGATTGGTGGTTCAGGGAACAACAATAGGATTTGCATTATTACTGCTACTAAAAATCAAAAATCAGCTTACGGTAAAGACACTAGGAAAGGCAAGCAATCCTTCCTTCAATATTTGTAACAAATCGAGCCAATTATTTTTGGAGCTCCAATCGTATTAAATCCTACATTATTGCCGCTTTTTATAATTGTTCCAGTAGTTAATGCCTCTATCACTTATTTCTGCAATGGTCACAGGACTGGGTAAAACCGTGTAACTTCAACACCACCTTGGACTCTGCCTGGACCAATAGGGAGCATTTTAGCAACAAATGGAGATTTTAGAGCAGTTATTTTAAAACATACTCTTATTATAATTTCGTTGCAATTTACTATCCTTTCTTTAATGCCTACTAGAAAAATTATTGCAGCAGAAGAACATGATGAAGCACAAGAATAAAAATAGATAGAAGAAGGGAAATAAATACAAAATGAGAAAATTAGAATTTCAATTTATCCTGGAAAGAGACAACTGAAGAAGAACTGCGAAATTATATTGACAAATCTTTTGAAGCTGGCTTTTAGCCGAATATTCAGTTGTCTGCTCTCTTCTACAGAGGGTAAAGAAATATTTTATTTAAAAAGTAAATTATTATGCCAAAAGAAAAAGGGTTTGAGATTATTCGAGATGTAAATCCAAGAGTTTTTGATGATCTTGGGAATCAGTTATGATGATCTAACTTTCTTTTAAGGAAATGGAGCTGACGGGATTAGGGCTGGATATTGGATTTACTGGACTGCAGGAAAGCATTATGACTTTTCTGACAAGGAAAATGAAAAATTGAGATAAATATGAGCAATGACACCCATTATATCGATACAATTATGGATTACTGCCCAAATAAAAAGTAATCTAATAGGATGCCATAACTTTTATCCTCATCATCCACACAGGATTAGGCTTGGAATTTTTCATGTACAGAAAAATTTTACAAAATACGGATTACGAACAGTCGCATTTATAACTTCGCAATCTAAAGACAGCTTCGGCCCCTAAGCCAGTAACACAGAGGATTACCAACTTTGGAAATGCACCGTAATTTACCGTTGATAATTCAGTTCAAACATTTTGTCGCATTAGAAACAATTGACGATATAATTATTTCAAACTGCTATCCAACTGATGAAGAATTAGAAGAATTCAAAAAGGTACGTAAAGATATGGTAAGTTTCTCAATCGAACTTATGTTCCTCGAAACAGAGCAGAAAAATAATTTTTGATGAATTCCACTTTAATAGAGGCGATATTTCGAAAAATCTAATCCGTTCCACAAATAGCCGTGTTAAGTACAAAGGACATAACTTCAAAATTTTTAACGCTCTTGAAACAATAAGAAAAGGAGATGTAATTATTGAAAGCGACGAATTTGGACATTATGCAGGTGAACTTTTTGATTGCAAAAGCAGAAATGAAAAATACTGGAAAGTCAAATGTTGTTGGAAAAATAGCTGATGAAGAAATATTTTTAATTGATTACATCAAGCCTTAGCAAAATTTTCTTTTGTACATGCCTCTATCTAATAGTATTTATCTTTAACTATTCAATTAAAAGATTTTGAAACTTCAACTTACTAAAAGGAGATGAGCAGCTATGAATGCTACAGCAAAGGAAATTTATGAAATTTTAGGAGGCAAGGAAATATTGCTTTCAAACGCAGTCTGCATGACAAGACTTAGAGTTAAAGTTAAAAATGAAGTAGATTTAGAAAAGTTAAAAGTTGATGACGTACTGAACGTAGTAAAATGCTGAAACTTTACAAATAATACTAGGACCCGAAGAAAGTAAAATGCAGTAGGAGATGAATTTTCAAAGCTTAGCGGTATTGCTCTAGGATTTTCAGACAGCAACGTAAAAGGGATGTGTGCAGCGAGAACAAGAAAGTGAATAATCAGAAATATAATGGACCTGTCCAACGATTTCTTCAAAAGATTGCAAACATATTTGTTCCTTTTACTCGCCTGAATAATTTCAGCGGATTAATAATGGGACTTACAAATGTAATAAATGTTGCAACATGCTTATAATACAGTATGGTGGTTCTGCCATGATAAGTATCGGATTTGTTATGTTTGGATATCTTTGCAATTTATGTAGGAATAGAATGTTATAAAAGAATTTGGGGAAACTGCAGTGCTTGGTGGAATTATAGTCAATATTTATCTACAAATCCAGCCTTGCCTTTACTTCTAAAGCAGAAGACAAGAGCGTAGTTATACTTCCTTTTACGGGTAAAGCCTTTTTGCACCTGGAATGGGAGGACTGTTGTATCATTATTTATGGGCATAATATTGCTTATCCGGAGTAAGAAAGATAGTTCCCTGAAATGCTTGATACCTTCTTTACCCCGCTTTTAACTTTAATCATAGGCATATTTATAGCTATATGTAGTAATTCAGCCTTTCAGGAACAGTTGTAACAGGCTTTATATTCGCTATTCTTGATTTCTGCATACAAGAAATTAGGAATATTAGGAGGATATATACTGGCGACTGGATTTCTTCCTTTAGTTTCAGTTGGATTGCATCAGGCCTTAACTCCTATACACACTTTACTTAATGATCCGACAGGATCCTACAAAAGGAGTCAATGATTTGCTTCTATACTTATGATGGCAGGTGGAGGGACAGGTTGGCGTAGGAATTGCAATTTATATAAAAAACTAAGAATCAAAGGCTTAAAAATATGGTAAGAGATTCTATTCCAGTTGGAATACTTGGAATTGGCGAGCCATTAATGTACGCTGTAACTTTGCCATTAGGAAAACCGTTTATTACAGCCTGTCTAGGATCCGGAATTGCGGAGTTCTTGCAGTTCTATTCCATTTAGGAAACAATTTCTCAAGGTGTCTCAGGCTTATTCGGACTTCTTATTGCTGTTCCGGGAACTTGATTTACTTTATAATCGCAATGCTAGGAGCTTATGCAGGAGGATTTATCCTAACTTATTTCTTTGGAATTGACAACGAAAAAGATAGAAGAAATGTACGGAAAATGAGAAAGAAAATTTATAAATAAAAATTGTGTAAATTCAAATATTCATGAGTTTACACAATTTATTTTTACATGCTTTTATGTTATTTCCCAGCTGTCACAGTCTTGCTTTTCTTTGCTTCTTTATTTTTCTTATCCACTAAAACAATCTTTTAACATCATCATAAGTCTTCGCAAAATAGAATTTCATCCGGTCTGCAATTTCCTTTTGGCAATTCCTCCGTATCAACTTTATTGTCATAAGGAAGCACAACATCTCTTATTCCAACCCCTATGAGCTCCCCAATTACCTTTTCCTTGATTCCGCCAACTGCCGAACCTCTCCAGTAATCGTAATCTCTCCAGTCATTGCCACATCCTGCCTAACTTCCTTGTCAGTCAATACTGAAATTATCGCTGTTGTAATTGTAATACCTGCTGATGGCCCGTCTTTCGGCACTGCTCCTTCCGGAAAATGTAAATGAACATCTGTTGTTTCGTTGAAATTTTTCCTGATTCCAAGTTCATTTTTTTATATGCTGTACGTAAGAATAAAGCCACTCTAGCTGATTCCTGCATTACATCTCCCTAATTTTCCTGTGTCGCAATACACCTTTTCCTTCCATTTTTACTGCCTGCACTTCTAGAGTTGTACCTCGACTGCTGTCCATGCAAGTCCATTGACAACACCAATTTTTACCTTCTTTTTCCTTGACTTTATCTGCTCTGAATTTTGCATTTCTAAATATTTCTTGATTTTTGTTTCAGAAACAGAGATTTTTACTCTTAGATTTTTGATACAAGTATTTCTTTTTGCTATTTTTCTGAATAATTTACTAATTTCTTCGTAAATTTCTTACTCCAGCTTCTCTTGTGTATTCATTTATAATCTTCATAACTGCTTTATCAGAAAAACGAAACTTTATGAATCCTTTAATCCGTTTTTCTTCTTGTGTTTGAGGGTATTAAATATCTTTTTGCAATATTTAATTTTTTCAAATTCTGTGTACGATCTCAATTGAAATAATTTCCATTCTGTCACGAAGCGGTCCTGAATTCCTCCCAAATCATTTGCTGTACAAATGAAGAATACGTTTGACAAGTCAAAAAGTATGGTCAATATAGTGATCTTCAAATGAGTTGTTTTGTGCAGGATCTAAAACTTCCAGCATTGCTGAAGCGGGATCTCCTCTAAAGTCAGAAGCCATTTTATCAATTTCATCAAACAGCATTACTGGATTATTTACACCAACCTGTTTTCAATGAGTTTATAATTCTTCCTGGCATTGCTCCTACATAAGTTCTTCTATGTCCACGAATTTCAGCTTCATCTCTTACTCCACCAAGTGAGATTCTTGTGAATTTTCTGTTCATTGAACGTGCTACCGAATGTGCAAGTGATGTTTTCCCCACACCTGGAGGTCCCACAAGACAGATAATTGAACCTTTCAATGTATTGTTTTAATTTTTATTGCCAAGAATTCTAATATTCTTTCCTTAACTTCTTCCAGTCCATAATGATCCTCATTTAGAATTTTTCAGCTTTTTTTCAATGTCAATCTCATCATTTGAAGAAACTTCCCACGGCAATTCAAGTACAGTCTCAAGATATGTTCTTATTACTGAAGATTCTGCAGAAAAGTCTGGCATTTTTCTTCATTCTTGAAAAGCTCTTTTTACTAGCTTATCCTTTTTTAGTTCCTGAGGAATTTTTCGCATCTCTAACTCTTTGGTCAAGTTCCTCCAGTTCCTCGTCAGAATCAGTTCCTTCACCCATTTCTTCACGCATTACCTTAATTTTTCACGTAAATACAGTTTTTCTGAACTTCTGCCATCTGTTCCTTTACACGATTTTCAATTTCACGCTCAAGCATAAAAATCTCAATTTCTCTCTCAAGAATACCCAAAATTTTATACGCTCTTGCTTCTACATCAAGTGTTTCAAGTAACTCCTGTTTCTGTTTCAACTGCAACCATCAAGTTCGTGCAAATTAAATCAAAAACCTTTGTCAATATTACTAATTTCTTTTTATATTGTAAAATAATATCATGCAACACTTTATTAGTTTTTGTGCATAATTTGAAAATTCATCGATAACTCTACGTTTTTAGTGCTTCAGCTTTACTTTCGTCAATTGGTTTTGAAAAATATTTCTTCATATTCAGCATAAACAACACCTATTATCATCTTTTGAAATTGATTGATTAAAACCCTATGTTTTGCCTCAACTAGAACTTTTTACATTTCCATTTGGCATTTTTACAGTCTGTATTACATGAACCAGTACTCCTGTTTCATACACATCTTCTGAAAATTTTGGCTCTTCTACATTTGCATCTTTTTGTGCTGAAAGAATCAGTTTACTGTCATATCTTGCTATTGCTTTCTTCAAGACTTTTTCAGAGCTTGACTGCCTACCGATAAAAATCGGAGTTACAACACCTGAAATACAACTAATTCTCTTGTAGCTATAAATGGTTTATTTTGCATAATTTCCCCTTTCATACTTTGTTTTAATTATTAAACATTATTCAACAATTACCTCTCTTTATCTGTAACTGCTTCTTTTAGTAATTATTACTTTCTTAACATTATTTTTGATGGAATTTCATACATCAGATCAGTCATAACGCTTCTCAATAATTGAACGAAGCCCTCCTCGCTCCCAATTCTTTTTCTTTTTAGCGCCAGCTGTGCAATTTCTGTAATCGCATCCTTCTCAAATTCCAAATCAACATTTTCCATCTCAAAATATTTTTTATATTGCTTAACAAGTGAGTTTTTAGGCTCTGTCAATATCTTAATCATAGCCTCTTCATCAAGTCCATGAAGTGCTGTGATTACTGGTAACCTCCCAATTAATTCAGGAATCAGCCCAAATTTTTATTAAATCTTCAGGCAGTACATTTTCAAATAAAGTCAAATCATCCAGTTTTGTATTGTTTGTTTCCAGCCCAAATCCAACTCTTTTTCATTAACTCTATCCTTAACCTTCGCTTCCAAGCCTTCAAATGCCCCACCAACGATAAATAGAATATCCTTTGTAGTTAATCTCTATCATTTCCTGATTCGGATGCTTTTCTTCCACCTTGTGGAGGCACGCTCGCAACAGTCCCTTCTAATAATTTTAAGTAACGCCTGCTGAACTCCTTCTCCAGAAACATCCCTTAATTGACATATTTTTTCCGATTTTCTAGCGATTTTATCAATTTCATCAATATAAATTATTCCATGCTCTGCTGCTTCAATATCATAATCAGCTGCTTTTATCAGCTTTTAAAAAGTACATTCTCAACATCATCCCCAACATATCCAGCTTCCGTCAATGTTGTTGCATCTGCAATCGCCAAAGGCACATTCAATGTTTTTCGCCAGTGTCTGTGCAAGCAAGGTTTTTCCGCTTCCAGTAGGTCCCTACTAGCAGTACATTTGATTTTTGAAGCTCCACATCATTATCTACATTTTTCTGTTTGTGCATTATTCTCTTAAAATGATTATAAACCGTCACAGACAACACCTTTTTAGGCTGTTCCTGTCCGATAATATATTCGTCAAGTTTTGCCTTTATTTCTTTTAGGCTTTAACAGCGTGATTTCCTGTTATGCTCATTTTCGTCATATTCCCTAAAACTGTCCAGCAATTCCGCACTGTCTTCTATACATTCATTACAGATAAACACATCATCCTCTTCAGGACTCTGTATTAACCGTTCCACTTCATGCTCTTCCCTGCCACAGAATGAACAGTAATCTTATTTGCCAATATTTTTTTCACCTCGTTTTTCTTTTAAAATTTATACTTTTTACCTATATTTAATAAAAAATCTATTATTTCGTTATAATATCTAAAATTTCGTTAAAAGAAAAAGAACTGTTTGAGCTTTTTGTAAAAATTTTTAAATCATATACATTTGATTGTAACAAAATAACCTATATTCAAAAAGCGAGTTTTTCTTTTTCTTTATAAGAAAGTTTTGGTGATCAGCATCAGGCATGGCGTCTGATTATCCCTTGCTTAAAATATGAACTAGAAATAAATAATACATAAAAAATTATTATTAATTAAGTAAATTAGAAAAACTTATAATTAAAAATCATTTTTAGTAAATTATTCAATCATAGTTCCTTTTGCAAATAATTACAATATCTTATCAATTAATCCGTAATTTACAGCTTCTTCTGAGGGACATAAAGTTGTCTCTTTCAGTATCTGCATAGATTTCTTCTACTGATTTTCCAGTTGCTTCTGATAAAAATTTTGCTTGTAATTTCCTTCATTCTTTTCAATTTCTTTTGCCTGAATCTGAATGTCTGTTGCTTGACCTCTCTTGCTCCGCCTAGTGGCTGATGAATCATGATTCTTGAGTTTGGCAACGAGTATCTTTTACCTTTTGCTCCAGTGCCAATAACACTGCTCCCATGCTTGCTGCCTGTCCCACATCATACTGTAGAAACATCGCTTTTTAATGTGACGCATTGTCATAAATCGCAAGCCCTGGCGGTAATTACTCCTCCTGACTGTTTATATACATAACTATATCTTTTTCATTATCCTGTGCATCTAAAAATAATAATTGAGCGACAATCGCATTTGCCATTCCATCCTCAACTTCTCCACTTACAAAAATTATTCTATCCTTTAAAAGTCTTGAATAAATATCATAGCTTCTTTCCCCACGCCCATCATTTTCAATAACTACTGGACTATATGCTGACATATTATTTCCTCCTATTTCTGTCAATTTTCTTTTCATTTTTTATTTTTCTCATTATTACAAAATTACAGTAAAATTGTTTTAAAATTTTGCAGTTTAAATATAGAGAAAAAGAATTCCGCAATAAACTATTTTATCACAAAATTCTTCTAAAATCAAAAATATTCTTTTTATTTAACAATTTTCTCAAAATTATTATTTAACTTTTTGCTTCTTTTTACTAATAAATCAATTGTTTTTGATTTACTAATCTGTAGTTTGTTTCATCAATGAATCTTTCATAGTTTCCATTTTTTCTTACATCAGCGATTAATGCGTCTTTTTCAAGTCCATACATTGCAGCTACTGTTTCAATTTCTTTTGATACTTCTTCATCAGTTGCTTTTGATTGATTCAGCTTTTGCGATTTCAGATAATACTAATTCTGTTTTTACTGCTTTTTCAGCATTTTCTTTTTGAGCTTTCTCTCATTGCTTCGATTGTTTGTCCAGTCATTTGGAAGTATTGGTTAAGATTAATTCCTTGCATTTGTAATTGTTGTCAAATCCCATTGATTTGATAGTCAATTTCTTTGAACCAATGCTTCTGGAACTCTCAACTTCGTTCCACTTACTACAGCGTCTATAACTTTGTTCTTAAATCTCGTTTTTCAGCTCTTGCTTCTTCTCTTTTGTAATATTTTCTAGTTTTAGCTGTCATATCTTCAACAGAGTCAAATCCTAATTCTTTTGCCAAATCATCATTTAATTCAGCTTCTTCTTTTCTCTTGATTGAATTTACTTTTACTTTGAATAAAGCTGGTTTTCCTTTTAGGCTTTCAGCATGGTAATCTTCAGGGAATGTAACATTTACGTCAAATTCATCACCTTTTTGTGTCCTGCAATTTGATCTTCGAAAAGTGTCGATAAACCGTGAGAACCTAATGTCAAGTCATATCCTTCAGCTTTTCCTCCATCAAATGCTTTTACCATCTATAAATCCTTCCAAAGTTGATATTTACAACGTCATCATTTTTAGCTTCTTCATTTTCTGCAACTTCTTTTAATTTTGCAGCATTTCTCTCTTAATCTTTCGATTTCTTCGTTTACTTTTTCATCAGTAATTTCTACTTTTTCCTTTTCTACTTCCACACCTTTATATTGTCCCAATTCAAATGCAGGCAATACAGGTATTGTAAATACTACTTCAACTTTGTCATCATTAAGCTCATATTTTTCAAGTTTAATATCAGCAATTGGTTTTAATTCATTTTTCTGCAACTGCTTTCTAGTATTCATCAGAAATAATATGGTTTAAGATTTCTCCTTCAATTTCTTTCTTGAATTTTTTTCTTCAATCACTTTTTGCAGGTACATGTCCTGGACGGAATCCGTCAACTTTTGCATCTTTAAAAGTGTACTAAAACATGTTCTTTTAAATGTTTTTAATTCTTCTCCTTCTCTAACTGCTGATACTTCATAAGTAGATTCATTTAATTTTTACTGCCATTTTTAATTCCTCCTAAAATTTTTGATTATATATAATTTTTTATTAATTTATTTTTATTTAAAAATCTTTATTTTCAATTCGATAAATAAATCTGAATGCCCAGACTTTAAATATCGGAGTATAAACTATTTTAAATTTTCTTATAAAAATTATTTGCCTTTCAATTTATGTCCCAAATTATATCCAATTACTGAAATAATACGGTTATTTTTTCTAATAAATCCCTTTAAAAGTGCCGATTATTTATCCCAAAATTTTCGTCAAATTAAGAAAAACTTACATCTGAATCCATAAAATTTTGGCTCCTGATTATCCAGCCCAAAAAGGGAGACAGCCTGTTTATTTCGTACAGTTTTCTTTTGTTTAAATGTCAATATTCAACCATGCGTCAACATACAAAGTTTTTTTGCACATTTTCCTGTTTTTCTTGCAAGTCTTTTGCTGCAGATGTTTTTCAATTTCACCTAAATATTTTTTTCTGAAACAAGAAATCCCTGCTGCCAAGTCATGCCTCCAAATCGCTCCAGTTTGTCTGACACACTTTTTAAAAATATCAAAAATATTTATTCCTTCGATACTTCTGCACGATGCCTTTCCATATCCATTTTTATTGAAATCAAAATTACTGGTATGTTGTATTTGATGGAAATTCTTGAACAGACTACACCAATTACGCCAGAATGCCATTTTTCTGCTTTTCATAAAAATATATTTTGGACGTTCCAGACGCTGTATTTTTCTTCCAGTTCATTATAAATCTCATTTTCCAGATAACGTCTGATTTTATTCGCACGTTTCATTTCTTCAATTATTGAGAAAAAGTTTAAAGTCATCTTCCTGAATAAAGAAATTTACAACACTTTTTGAATTATCAATTCTTCCAAGTGCATTGAAAATCGGAGCAATGAAAAATCCAATATCGCTAGTTGTTATATTTCTAGGATTTATCTTCAAATAATTAATAATATACTTCAAACCTTTTTATTTTTGGTTTTTAAATTATTTAGTCCTTTTTATGATAAACCTGTTTTCATCGGTCATTGGCACAACATCTGCAACTGTTCCAACTCATTATAACATCCATATAATCGTACAATATATATTTGCACCATATCTTTCATAAATAGCATCCGCAAGTTTAAAAGGCAACTCCAGAGCCCTGACAAGGACTTATTTGGATAAGTACTGCTGGTCTTTTGATTTATTGTAAGAATATCCCAATTCTTTTTCCTGCTCTCTATCCTCAGAACTCCAATCTGTCTATGATGATCTGTTATAATTATGTCAATATCGCTATTTTTAACATTAATATTTCTTCACGTTTAGTTTATTGAAAATATCAACTGTTATAAACAACTTTTGCGTCCTGTTTTTTCAAAAATTCAAAAGATTTTTATTTATACCTATTCCCTCGTGAACCCTGATTTGGAATGTAATAATCAACATTAAGCCCCAATTTTCGTAGCATGATTACGAGATACGCTACTCCAGAAATTCGTCAACGTCATAATCTCCATAAATTACAATTTTTTTCTTTTATTTTTTTCCAGCCTTTTTATTCTTTCTACAACTTTTTCCATATTTTCAAATAAAAATGGATTATGAATATCCTTCTTATCTGAATTTAAAAAATTTAGAAACTTTTTCCTTTGTGTCAATTTCCTCGATTTCAAGCAGTCTTGAAATTAATCTGCTTTCACCAAATTCAGAACTTTTTTGATGTCAAATAATCTTCATTATAGCTTTTTAATTCCACTTTCATTACAAGATTAATCGCTTCCTTTTTGTATAGTTGCAGGACTGCCTCAAAATCAGACTAGTTTTATCTTTTTAAAGCAGACCCGTATTTCTTTTATCTCGATATTGTGATCATCCTTTTTATTTCATTCAATATCGAAGCAATTTTTACCTCCGTATTCAACGCTGTCATCCAGATGAATTCTCACTCTGGAATAAATCTTATCGACAGCTGTGAACCAATTTTTCTCAAAAACCTTTTAATTTATTCAAATCTTCAGCGATTTTCTCTTTTATTTATATTATCTTTTCAAATCCAGTATTGAAAAAGTTAAATCAAGATACCGTCCGTCTTTTTGTCAGTTCAACCTTGTGAATTGATACAAGATTTTTATTTTTGTCATTTTTATCTCTGTTAAAAGTGTCATTCCGATAATTCTTGATATTTCCTTTTCCAACCTCTTTTTCTTCTGTCATTCATACAATTATCACCTATCTATCTGTTATCTTGGGATTTCTTCCATAATGTACGATTCGATAATATCTCCAGCCTTAATATCATTAAAGTCTTGAATACCAATTCCACATTCTTGTCCCATTACAACTTCCTTAACATCGTCTTTAAATCGCTTCAATGAACCTAATTCACTCGTTAAAAATAATAATTCCATCACGAGATTACACGAATTTTTAGAGTCTTTTTGTAACTTTTCCATCAACAACGATAGCTCCAGCGATATTTCCAACATTTGATACTTTAAACACTTGCTTAACTTCGATTCTTCCGTAGTAAACTTCCTTATATTCTGGATCAAGCATTCCTTTCATTGCTTTTTCAATTTCTTCAGTTGCGTAGTAAATTACGTTGTAGTTTCTAATTTCTACTCCAATTTTTCAGCAATGATTCTGGCTGGTGTAGTTGGACGTACGTTAAATGCGATTATAATTGCATTTGATACTTCTGCAAGTTTTACATCCCCTCACGTTACAGCTCCTGCACTTCCTTGAATTATATTAATTACAACTTTTTCAGTATTAAGTTTTTCAAGTGATTCTCTTAATGCTTCAACAGATCCCTTTTTGAATCGGCTCTTATAATACATTTCAATTCTTTTAATTCTTGTTCTTCTAATTCTTGAGACAAACTTTCCAGTGAAATATGTTTTTCTTATTCTGCTCGTTTACCTTTTCTCTCTAATAAAGTCTTCTACAATTTTTTTAGCCTGCTTATCGCTTTCTACACCGTATAAAAACATCACCTGCATTTGGCACAACATTAAATCCTGTAATTTCTACTGGCTGTGAAACAATGGCTTTATTTATTTTTACCTCTGTCGTCAAGCATTGAACGGACTCTACCATGAGCTTCCCCTACTACGAACACATCTCCAATTTTAAGCGTTCCTTCCTGTACAAAGCACATCGGCAACTGCTCCCTATTTTTGGATCTAGTCTTGATTCTACTACAACGGCTTTAGGGTCGTTTGTTTGGGATTGGCCTTTAATTCTTCAAGTTCCGCTGTAATTAGTATTGTTTCAAGAGTTCTTCCAAATTAATTTTCTGTTTTGCAGAAATTTCAACAAATTCAGTAGTTCCTCCCCATTCAGGTGACATCAGTCCATATTCAGTCAATTCAGTTCTAACCTTTCATAGGATCTGCACCTGGCTTATCAATTTTGTTAATTGCAACGATTATTGGAACTCCGCTTCCTTAGCATGAGAAATAGCCCTCTACAGTTTGAGGTTTTACTCCATCATCAGTACTACAATTAGAATCGAAATATCTGTAATATTCAGCTCCTCTTGCCCTCATTTCAGTAAACGCCTCATGCCCTGGAGTATCAATAAATGTAATTCTTTGCCCTTTCCAGTTTACTTGATAAGCTCCTATTTTTGCGTTATTCCTCCAGCTTCATCACTCATTACATTTGTATGTCTAAAGTGCATCCAAAAAGTGATGTCTTACCATGGTCAACGTGTCCCATTATCGTAATAACTGAGCTCTTGTTACAAGTTCAGCTTCCTCGTCTTCCTGCTCAAGATGATATTTCTCACCGTAACTGATTTCCTCTACTACTTCTTTTTCTACAATTACTTCATATTCAAGTGCCACTTCTTCAGCTTCCTCAAATGATAAAAATAGCATTCTGCAGTAAGAAGTTTTCCTTCCATAAAGAATTTTTGATTATATCGAAACATTGATTCCTAGTTTTTCAGCTAAATCTTTAATACAACAATTTCTTCTCCAATTGTTATCATTCCTATGCTCTCTCCTTCAATTCTGACAATTTCATCCTTGACAACTTTTTCCTGTTTCTTATTTTTCTTTTTCTTTTTGTCATCTTTTTCTAAAGTCTGAACGAAGTTCTTTTTCTTGATGTTTCTCTGTCTCTTCTATTTTTCATATTTTTCTTGTCGAATTTTCCTTTTCCTTTTTCCACCGGCTTTACCTTTTTCAGCCACTGTCGCTGGAATTTCAGATGCTGGTTCCTTTTTAGCGTTAGAAAAATTTTCGAGCTGTCTCTTCTAAAGTCATCTCTGTCCTTTATTAAATCCAGCCTCTATCAGAAAATCCTCTATTATCTTGTCTGTCTCTGAAAGTTTCTTCCTGTACTTTGATTATCTCTATCCCTGTTTTGGAAACCTCTGTTGTCGCGACTGTCTCTTGCTTTGAGCTATTTCCGTCTTTATTAAAGTTCTGATTGTCTCTTCTGAAGTTATCTCTTCCTTCTTTTCTAAATCCGTCCTTGTTTCTATGTCTTCTCTATTTCGATTATCTCTGATTTTTGGAAAAGTTCTTCCGCTATTTTCTCTATTTATCTCTGTTTTCTCTATTTTTGGAAACCTCTGTTGTCACAGTCATCTCTTGCTTTGAGCTATTTCCGTCTCTATTAAAGTTTCGATTGTCTCTTCTGAAGTTTTCTCTTCCTTCTTTTTCTAAATCCGTCCTTGTTTCTGTCTTCTCTATTTCGATTGTCTCTATTTTGGAAAGTTCTTCCGCTATTTTCTTACTATCTGTTTTCTCTATTTTGAAAAATTTTGCTTTTCTTTATTTAATTCATTCGCTTTTTCATTATTCTTGGCTACTCAAATTAATCTCTTTCATCTCCATTTCTCCTATTATTTCTCTTTTATCAAACTCTATTTGATTTTCTCAAATTTTTGATTTTTATTATTATCTAAATCTTTTATAGTATTCAGATTATTTTTATTACTGCTGTCATCTGATCTTTTTCTTCTACATTTAGTTTAATATCTTTTCCAATGGCTGTTTTGATTTTCTCGTAACTTTATTAATGTTTTTTAGATTCACTAATCTTATTGTGTTCAGACATTGCTGTGACTCTCTGAATGGTTACCCACTGTTTTTGGCAATATCTCTTTTGTACTCTGTTTCTATTTTTCACTTTTATTCAGATTTTCAGTTTTACTGTTATTTTGATTATTTTGGACACCTTTTTGAAGTTTTTCCTTATTAGGGACTTTACTTCTTCATCACTCAGTACATTCATATGATGTTTTTGTCTATCCCAAATTTTTCTAATTTCCTCCATAAATTTAGTTGCCGTAAAACCATTTTTCCTTTTTGCTAATTCATGCACTTTCATCCATTCATCACCTCCACTTTTGCTTAATATTCCTTTGATTACTTTTTGTCAAAAATACCGACAACATTCACATCTCTTGAAAAAGCTCTATTAATTCTGATTTTCTTTTCAACAAATACAATTTTAAAATTAAATTTTTCAGTTAATTTTTAAACTCCTCAATGTATTTTGTCCTTATATCTTTTGGAATAATAACAAGTTTTACTTTTTCACGCTTTTATTCCGTTAATTGTTTCCTCAACTCCAAAAGACAAAATATTCAGAATTTTTCATCGGCTTTAAAATATCAATTATATTTTTCTTTTGTTTTACTTCCTCAAGCATTCGTACAAGCTGTTCTATTTCAACATTATATTTCTTGTGTTTGACAGCCTTTCAATACATTCATTCTGTTTTGACAGACATAAAATCCTCTTGCCTGCACCTTTCATTTCCTTTATCGTAAACATATTTTTCCGTCTTGCTCAGTTATCCTGAAAAATCCATCTTTTTACCTTTTTCCTCACAGACAAATACACATTCTTTTCAGGTTTGTTATTTTCTTTCTTTTCTTTTATTAATGTATCCAAACTCTCTAATCATCTCCTTGTTTTGATACTTTTTCAATACTTATCTTTTATAATTTTTACAAATTTCAGTCTTCCTCGTAAAGTCCAGCAAATGCACTTTCCTCAACTTCATCTTCAAATGAATCATTAAAAGCCGTCATCTTCTTCAGTACTCTTCAAATTCATCAATTTCAGCAGGCTCTGTATGAATATCTATTTTTCACGCCGCACAGTCTTGTCTGCAAGTCCTTGAATTTTGACCTTTTTACCGATTGCGTATGATAACTGATTTTCTGCTACAAGCACTCTTGCAACTTTTCATATTTTCGCCTTCCTCAATGATTTCCCACTGACAGAACTTCTGCAGGATTTAAGGCATTTTTACAAATTCCGTTATATCCCTCATTCCAAAGATCAATGTCGATTTTCTCCACAAAAGTTCATCAATGATATTTTGAATTCTCATTCCATTACGTCCAATACATACCTTTTACGTCCAGATTTTCATCATTTGAGGTAAAACAGCGACTTTAGAACGAGCTTCCCTGCTTCCCATCAATGTTTCTGATTTCAATAATTTCCTCATAAATTTCAGGAACTTCCAATTCAAAGCAGTCCTCGAAGCAATTCCTCAGATTTTCTTGAAACAAAAGTTTTTGTAAATTTCTGTAGACTCTTCCACAGCGCAATATAAATTTTTAATTCTGTCCCTTGTCTGAATATGTCTACATCGCGATAATTCCTTTGCTGGCACAATTCGTTTCAGAGTCCGTTTATATCCACATACAGATTTCCTTTTTCATCAGTTTTTCTAACATTTGCAGAAACAATTGAATTTTCAATTTCCTTAAATTTATTAAAGATATTTCTTTTTCACACTCTCTGACTTTTTTGTACAACAATCTGTTTTGCATTCTGAATTGCATTTCTCTTTAAAACTTTCCAGCGTTAATTTCCAAATCCAGATATCTCCCAGCTTAGCACGCTTTTTAACAGAAATTGCATCTTCCGGACAATTTCCTCTTCAGGGATTTTCTACATTTTCTACAATCAGCCTTTGTGAATAAACCTTTACATCTCCACTATTTCTATTAATCGTTACTTTTACATTGTCCTTTTTCACCATAATATACGCGCAAGCAATGCAGTTTCTATTGTTTCCAGTAATTCTTCCTTTAAAAATTCCCTTTTTCCTTTTCTCAGAGTTCATCAAGTGCTTCCAAAAATATTTTTGATCTCTGCCCTTTCATCATTCCTCCTCACTATTTAATATGCCATTCGGTAATTCATATATTAAATTTGCTTTCTTTAATTTAGAAAGTGGTATCTCCACTATTTTTCCAATTTATCATCAAAAAGAAAAAACCGTATCATTCTCAAATTTTTCCAATTTTCCTATAAATTTCTTCGCCCCTTCAATATTGCTCTTAGCCTGGACGTTAATTCTCTCCCAGAAAATCTCACATCCTCTAGGCTTTCTCAATCTACGCTCAACCCCAGGTGTTGAAACCTCAGACTTCTCCTCAATCAAAGTCATCCGCAATCCCAGTCAATCTCACAGCTACAAAAATCAATACAATCATCGAAAGCTGTAGTAGTTCCATCCAGTTTCTCCACATACGCTCTCAAATCAATTATATCCCCCATCCCTCACATATTCCAAATCTGCCAATTCGATTCATTTCTCCTTTAAATGCTGTTCGATTTTTCTTCTCAAACTCATCTAAAAATCTGTTCCATAAAATTACACCTCATATCTAAAACTAAAGGTGGGCTAACCCCACTCTCTACCTAAATTATTTTCTGTAACTATAGACACATTTCCTCCAAGCCTAATCAACGAGTCCCTGCATCCCTAACTGCATCCATAACTTGGCGGTCGCGATAGCGCAACGCCTGTATTCTCGCGCTTCTCGCAGAAATTTGAGAAACTACATAGTCCATATTATTTTCTAGCTCTTTCCCTGGACGGAAAAATAATCCATAGTTTGTCAACAATTTCATTTTAGCGTACGTATCCAAAGTTTCCAGCCCTGAATGCCAGTGATACTTCCACTTCCATTTCTGTTGCGAAAAAGCACTATAATTTTGTAATGTTGTTGTCGCAGGGATCTTTGGTTCTTCTAAAGAGAGTTTGAGATCTGATACAATGTCTCATTATCTGTTTTTCAATGCTTTTGAACCAGCATACTTTATTACATTTTCCATGGCACTCATGTCATCGCCATCTGTTTCTGGCACAGCTACCATTTTCAGGACGATTTTTCTTTTGGCAGTTTTAGAGGCTTCATGTCGTAAGTTTCATTAAATGGAGATTGCAATATCTGGGGTCACTTTCTAAATGCTGTTTCTGATCCTTTTCCAACAGAGGCACGATGTCACGGCGAATACATTAAAATGTCTGGCGACCATAAGTGGATAGTAGAAAGCACATTTGGCAATCCACTTTACCTTTGTCCTTATATGAATCGCTCTTTCTAATAGCTCATTGGAGCGATATTTGACAAAATCAGAGATGATTCCGCATGTCAGGTACATCCGACTGTAAAAACAGCGTTGATTTTCAGGATTCGAGTCCCAAAGCCAAATAATCGAGGATTACACGCAATCGTATTAGCCTTCAGAGTCCTCTCCTGGTGCGAAGATGTCAAAGCATAGTAATTGGCTAAAAATAAAAACCTTCATATTCATCCTGCAGTTCTACAAACTGCTTAATAGCGTAATAATTTCCAATATGCTGTAAAATTCCGCTGAGCTGTATTCCGATAAACTTCTCATAAAAACCTCCATAATTTTATAATATAATGCGAATGCACTCATTTTAAAAACATATCTATATTATATCACTATTTGTAAAATATTGGAAAAAGCCCACGGAATAAAATAATGTCTATACCTCTAAAGATTCTCTCTTAACAACTTGTCTATTTCTCTTTCCGTCATTATCTTTATAACTTTCATCCCTTTTCTACCATTAATTCTTCTAAATTAATCCTTTACTTTAAAGACATAATTTAAAATATCAAAAATTACATTCTTTTCCAATGCTATCATTAGAAACTGATTTTAAGACCCCATTAATTTCCTCTTTTCATCAAGATTTTAACAATTCCTTAAGTTCTCCACTTTAATTTTTCATTCCCTTTTTCATCCTGTGTCTGAACAAATAATATATGTTCTTTTTATTTTTCTTCATTAAATATTACTACTTGATTCTTTAATATGTTATTAAACGGAACAGATATTATCATTGAATTTTATCTGATTTTACTAATTCCTCTTTTTCTTCTAAAGTTAGCGAATCGATAGCGCTTTTCTCCACTATGCCCTTTTATATTGATTCGTATATCAGTTCTTTTTGAGTTTATTTCTTTGCTAAAATTATTGATATTTTTCTTTCTTTTTATAATTAACTGTGGAAAATAAAAATATCAGTATATCTATTTCATTTTTGGTATTTTCGTAATCATAAAACATATTTTCTCTTTCAAAAGTTTATAGCATATAAAAATTTCAGTATATTCCAAGGATTTCTGATAACAGCTGAACTGTGCTGCTCATTTAGGTACAACACTGATTAATTAATTATACAATATAATTTCTTTTAGCTATCTTTTACACATTTGCCCTCTAAAAGAAATGTCCAGTTCAGATCTCTGCGCAGCTCCTGCATCTTTCAATGAGCTCTCCCTGGTCAAAACGGCTTTTCATGGCTTTTTATAAGTCTCTTCGATAATATCTATAACGCCCGCTAGATTTTCATATCTAAATCGTTTTCTTTTTAAAATTGTACGTGAAGACCTAAAGTTGTCTAGATATTCACAAAAATCGACCAAGTATTATCACAGCTTCGATTCTTCATAAAAGCAACTTTACTCAGCAGTCATCATATAAAAATAACGATGTTTTGAGGCATATGTCTATTTTGATCAATTTCGAGTTCTTCGCACATAATTTTATTCTATCTCATCTACTATCACCTGATTATTTCATCAATCACTCTTTCTTCGAGTAGTGCTTTCTTTTATGTTTTCAAATGTTTCATTGTACTGTATTCTTCCTCTTCTTCTTCTAAACTTATTATGAGTAGCCATTTTCATTCCTGAGTTACCTCTCAGGTGTCATTACAGTCAGCTCTACTATCGTCTCCCTTGTTCTTACTGCCCTAACAGTCATCGTCTTGTACTCTTCTTTTCAAAATACACAATACCAGCTCTGTTTTTAACAGCCATTGAAGATATTTGGGATTTGATCGTTTGGTCTCTAAAATAAAATAAAGTGTTAGATGGAAGAACTCTCTCATAATCCTTTATCCACATACACTCACTTCTATTTACTTTCCTTTAGCTTGAAACAGCACATCATCCTTTTATACTCCAAAATGCTTTGTCGGCTATTTATATTTTCCATGTTTTTATACCTATCTGGAACTTCCTGCATAATCAAAAGCTTTCCTATACGTTATTTACCATTGTTGGATTTAGTATATCCTGTTTCAGAATCAGCCGTGTTTTTACGTTTGAGCGCTATTATAGTACACAGTATCTCCTAATTTCATCTACCTCTTCTTATCTCATCATATTTATTATAACATACACAGAATACTATACAAGTAATTCTTTTATATTCCTAAATAAATGTGTATTGTGTAAGAAAACTCCTAGCGAAATACTGCTAAAAGGCCTGCAATGTATCTTATGATCATAGTTAGTCTGTTTATTATCAGATCTGCAATTTGAAATTTCATTTTCATCATTTAAAGTATCTGCCAAATCGCACGTATCGAGAGTTATCGACACGAAGATTGTATTACGTATTACTTTCTTCGCAAAAGCCCTATAAAATGTTAGTTGCTTTCTCATTTCCTAATGTTACGTGATATTTTCAGGTGGAGTTTAATTCCTACAGTTTCAGTTTTGTATATTTTACGCCAAATTTAGTGCTCTTCATTTACTTCACCATTATATGCTAAATATTTATCCTTATGTTTTCTTCATTGTTAATAACCATATTTCTCAGTTTGACTTTGTACAGTATGTAGAAGAAATATCATTATGAGTTTGTCAAGCTCCTTTCTTCAATTGTAATACTATTATCACATAAGTTTTCCAAATTTTCAAATTTTGAGAGCTCAAAGAAAGCTGTAAACATCTTCGCTATTCAATGTAGTGATTTTTCTATCACTTCAAGTCGTACTACTAGTAATATCAAGATAATCATTATGATATTGTTTCATCCTTACAAATTCAAAATTAGGATTTTTCCATAAATCCTTTGCCTTACGACTTTCACTTCTCTCGTTTCCCTTGAAATATATATAATATCGTCTGTAAAGACTTTAATGCTTCCTTCTCCCATTTTTAAGCATTGTCTACGGAGCGAGAGCTTATCTTCTGGTAATTCTTTTCTTATATTGTGCTGTCCTAACATTTCCTCTACGTCCGTATGCAGATTAATTGTCTTATAAAATCTTTCCTTTATTATAAAGCACGGACTTTTCCTTCTTTCCCACTCAGCTTTTCTTTTCTTCTATCCTATGCTGATAATTTCTTCATTTTCCTTCACAGCTTTCAGGATAAAATCAATCCACACACTACAAACCAGTGTCTTTTATTTCTTTTGACACTCTATCTTCTCCTTTCGAATATGTTATTCAAATCCAGTAAGCTACGTTGGAAATCAAACTGCTTTACATTACAATTCAAAACAGTAATTTTAATTTTATACAATTATATTATACAATCTATAGATTAACAAATAGATGCACTCAAATTCCGCAATATCAATTTCCAGATATTATAAAACTTGAGCATTTACACTAATTTTTATATTAATGTGATACCTTGAACCGTAAGTTTTGTTTTCTCAGTTCCTCCTTCGACATAATCCCTTTGTACATTCATCTCAACTTTTACTTCCTTATTACTCGTTTTGTCCAAGTCCCTTTTACTTCAAGGAGTTCCCTCTTTCAGTCAATTTTAAGTTATCTCTATTGGAGATATGGAGCTCCTGGGCAATTCCAAGTTTACATCTCCTAGTTTCAAGTCTCCTCCAGTTCAAAATACTCTTCCATACTGTCATTTCATATGTGCTATATTTACACTTTCCTGATTTTCATACCAGTTCCCAAAACTCTTTGAGGCTTCTACCGTTATTTAGAGGCTGATTTTTATAATCATATTATAACCCAATCTGTTTGTCATGTACAATAGGGTTTTAATGCAAAAAGCTTTTGTTGTTGCCATAACAACTACTTGCCTTACCTCCTGAACTCATCATTTCTGGAGAAAAGCTTAATTTTTCTTTCCTTGTAGTCTTTTTGCATTTCAGCTCTTTTATATCCCCGTGATGTTACCTATGCACGTTTTCTTCAGAGTCAAAATCCTCTTCGGTAGTCCTGATTACGTACATAAACGTTTACACGGCATGACTAGCGGCTCCTTTGGCTGCAGCTTCGTCAGGTTCAGAAACTGAACTTTTCTTTTTCCAAATCTCAGCGTTTCCTTTATTTGAGCATTCGTGCAATGAGCCCGACCCGAAAGGAACCTCATCAGCTTGATATCCTTTACTTTTGGAGCTGTTTCAAGTACAGCGTCCACTTTATTCATTGTTTCTCTAAGGTACCGCTGTCATTCTCTCAGATTCTTCTCTAGTTACTGATAATTTTCCACTGTCGTCCATCGCCTTCCAGCATTCCGCGCGCCTTAGGGCTGGAAGTTAATCTCTTTTTGAGTCTTTTCAGCCAGATCCTCGATCTCTGATCCAAGTATTCGTCCGCTCAACTTCATATCGCTTTTTGCACTAAACCAGATTAAGTGCAGTAGGCCATTGTATGCTTCATCCCAATGCCGCCTAAATCCTTCGATCTCCATCAGGACATATAACTTCTATCTTGTAAGCACTTATCCTCCATAACTGTCCAACATCAAATGTTCCCGCCACCAGGTCAGTATACTAAAACTGTCTTTTCTTCGAGGTTTTCTTGTACAGCCATAATATATAGCCATGCAGCCGTCGCTCGCTTATAATTTCGAGTACATTCAATCCGGCAATTTTACCAGCATTTTTAGTAGCTGTACACGTTCCGCTGCATTCAAAATATGCAGGACAAGTTATAGCAACATCTTTGTACCTCGACTCCAAAAGGCTGTTCTGCAGCGTCTCTTGCAAAGCTAAAATATACGATGAAATTTCTTCACGGCATCTGCTCGCCATTGTAGTCAAGCATGCTAGCTCCATATAGGATTTGCTACAGTACAGTTGTTTACTGGCTTTATGCTTGACCATCTTCTACGCATCACTTCCTACAATTACACTATTGTCATCTTCAAAAAGCCACTACAGAGAAGGTGTTGCGTTTTCGCCTTCTAAAGTGATTAACTTCTGCTCTCCCCTGTTTCATCTACGCAGGCTATGCAAGAATATGTTGTGCCTAAATCAATTTCCAAAATGCATATTTTTGACATTATTCTCCCTTTCATTTTAATTGTCTTTTGTAAAGCACACTTCTACTCTGCAGAGATAATTTTATCTGTAATAAATATATCGTCGTTAAAATATTACAAATTTTCCCATATAATTTTCATCTAATGTTTTATTTGCTCAATATACATTGTTTTTTACCTTATAATCACATTATTCTTTTTCTGTTTCATAAATTTCTATACTATTATTTTCAACAAATAGTTTCAATTTCTTCAACATAACTTTCAAGCATTCAACTTTTTATCACCACAAAAAACACCCCACCCCCCAACAACCAACAACACAAAAAAAACCAACCAAACCAACACCACACAAAACAAAAAAAAACACACAAACACCACAAACCAACCACAAAACCCCACACAACCCACAAAACCAAAACACACCCCCCAACCACCAAACACCCCAACCACTATCAATTATATCATATTAAATACTAAACTTAAACATTCAAAATTTATTCTATTATAACCACATTTATAAATAATTTCACTAACCTACAATTTAAATTCTTCTTTTATTTCCCTATAAACCCTATTTTTATCCTTTACTACAACTTTCACTTTGTCTCAATTGTTTTAAAACTTTTACTGGATCTGCACCTTTACTGATTCCTGATTCCCACGATACACCTTGTTCTTATCCTTTGCATAACCAAACATTAAACTGTGCAAATGACGAAGTAATCAGCACCTTCTACTTTTGACGTATCTGGAGTTAAGTTTATCCAATTTAGACATGTCAAAGTAATAAACTCCGTTTTGTCCTGAAAATAACTCAGATTTAGATCTATACGGATAATCAGCATTGGAATCTTTAAAAAGAAGTTGCGATCAAAATTTCAGGGACATGTTCATGCTTCTTTACCGGTTTCCTGGTTTTCAAAGGCAGTAAAGCATTTATCTTTAGCTTTTATAGTAAAACATAATCTTCGTCACCATTTAAAGTTACAAATCCATTCAACACTCTCAAATCCAACTGGACTTATACCCTTCATTTTATTTCCTATAATAATAAAGCATTGCTGTCTTTTGAAAACTCACTCCTTCAAAACCTCAAAACTGTTTCTATCTGCACTCTGCTATTTTTCTAGCCCATTTTATACAATTCGTTTTCATAATACACATTATTTTTATCACTGGAAATAATTTTCCGACAACAGATACTTCAAAGTTTTAGAATCTACTTTAGGACTTTTACAGCGTGACTGTTTTCACACTTTTCAGCTCGCCAGTTTCTTCTTTATCATACGTCAATAGCTTTGTACAGATGCTTATTGTCATTTAAAAATTAAGTGGTCTATCGCGTCCTATTAACCAGTCTTGTAACTTTAAAAGCCATTTGGACTTATATCATTTAGCTTTCCTCAGCATAATAAACATTGTATCGTATGAAAAAGTCTTTCATCTTCTACAATAGCAAACTATCTTTTATCTACATCCTGTAACTGCACAACATTATACTGCATAATAAAACATGATGTCTTTTAGAATAATCGCTATCTTTCTCATTACTTCAAAAGTGTCTTTATCAGCATACAACCTTGAGATAACCCGCTTCCTCATCTGACGGTGTACTGCATAGCCATGTTTTATCATCTTTTCCATAAACAACCATGTGCGATTGCTTAAATCATCTGAAACTTTGTTAGCTCAAACTTTTTCCAGGAGTATATATATACTTTTCTCCCAAATAGTGACACTCATTTCCATTTTGACTTCAAATCACTATCCAAAACTTTGAAATCTTTTTCATTTATATTTCCCAAGATAACATCTCAAAGTAATAATACAGGTATTCTTATCTCCGGCATAATTTGTTTCAGGAAATTCTCTCTAAAAGTTTTGAGGGTCTGCACCTTTTATAATGTCTCCCGCAGCATACACATTCTTATCATCGCTGAATACATTCCATCCGAAATTATTTTAAATGTTTTGGATTCGCACCTTCAATTTTCTGACGAAATAATAGACTGAATTTTGTCCTTTTGCATAACTATGATCTCCATCGGAGACCACAAACGAGCACATCTGCATTTACTTTTATCTGAGCCATACAGAACACATTTTATCATCTTTTGAATAAATGACTCAAAAGCTTTATTGTTTTGGTTGCTCCATCTATTTTTGTGAATCCATTCGTTAATTCGCCTATAAACAGTATTTTTATCTTGAATAATAGTTGTGACTTACTTCAAAGTCTTTAACTGTCCACATCTTTCCGCTGATTTATTTCTAAATATGGCACTGTATCATCTTTTGCATGTCTATCATTCAATATTTTAAAGGTATTCAAATCTGACATTTTCGACTTTAATCTCTATATCGTCTTCTTTAGAAAATCATAATAAACTATTATTCCTTTCACATACTCCGCCATTCCAAAATTCCTCAAAATAAATACCCAATACAACTTTAAAAATTTACTTTTCTAAAATCCCTCCAATAAATTTTTTAAATAATTTATAATATTTTATAACTCATACTAACTCCATTTTAAAAATATAATTGTTTGTGATGACAAGGATTTTGTCCTCCCTTATCAAATAAGATTTTAATAAATCCATTATTTAAATGAAAAATCGTCTAATTCTTCTTTCCTTTAAAGGCAAGAATTCATTTATTGATAATTGGTGTTAATAAAATAATATCTTTTAAATATCACAAAGCCACTAAATTGGAAAAAAATATTAATTCCTTAAATGCAGAAAAATATACACAGCATCCTATTATTACTGATAGATAATTTATTCTTTTTTAGTTCATTTGTTCGATTTTCTTCC
>BNJT01001327.1_pt1 | contig 116746 bp, 164 predicted proteins | sample 8540491 | NCBI WGS metagenome assembly BNJT01 (sample SAMD00202455, study PRJDB9452) | human saliva metagenome | host: Homo sapiens | reverse complement strand
GTTTTAGTGATAAAGCCGGTCTTTTTTTATGCTTGTAGAAAATATGATTTTTTTGTCATGGATTTTTCATTTTGATTTCAAGGAAAAATACAGCCTGTATATTCCAACAAATTTGACCGCTCTTTTTAAGGAGACAATATGTATTACGGTATTGATATTGGTGGCACGAAGATTGAATTAGCCGCTTTTAATGAAAAATTAGAAAAACTTTATACCGAGCGTGTGCCAACGCCACAAACGGATTATCAAGATTGGTTGCAGACGATCAAAATTTTAGTCGAACGTGCAGATGCCCACTTTGGTGAAAAAGGCACGGTAGGCCTTGGGTTGCCAGGTTTTGTTAATTTGACAACAGGGCTTGCTGAAGTGACGAATATTCGTGTTGCAGATAATAAGCCTATTTTAACTGATCTTGAGAAAATACTCGGGCGTGAAGTGCGAGCTGAAAATGATGCAAATTGCTTTGCGCTTTCTGAAGCTTGGGACGAAGAGAATACCCAATATCCTTCTGTATTAGGGCTGATTTTAGGCACTGGTTTTGGTGGTGGCTTTGTAATTAACGGCAAAATTCACTCAGGACAAGTGGGGAATGGCAGGAGAGTTAGGGTCATCTTCAATTAAATTATCATGCCTTAAAAATTATTGGGTTGGGATAAAGCCCCTATTTATCAATGTGGTTGTGGTAATCATGCCTGTTTAGATACGTATATTTCAGGTCGCGGTTTTGAAATGTTGTACCGTGACTTTAAAAGGCGAGGACATTATCAGCGAAAGACATTATCGATCGCTTTTATGCGGAAGAGGAAAGTGCGGTTGATTTTGTTCGCATTTTTGTAGAGTTAGCGGCTATTTCTATCGGTAACATTATCACTGCATTTGATCCACATATGATTGTTCTTGGTGGTGGTTTATCGAATTTTTGATTATCTCTATGAAGCGTTACCAAAAGCATTGCCACCTCATTTAATGCGTAGTGCAAAAGTGCCACCAATCAAAAAAGCAAAACATGGTGATTCTGGTGGAGTGCGTGGTGCTGCAGCATTATTTTTTTAAAAACGTGAATAGATTTAATCTAAAAAAATACAGCAAAAAAATCTGAATAAATTTTTGTAGTTATAGGATAAAAAAATCCAGTTTCTTTTTTTAAGAAAAACTGGATTTTTTTCTTTTTATCTCTACAATCAAAAATATTGATTTTTTTAAGCGAGGTTTTTTTATGTTGACAGAATTTGGGAACTGGATTGAGCAAGGTTTAACATGGGTTGTTGAACATTTAGATGAGCCATTATGGAATATCACGATTGTTATTTTTATTAGGTGTAGGCTTATTTTTTTACGATTACTACAGGTTTAGTACAATTGCGTCTTTTCCCTGCAAGTATACGTGAAATGTGGTTTGGACGTGCGGCAGAGGGTAATTCTTTAACACCATTCCAAGCTTTTGCAACAGGGTTAGCCAGCCGAGTTGGTGTCGGTAATATCAGTGGTGTGGCAACAGCTATTGCGCTTGGTGGTGAAGGTGCGGTGTTCTGGATGTGGGTAACGGCATTTATTGGCATGTCGAGTGCTTTTGCAGAATCTACCTTAGCACAAGTATTTAAAATTCAAGATAAAGATGGTTCTTTCCGTGGTGGCCCCGCTTACTATATTACACAAGGTTTGAAAATCACGTTGCTTAGCGGTAGCGTTTGCTGTTTCACTTATTTTTACCTTTTGGTTTTGCATTTAATTCAGTACAAGCAAACTCAATCGTAGAAGCAACTAAAAATGCTTGGAATTGGCAAGGTGAATATGTTGGTCTTGTTTTAGTTGTTTTAACTGCCGCCATTATTTTCGGTGGCGTGAAACGTATTGCGACCATTTCTAGTAGCGTAGTACCGATGATGGCACTCTTTTATTTAATTATGGCGGTAATTATCTTAGGCATGCATATTGATATGATCCCAACGGTAATCGCCAATATTTATAAAAGTGCTTTTACTTTCCAATCTGCCGCTGGTGGGATGTTTGGTGCTTTAGTCTCCAAAGCCATGATGATGGGGATAAAACGGGGATTATTCTCTAATGAAGCGGGGATGGGGTCTGCCCCAAATGCGGCCGCTGCAGCTCATGTAAAAACATCCAGTAAGCCAAGGTTTAGTGCAAATGCTTGGTGTGTTTGTCGATACCATGATCGTCTGTACTTGTACGGCAGTGATTATCCTGCTTTCAGATAATTACGGCAGTGAAACACTGAAAAGTATTTCCTTAACGCAAAATGCATTGCGTTATCATGTAGGTGAATTTGGCGTACACTTCTTAGCTTTCATCTTATTGCTTTTTCGCTTATTCCTCTATCATTGGTAACTATGCTTATGCGGAAAGTAATATTCGCTTTATTAAAAATAAACCGTGGTTTGTATGGTCGTTCCGCTTATCGGTGTTGTTCTTTGTTTATTTCGGTTCAGTAAAAATCAGGCAATGTCGTGTGGAATTTTGCAGATACTGTGATGGCAGTGATGGCAATTATTAACTTAGTCGCGATTGTTTTTACTTTCCCCGATTGTGTGGAAAGTTAATGAAAGACTATCAACGTCAATTAAAAAGAAGGAAAAAGAGCCTGAATTTAAAAATTGATCTCTATCCTGAAATTAAAAAAACGAGTATTAGAACATCGAATTTGGAAATAAATGTTGATGGACATAAAAAAGGCGGGATATCCCGCCTTTATTGTTTTAAATTGACTCGAAAATTGACCGCACTTTATCGTTCATTTCGATAAGTCAGGAAGTAATAAGAGAGCGCTGAAATGACCACGCAAGCCGTCATTGTATAGAGCATTGGCGCAGCGGTTTCCATTTTAAAACTTGCAACTAGAGAACCCATCACAGCACCTACACCAAAACGTACACTTCCCATTAATGAATTTGCGGTTCCTGCCATCGTTGGGAATTTTTCTAGAATAGAGGCGGTAGCATTGGATGAGATTAATGGGTTTTGACCGACAAAAAAGGCCACACCAATTGCCATTGACCAAAAACCAAAATCAAAAAGTGCGGTTAAAAATAGCCAGATTCCTGAAATAAATTGTACGGCAATACCAATTCGTAACATGGTTTCAGCACCTAGCTTCAATACAAATTTTCCATTTAGATAAGAAGCAGCGGTCATAATCGCGATATTGATCATAAAGAAATAGCCGAATTGATCGACTGGAATGCCATAAATACCGATATAAACAATCGATCCCGCAGTGACGAAAGCAAATAAACCACCAAAACCAAAAAGAAGCTGCCGCCATATAACCCTAAACACTTCTTTTTGTTTAGAAAGCGTCATGAAAGTTACGGGCAATGATATTCAGGCGCAGGGGAATACGGTTTTCTTTTTTTATGGGTCTCGGGAATAATGAAAAAAGACAAGCAATGCCGCAAGAAATCCCATGATGCCAATCACATAAAAAATCATATGCCAGTGGAAATATTTCACGATATATCCACCAATTATAGGGCGCAACAAGCGGCGCGATCATAAAGACAAGCGTGATGGTGGACATGATTCGAGAGAGTTGATCTTTGCTAAATAAATCTCGTAATAAAGCCCCTGAAAGCACAACAGGCGCAGCCCCAAAGAAACCTTTGAACGAAACGCAGTGCAGTGAAACTGCCAATAGAATGAATACCCGTTAAAAATAATGGCAGTGATGGCACCAATAATGACACCCTAATAAAATAATCGGGTTTACGACCAAAACTGTCACCAAAGGGCCCCCAGAATAATTGCCCTGCCGCCATACCATAAGCGAAGAATGTCAGCGTATGCTGAACTTGCTCGGAGTTGATATTTAAGTCTTCAGCGATATTTAAAAAGGACGGAATATACATATCCACGCCCAAAGGCGGTAGCATCGAGAGGATGCCGAGCGTGGCGATAAAAAAATAAAGGTAGGTTTAATATTTTTGGCTCATATTATTTCACTAAATTGTCGATTTCTTCCTGAGTGAGTGGACGAAATTCGCCTTCTTCTAAGCTTTCATCTAATTCAACGTTACCGATTCTCCAACGATGTAGTGCCACGACTTTATTACCCAGTGCGGCAAACATTCGTTTCACTTGGTGATAGCGCCCTTCAGAGATAGTCAGATTCACGTTGTAATCATCTAACACTTCAAGTTTTTGCTGGCTTAGTTGGGTTCTTTTTTTCACCACGTAACAAAATGCCTTCTTCACAGGCTGAAGCATAATGGTTTCTCAACTGGGATCAGCTAAAGTGACTAAATAGGTTTTCTCACATTGATGCTTTTGGTGAGGTAATACGATGTGACCATTGCCCATCATCCGTTAATAGCACGAGGCCAGTGGTATCCACATCTAATCGTCCAGCACTGTGTAACTTGCCTGAAAGAGGCGGTTCAAAGAATTGATAAATAGTTGGATAGTCACCGTCATCATGAGAGCAAACGTAGCCCTGAGGCTTATGCAACATAAAATATTGACCTTCTTCCACCCAAGTCAATAATTCATCTTCAAAATAAATTTCATCTTCTTGACTGACTTTGGTCGCACCATTTTTCACAATTTCACCGTTAATTTTGACCGCACTTTGGCGAATGGCCTTGGTGGCTTGTGAACGGGTTAAACCGGTATTCTCGGCAATAAATTTATCTAGTCGCATCGTAAACTCTTATTTTTGATTGAACCAGCTAACGTAATCAAATTGGTCGTAATATTTTTCGCCATTCCAACCGGAAAAGGTAAATAAATCACCCACTTCGTTTTCGTTTTCAAAGCCTTTAATGTAGAAAGCGGATTTTAACTCTGGATAAGGCTTATGGGTAAAGACCACTTTGTTTGGGTAAGGCAAGTTATCAAAGGCTTGTAGATCTTCATATTTTGCGCCTTTTCCGCCATCTTTATCCGTCATCATAATAAATAAATTATCGAAATCTAAACGCTGTGAGCGCGCTTCCCATTTCTCTTTGGCTTCTTGTTCAGAATGGTAATGCATAAAGTGCACTTTAAGATCATCTAATAAGCCAACGGGATACGGTTTTTCTGTTTGTATAAATTGAAGCGGTTGTGCTTGATAGAATTCGATATTCTGTAGATAGCGAACAAAATCGCTCGGATCTAAATAGAGATTAACAAATGGAGAGTTAAAAGGCTGATTTAGATCGTGCAAAATAAACGCGCCTACACAGTTTGCAGAAATCACAGACATGCCTTGGTTAGTTAAACGTTTTTGGTAGGTTTGATTAATGGCTTTCCGTTGTAATTTATTGATGGCGCTTCTAAATTTAGAAAACAAACTCATTATTTATATCCTGTATATTTTTTGCGATATAGTAACGTTTTTGCTTCTGAATGTGAAGAAAAGACAAAAGTGCGGTCGATTTCACTCATATTTTTGTAATAATTTTGTAAAATTTTTGCGGTATGTCACAAAATTCTGTTTAAAAGAGAGTATAATGGCGCAAATTTTATTTAGCCTAAGTGAAAATGGAGTATTTTTATATGAGCGAACAATTACGCCAAGCTGCATTAGATTTTCATGAGTTCCCAATTCCAGGAAAAATTGCGGTCACCCCAACCAAATCATTAGAAACCCAACATGATTTAGCCCTTGCGTATTCTCCAGGTGTTGCTGAGCCTTGTTTAGAGATTGAAAAAGATCCTTCAGCAGCAAGTCGTTATACTGCGCGTGCTAATTTAGTGGCCGTTATTTCAAATGGTACAGCCGTGTTAGGGTCTAGGAAATATTGGTGCACTTGCATCAAAAACCCTGTTATGGAAGGGAAAGGGTGTATTGTTCAAAAAAATTTGCCGGTATCAATGTATTCGATATTGAAATCAATGAGCATGATCCAGATAAATTAATCGATATTATTGCTTCATTAGAACCAACGTTTGGTGGCATTAACCTTGAAGATATCAAAGCACCGGAATGTTTCCACATTGAAAAAGCGTTGCGTGAACGTATGGGAATTCCGGTATTCCATGATGACCAACACGGTACAGCCATTATCGTCGGTGCGGCAGCATTAAACGGGTTTAGAAATTATTGGTAAAAAAATATCGCAGATGTTCGCTTAGTGGTAAATGGTGCAGGTGCTTCTGCTATTGCTTGTACTAATTTGCTTCGTGCATTAGGTTTCAAAAAAGAAAATATCACCATGTGTGACTCTAAAGGCGTGATTTTCAAAGGTCGTGGCGATAACATGGATGAAACCAAACAATTCTACGCGATTGAAGATAATGGTTGGCGTACATTAGCCGATGCGGTTAACGGTGCAGATGTCTTCTTAGGTTGTTCTAAAGCAGGTGCGTTAAAACCTGAAATGGTGAAAAACATGGCGGAAAATCCATTAATCTTAGCATTGGCTAACCCAGTACCTGAAATTACCCCTGATGAAGCGAAAGCAGTGCGTCCAGATGCGATTGTTTGTACAGGTCGTTCAGATTTTCCAAACCAAGTAAATAACGTACTTTGTTTCCCATTCTTATTCCGTGGTGCATTAGACGTAGGTGCAACTGAGATTAATGAAGAAATGAAGTTAGCGGCTTCTCGTGCAATTGCAGGTTTGGCGAAAGAACAGGTGCCGTTAGAAATTATTGCAAGTTATGGTGCGTTATCATTTGGTCCAGATTATGTGATTCCAACTCCGTTTGATCCTCGTTTATTGTTTACTGTCTCTTCTGCAGTAGCGAAAAAAGCGATGGAAACAGGCGTTGCAACGCGTCCAATTACAGACTGGGCAGCTTATGAAAAAAACAATTAAAAAGCGTTAGTTGCAGCGTAATTTTTACTTTTTCTCAAAGTGCGGTCAAAAAAATGATGATGTTTTTTTAACCGCACTTTGTGTTTTTTATCTGTCTATGAAAGGAATGGCACATTAGCGTGCTTTTAAATTAATCAAAGGGTAGCGATTCCCTTAGGACTTATGAGTGTCAAAAATGAAACAAACACGTTCTCCTTTATATCCGATTTTTCCTCTTCGTCATCATTAATCTGATTATTTTCACCTTGTCTCGTCTTGGGACTTGCGATTTGGCAGGCAGACCGTGTTTCTGCGGTAGAGGGATGGGGACAATTATTCTTACAAGGCTTGCGTATGGATATCGTGGCTTTGTGCTACTTATTTGGTGTGCCAGCATTATTTACGGTGCTATTTCATCATAGCCGAATTTGGAAAAATGATTTTTACGCATTTGGCTTACTCTTAGGTAGTGTGTTTATTCTATTTATGGAATTGGCTACGCCTGCATTTATCGAAACCTATGATTTCCGTCCAAACCGACTCTTTATTGAATATTTAATTTATCCGAAAGAAGTCTTTTCAATGTTGATGGAAGGTCATTTAACTGCGGTCATTTTTAGCCTTATTTTTACCGTTACGGCTTTCTTCTGTTATTGGAAACTCTCTGGTTATGCGGTGAAAAACTTACGCCCAATGAGCTGGAAATTACGCCCTGTTGTAGCATTGCTCGTGATTGCCGTTGCTTTTTTAGGTGCGCGTTCGAGTTTCCAACACCGTGGTGTTAACCCTGCAATGGTCGCCTTTTCTTCCGATGGTTTAGTGAATTCTCTTGTATTGAATTCTGGCTATTCTGTCCTTTATGCGGCACAGCAATTTAAAGATGAAGGTTCTTCTTCCGCAGTGTACGGCAAAATGGATACTGATGAAATGTTGCGTATTGTCAAAGCTAGCCGTGGCCGTCCTGAAAGTGATTATATTTCAGAGAAGATTCCAACATTAACGAAAAAAACCAAGCCACTTACCAAGGTAAACCGAAAAATATCGTCATTATTTTGGAAGAAAGTTTTGGGGCACAATTTGTGGGTACGTTAGGCGGAAAACCACTTTCACCTGAATTTGATAAGTTAGCCAAAGAAGGCTGGTTATTTGAAAATCTCTATGCTACGGGGACGCGTTCTGTTCGTGGTATTGAAGCCACCACAGCAGGCTTTTACACCCACTCCAGCACGTGCAGTGGTGAAATTGAATAACAGTCAAAGTGGTTTCTTTACCATTGCAGATTTACTTGCCAAACAAGGTTACAACACTTCCTTTATTTATGGCGGTGAAAAAAGCACTTTGATAATATGGCAAGCTTCTTCTATGGCAATGGTTTCCAAAACTATTATCGATCAGAAAAGATTACCAAAATCCTAAAATTTACTGCGACTTGGGGCGTGAGTGATGAGGATCTATTTGATAAAGCGAACGAAACCTTTACCCAATTACAGAATGAAGGAAAAACCATTCTTTAGCTTAGTGTTTAGTTCGAGCAATCACGATCCTTTCGAGTTTCCAGATGGCAAAATTGAGCTTTACGAACAACCAAAAAGCAACACGTAATAACAGCGCAAAAATATGCGGATTACGCGATAGGTCATTTTCTTCAAGTTAGCGAAAACAATCTAATTATTGGAAAGATACCGTGTTCTTGGTGATTGCAGACCACGACTCCCGTGCAGCAGGGGCAAGCTTAGTGCCAATTAAGCATTTCCATATTCCTGCATTAATTTTAGGTGATCATGTTGCACCACGCCGAGACAGTCGTTTAGTGAGTCAAATTGATATGCCGACAACCTTACTTTCTATTGCGGGGGTAAGCGGTAATTATCCGATGATTGGTTTTGATTTAACGCAAGATGTGAATCCAGAATCGTGCCTTTATGCAGTTTGATCAAACCCAAGCTTTAATGAAAGGCAATCATGATGTCGTTATCCAAACACCAAATAGCAAAGCAAAAGGCTATGTGTATGATAAAGAAAAAGATACATTGACTGAAAAAGAGGTGCCGGAAGAAATGAAAAAAGAAGCACTTGGCACATGCTTTACTTGGCAGCTATTTGTATAAAAACCGTTTATATAAAGGCAGTGAAGAGAAATAAAGTGCGGTCAGTTTTAGGCTAATTTTAAAGGGCGAATGATTTCGCCCTTTTTCTTTATATGATTTGCTCTTAGTGATTTTCAGCAATAACACGTGGGAATAAAATATTGTTTTCACGGTGAATATGCATCATTAAATCATCTGCAAATTCTTGGATGCCGCTGTAAAGCGCACGCCATGTATTGCAAGCATCAGCCGGAGGCGTCATATTGTTTGTTAATGATTTCAATACATCTAAATGTTCGCCGTGTTCTGCGTGTTCCATTTCCATCATACGAATTGGCATTTGCGCCATCATATAGTTACCTGCTTTGATCATAGGGAAAAGCACGTGCTCTTCTTTCATCATATGGTTGCTCAAATCCTCATAGACATTGCGTAATTCAGCCGCAACACCTATTGGGCAATCTTCACGATCGCCATGAACACTTTCTACACGATCCGCTAAGACGATTAATTCTTGAAGTTGTTCGCGGTGGCGTTGATGGTAGCGAACTAAAATATGATCGATAATTTCAGGATAAGTTGCATTAACCCAATATTCTTCCGGGTTTTCTGCTTTGCTGTTTTGAAGCTCGGTTAAGCGCGTTTCAATTTCTGCTAAATTTAATCCTTTTTCTGCCGCTGCGTTTGCAAGTGTATCGGAACCACCACAGCAGAAATCCAAATCATATTCACGAAGTAGAGAAGTTGAGCCGGGTACGCTGACTGCGATTTCACTTAATTTTTTATCTCCAAAAGACATAATGAATCTCCTTATTGATGAGGTAGAGTTAAAAGTTGAGTGAAAATACTAAGATAACAAAAGAAAAATGCAAAGATTTTTAGCAAAAGTATGATTTAAATCAAAGCGAGTTTAAAAGTTTACCGTGTTGTAGGTAGAGTTGATGAGTATTTAAAAAGTGAAAGTTGCATTGCTTTTGATGAGGGTGTTATTATTCGAGCATAGAGAGGGATAATAGATGAAACGAATCTATCGATTTTTTTGAGCTATTGGCTTAGTATTAGCTGATTTTTAGGTGCTGGGATATTTTTTTACGAATTTAACAATTTTTTTGACCGTACATTTATTCAATTAAATACGTCACAAAAAAAGTGAGTTATATTCCTTTTTGAAAAACAAGTTAAATATGCAATGTGACAAGGCTGATGATTTAGTGCCTAAATTAACGTCTCTCGTTTTTCATTTGATCACTTGGAATGTGCATAAAGGGGCAAGATAAAGGGATGGCAAGAAGATTTAGCGCGATTGTCTAAACAAGCTGATTTTGTGTTATTGCAAGAGGCGACGCAGCATCAAAAATTTAAAGTACATTTTTCGACCGCACTTTTTTTGTGTCCTCTTTTTCTTTTAAAGATCTCTTATCAGGTGTCAAGACATTCACCAAAACGCAACCAGAATGGTATTGCGGTGGTGGCGTAGCAGAACCATTAATACAAATTCCTAAAGTGGCAAGTGTGATGAGTTTGCCATTAGAAAAAGACAATAGCTTGCTGCTTATCAATGTGCATTTGATTAATTTTGAATGGGGAATTTCGGCTTATCAAACTCAGTTAGAGCAGCTCTTTTTCCTTTTGTTGAAAATCATCAAGGCCCCATCATTATGTCTGGCGATTTTAATGCATGGAATGAAGCGTCGTCTGAATTTAGTCAATAATTTGATGCAAAAATATGGCTTAGATTCAGTGGTGCTCTCTCAAGATGAGCGGGTTAGATTTTTAGGTTATCCACTGGATTATATTTTTATGCGAGGCGTAAAAGTGGTGAGTGCAACATCAGAAGTGGTTACTTCGTCAGATCATAATCCATTACTGGTTGAATTCGAATTGGAATAAAGTGCGGTCAGATTTTGAGAAAATTTTAGGGCTAACGTTATGTTAGCCCTAGTGTTAATTACTTGGTTTGATTAATTAAAAATTGTGTTAATAGAGACACTGGACGACCTGTTGCGCCTTTATTTGCACCTTGAAGCCAAGCTGTCCCGGCGATATCTAAATGTGCCCAGGTGTACTTTTTCGTAAAGTTGGAGAGGAATGCGCCTGCAGTAATTGCACCGCCCCAACGACCGCCAATATTAGCTAAATCAGCAAATGGGGATTTTAATTGCTCTTGATATTCTTCACTTAATGGTAAACGCCACGCTTTATCGGTGGTTTGCTGTGCGGCTTGTAATAACTGTTCTGCTAAGGCATCATCAGTTGAAACTAAGCCACTGTTATGTTGACCTAAAGCTACCACGCAAGCACCTGTTAGGGTTGCGACATCAATCACATATTGCGGTTCAAAACGTTCTACATAAGTTAATGTATCACAAAGCACTAAACGGCCTTCAGCATCTGTATTTAATACTTCTACGGTTAAGCCATTCATCGTAGTGAGAATATCGCCTGGGCGATAGGCGTTGCCATCAGGCAAGTTTTCACAACCCGCTAATACACCAATGACATTTAATGGAAGATTTAATTCTGCAATGGCTTTCATTGTGCCGAAAACAGAGGCCGCACCACACATATCGTATTTCATCTCATCCATTTCTGCGGCTGGTTTTAAAGAAATACCGCCCGCATCAAAGGTCAATCCTTTGCCCACTAATACGATAGGTTTCGCATTTTTATCAGGTGCATTGTTGAAATGTAAAATAGACATGTAAGCCGGATTTTGCGAACCTCGAGATACGGCTAAATACGCATTCATGCCAAGCTTTTGTCATGTCTTCTTCATCAATCACATCAAGGGAAAGTGCGGTTGATGTTTCGGCTAAATTTTTAGCTTGTTCAGCTAAATAAGCCGGTGTACAAATATTAGGTGGCATATTCGCGATATTACGCGCAGCTTTTACACCATTTGCAATGGCTTGAGCTTCTTCGATGGCTTGCTGAGCTTGTGAATCATCGGTATTAAAAAAGATTTCTTGAAGTGAGATAGCATCCGCTTTTTTAGTTTTAAATTCATCAAATTGATAAAGGCTATGTTCGATGGTTTCAACAGTAAAACGTACATTCCAAAATAGATCGCGATCTTTAATTTCCACATCCGTTAAATTATTCACCGCTTGTTGAATATTTAATTCTTTTAATGTTTGGGTTACGCGTTGGATGATTTGTTTAAATTGGCGTTCAGTCGTTTCGCCTTTTTTGCCACAACCTGCGACTAACACGCGTTTGGCCGCAAGATTCGGTAACGAATGAAGCAGAGTCGCTTGCCCAATTTTGCCTGAAAGATCTTGGCTTTGAGCTAACTGGCTGAGGTAGCCTTGTGTGATTTGATCGATTTCATTGAAACTTTTTGTCAATTCATTGTTCTCATAAATGCCGATGATAAGGCAATCGGTTGATTGAGAAAGTGCGGTTGAGTTTGCTTGATATTTCATGTTATTTCCTTATGTTGCTAATTTGCTATTTAAATCAGTCAAAATAAGGTATCATACGCCATCTAAATTAGCCAGTTTCCCGTGTTTTTTAGTTAGAAAAAAAGAATGATATTAACCCGATATTTAACAAAGGAAGTCTTTAAAAAGCCAGATTGCAATTTTTGTTTATTTTGCTTTTTAATTTTTCTTCAGCCAACAACTTGTGCGCGTACTTGGTTCAGCGGCAAATGGTAAGGTTCCCGCCGATCTGGTGTTCTCTTTACTTGGTTTAGGGATGCCGACCATGGCGCAATTAATGTTGCCATTATGTTTGTTTATCGCCATTTTGCTGACTTTCGGTCGTCTCTACGCAGAAAGTGAGATTACGGTAATGCGTGCTTGTGGTGTGGGACAACGTATCCTTGTTCGTGTGGCGTTAATTCTTTCTTTGTTCACAGCTGGCTTGGCTGCTTACAACGCATTGTGGCTTTCTCCATGGGCCATTCAAAAAGCAAGCGGCGATTGTCGAAGATGCTAAAGCGAACCCAACAATGGGGAGCATTGGCTTCTGGTCAATTCATGTCCACAAGCAACAATAATTTCGTCTTATTCATTGATAAGATTAACGGTAATCAAATCAGTGATGTTTATCTTTTCCAAATGAAAGCCAAAGGCCAAACGAAACCATCAGTAGTTACGGCTGAAAAAGGTGAGTTAAAAAGCGTTACCGAATGGCGACCAAGTCTTGAATTTACAGAATACCTTGCGTGTAGAAGGCACATCCGTGCTTCCTGATTTTCCGTATTACACATTTTGATGACTACCAAGCCTATTTAGGCCATCAAGAGACAAACTCGGAAAGTGATGAAGCTGCTGAATTATCTTTTGAGCAATTATTAAAAAGATAAAAGTGCAGCAGCAAAAGCAGAGTTGCATTGGCGTATTACCTTAATTTTAGCGGTGCCTTTAATGGCGCTCATCGCCGTACCAATGAGTAAAGTGAATCCTCGCCAAGGTCGTTTTGCGAAGATCTTACCGGCACTATTGCTTTATTTAATTTACTTCTTGTTACAAAGCTCATTTAAATCTGCGGGTGGCGCAGGTAAGCTTGATGCTGGTTTATTAATGCCGTTGGTAAATATCGCCTTTTTAATTTTAGGGATTGTGCTGAATAGTTGGGATAGCACCGCTATGCATAAATTCCGTCGTGTATTCAGAAAAGGGTAATAACAATGTTGATGAATACTCTTGATCGTTATATCGGTAAAAGCATCTTAGGGGCAATTTTTGCCACGTTATTTACGTTGGTTGGCCTTTCAGCAATTATCAAATTTGTAGAGCAATTCCGTAGCGTAGGGAAAGGTTCTTATGATATTTGGCAAGCGGTGGCTTATACAGGCTTAACGATGCCAAAAGATGTAGAAACCTTTTTCCCGATGGCTGCTTTGTTGGGTGCCTTAATTGCGTTTAGGTAATTTAGCCAGCCGTAGTGAATTAGTGGTCATGCAATCTGCGGGTTTTTCTCGCTTTAAAATTGGATTAGCCGTCATGAAAACGGCACTTCCACTGGTGCTTTTTACCATGATTATTGGTGAGTGGGGGATTCCACAAACTGAACAGTTTGCCCGTGATATGCGTACTCGAGCTCTGTCCGGTGGTTCAATGCTTTCGGTAAAAAATGGTGTATGGGCAAAAGATGGTAATAATTTCGTGTATGTTCGTCGTATTACCGATGATGCACAATTAGAAGATATTTATATTTATACCTTCGATGAACAGCGTAATCTCACTCATTTGAAGCATGCAAATCAAGCGCAATATTCTGCTGAAAAATAATCAATGGCAGTTGCGCCAAGTGAATAATTCAGCGGTATCAAAAAGAGCAAATTACCACAACAAACCGTTTAACAGAAGATTGGGCAACAAGCTTTAACGCCAGATAAATTAGGCGCAGTTTCATTACGTCCAACATCATTATCTATTTCAGGCTTTGTATGAATATATTGCGTTCTTAAAACAAACAGGACAGGATTCTCGCCGTTTTGAATTAACCTATTGGCGTAAGATTTTTACAGCCCCTTTCTGTAGGTGTGATGATGATGCTTGCGTTATCTTTTCATCTTTCGGTTCATTACGTAGTGTCACTGCAGGGAGCGAGAATCGTAACGGGGATTTGCTTTTGGTTTCTTGTTCTATGTCGTCAATGAAATTTTTTTGGACAAATGAGTGTGGTATTTAATGCACCAGCTTTTTAGGTGCACTGATGCCAAGTCTCTTGTTTATGGCGATTATTTGGTGGCTACTCGCAAGAAAACGAGACTAATTGATACAATAAACGAAAAAGGCGAGCCGAGAAGGTTCGCCTTTTTGTTCGTAAAAAAAGTGCGGTCAAAATTGACCGCACTTTAGGAATTTAATCTTCTTTAAATTCTCTCATCATTTCTTCTGCTTTTTTCACCATTTCTGCGGAACCGATGAAAAGTGGTACACGTTGGTGAAGTTCAGTTGGTTGAATATCTAAAATTCGATTGTAACCATCAGAGGCAATACCCCCCGCTTGTTCTGCTAAGAATGCCATTGGATTGCCTTCATAAAGCAAACGAAGCTTACCATTTGGATAGTTAGTTGCACTTGGGTAAATATAGATACCGCCTTTTAATAAGTTACGATGGAAGTCAGCTACTAATGAACCGATATAACGTGATGCATAAGGGCGGTTAGTTGCTTTATCTTCCTCTTGGCAGTATTTAATGTATTTTTTTACCCCTTGTGGGAATTTGAGATATTGTCCTTCATTGATGGAATAGATTTTGCCCTCTTTTGGCATCTTCATATTTTCATGAGAAAGACAGAATGTACCGATAGATGGATCATAAGTGAAACCATTTACACCATGACCAGTGGTATAAACCAACATAGTGGAAGAACCATACACGATGTAACCCGCTGCGACTTGTTTATTACCCGGTTGCATAAAGTCTTCTAAGGTAACAGGTGAGCCAATCGGTGAAACGCGACGGTAAATAGAGAAAATCGTACCAACAGAAACGTTCACATCGATATTGGATGAACCATCAAGTGGGTCGGTCAAAATAATATATTTTGCATTACGAGCGCGTTCAGTATCAAAAGCGATAAAACTTTCTTCTTCCTCTGAAGCAAAACCTGCCACTTCTTCACGTGACATAAGGGCTGCATTCATGGTGTTATGGGCGAACAAGTCCAATTTCATTTGGCTTTCACCCTGCACGTTTTCGACACCAGACTGACCAAGAATATTGGTTAAACCTGCTTTGTTGATATCACGATGAATGATTTTTGCTAATAAACGAATAGAAGACAAAATACCACTAAGTTCCCCTTTTGCATTTGGGTACTCCGCTTGGCGTTCAACAATAAATTCACTCAATGTTTTCATGTTTATTCCTTTTTTATAATTGTTAAATAAATAATAGACCCTTTTATTATATGTTATTTAGCACTTTTTGATTGAGATCAAAATGTGAAGAATGAGATCTGCATCACACTTTTATTTTTTTAATACAAAAGCCTTGACAAAAACGTATATATCCTTTAAAAAAAGATATAATAGATAAATAACGTCACAGTAAAGGAATACTGTTATGAAACTTACTCATTTTCCTTTCAAATTAAGTTTACTTGCTGGCAGTATTGCTTTGCTTGCTGCTTGCAATTCAATTACTTATCATCCCACTAAAACGATTGAGCAAATAGATCCACAAAAGGGATATCGCTTGGAAAAATGCGATGCAGCAGGCATTACAAAAAAGAAAAATTTGGTGATTATGACTTTTTTTCAGGTGGTGGCTCTCGCGCGGCATCTTTAGGTTATGGCGTGTTAGAGCAATTCCAAAATGTCTCAGTGCGTCCAACAGAGAAAGGTAGCACCTTATTGCAAAAATATTGATATTGTGTATGGGGTGTCTGGCGGCTCAGTATTAGCAGCCTATTTTTGCTTTGGAGGGACAGGACATTATCCCTAAATTTAATAATTCTTTTTTTGAAAAAGAATTTCCAGAAAAAAAGTCATCAATGAAGTATTTTTCGGTGAGTAATGTGCCTCGGCTTACTTCTCCACAGTTTGGTCGTAGCGATTTGTTGCAGGAACAGCTCAATCTTGCTTTATATCGTGGGAAAAAAATTTGCAGATCTTGAACAACGTAAAGGACCTTTTTGTTGTAATTAATGCCACCGATATGGTCGCTGGACAGGAGGTCTCTTTCACTCAAGATTTCTTTGATTGGCTTTGTGTAGATTTAAATGATGTCGAAATTGCAAGAGCTGTGGCAGCATCCAGTGCTGTTCCATTAATTTTTTCACCCATTACACAAAAATAATCATGGTGGTGCTTGCCAAGCCGAGAGTAAAAAAAGAATTATTGACACAGATGAAAGTCGGGAATCGTTTGTGGCTAAACAATTTTGAAGCCATGAAAAAAACGTACGGCTTCTTATCAAAAATAATGAGGAAAAAAACCTTATTTACATTTGGTTGACGGTGGTTTAACGGATAATTTGGGCTTGGCAAGCTTGTTGGATATGTCGAATTTACTCACTGTCAAAAAATTGTATGCAGAGCTGAAAAATTACAATTTACGCAATATTGTCGTGGTAAACGTCAATGCGCAAAGTGAGCTATCGAGCCATATTGATAAGTCTGCTGATGTGCCAGGAATCAAAGAAGTGGTGAACACGGTGATAAATGTACCAATTGATAAAACAACGGAATCTACCGTGAAATATTCACAAAAAAATTTTTCTGATCAATGGAATGCTTACGCTAAACATAAAAAAAGGTGCAAAAAAATTAAAAGCTTATTTTGTGAATTTAAGTTTGAAAGATTTGCCTGATGGGCAGTTAAAAAAATGATGTGCTTAATATCGGAACATCTTTCTATTTACCCCAATCAGATGTGGACAAATTGCGTGAAGCGGCCAAGATTTTATTGGAACAATCGAAAGAATATCATAAGGCACTGAAAGCATTACAATAGCCCAATGATTAAAGTGCGGTTAAAAAAATTATCAGAATATTAACCGCACTTTTTCTTTTTTTAAATTTTATATCAATTCCATTCATATAAAAATCACAATAAAAATTCACATCCATCTAGACGTCTAAATACTTTAATGAGGACGTTAATTTTGTTACACTCAGTCTATCTTAGAATTAATTAAATATAGGAAAGCAAAATGAGTAAACTTTTTTTCCAAATGCCACTATTCGTACTTCTGCGCCATATCGTTTTTGATATTGTAGGCAGTTTTTTTACGCCCAGAGGCTTTAAAAACAGGCTCGTTATCAATGTAGTTGTGGTGATATTTCTTGTGCTGATTTAACGCAAGTTGAAGATACAGAAATTGCAAAATTGGTAGAGCATCAAAAAAATGTCGGATTGCATGCAGTGACAGACGGTGAATTTCGTCGTACTTTTTGGCATTTAGATTTCTTAGCTGCATTAGATGGCGTGAAAGAAGTAGATGCTGAAAAATTCTCAGTGCAATTTAAACACGATAATGTACGCCCGAAAACATTAAAAATTGTGGATAAGATCGGTTTTTCAGAGAGCCATCCTTTCGTTGAACATTACCGCTCATTGCAAAAGATAGCAGGGGAGACTGAAGTTAAATTAACGATTCCTTCTCCATCAATGCTACATTTAATTTGTACAGTACGAGCCACAGATTATCAGCCAATTGAACGTTATAAAGATAACAATCAGTTGTTATTAGATGATATTGCTGATGCTTATATTGATGCGATGAATATCTTTTATAAATTAGGTTGTCGTAACTTACAGTTGGATGATACAAGCTGGGGTGAATTTTGTGCGGAAGATAAACGTAAAACCTATACTGAGCGTGGTTTAGATTTAGATCAAATCGCCAAAGATTATGTGTATATGTTAAACAAAATCGTGGCAGCGAAACCAGCAGATTTAGCGATTACAATGCATATTTGTCGTGGTAATTTCCGTTCAACTTGGTTCTCTGCTGGTGGTTATGAGCCTATCGCAGAAATCTTATTTGGCCACTGTAATGTGGATGGTTTCTTCTTAGAGTATGACAGTGATCGTGCAGGTGATTTCAAACCTTTACGCTTTATTAAAAATCAACAAGTAGTGTTAGGATTAATCACTTCTAAATCGGGTGAGTTAGAAAACCGTGATGAAATTATTGCTCGTATTAAAGAAGCGGCACAATATGTTGATATCAATCAACTTTGCTTAAGCCCACAATGTGGTTTCGCTTCAACGGAAGAGGGTAATATCCTGACTGAAGAACAACAATGGAAGAAACTCGAATTTATCCGTAGTATCGTGGAAGAAGTTTGGGGTAAATAATTTCAAATTGGAATGTAAAAGAGATAATCGTTAAGATGGTTATCTCTTTTTTTCATGAAAGTGCGGGTAAAAATGACCTCACTTTTACACAATAAAAAAGGAAGTCGATAGACTTCCTTTTATGTTATTTCAATTTAATTATTTTTGGCGCATTGCAGGGAATAGGATTACATCACGGATAGATGGTGCGTTAGCATAAAGCATTGCTAAACGGTCGATACCTAAACCTTCACCTGCTGTTGGTGGTAAACCGTGTTCAAGTGCAACTACAAAGTCATCATCTTTAAACATCGCTTCATCATCACCTGCTTCTTTCGCTGCAACTTGTGCATCAAAACGTTCGTTTTGGTCTTCGGCATCATTTAATTCTGAGAAAGCCGTTACCAATTTCACGTCCACCGATGAATAATTCAAAACGGTCAGTTACTTCTGGGTTTTTCATCATTACGACGTGCAAGCGGAGAAATCTCTGCTGGATGCGCCATTAAGAAGGTTGGTTGAATTAAGTGATGTTCAGCCACTTCTTCAAAGATCGCATTTACTATAGAGCCTAAGCCCCAAGATTTTTGTACTTCGATACCTAAGCGTTCAGCAGTTGCTTTTGCACGATCGAAATCATAAAGATCTTCTTTTACGATACCTTTATCTGCACCATATTTAATGGTTGCATCATGTAATGTAATACGCTCAAATGGTTTGCCGAAGTCAAATTCTAAATCACCGTATTTCACAATGGTTGTACCAAGAATATCAATCGCTGAGTTTGCGTAATAATTCTTCGGTGTTATCCATTAAATCATGATAATCCGCATAAGCTTGGTAGTATTCAAGCATAGTGAATTCAGGGTTATGACGAACAGAGACCCCTTCATTACGGAAGTTACGGTTTAATTCGAATACGCGTTCAAAACCACCAACCACTAAACGTTTTAAGTAAAGCTCTGGTGCAATACGAAGATACATATCTACATCTAACGCATTGTGGTGAGTGATAAATGGGACGAGCAGATGCACCGCCTGGAATCACTTGTAGCATAGGGGTTTCAACTTCCATGAAACCTTTAGAAATAAAGAATTCACGAATACCCGCAACCACTTTTGAACGAATAATAAATGTACGGCGAGATTCTTCATTAGAAATTAAATCTAAGTAACGTTGACGATAACGCGCTTCCATGTCGGTTAAACCATGGAATTTGTTTGGTAATGGACGAAGTGCTTTTGGTTAAAAAGTTGTACTTCAGTTGTTTTAATGGTTAATTCATTGGTTTTTGTTTTGAAAAGCGTGCCTTTCACCCCAATAATATCGCCTAAATCCCAGTTACCTACATCTTCTGCATAAACGCCTTCAGGAATGTTATCACGAGCAACGTATAATTGAATTTTTGCCACTCATATCTTGCAAGGTAATAAAGGTGGCTTTTACCCATTGCACGACGAGTCATAATACGACCAGCAACGGCTACTTCAATGGCTTTTTCTTTTAATGCTTCACCATCTTCAGCTTCGTACTTATCATGTAAATCTTGGGCAAGGGCGTCACGACGGAATTGATTTGGGAACGCATTACCTTTTTGCGCGTAATGCGGCTAATTTTTCACGGCGAACGAGCATTTCGCCATGGAGATCTAATTCTTTTACTTCTTGCTCTGACATATCCTTTACCTCGTTAGTTTTTACTTAGAATGTGATTTATTTAATAATAAACAGAATTTTCCTATTCTACCCTATAGCATTGTTTTTTTGTTAAGCCTTTTTTTAATTAAGTTATCCTTTTTATCTAGAAAGTTGTCGGAATTGAATTGGTAGAGATGAAATTGTGCCATTTTTCCACATAAGATAATTTTATCTTTGGCTTTTGAATCAGGTTCACCGTGTATGCAAAAAAAAGAGCGGTCAACTTTTTCAAAGGTTTTAAACGCTGAAAATATTGACCGCTCTTTGCGTAGAATAATTAATTAAAGATCGAAATCACCGAAATCATTGGTATCGACTTTAGAGTCAATTTGACCAACAAGGTAAGAACTCACTTCGACTTCTTGTGGTGCCACTTGTACGTTGTCAGAAACAAGCCATGCGTTAATCCATGGAATTGGGTTAGAACGCGCACCAAATGGCAATGGAAGACCAACGGCTTGCATACGGATATTGGTAATGTATTCCACGTATTGCACCAAAATGTCTTTGTTCAAACCGATCATCGAACCGTCTTTGAACAAGTAATCCGCCCATTCTTTTTCTTGCTCTGCTGCGGCTAAGAATAAATCATAGGCTTCTTGTTTACATTCTTCTGCAATTTCAGCCATTTCAGGATCGTCTTGACCTGCAGCCATAATGTTTAAAATGTGCTGCGTACCGGTTAAGTGTAAGGCTTCATCACGTGCGATAAATTTAATGATTTTCGCATTACCTTCCATTAATTGACGTTCTGCAAAGGCAAAGGAACAAGCGAAAGATACGTAGAAACGAATCGCTTCAAGTGCGTTCACACTCATCAAGCAAAGGTAAAGTTGTTTTTTCAGATTACGTAATGTCACCACACATTCTTTACCATCTACCGTGTAAGTACCTTCACCATATAGGCTGTAAAGTTGGCTATCACGGATTAAATCATCGTAATAAGAAGAAATATCACGCGCACGTTTGATGATTTCTTCGTTGGTCACGATGTCATCAAATACAATAGATGGATCGTTCACAATGTTACGAATAATATGTGTGTAAGAACGAGAGTGGATGGTTTCAGAGAAGGTCCAAGTCTCGATCCAAGTTTCTAATTCAGGAATAGACACTAACGGTAATAATGCGACGTTCGGGCTACGACCTTGAATAGAATCTAATAAGGGTTTGATATTTTAAGTTACTGATGAAAAATGTGTTTTTTTCATGTTCAGGTAACGCGGCATAGTCGATACGGTCTTGTGATACATCCACTTCTTCCGGACGCCAGAAGAAAGAAAGTTGTTTTTTTCAATGAGCTTTTTCAAACGTCTCATATTTTTTTGTTGATCGTAACGCGCAACGTTAACGTTTTTGACCAAAGAACATTGGTTCTTTTAACTGGTCGTTTTTTTGTTTTGTGAGAAAGTAGTATATGCCATGATTTCATCCTAAGTAATGATTGTTTCTCTTTTTATTTAATAATGTAACTTTTTGCAGAAGAATATTTTTTTCAAAAATATTTTTTATGGATTTGAAATATTCTAAATTCTCTTCAAAAATCTATGATTTTTTTAGTAGGCTTTTTACCTGCTTCAGAGAAAAATATAACATCTTTCTAAAAAAATTCAAATGGCTCATTATTAGTTTCAACTATAAAAGTATAATCTCTTGATTCAATTCTCATTGGAGTATTTAAAGAGACTTGATAAGAAATTTCTGGAGGTAAGCTAGATACTTGTGTTACTAATCCAATATCTTGCAGAGTAGCCCAATTTGCATAAGTTAATGTTTTTTTGATTCAGGTATTGAGTCAATTATAAAAAAATAAGGTTAGCACTACTAAAAGAAATACTAACAGCTTTTTAAAAAAATAACTCCGCATCTTCTTGAGTTAAATTTTTTTAAGAATATCTAGAGTTCTATAAGAAAAAAAGTTCCTTTATTTTTTTTATTTCACCAGCTAAAATTTTTTTCCCCATAAGGAATATGCATGTTGATTAGAAAAGCGAGATGCTTTTTTTTCTTGCCAGTCTTGTAACCAATCATCCTCAGGCAATACAATATTTTCAGAATTTAAGTCGGAAGGCTTAAATTCTTTAACTCCTCCACAAGAGAATATATAATATTTTGTTGCTTTTTTTAAGTTGTTCTATTTGGTGATTTAAAGTAGCTATTTCAGTAATTATTTGACTACGGTCATTTTTTTCTAAGGTAAGATCTAACTTTTCGCGTAATTTTTTTCTGCATTATATTCTGCATAAACTTTAGCTTCTTCTAATTCAATTAATTCTTCTTTCTTTAATTGAATTTCTGTTCTTCCTTTTGCTAATAATAATTTTTTTTATTATTAGATACTCCAAATTCCCAAAAGCTTTACAAAAAAATGCAGCCACTACACTTCCACTCATTGTATTAAACCTTACTTTATTAAATCTTACAAGCCCCACCTGCACAGCCGTCATCTAAATCTTCTTGGCTGTCTTCAGCACCATCACGGGTGTTTTGATAGTAGAGGGTTTTTAAGCCGTATTTGTAAGCGGTTAAAAGATCTTTTAACAACACTTTCATTGGTACTTTACCGTCTTCAAAACGTTTTGGATCGTAGTTGGTGTTTGCAGAGATCGCTTGATCCACGAATTTTTGCATAATGCCGACTAAGTGTAAGTAACCATCATTGCTTGGAATATCCCAAAGTAATTCGTAGTTGTCGCTTAAGTTCTCATAATCTGGTACGACTTGTTTTTAAGATACCATCTTTTGACGCTTTAATACTTACATGACCACGTGGTGGTTCGATACCATTTGTTGCGTTAGAAATCTGTGAAGAGGTTTCTGACGGCATTAATGCAGTTAAGGTTGAGTTACGTAAACCAAACTCTTTGATTTCTTGACGTAACGTTTCCCAATCATAATGCAATGGTTCTTGCGTTAAGCTATCGATATCTTTCTTATACGTATCGATTGGTAAAATACCTTTCGCGTAATTGGTTTCATTGAAGTACTCACATGCACCTAATTCTTTTGCTAAGTTCATGGAAGCTTTCAATAGATAGTATTGAATTGCTTCAAAAGTGCGGTGAGTTAAATCGTTCGCTGAACCATCAGAATAACGCACGCCATTTTTTTCGCTAAAGTAATAGGCATAGTTAATTACACCGATACCAAGTGAACGACGACCTAATGAAGAGCGTTTCGCCGCAGGAACAGGGTAGTCTTGGTAATCAAGTAATGCATCTAATGCACGTACTGCAAGATCTGCTAGGTTCTCTAACTCATCTAAATTATCTAATTTACCCAAGTTAAATGCTGAAAGCGTACAAAGGGCAATTTCACCATTTTCATCATGGAAATGTTGTAATGGTTTAGTTGGTAATGCAATTTCTAAACATAAGTTAGATTGACGCACCGGTGCAACAAGCGGATCAAACGGTGAGTGAGTATTACAGTGATCCACGTTTTGGATGTAAATACGACCGGTTGATGCACGTTCTTGCATTAATAAAGAGAATAACTCAACGGCTTTTTACAGAACGTTTGCGGATATTTGGATCCTGTTCGTATTTCACGTAAAGTTCTTCAAATTTATCTTGATCAGCAAAGAAAGCTTCATAAAGTCCAGGTACGTCTGAAGGGCTGAATAAAGTAATGTCTTCGCCTTTAATTAAGCGTTGATACATTAATTTGTTTAATTGTACGCCGTAATCCATATGACGAACACGGTTATCTTCCACACCACGGTTATTTTTCAATACTAATAAGCTTTCAACTTCTAAGTGCCAAATCGGGTAGTAAACTGTCGCCGCACCACCACGTACGCCACCCTTGTGAACAAGATTTTGACGGCACTTTGGAAGTGTTTATAGAATGGAATACAGCCAGTATGGAATGCTTCACCGCCACGAATCGGGCTACCTAATGCACGGATGGCACCCGCATTTACCCCGATACCTGCACGTTGTGAAACGTATTTTACGATTGCTGCAGAGGTTGCGTTGATAGAATCTAAGCTGTCACCACATTCGATCAATACACAAGAGCTGAATTGACGCGTAGGCGTACGAACCCCCGCCATGATAGGCGTAGGTAAAGAAATCTTAAAGGTTGATGTTGCATCATAGAAACGACGAATGTAATCCAAACGGGTTTCTTGTGGATATTTTGAGAATAAAGCTCGCTGCAACTAATAAATAAAGGAATTGCGCAGATTCATAGATCTCACCGGTTACACGGTTTTTGAACTAAGTATTTTCCCTTCTAATTGTTTTACTGCGGCATAAGAAAAAGGTCATATCACGCCAGTGATCAATAAACCCATCCATTTCATCCCATTCTTCACGAGTATAGTCGGCTAAAAGTGCAGGATCGTATTTGCCCATACGCACTAATTTTTTTTCACATGATCGTATAAACGAGGCGGATCAAAATGGCCATACGCTTTTTTTACGTAAATGGAAAAACCGCAAGACGTGCAGCAAGATATTGATAATCAGGGGTATCTTTGCTGATTAGATCTGCTGCTGCTTTAATAATGGTCTCATGAATATCGGAGGTACGAATACCTTCATAGAATTGAATATGAGAACGCAATTCAACTTGAGAAACAGACACGTTTTCCAAGCCTTCAGCCGCCCAAGTAATCACACGGTGAATTTTGTCTAAATTGATTTGTTCAAGCGTACCATCGCGCTTTGTAACCATTAATCCTTTGTTCATGGGAGATAAAAACCTGCTAGAGAGATGACTTTTAAAAAAACACAAGATATAGTGTTATGAAAAAAATAACGATGCACAAGATAGAGTGTTTTAAAAATTGAATTCAAGCAGTAAATTTTTTTACTTACATTATTGACAAAAAGATAAGTCATTTAAAACAAATAACTTTTTTTCGAAGTGATGTTTTTTTAAGCAGGATCTTTTTTTGTAAATCTTTGTAAAGAAAAAAAGTGCGGTCAAAAAAACGAGATGATTTGTTTGACCGCACTTTCAAGAGTTAAAAAAATTGATTAATTCAAATATTTAAATACTTTTGACAACTTTTTTTGAACACCAGAGACTTTGCTTGCAATTTCTGCAGCTGAGTCACCTTGTGATTGAGTGACGTTTCCGAGTAAGAATACTTCACCATTTTCGGTGATCACTTTCACATCTGTTGCTTTTACATTATCGCCTACAAAGAGTTTAGATTTAATTTGTGTCGTAATCCAACTGTCTTTTGTAATTTGTCCAAAAGTAATTTTTGGCCCAACACGTAATTCATTGTATACGTCATTTACACCTTCTACGCCTTTTGCAAGACTGGTTGCAGTTTCTTTTACACTTTCACTCGGTACTTGACCAATTAATAATACGCGACCACTGTAAGAAACAGCATTTACACGACCTTCAGATTTAATTTGTGCATCTTTATCTAATGCATTTTCAACTTTTATTTCTAGGGTTTCATCATCTACTTGCGTACCCATCGTGCGAGGATCTGTTGCAACTTTTGCGCCAGCTGCTGCACCACCAACAACCGCAGCTACACAGCCTTGTAACATAATTGATGCGCCTAGGACGAAGGCTAATTTTTTAAATGGGGTCAATTTCATTATTAATCTCCTTTTTATAAATGAGTGAGCTAATTAATTAGTCAATTAATTTTTAGAAATAGTTTGGTTGGAAAATCCTTTAATGTCAAGCTCTTGGGAAAAGTGTGCTATCAACAAGCTCACAAAGTGCGTTAATCACGAATAAATGGTTTTCTAAAATACGTGTTTCTTTATTGGCTGGAATGGAGATCTCTAAATCAGTTTCAGCCAATACACCTTGAATAGCATCGTTATTTGAACCCGTTAAAGCAATCACTTGAATTTCTTTATTAACTGCATTGGAAATCGTATTTAGCACCGCTTTTTTTCTGTTCCTAAAGGGGCAAAGGCGAGCAATAAATCGCCAGGCTTAGCGATAGCGTTAAATTGATGTTGATAAAGTTGATCGGTGGGTTGATCAAAAAAACCAGTGAAGAACCGACCGCACTTTCAAGGCTAAGCAGTACAGAAGGCAGACTAGGGCGTTCAAAATCATAGCGATTAAGCAGATTTGATACTAAGAATTGTGCATTAGCATAAGAACGAGATACCCCGCAAGCAATGACCTTATTACCGCTCAGTAAACATTGCATCACCATTTGTGCAGCAGTGGCAATATTTTTCTGATAGTAGGCTAGAAGCAGAAATTTGAATCTGAATACTTTTCGCTATAAATATCTTTTGACTTTTTGTAACATAATTAGAAAAGATTAATCGAGGAAATTAGGAAACCATTGAATATCGCTGGTCGTTTTACCAAAGGCTATAAGATCAAAAACGGCAATCCGCATCTTCAAGACTTAGATTGCGTTTAGCAAGCCATAAATTTGCGGCATTCAGCCATTTTTGTTGCTTTTGCCAATCCACACTTTCAACAGCGGATCCAAATGTCGAGCTGGATCGTTGACGCACTTCAACAAAAACGATCGTTTGACCGTCTTGCATAATAAGATCCAATTCACCGCATTTGAAATATTGATTCGCTGCGATGAATTTGAGGCCTTTGGTTTCTAAGAAAAGGCGGGCTTGATGTTCAAAGCCCGCCCCTTGTTGACGTTTTAATGAAAACATGGATTAGTTTGCAACCGGCACCACGTTACTATCTTGTACTTGATACCAAGTCATATCGCGATCCACATTACAGTTTGGACCCGCGCTAAGCTGACCGGTCAAACCACTTAATGTATAGCCTGGTACTTGGCGTAATTCATTAAAGTGGTTGATGAGCAACCAAGCATCGGCACCCATTGCATATAAACGCATTAATTGGAATTCGCCACCAGTTGAACTTGCCACTTTTTGATATTGTGAAGAATCCGTTTCTTTAAAGAATGGAATATCACTAAATTGAACGCCATTCATTTTTGCATAGTATTCCGCAGTATTGCTTGCCGCATTTGAACGAGAACTTGCATAAATGCGAACATTCGGATTGCTTGTATCTAAATAACCTTTAATTTCCGCTAATTCATCTGGCGATGACACAACATAAAGTCCAGCTGTATCTTGTGGAGCACCTTGGAAGAAGTAGGTAATATCAGCTGGTAAGTTATAGTAGCGAATATTCGCATCTGTACCCGCTAAACGTTGCCAACGTACGTTGAACGCATTACCCACACGTTGTCCTAAATCATTTTTGTGGCATGGCAACGATTGGGTTACGAATACCATCTTTCCACATTTTGTTTGCTGCAGATTCTGCTTCATCTTCTGGTGATAAACCGTAATAGCACACTTGGTTAATCGCACGTGCATTTGGTGTTGCATTTAAGGCTAACACATCCATACCTTGCACTTCAGCAGGGTTTGAAATAATGGCATCCACGTTTTGTTTGAGCAATGGTCCTACTAACGCTTTAATACCCTGAAGCTTTTTGCCTGTGCAATAATCTCATTAATTGGAGTCGTAGAGGAGTCAAACACTTGTACTGGAATAGTTGAATCGCCTTTTGCTTCATTAAAACCCGATTGAATGGTTGAGCCTAAAAATTTGGCCATCACCACTTAAAGGTAAAGACTAAACCAATTTGTGCAACATTAGTTTGTTGGAAATTCAACATACTTTGTAATTCTTTTCGGGAATAAGATTGCAGCTGCATGATTTGGATAAGCTGATTTCCAGCTTTGTAACGCTTGGCTTAATTGCACTGGCTGACGAATGTTATCGTTATATGCTTTTGATTAATGTGAGCCAGCCACCTAATGCGACACTGCCTTCATCTGATGCATTATTAATGACACCAGTATTGGCTGAACGCAATAAAGCCCAAGTTTTATCTACATTATCTTTGACGGCGTTGTACATCTGTTAAGTTTTCATCCATTTTGATACGTGCTTTCACCGCTTCAATCACGTCTTTACGATTTTCTGCAGTTTGAGCAAAAGTTTCGTAATAACGAGATTTTTTTGTGATGGACTTAATTTCGTGAGATCAAGCGCACGTAATTTACTTTCAGCCATCTCATTAGCGCCTTTTCGCCGCAGCGATACGTGCTTCGACTAAAGTACGGTCTAATTGTTGCGCTTCGTTTAAGTCAACCAATTCATTTAATAACTCTTCGGCTTGTGGCACTTTATTTTCAGTAATTAATACACGTGCGGCTAAGAGTTTATAAGTTTGTTGATCTTCTTTATCTTGTGCTTGTCCTAATTTGTTCATATAAAAATTCAGAACTTGCATTGGCATCACGTTGTAATGTTTGGGTAAAAGCTGCTGCCAAATAAGTTAGAACAACCCGCTAATGCAACAGACAATAAAATCGGCATTAAACGTTTTTTAAAACGACCGCCTTGTAATAGAATAGACATATTCGCTCCATAATGAATAAATCAATAATGGGCGATCTTACTTATCTCACAATGTAAAAGCAAACAAAAATGAATGATTTAACCGGAATTTTATATATTGTCGCCACGCCAATCGGGAATTTACAAGATATTACACAACGTGCTTTAGAGACCTTTTCACAAGTGGATTTAATTGCTGCGGAAGACACGCGCCACAGTGGTTTATTGCTCAGTCATTATGGTATCAAAAAGCCTTTTTTCGCCTTGCATGATCACAATGAACAAGAAAAAGCTCATGTATTGGTAGAAAAGCTAAAACAAGGCACCAATATTGCATTAATTTCTGATGCGGGAACCCCCTTAATTAGCGATCCAGGTTTTCATTTAGTGCGTCAATGTCGTGAGGCAGGCATTAAAGTGGTGCCATTACCTGGTCGCTTGTGCAGCGATTACTGCATTATGTGCATCGGGCATTGCGTCAGACCGTTTTTGCTTTGAAGGTTTTTTACCTGCGAAAACCAAGGCGCGTAAAGATAAGTTAGAAAACTGTCGCAGAAGAAGACCGCACTTTAATCTTCTATGAATCAACCCACCGCATTTTAGATACCCTTGCCGATATGCAAGATGTATTAGGTGGCGAACGCTATGTTGTACTTGCCCGTGAAATTACGAAAACGTGGGAAACCATTGCAGGGGATAAATTAAGTGATCTTCGTCAATGGTTAAGTGAAGATCCGAATCGCACGAAAAGGTGAGATGGTATTAATTGTAGAAGGCAAACCCAAATCAGAAGATAGTGAAGAATTTTCACCACAAGCAATTAAAGCGCTCACTTTGATTGCTAAAGAATTACCTTTAAAAAAAGCCGCAGCGATTGTGGCTGAACTTTATGGTTATAAGAAAAAAATGCCTTATACCAATTTGGATTGGATAATTTAGATTAGTCAAAAAAACTATCTCCCTCTTTAGCAAAGAGGGGCTAGGGGAGATTTGGCAGAATTAATTTTTTTATAAATTTCGGAGAACAAATGTTAAAAACAGGTTTCAGATACCTTACTTGCACCAAGCAATTTATCGCATCAATCATTGCTTAATATTTTTTTGATGTGATGTCGCATCGTCATATTGATTATGCGGATCTTTATTTTCAATTAAGCCAAGATGAAAGCTGGGTATTAGAAGACAGTATTATTAAAGAAGGTGGCTTTCATATTGATCGCGGTGTTGGTGTACGCGCAGTTTCTGGAGAGAAAACAGGCTTTGCGTATTCCGATCAAATTAACTTAGCGTCATTACAACAATGTGCAGAGGCCGTAAAAGGTATCGCACAAATTAAAGAAGGCAATTTAATTTCGCCTCAAGCATTTAATGCGGTGAATGCGGTTCAGCGTTATGCGGCGATTAACCCGTTAGAAAGTTTAAGTAAAGAGAAAAAGATCGAGTTATTACACTTAGTGGATCGTACAGCGCGATCTGAAGATCCTCGTGTTACGCATGTCTCAGCGGCATTAAGCTCGATTTACGAAGAAGTATTAGTGGTTGCAACAGATGGCACACTTGCTGCAGATATTCGTCCACTTGTGCGTTTATCTATTTCTGTTCTTGTTGAAGAAGATGGTAAACGTGAGCGTGGTAGCTGCGGTTCAGGTGGACGCTTTGGCTTAGATTGGTTTTTTGAAGTGGTAAATGGGGACATTCGTGCCGTTAATTTTTGCCAAAAGAAGCGGTTCGTCAAGCCCTTGTGAATTTAAGTGCGGTCGCTGCGCCAGCAGGATTAATGCCTGTGGTATTAGGGGCTGGTTGGCTGGCGTATTGCTTCATGAAGCTGTGGGACATGGTTTAGAAGGGGATTTCAACCGCAAAGAAAGTTCCTTATTTACGGGTAAAATTGGTGAGTTAGTGACGTCGCCATTATGTACGATTGTGGATGACGGCACATTACAAAACCGCCGTGGTTCTTTAACCATTGATGATGAAGGCGTGCCAAGTCAGTGTAACGTTTTAATCAAAGACGGGATTTTGCAAGGCTACATGCAAGATAAACTCAATGCACGATTAATGGGCGTGAAACCAACAGGGAAATGGTCGTCGTGAATCTTATGCACATTTGCCAATGCCACGAATGACGAATACCTATATGTTGGCGGGTCAAAGCAAATTTGAAGATTTAGTGGCTTCTGTGGATCGCGGTATTTATGCACCGCACTTCGGTGGTGGGCAAGTGGATATCACCTCAGGTAAATTTGTGTTCTCGACATCTGAAGCTTATCTTATTGAAAAAGGCAAAATCACTAAACCGGTTAAAGGTGCAACGTTAATTGGCAGTGGTATCGATGTGATGCAAAAAGTCTCTATGGTCGCAGATAAAACAGATTTAGATCTTGGTATCGGTGTTTGTGGCAAAGATGGCCAAAAGTGTGCCGGTCGGTGTTGGTCAGCCAGCCTTGAAAATAGATGAAATCACCGTTGGTGGAACCAATTAAACATAAGCCCGATAATCATATCGGGCTTTTTATTTCCTTCGTATCTAAGTGCGGTCCGTTTTTCATCTATTTTTGATTAGTCAGTTTCTGATGAATAATCATTGCGTTAGGCTAAAAGTTAAACACACTACGCATTTATCTCGATTCTTTTATGATCCCTATCACAATATCTTGTAAAACCAGTTAAAAAAATTCCCCAAATAACCGTAATAAGTGATACATTTATCGTCGCATGACTTTTTGTCATTTAAGAGACAGGGACAGGCGTGAGTTTGTCTGAAATTTCATCAACCAGAGGGAAACATTTATGTTAATTGGTGTACCTAGAGAACTGCTTGATAGCGAAAATCGTGTGGCGGCGACGCCAAAAACGGTTCAGCAGATCTTAAAACTGGGCTTTGACGTCATCGTAGAACACGATGCGGGATTCAAAGCAAGTTTTGAAGACCAAGCATTTATCGACGCCGGCGCAAAAATTGGCTCAAGTTCAGAAGTGTGGCATTCGGATGTGATTTTTAAAGTGAATCCACCAACGGATGCAGAAATTGATCAAATGAAGGAAGGTGCAACACTTGTGAGCTTCATTTGGCGGGCACAAAATCCGGATTTAATGAAAAAACTCACGTCGAAAAAAATTAATGTATTAGCGATGGATTCTGTGCCACGTATTTCCCGTGCGCAAGCGCTTGATGCATTAAGCTCTATGGCGAATATTTCTGGTTATCGTGCGGTGATTGAAGCAGCTCATGAATTTGGTAGTTTCTTCACTGGACAAATTACTGCAGCAGGTAAAGTGCCACCGGCAAAAGTGTTAGTCATTGGTGCGGGTGTAGCAGGTCTTGCTGCGATTGGTGCAGCGAATAGCCTTGGTGCGATTGTACGAGCTTTTGACTCTCGTCCAGAAGTAAAAGAACAAGTACAAAGTATGGGCGCGTCTTTCTTAGAAATTGATTTTAAAGAAGAAGGCGGTAGTGGCGATGGTTACGCGAAAGTGATGTCAGAAGAATTTAACCGTCGTGCGATGGAGCTTTATGCGGAACAAGCGAAAGAAGTGGATATCATTATTACCACTGCAGCAATTCCAGGTAAACCAGCTCCTCGCTTGATCACGAAAGAAATGGTTGATTCCATGAAACCAGGTTCTGTGGTGGTGGACTTAGCGGCTGCAACTGGTGGTAACTGTGCTTACACTGAAGCAGGAAAAGTCGTCACCACTGAAAACCAAGTAAAAATCATTGGTTATACCGATTTCCCAAGTCGTTTACCAACACAATCTTCCCAACTTTACGGTACAAACTTAGTTAATTTATTAAAACTACTTTGTAAAGAAAAAGACGGCAAGATCAATATCGATTTTGAAGATGTGGTATTACGCGGTGTGACTGTGGTACGTGATGGGGAAGAAATTCCACCAGCACAAATCCAAGTGTCAGCACAACCAAAACAAGAAGCGAAAGCGGCACAAAGTGCGGTTAAAAAAGAGGAAGAAAAACCAGCAGATCCTCGCATCAAATACGGTGTGATGGCGGGTGTAGGTGTGTTATTCCTCTGGCTTGCATCTGTGGCGCCAGCGGCATTCCTTTCTCACTTCACCGTATTCGTATTGGCTTGTGTAGTTGGTTACTACGTGGTTTGGAACGTCAGCCACGCTTTACACACTCCACTTATGGCGGTAACCAATGCGATTTCAGGTATCATCATTGTGGGTGCATTACTGCAAATTAGACAACCAACAGGCAACTTCTTTATTGATGCATTAGCCTTTGTGGCAATCTTGGTGGCAAGCATCAACATCTTTGGTGGTTTCCGTGTAACCCAACGTATGTTGGCGATGTTTAGAAAAGGTTAAGGAGAAGACGATGTCTGAAGGTTTAGTACAAGCAGCCTATATTATCGCTGCATTACTTTTCATTATGAGCTTAGCCGGTCTTTCTAAACATGAAACGGCAAAAGCCGGTTGTTGGTATGGTATTGTCGGTATGACAATTGCCCTTGTTGCAACCATTTTCGGCCCGCAATCTGAAGGTACATTATGGATCATCATTGCGATGATCATCGGTGGCGTGATTGGTGTTCAACGTGCATTAAAAGTTGAAATGACTGAAATGCCTGAACTTGTTGCGATCCTTCACAGCTTTGTAGGTTTAGCCGCAGTGCTCGTAGGCTTTAACAGCTACGGCTTAACACACGAAACTGATCCTGTGTTAATGAATATCCATAACGTTGAAGTATTCTTAGGGATCTTCATCGGTGCGGTAACATTCACGGGTTCTATCGTAGCATTCGGTAAATTAAGCGGCAAAATCAATTCAAAAGCATTAATGTTGCCACATCGCCATAAATTAAATTTAGCGGCATTAGTGGTTTCTGCTTTCTTGATGGTGGCATTCTTAAACAACCCAGATAATATCTTCCCAGTGTTACTCATGACCGCGATTGCCCTTGCATTCGGCTGGCACTTAGTGGCATCTATCGGTGGTGCGGATATGCCGGTTGTGGTTTCAATGCTTAACTCTTATTCTGGTTGGGCAGCGGCTGCAGCGGGTTTCATGCTAAGCAATGACTTGCTTATCGTCACTGGTGCATTAGTGGGTTCTTCTGGTGCGATTCTTTCTTACATTATGTGTAAAGCGATGAACCGCTCATTTATCAGCGTTATCGCAGGTGGTTTTGGTAATGATGTTCAAGTATCTTCTGATGAAGAACAAGGTGAACACCGTGAAACAACCGCAGAAGAAGTGGCTGAATTACTCAAAAATGCAAGCTCTGTGATCATCACGCCAGGATACGGTATGGCGGTAGCACAAGCGCAATATCCAGTCGCAGAAATTACGGCGAAATTGCGTGAACGTGGCATTAACGTGCGTTTTGGTATTCACCCTGTTGCGGGTCGTTTACCGGGTCATATGAACGTACTTTTAGCGGAAGCAAAAGTGCCTTATGACATCGTGCTTGAAATGGATGAAATCAATGATGATTTCGCGGATACCGATGTGGTATTGGTTATCGGTGCAAACGACACCGTAAACCCAGCGGCAATGGAAGATCCAAACAGCCCAATCGCAGGTATGCCAGTGTTAGAAGTATGGAAAGCACAAAACGTTATCGTATTCAAACGCTCTATGGCGGTGGGTTACGCAGGCGTTCAAAACCCATTATTCTTCAAAGAAAACACTCAAATGCTCTTTGGTGATGCAAAAGAACGTGTTGATGACATTCTTACAGCATTAAACAAATAAGCAAAAAAACTGAAAGTAAAAACTGACCGCACTTTGAGAGATTAAAGTGCGGTTTTTTTATCGATTGAATTTTTTTCTCGTAATTATTTAGAATCATTCAATATTTAATTTTTTTAAAGAGAATTTTTATGAATAAATCCTATCCTTTTTCTTATTGCTTTTTTTCTTTTTCAACTTCTGCTTTCGCATTATTTCCAATTGAGAATGACTGGGACAAAACATCATTTGCAAGGAAAAAGTGAAATCAATTAAATCCAAGGATGAAGGTAATTCAGCCTTGCCCGATAATGGGACAGTAAGTTATCTAGATAGCTTTTTATAACGAACAAGGCTTTTTGATAAAAGAAAAGGAACAGGGCGTTCTTTTTGATAAAGAAAAGATCACAATTCGTTACTATAAGTATGATGATCAGAATCGATTATTAGAAATTCAAGATGATAATGTAACTGAAACTAATCCTGAGCTGAAAAACATTTAGTGCATTTTATCGTTATGTAGATAATCCAGATGGTAGTGGTGTCGTGCAGTTTGTAGAATATAAAGGACACACCTGATTTTTTTCATCATCATATAAAGAACATTTTTTTATGATAAAGCGGGTACGTTGCTCAAAACTCAAGAGTATGATGTAGAGAATAAAACAACATCAGATATAAAAAAATACGACTATGAGAATGGTAAACTGAGCAAAAATATGTCGTATTGAAGATAATGTAGAAAAGAGATTGCGATACTTTATCATTACGAAAATGATGGTTCATTTACCGAATCTTTAAACGTTTTTTTATCAATAGTGTGAAAAAAATTCTTTTTGATAAAAAAATCATCGCTTATTAAAAAAAGTGAAATGTTTTGGCGTTGGAAATACGCATCAACTGGATAACCGTATCATATCAATTTGATAAACATGGCAATGTTATTGAAGAGATAATCTATAACAAAGATGGTGTATGGAAAACCAAAAAAGACTTATCAATATGAGTATTATGAATAGGATTCAATGTAAGCGCTGATAGTAAAAATGAGGGTTGTTTTTTTATCAGATATGTCTTGCTAAAAAATATAAAAGTGCGGTCAAAATTGACCGCACTTTTTTACATTAACGTTGAATCAAATAGCGTAATTTGGTGCCATCTTGTTCTACACTTAATAGTGTGTAACCGTGGTTTTTAGTATCAACAGGAATGTTGTTGATAGATTGGGCACAGTCACTTAATAGCTCTAAAAATTTCGCCTTTTTGTAATTGTGGCATGGTTTCGAGCATCACGATCGCTGGATACGGGCAAGGTTCACCTAGCGTATCTAACGTGTAATCTGGGGTGATGTCTTTTGGATCTTTATCTAATTTTTGAACAACGGTAAATGCCATAATAATGTCCTCTTTTTTGAATGAATTCGTTAATATTTAATTAGCAACCACAAGCTTGTGGATTCGCTGCTGCGATTTTAGCTTTGGCTTTTTTCAAGAAGTGGCGTTCCCACCAAACAACAGCGATTAAGCAGAGAATAAGCAAGCCGTAATTTACTAATAAACCGCCAACTGGGCCAAAGGATTTCAATAAGTTAAGTTTTTCGTAATCTAACGCAAGTACAGGGCAAGATCGTCCCATGCGTAGGCTAAATAGGTTGAACCAACAACATTACCCACGCCTACCCACATAAAGTGAACTTGACCTTCCATTGAACGGTACATCCAACCGGTTTCACATCCGCCGGCTAATACAATACCGAAGCCAAATAATAAACCACCGATAATCGCATTTGGACCCGCCCACATGATTTTGGCTGGTACGCCTAATTGAATGTAGCTGAATACGCCAAGCGTACCCACGATAATACCGAAGATGATGGCTTTTGCCATATAAGCACGACCCGTTACCCATAAATCACGGAAAGCGGAAGTAAAGCAGATTTGAGCACGTTCAATTAATAAAGCCGAAAGCTAAACCCACAAAGCATTGCAAAACCCAGTTTGACGGAGTTTGTCATCACATAAAGTGAAGTAATTAGGTAAGCAAAAAAGACGACCATACCAATCCAAAAACGACGATTTGCTTGTTTCGGATCCGTTTCTTGTAATTTTGCTGCGCCTTTTTTCAATTCTAATTTCACGCGAAACATCGGAAGTAAGGTGACTTTTACCCCTGCATAAGTACCTACAGCAGTCGCAATAGTAAAGAACCAAGCATGAACCGAAAATTGTGGAATACCCGTGAAGAGAGAAGCGAGGTTACAGCCCATTGCTAAACGTGCACCAAAAGCCGGCTAATGCACCACCAATGAGGGCTTGAACAATACGACGTTTGTGCGGTTGATTACGCCATTTTACGTTGTTTGCCCAAAGTGCAGCCGAAATACATCCCGCGAACATACCTAAAATCATCACGCCATCAATACGAGTAAAAATCGTGCCTTGCATGCCGATAATTTTATAATAGCTCCAGTCGGATACATCGACGCCTAGCGCTTGCAAAGCATGACCACCCCAACGGGTAAATTCCCCGTAACCGCCCAATAAGTGCCAGTTACCCCAAAGTAATAAGCTGAAATAAGCCCCGCAGCAATAACTGCCGCGACAGGATTCCAGTATTTAATCAGATAATTTTGTTTAAATTGCTGCAAAACTCTCTTTCATGAGTGAGTAAATCCTTAAAAATGAAATGATGATTTGCAAGTGAGGTATAAAATGAAGAGATTTTGAAGTGTCTGCCATTTTCCTATACACAAAACTTGCGATATAAGACAAATGAATTGTCGAGCAAGATAATAGCATTTGTTTTTTGTTAATGCACGAGGGGAGGGATAATTATTTGTGGGTAATTTTGAGTTTTAAGATGAAAGAATAAAGTCAATCTATAGTCCTTATTTTTTTCCTCAATATCAATTTTTTTAATTAAAAAAACGAAGACTAGGGTAATAAGCATTGTAAGTCCACCAGCTAGAATAGCTAATAAACAAATTACCCAAGCAGATTTATCCATATTAAGGAAATTAAAGAAATAGAAACCAAATAACAGGGAAAAATACATACCATAATCCCCAACTTAATTTGGAATATTTATTGAATAGAAATTCAAATAATCCTTCAAAAAAATAAACGGAAAAATACATTCAAAGAGAATATCCATACGTTGTTTCAATGCTAAGTCATAATAATGATTTGTTTAGACAAACTTTCTGTCTGCCTAAATGTTAAGAGAAAACTTAAACAGGCAATTTCATTTCTCGGATACGCATGGTTAATCCATCGATTAACAATAAACGTCCACATAAATTTGAACCGATTTTTAACCGCACTTTGATGGCTTCTAAGGCTTGAATAGAGCCAACAATACCCACAATTGGTGCCAGTACACCCGCTTCTACACAACTTAAAACATTTTGCCCAAAGAGTTGGCTAAGTTGGCGATAGGTTGGGGTATTGGGTTCGTAAGTAAAGACGGATACTTGTCCTTCTAAACGGATCGCCGCACCTGAAATTAGCGGGATCTTCGCTTTCTCACAACCACGATCGAGCGCATTACGAATATCCACGTTATCGGTACAATCTAATATCACATCAAAGTGCGGTATGATTTCCGCGAGTTTTTCTTCGGAAAGTTGTGCATTGATGGTTTCAATTTCTACGTGAGGATTAATCTGTTGTAACGCGATTTTTGCCGATTCCACTTTAGGCATATTTAATCGGCTATCGGTATGCAACACCTGACGTTGCAAATTAGAAAGCGATACGGTGTCAAAATCCAACAAGGTTAAATGCCCCACGCCAGCGGCAGCAAGATATTGACTTGCCGCACAGCCTAAACCGCCCAAACCGACAATTAACATTCTGCTGTCTTTCAGCTTTTCTTGCCCGTCAAAATCAACTGCTTTTAAGATGATTTGGCGGTTATAGCGCAGTTCTTCTTCGTAGCTTAATTCAGCCATTATTGCCCCAATAGGTGATTAAATGGTTCAATGGTGACGATTTCGCCCGCAGCCACATTGCCGCGATCTTTTTCCAGGCGAATAAAACAGTTACTTTTCACAAAAGAACTGAATAAATGCGAGCCTTGGAAACCCACTGGTTGCACTTCAAGTTGACCATTTTTCATTAATTTGATAGAAACCACGTTGGAAATCTAAACGTCCCTGGTGATTTTTTTCAAATTGGTTTGGGCAATCGCTTGAAAGTGCGGTTGTTTTTTTCGGGTGTTTTTTTACCGCTTAATTTGGCAATAGCCGGTTGAACCAATTGATAGAATGTCACTAATGCAGAAACCGGATTGCCGGGTAAACCGCAGAACCAAGCATTTTTCTAATTTACCGAAAATGCAAAATGGTTTGCCGGGTTTCATCGCAATTTTTCCAGAAATTCACTTGGCCCACTTTTTTTCTAATACGGTTTTCGTGAAGTCTGCTTCACCCACCGAAACGCCACCGCTTGTGATCACAAGATCGGCCTGAGCTTGTGCTTGCACAAAAGCCGCTTCAAATTCTGCCTGGTTATCTGGCAGAATACCGAAGTCGAGCACGTCACAATTTAATTTTTCTAGCATTAATTTCACGGTGAAACGGTTGGTATCGTAGATTTGTCCCGCTTCTAATGGTTTGCCAACAGGCACTAATTCATCACCCGTTGAAAGCACGGCCACTTTTAATCGTGGGATAAGCTTTCACTTCAGCGATGCCTAATGATGCAAGTAAAGGTAAAGAAACGGCATTTAACTCATCCCCTTGATGTAATACCACATCACCTTTTTTCACATCCTCACCAATACGACGGATATTTTGATTGGCTTTTGGTAATGCGGAAAAAGTCACAGTTCCATCTTCATTAACGGTGACATCTTCTTGCATAACTACTGCATCAGCACCTTCTGGAATCATCGCACCCGTCATAATTCTGACCGCACTTTGTGCTATCCATTCCCCTTGAAACGGATTACCCGCAAAGGATTTTCCTGCGACAGAAAGCGTCATGGATTGCTGTAAATCGGCTAAACGAACAGCATAGCCATCCATCGCGGAGTTATCAAAAGAAGGCACGTTAATCGGAGAAATCACATCTTCCGCACAGACACGATCAGCGGCTTCAGTTAAAGCCAGTGTTTCAGTTTTTGTTGGGAAGGGAAATTGGTTGAGCATTTGCGCCAAGGCATCTTCAAGTGGCAACATAATCAATCCTTTGGGTTGAGCGAAATAAAAGTGGATATATTGTAGCCCGAAATACAATATGAAGGAAATTAATAAATTAGGGTGATTTTTCGCATTTTACGAATAATTCATCTTTTGCTAAAATGACGCATTATTTTTTTATAAATGGAAAGTGAATGAACGCTATTTCACCTGATGCGGAAAGTGTCCGCCGCGCCTTGGTAGCCAAAGGCATCGAAACACCAATGATTGATCCGACTCAATGTAAAGATGAGCGCCGTGCGGCGATTGCTTCGCATATGCGTGAAGTGATGAAATTGATTGGGTTAGATCTGCGTGATGATAGCCTAGAAGAAACGCCAAATCGCTTAGCCAAAATGTTTATTGATGAAATTTTCAGTGGAATGGACTACGCCAATTTCCCGAAAATGACGAAAATCAAAAACCAAATGAAAGTGAGCGAAATGGTGCAGGTGAATGACATCACCTTGACCAGTACTTGCGAACATCATTTTGTGACGATTGATGGTAATGTCGCCGTCGCATATTACCCGAAAGATTGGGTGATTGGCTTGTCTAAAATCAATCGCATTGTGGCGTTTTTTGCGCAACGCCCACAAGTACAAGAGCGTTTAACCGAACAGCTTTTAACGGCATTTCAAACCATTTTAGAAACCGATGATGTGGCAGTTTATGTGAAAGCGACACATTTCTGTGTGAAAGCTCGCGGGAGTAAAAGATACCCATAGTTATACCGTGACATCAGCCTATGGCGGGGTCTTTTTTTAGAAGATCGCGAAACTCGCAAAGAATTTTTTTATCTTCCATTCAGAAGTAATGAGCAGAAGCACCGAATACTCGGTGCTTTTTTTGTTTATTAATTGTACGAATATAAGTTAAAATTAGCCTTTTCATTTTTATTTCGATTTTTATTTTTCTTGAGGATTCTCATGACGAAAGCAAATTCAAAACTTTTTCTTGTGTTATTACTCGGTGTCCTTTCAGCCTTTGGTCCGTTTGTGGTGGATCTTTATTTACCTTCTTTGCCACAACTTGCTACCTTTTTTTGAAACAAGTGCTTCAATGACACAACTTACGCTCACCACTGCCATGATTGGTCTAGCGGTGGGGCAGTTACTTCTTGGTCCTCTCAGTGACAAATTTGGGCGAAAAAAATTCCGCTTATTATTTCATTGGTAATTTATATTATCAGCACGGTCTTAATCGTTTATGCACCAAATATTGAAGCGATGATTGTCTTGCGTGTGATTCAAGGGGCTTTCTTCAGCAGGAAGTGTGGTTATTTCTCGTGCGGTCGCAACGGATCTGTATCGAGGCCGTGAAATGACTCGTTTCTTTTGGTTTATTAATGACAATTAACGGACTCGCCCCAATTATTTCACCAATCCTTGGTAGTTTATTGTTGGAATACATCAGTTGGAAAGGGCATATTTGTTTTTCCTTGCATTGATTGGTGTGATTGTTTTGCTTTTTCTGTTTCCGTTTAAAAGAAAGCTTAAGTGTCGAAAAATCGCTTACAAGGTTCAATATTTTCCACCTTTCTTTGACGTTTGGTGTGATTATCAAAAAAATCGCTTTATTTATGAGCTATGTAGGAATTCAAAGTTTCTTGCTCGGTTCCATGTTTGCCTATATTGCGGCTTCGCCATTTATTTTCCAAAGTTTTTATGGGTTGAGTGCATTTGTCTTTAGCTTATGTTTTGGTGCGAATGGCGCGGCGTTAGTCATAGGGGCAAATGTTGGTGGTAAATTACCAAATCGTAAGGCTTTTAGCGATTGGCGTATTGGCTTTTGTGGTGGCTGCACTTTATACCATTGCCGTATTAATTATTCAGCCATACTGGTTGTTTGTTGAAATTGGTTTCTTTGCGATGTTGTTATTAATGGGCATTACTTTCCCGGCTATTTCTTCTTTAGCGATGGAAAGTGAACGTCAATATGCAGGCAGTGCATCAGCTTTATTAGGTTTTGCACCTTTCTTTTTAGGGTGGCGTGGTTTCACCATTAGTCGGGATAGGCAATATTTTTCTATTCAACGGCTTTGGTCATTTTGGCTTGTAGTGTATTAGCTTTAGTTATTTATTGGATGGTTCGTCATAAAATTCCCAAATTCAGCAGAGTAGTGAAAAGTGCGGTCATTTTTGACGGCGTTTTTGAGAAAGAAAAAGGCGAACTTCAATAGGTTTGCCTTTTGTTATTTTAGCAATTAGTTTCGAATGCTTAACTTCTCAAATTCATCGAAGAATGTTGGGAACGTTTTAGCCGTACATTTCGGGATCTAAAAATCGTGACGGGTGTATCCGATAATGCAATCAACGCAAAGCACATTGCCATACGGTGATCGTTATAGGTCTCAATTTCAGCATGTTTAAATTGAGAAAGGAGCAAGCGGTTGAATGCGAATAAAATCTTCACCTTCTTCAACTTCTGCACCGACTTTTCGTAACTCAGCAGCCATAGCAGCAAGGCGATCAGTCTCTTTCACTCGCCAGTTATAAATATTGCGAATAACGGTTTCACCCTTTAGCAAATAAGGAGGTTGTTGCTATTGTCATGGCTGCATCAGGAATGTGGTTCATATCCATATCAATGCCGTGAAGCTCAGCTTGTTCTGCTTGAATAAAATCTTCACCCCAAGTGATTTTGGCGCCCATTTTTTCTAGCACATCGGCAAATAGGCGGTCGCCTTGAATGGAATGTTTGCCAATTCCTGTCACTTTTACGTTGCCTTTAATTGCGGCAGCGGCAAGGAAATAAGAGGCAGATGAAGCATCACCTTCCACCATATATTTACCTGGTGACAAATAGGACTGGTTACCTTTCACTTTAAACACTTGATAATGTTGATTTTCAACCGAAACACCAAAATCTTTCATCATCGCGAGGGTGATATCAATATAAGGTTTTGAGACTAAATCACCCACAATATGGATATCTAAATCGCCTTCAGCAAGAGGTGCAGCCATTAAAAGTGCGGTCAAAAATTGAGAAGAAATTGAACCGTCAATTTTTACTACGCCACCTTTAATCCCTTGATTGCGAATCGCAAGCTGGTGGGTAACCGTCATTTTCTAAATAACGAACATTAGCCCCCGCTTGAAGAAGTGCATCAACCAAATGTTTGATTGGGACGTTCTTTCATACGAGGCTCACCGGTCAAAATGACTTCGCCTTTCAGTGTTACCTTTTAAACAAAGCGCAGCCGTTAAAGGGCGCATGGCTGTGCCGGCATTGCCGAGAAACAGTGATAAGCCATTTTCAACCTGAAATGCGCCACCTAAGCCTTCAACTTCACAGCAAGTTTTGTCTTCAGAAAGCTGGTAATTTACACCTAAAGCTTTAAGGGCGTTTAGCATATGACGAATGTCATCACTGTCTAACAAGTTAGTGACCGTTGTGGTGCCTTTAGCTAATGCGGCTAATAATAATGCACGGTTTGATAAACTTTTCGAGCCAGGTAAGTTGATCTCACCTTCAATGCGAGAAATTGGCTCTAAAGTGATTGCTTTCATTACAAGACCACCGTTTTATTTTTATACACAAAAATACGATCATGTAAGGCAAGATCAAGCGCACGGCTTAATACTGTTTTTTCCACATCACGGCCTGCACGCATCATGGCATCAGCAGAGTAAGTGTGATCCACATTAATCACATTTTGCATAATGATCGGACCTTGATCTAATTCATTATTAATAAAGTGAGCCGTTGCACCAATAATTTTTACACCGCGTTCATAGGCTTGTTGATAAGGTTTTGCACCAATAAATGCCGGTAAGAATGAATGGTGAATATTAATCACACGATTTGGATAACGCGCCACGAATTCTGGATTTAATACACGCATATATTTTGCTAAAACAATGTAATCAGGTGCATATTCATCAATTTTTTCAGCCAGTAATTTATCGTGTTCCACGCGAGTGAGCCCTTCATGACTGACACAATGGAATGGAATATCAAAGCGTTCAACTAATTCGCGTAAATTATCGTGATTGCCAATTACTGCCGCAATTTCTACGTCTAACGCACCGTAGTAATTTTTCATTAAAATATCACCTATGCAGTGTGCTTCTTTGGTCACTAAAAATTACGATACGTTTACGTTTTGCACTGATTAGGCGACAGTTTGTCCCTTTCGGCAAACTATAATTTAAGTCAGCTAACAAAGTTTCTTCATTAAAAATGCCTTCCAATTCGGTGCGCATAAAGAAATGCTTTGTTTCGAAATCAACGAACTCATTATTGTGAAGGATATTTAATTGATGTTTGTAACAAATATTGGTGATTTTAGCGATTAAGCCTTTATCATCTGGACAGTCGGTCAGTAATATTTTTCTTTTCTAACATAATGAATATTTTTGCAAGGTAAATAAAAAAAGAGAACCCATAAAAAAATGGGTTCTGCATCGTTGATAATGAAATTAGATTTCGAAAAGAAGCTAAAGAGGCACCTTTATCTAAGGCCTTTTGAATCACACGAGGTGTACGACCTTGGCCAGTCCATGTTCTTTCTTGACCAGTTTTCATCAGTATATTTGTATTTTTGCTGGACGAGGTTCACGTTTTTTACGAATTGAAGAAGGGGCAATACCAATAATTGCAGTTAATTCTTCCGCAGTGATACCTTCTTGTTTAATTAATTCTTTATATTTTGCAATACGCGCACGACGCTCTTGTTCAGCTTGTTCAATTTCAGCTGCTTGAGCACGTTTTTCTTCAACAGCAGCTTGTAATTTTAAAAGTGAGCTTTCGGCTTGTTCTAATGTTAAATCGCGTACAGCAGCGCGTAAACTACGAAGGTTCGTTAAACCTTTTGTTAATTCGTTCATTATTACCTCTTTCTATGCGTGTGAATGCTTAATTATTTTTCGGATATACATAATAGCGAAAAATAATATATTTGGTAAATATGAATTAGCCTAAATACGGGAAACTAATTGGTCGGATGTCATCATATTTTCACTGTATAAAGTTGATTGTTTTTCCAGTGTATTGCAAACGTTTGCTTATAAAACAACTTAACAAAGTCTTAACAACCTCATTAGAAACTTTAAATTAAAAAATAGATTTAGGGGAAAGTATAAGATTTTATTGGTAATTTCATTCATTTTTAATGTAATCTCTCACTATCCTATACAACAGTAGAGGTGCGGTCATTATGAGTATTTTCCTGGAGTGGATAGCGTTGAAGGGAAAAGAAAGGAATGATTGCCGAAATCGAATAGGCGTCATCTTATTCGGTTGGTCACGTCTTCGAAAGGAACGTGACTGTCATAGTTTTTGTGTATTAACTATGGAGCGCTACGGTTCGGTCTGGTCATGCTTGTGTCTTTTCTTGCCGTTGTCTCCATTAAATTATTAGGTATAACTTAATGGAACTAGTCGATTATTCTTCATCTATTTATTCAATTATACCCGCATTACTTGCGATTATTTTAGCGATTGCAACACGTCGGGTTTTGGTGTCCCTGAGTGCAGGGATTATTGTCGGTGCGTTAATGTTGGTTAATTTCAATCCATTGAATGCACTTATTTATTTAAAAGATAATGTTGTGGCATTAGTTTATAGTAGCGAAGAAGGCATGAATTCAAATATGAATATCGTGTTTTTCTTAGTTTTACTTGGCGTATTGACCGCACTTTTAACTGTGTCAGGCAGCAACCGTGCGTTTGCTGAATGGGCACAAAATAAAATTAAAGGTCGTCGTGGTGCGAAAATTATTAGCGGCATCTTTAGTGTTTGTAACCTTTATTGATGATTACTTCCACAGTCTTGCAGTGGGTGCTATTGCTCGTCCAGTCACTGATCGTTTTAACGTTTCTCGTGCTAAATTAGCGTACATTCTTGATTCTACTGCTGCACCAATGTGTGTCATGATGCCAGTGTCAAGCTGGGGAGCATACATTATTACTCTCGTGGCTGGCTTATTGGCGACATATTCTATTACATCTTATACGCCAATGGGCGCATTCGTTGCGATGAGCTCAATGAACTACTATGCGATCTTCTCATTATTAATGGTGTTCTTTGTTGCTTATTTTTCATTTGATATTGCATCAATGGCTCGTCATGAAAAATTAGCCATGGAAACGCGATTATAAAGAAGAAGTCATTGAAGGTGTGAAAAGGCAAAAGTTCGTAATTTAATTTTTACCGATTGTGGTTTTAATTGTTGTGACTGTATTTTATGATGATTCACACGGGGAGTGAAGCATTTAGCAGCAGATGGAAAACCATTTAGCATCTTAGGTGCATTTTGAAAAATACGACAGTAGGAATTTCACTTGTTGTAGGGTGGTTCAAGTGCGGTTGCAATGTCAACATTATTGATTATTCTTGAGCGTCAAGTTTCTTTTACAAGAATACGGAAAAGCATGGATTGCTGGTATTAAAGTCCATGTTAGGTGCAATTGCCATTTTATTCTTTGCTTGGACAATTAATAAAGTAGTAGGGTGATGCACAAACAGGGTAAATACTTATCTTCTTTAGTGAGTGGCAGCATTCCTGTTCAATTTTTACCTGTTCTTTTATTTATACTTGGTGCAGCAATGGCGTTCTCAACAGGGACAAGTTGGGGAACATTCGGGATCATGTTGCCAATCGCAGCAGCAATGGCGACTAATTCAGCACCAGAGTTATTACTCCCTTGTCTTTCAGCTGTAATGGCTGGTGCAGTATGTGGAGATCACTGTTCACCAGTTTCTGATACAACTATTTTGTCATCAACTGGGGCAAAATGTAACCACATGGATCACGTCACCACACAATTACCTTATGCAGCAACAGTTGCGACAGCAAGTGCAGTGGGCTACATTGTGGTAGGCTTTACAGAATCAGGTTTAGCGGGATTTGTTACAACCGCAGCCGTATTAGTTGCTTTAGTGTTTATCGTGAAAAAACGTTAATCGATAAGTGAAATGGAAAGGGCATACTATGTGGTACGCCCTTTTTGTATCCATGATTAGCATTATAATAATGGACTAAACAAGAAAAATAACCGTTCGATAATTCGATGATAGAAAGGTCGATTGAGCCATTCTTGCATATTGAGTTCAGATGAATTCGCTAAATAATTTTCGTGGAGTGTTGCAACTTCATTAGCAAAATTACGATCTTCGACAGCAATAGTGATTTCAAAATTAAGCAAGAAACTACGCAAATCCATATTTACTGTACCAACAAGTGCAAGTTTATTATCAATCAGTATACTTTTTGTATGCAGAAGCCCCGCTTCAAAATCATAAATTTTTACTCCCGCTTCGAGTAAATCATCAAAAAAGGTACGGCTTGCCCAGCGAACCATTAAGGGAATCATTTTGTTTCGGTAAAATAAGCGTGATATCAACGCCACGGAATGCGGCAATACGTAATGCCTCAGCAATATTGTGACTTGGCACAAAGTAAGGTGATGTGATCACAATGCTTTCTCTTGCTGCATAAATAACCGTGGCAAGAGATTGTGCAATTAAATCATCCGGGAACGCAGGGCCACTCGCAATAACTTGTACAGAGTGGGTATCATTATCGTCAATTTCCACAATTGGACAATTTGGTAATAAAAGCGGTAATTCTTCCGTAGTTTCAATTTCCCAATCCCAAGCGTGTAAGCTGTTTAAAAATCGGTGAGACAGGGACCGTTAATTCGCACCATTACATCTACCCAATTGCCCACGTTACTGTCTTGTTTAAAGAAATTCGGATCCACCATATTCATACTGCCTGTGTAGGCAATTTGATTATCAATGATGATGATTTTACGATGTTGGCGTAAATCAATTCGGCTGAAGAACATCCGGAATAAATTTACATGAAGCGCCTCAGTAATTTCAATGCCTTTCGCTCGCATTTCTTTACAAATCGGGCTTTTTCAAAAAAAGGCATGACTGCCAACGGAATCGAGTAAAAGGCAAACTTTAACCCCGCGTTGTACGGCTTCTTCTAAGGCTTGTTTCACCTCATCAATTAATCCATCATTACTCCAAATATAAAACACCATATTAATGGAATGACGCGCTTGTTGAATATCACGAATGATACTTTCGAATGATGCTTTCTGGGTGTATCAAGAATATGTAATTCATTACCTCGAATGTTTGGAATACCTAAGCGATGGTGGACTAGTTTAAATAAAGCACGATAACGAGGATCCTGGGAATGTGCGACCAGATCTTTTTGCTCTGACAGCTGCTGAAGCCATTGTGTATATTTAGGTTTTAATGATTGAAATACTTTGGCTCGGCGAGTACCGAGTTTAATCTCACCAAAAATTAAATAAGCAATAACGCCAATCAGTGGCACAAGGTAGATAATCATCAGCCATGACAACGTAGCAGAAACCGCTTGTTTTTTGACGAGTAAACGCAAGGTGACAGAAATAACTGCCACCCAAATTAACACGGGAATAATATAAACCAGTATAATATGTTCAAAACTTCATTAATTTTTAACCGCACTTATGAAATTAGACATTGTTTATCAGACCGATGATTTTATCATTATTTACAAGCCTTGTGGGTTGAGCGTGCATAAAGATCAAAGCGAAATTGGTTTAACCACTTTGCTTGCTGAGCAGCTTGGCGTGCCACAAGTTTGGCTTGTTCATCGATTAGATAAAGTGACATCAGGTTTACTCATTTTTGGCATTGAAATGCCGAAAGTGCGGCTGAATTTTTTTCCGACTTTTTTTCTGAACACCATATCCAAAAAGACTTACCTTGCACTCAGCAATCAAAAAGCCCAAAAAAAGAAACAAGGATTGATTGTCGGCGATATGCAAAAGGCTCGTAATGGAGCTTGGAAACTTTGCCAATCGAAAGAAAACCCCGCAATTACGCGTTTTGAAAGTGTAAGTTGTGAGCCTAATTTACGGTTATTTATCTTAAAGCCACAAACCGGTAAAACCCATCAATTGCGTGTTGCGATGAAAAGCTTAGGGAGCCCAATTTTAGGGGATCTGCTTTATGGTAAAAACACTGAAAATATTGACCGCACTTATTTACACGCTGCAAGATTGCAATTTGAATTTAAAGGTCAGGCATTTGATGTGTTTACCCCTCCGAAAGAAGGAGAGTGGTGGCATCGTGAGAGCGTTCAATCTCAGATTCAAAAATTTGGCTCAGCAAATGCTGAGCCAAAGAAATAAACGTGATTGATTATTTCGCTAATCCGATACCCGTATAGCCACGTTCACGCATAGTAGCTTCTTTTGATTTACGAATTAAGGTCTCAATTGTCATACCTTGTACGAGAATGGAGAATGCCACTACCGCATATGTCATACCTAAAATAAGATCACGAACATCCATTTCTAATCCTTCAATATAAAATTGGCCACTTGGAATAGAAAGCGCCATAGCGAGCGCTAATCCACCTCGTAATGCGCCCCAAGTGAGTACTTTCATGGTGTAAGGGTTGTATTTACGGTAGCGTTTCATGACTTGGAATGGTAACCAAACACTTGCATAGCGACAGATTAAGCAAACCGGAATAGCGAGGAAAATTAAGATTAAACCTTGCCAAGACACATGAATCAATAAAATCGCTAAGCCTATCAATATGAAGAGTAAGGAGTTGAGGAAGTGATCAATCATTTCCCAAAAGTGATCTAAATAGCGTTGGCTTTGTCGAGAAAATCCAGTGTATCTTGTCCAGTTCCCGATTAAAATCCCTGCAACAACCATAGCTAATGCACCTGAGACGTGCAAGAGATTAGCAAGCATAAAGCCCGCGGTTGGTACGATTAAGGTTAAGAGAATTTCTAGCGAACCATCATCTGTAGCTGAAATCAAATAATGGGCGAATAGACCTAAAACCAATCCAAATGCAATCCCGCCTAAAGCTTCTTTAAAAAATAAATGGAGAATACCGCTTGCTGTCGGTTCATGACCGCCAAATGCGACGGCAAAAACCGTGGTGAAAAATTACCAAGCCAATCCCATCATTAAAAAGTGATTCGCCTTCCACCTGCATGGATAAGCGTTTTGGGGCTTTTAAGTTTTTGATAATGGCAAGTACGGCAATAGGGTCATCAGGAGATATCAGTGCACCAAATAAGATGCAGTAAATTAAATCAATATGCCAGCCGAAAAGTAAGGCAATACCATAAAGTAGAAAACCAATAAAAAAGGTTGAGGCGAGCGTTGAGAACAGGGCGAAAGTGGTAATTTCCCATTTTTGATTGTTCAATACAGGGAGTTTAATGCCCAAGGCTCCAGCAAAGAGCAAAAAACCTAAAATTCCATTTAATAAGAAATCTTTAAAATCAATACGTTCAATAACACGTGTTGCAATATCATCTAAATTAAACCAGTTGAAATAACCCAGCAAAACTAGAAACAGTGAGCCCGCCATGGAAGTGGCTGTGATAGCGATCGTATATTGGATCTTATCATTCAGTTTACGAGTGATAAAACTGATTAAAGAATAGCTATTGTGGTGAGAAAACACAAGTAAGTATAAATATTCATAAAAATGATCCGAGTAAAGGTAATAAAAAAATGCGGCCAGTATAAGCAACTTAGTTTTATTTATAAAGTGAGTTTTTAGGAAAAAAATTTTAATTAGAAAGAAGGATCAAAATTCATTTGATTAAAACTGAAGAGTAATTACATTAATAGGCGTAACTTCTTCCGTTACAAGAGGAAAAAGTGCGGTTAAGATTTCAATTATTTTTGTATAATAGCCACAATTTTTTTCACATTAGGAACAAAAATGAAATTTATCTCTTTTTAATATTAATGGTTTACGTGCCCGTCCTCATCAACTTGAAGCAATTATTGAAAAAAATACCAACCGGATGTGATTGGTTTACAAGAAATTAAAGTCGCGGATGAAGATTTTCCTTATGCAATTACCGACAATCTGGGCTATCACGTTTTTCACCATGGGCAAAAAAGGGCATTACGGTGTAGCACTGTTAACCAAACAAGAACCAAAAGCGGTGCGTCGTGGTTTTCCAACTGATAATGAAGATGCGCAAAAAAACGCATTATTATGGCGGATTTAGAAACCCCGTTTGGTTTGTTAACGGTAATTAATGGCTATTTCCCACAAGGCGAAAGTCGTGGACATGAAACCAAGTTTCCGGCGAAAGAAAAGTTTTATGCGGATCTTCAACGCTATTTAGAACAAGATCACGATAAAAGCCAATCCAGTTTTAATTATGGGCGATATGAATATCAGTCCAAGCGATTTAGATATTGGCATTGGCGATGAAAACCGCAAACGTTGGTTGCGTACTGGCAAATGTTCATTCTTACCCGAAGAGCGTGAATGGTATCAACGCTTATACGATTATGGATTGGAAGATACGTTCCGTAAATTAAATCCCAACAGTCAATGACAAGTTCTCGTGGTTTGATTATCGCTCAAAAGGTTTCGATGATAACCGTGGATTACGTATCGATCATATTTTTAGTGAATCGTCAATTAGCAGAGCGTTGCGTTGATGTTGGCATTGCATTAGATATTCGTGCGATGGAAAAACCGTCAGATCACGCACCAATCTGGGCAGAGTTTAAATAGGAAAGCAACATGGATATGGCAAATTGGCAGAATTACCGTTCACAAGTGAATGGCATGCCTGCCGTGTTTACCGCAAATATTGAAGATTTAGATGTTTATCATGGTAAACATCTTAGTAAAGTTGTGCAATTTACCGTGCCTTATCAGGGAGATGAGGATGGTTTGCCGAATGAAGACGAATATGAAAAATTGATTAATCGTCTTTTTAAAATTCTTGCACAATTGACCGCACTTCCAAATGTTTTTTTTGCTGGGCACTTTATTTGCAACCATCAGGCAAAAATGCATTTCTATTGTGAACATGATGCTTTGCTTAAAGAAACCCTTCAACAACTCGATTTTGTCTCAGAAATCAACGTACAGAATGATCCAAATTGGGATACCTATTTCGATTTCTTGTTGGCTTCACCATTAGAAATGAAATTAAATGCGACAGAAGAGATTTTGAGTATGCTGAATAGCAAAGGGCGTAATTTAAGCGACACTTATTTAATTGAGCATACTTTCCATTTTGATGAAGAAGAAAAAATGTTTCCCTTTATGGATGAATTAACGCTCGGGACAAGTGTCTTTTAATACGTTGAAATATTCTAGCCAAGCCATCCAAACAGAAGAAGATGAAGAGCCTTACTTTTATGGTGAAATTGGAGCAAGAGCTTTCATTAGACAGTAATGAGATCTTCGAGTGGGTAGAGCGCTTTGAAAAAGCTAGCTATGGAGTTTTCTGGCGATTATATCGGCTGGGAATGCGATAATTTAATCGATGATCGTTCAGCATTAAATTAGCCTGATAATTCATTAAATCAGTATAGATTAGATAAAAATAAAGCCCATCAACACGATGGGCTTAAATTCTTTTGGCTACTAATTTAGGATTCGTAAAAGGAGACAAACGAAAGCTAAACCAAAAGAGAAATTTGGCTCCTCCTGCGGGACTCGAACCTGCGACATATGGATTAACAGTCCACCGTTCTACCGACTGAACTAAGGAGGAATAAATTTGGTATCACAAAGAATAGGCGCGCATTTTAATGATCGGACCACTTCTTGTCAATACCAAAAATGAAAAAAATCATAAAAAATTTTGCACTTTTTTCTATCCACAAAGCCTGTGGATAACTTTGTGGATTGTTTTTGTTTAAAATGGTCAACCACTGGTGCAGACTGGCTTTTTCCTTAAATTGTTCATCTATTAGCCATAAGTGAATATTCTTTTAAATATCAATATGTTGCATAAAGTCCAGCAAAAAAATAAAAATATTTTTTTCAATTTTGAAGTGTTTCAGACTTGACACGCCTAAGTATGTGTAAAACTTGGATTTTTTTATCACTCAATTTGGAGCAATAAATGTGCTAAAAATAGCTCCATTTCTAAAATACCTAAAAAAATTGACCGCACTTATGGCAGAGAAAAATTAATACTAAGCCTTTTTATCCTTCATTCCGATTTTTAAACCTTCTGGTGATCAACCCCAAGCAATCGAAAAAAATTAGTCGAAAAATTTAGAGGATGGTTTTGGCCCATCAAACACTTCTAGGGGTAACGGGGTCAGGTAAAAACCTTTACCATTGCAAATGTCATTGCGACATTAAACCGTCCCGGCGATGTTACTTGCCCCCAAATAAAACCCTTGCTGCTCAGCTTTATGCTGAAATGAAAGCGTTCTTTTCCTGAAAAACGCGGTGGAATATTTCGTCTCATACTATGATTATTATCAGCCAGAAGCTTATGTACCGAGTAGTGATACCTTTATTGAGAAAAGATGCTTCTATTAATGATCAGATTGAACAGATGCGTCTTTCTGCCACGAAATCGTTCTTAGAACGTCGAGATACTATTGTAGTGGCATCCGTATCAGCAATTTATGGTTTGGGCGATCCAGATAGCTATTTGCAGATGATGTTGCATTTACAGCAAGGTGCAATTATCGATCAACGTCAGATTTTAGCGAAGTTGGCGGAATTACAATATACAAGAAACGATCAGGCCTTTCAGCGTGGTACATTCCGTGTTCGCGGCGAAGTAATTGATATTTTCCCTGCAGAATCTGACGATCGAGCGGTACGAATTGAATTATTTGATGATGAAATTGAACGTTTAAGTTTATTTGATCCTTTAACTGGCACTAGTTTTGGCGCTGTTCCTCGTTTTACGGTGTATCCGAAAACCCACTATGTGACGCCAAGAGAGCGTATTTTAGATGCTATTGAAAAAATCAAAGCGGAGCTTGTGCAACGCCGTGAATATTTCATCAAAGAACATAAATTGTTGGAAGAGCAGCGCATAACCCAACGTACGCAATTTGACATTGAGATGATGAATGAGCTTGGCTATTGCTCAGGCATCGAAAACTATTCACGCTATCTTTCTGGCAGAAATGAGGGCGAACCGCCTCCGACATTATTTGATTATATGCCGTCTGATGCGATTTTGATTATTGATGAATCACACGTGACTGTGCCGCAAATTGGTGGAATGTATCGTGGTGACCGTTCTCGTAAAGAAACCTTGGTGGAATATGGTTTCCGTTTGCCTTCTGCATTGGATAACCGTCCATTACGCTTTGAAGAGTTTGAGCGTTTAGCGCCGCAGACGATTTACGTTTCTGCAACACCAGGCCCTTATGAGTTGGAAAAATCGGGCACTGAAATTGTCGATCAGGTGGTACGTCCAACGGGCTTACTCGATCCGCAAATTGAAATTCGTCCAGTATCCATTCAAGTGGATGATTTGCTGTCTGAAGCGCGTCAAAGAGCGGATAAAAATGAGCGTGTTTTAGTGACGACGCTGACGAAGAAAATGGCGGAAGATTTAACGGATTACTTAGACGAACACGGCATTCGTGTGCGTTATTTGCATTCAGATATTGATACCGTTGAGCGTGTAGAGATTATTCGTGATTTACGTTTAGGCGAATTCGATGTATTGGTCGGTATCAACTTATTACGTGAGGGGCTGGATATTCCAGAAGTTTCTCTTGTTGCCATTTTAGATGCGGATAAAGAAGGTTTCTTGCGTTCTGAACGCTCCTTAATCCAAACCATCGGTCGTGCCGCTCGAAACTTGAATGGTAAAGCGATTTTGTATGCTGATAGCATGACTAAATCTATGGAAAAAGCCATTACCGAAACGAATCGCCGTCGTGAAAAACAAATGAAATACAATGAAGAGCACGGTATTGTTCCACAGGCATTGAATAAGAAAGTCGGGCGAGTTGTTAGATATTGGTCAAGGTGCAAATCAAAAAGCGAAATCGAAACAGCGTGGAAAAACGGCGGCTGAACCGACCGCACTTTACAATGCACCTAAATCAGCCAAAGAATTCCAACAACAAATTAAGAAATTGGAACAACAAATGTATAAATTTGCTCAAGATCTCGAGTTTGAAAAAGCCGCCGCAGTACGCGATCAGCTTCATCAATTGAGAGAGCAGTTTATGATATTAGAGTAAAGAAAAAGTGCGGTCAATTTTGACCGCACTTTCATTTTATTGCACTAATAAGTAGAAGTTATTTTTACCACGTAAGATATTGAGTGCAACAGCAGATGGTTTTTCATCTAGCGCTTTGCGTAAGTCTTGCGTGCTTTCAATTGGCTGGCGGTTGATGCCGATGATGATATCACCCGATTTTTAAAACCGCGTTGTGCCGCCATTGAATTTGGCTGTACTTTTGCTAATTTCCACACCTTTCACGCCTTTTGCATCATAGTTGCTTAAGGTTGCACCATCTAATGCTGGAAGTTCCGTTTTGCTCGCAGTTTGAGTGCCATCGTCTGCTTGTAAGGTCACTTTTACGTTTTCAGATTTACCATCACGTAAATAAGTAAGTTCAATTTCTTTGCCCGCACCAGAAGTCGCGATTTTTTTGGCACGCATTTCGGCAAAGCTTGAGATTTTTTTGACCATTCATTGCGGTAATCACATCACCCGCTTTTAAGCCTGCTTTTTCTGCAGCAGAATTTGGAATGACTTCACTCACAAATGCACCTTGTTGCGCACTGACATTAAAGGCTTTCGCTAAATCTGCATTTAATTCGCCACCTTTAATACCGAGTAAACCACGGCGTACCTCACCAAATTCTAAGATTTGTTGAACGAGATTGTTGGCTTGGTTGCTTGGAATCGCAAAGGCAATCCCAGCGTTACCGCCACTTGGAGAAATAATCGCGGTATTGATACCAATTAATTCACCTTGTAAGTTCAATAATGCACCGCCAGAGTTACCACGGTTTACCGCAGCATCGGTTTGAATATAGTTTTCATACGCACCGCTATCAGAACCGGTAGAGCGGCCTAGTGCTGAAACAATACCCGAAGTGACTGTTTGACCTAAACCGAATGGATTACCGATAGCAACGGTAAAATCACCGACACGTAATTTATCAGAGTCTGCTATTTTTGATTGCAGTGAGGTTTAGTTGGTTTTTTTCGATTTGTACTAAAGCGATATCAGATTGTTCGTCTTTTCCAACGAGTTTTGCTTTGAATTCACGCCCATCTTGTAGTTTTACGGTAATTTTATCCGCGCCATCTACGACGTGATTATTGGTTAAAACATAGCCTTTATCTGCATTGATGATCACACCAGAACCTAAACCACGGAAGTTGCGTGATGCGCCACGATCTCCGCCGAAATTGTTCGCCAAATTGATCACCAAAGAAAAAAATTTAAATTCTTCCGGAATATCATCAGGTAATGCTGAACGGCTGTTTGCTTTTTGCTTTGCCTTCAACAGAAAGTGTTACGACTGCTGCTTGCGCTTTTTCTAACATTGGCGCAAGGCTGCCTTGTTCGACAATTTCATTCGGAATAGCTGCTTGAGCAGATAAAGAGGTCGCAAATACGCTTAAACCTAATGCGATGCCGGTTAATACAAAAATTTCTTTTTCTTCATAGAGTTCTCCAAGTAAAAAAATAAATGACTGAATAAGTGTTCAATCAGACAAAAGAAAATGAGGGGAGATGTTCAGTAAAAAAACAAGGGCATTAGAAAAAAATATTTTTAAAAAAAGTGCGGTAGGAATTGAAATTGTTCTTTTATGCCCGCATTTTATCTAAACTTTATTTGTCAATTTTGAAGAGATAAGAGGGATCATTTTGTTTAAATAGTGCTGGTACAACCTATTTTTTTACGTCAAAAAAACCTTGCCAGACAAGGCTGAAATATAGTTTAATAACGCCCTGTTTTACTGCTTAGACAGTATAAATTTTACGCAATCACATAATGATTGTGTATGAATTTAAATGAACTAGTTTACTAGTACAAAAAATAGGTGTAGAGTAACGCCATTAGATTTTAAGCACAACATTTAAGATTTAGAGAGTGACATATGGCGACGAAGAAAGAAGATATCGAAATAAAAGTTGCAAATGACGATACCCGAATTGAAAAAGTGGATCAGGTATTGCCTCCCATTGCTTTATTAGAAAAATTTCCTGCAAGTGAAGAAGCAGCTGAGTTAGTTCGTGAAACCCGTTTACATGCCCACAATATTATTCATGGAAAAGATGACCGTTTACTTGTGGTGATTGGTCCTTGTTCTATTCATGATCCGAAAGCAGCATTAGATTACGCAAAACGTTTAAAAGTATTACGTGATGAATATAAAGATACACTTGAAGTGGTGATGCGCGTTTACTTTGAAAAACCGCGTACAACAGTGGGTTGGAAAGGCTTAATTAACGATCCTTATTTAAATGATACGTATCGTTTAAATGATGGTTTACGTATTGCACGTAAATTGTTATCTGATATTAATAACTTAGGTGTGCCATCGGCTGGTGAGTTCTTAGATATGATCACACCGCAATATGTGGCAGATTTTATGAGTTGGGGTGCAATTGGTGCGAGAACAACTGAATCTCAAGTTCACCGTGAGCTAGCTTCAGGTTTATCTTGTGCGGTAGGATTTAAAAATGGCACAAATGGTGGCGTGAAAAGTGGCATTAGATGCAATGGGGCGCAGCAGAAGCTTCTCATTATTTTTTATCCGTAACGAAATTTGGTCATTCTGCTATTGTTTCAACAAAAAGGAAATGAAGACTGCCATATTATTTTACGTGGTGGCGATAAAGGCCCTAACTATAAAGTAGAAGATATTTCAAAAAGTTTGTGCAGAGATCGAAAAAAATCAGGTCGTATTCCACATGTAATGATTGATTTCAGCCATGCAAATAGTAGCAAACAATTTAAAAAAACAAATGGAAGTTTGTGAAGATGTTTGTCAGCAAATCGCAGGTGGTTCAAAACAAATCTTTGGTGTGATGGTAGAGAGCCATATCGTTGAAGGTCGTCAAGATTTAGTGGATGGTAAAGCGCATACTTATGGACAAAGTATTACTGATGCTTGTATCGGTTGGGAAGATACAGAAATCTTGTTGAAACAGTTATCTGATGCCGTAGCGGCTCGCCGTCAAGTAAATGGCTAATAAGTTTTTATTTTTCAGATGATTAAAAGTGCGGTTAATTTTGACCGCACTTTTTGTATTACTATGAAAAGATAGTAGAAAAAAAGGGTGTATGCTAGAGCTCAATGGAAATAAGACAGGAGAAGTATGATGCAGGATATGATAAATGGCTTATTAATTGTCTTAGTACCGATGGTGTTAGGCTATCTACTGAAGGTCAAGAATAAATCCTATATCGCAAAGATTAATCATATCGTCATGTTTTTGCTTTACATCATCCTTTTCTTAATGGGGTATTTGCTTGGTCAATTGGATGATTTAGAACATAAACTCCCTATTATTGGTACAACCGCGTTGACGCTATCAGCGATCATTTTAGGATCAAATATGATTGGCTTGATGCTTTACGACCGCTTTAACCCCGCTGAGCCACTTAAATCACAAGGTAAAATTGATTCTCGCTGGCACTCCTTAATTGACTCTCTCAAACTTTCCGGCACAGTGGTGCTTGGCACCATTTGTGGTTTCTTTATTCAAATCCTATCTCATGTTACCTACAGGTATTAATCTATATGTATTGATTGTACTGATTTTCTTTGTAGGGATTCAGCTAAGAAATAACGGCATTTCCTTGAAAGAAGCCCTTTTCAATAAAACGAGGTTTCCAAACGGGAATGGTGTTTGCTTTTACTTCGTTACTAGGTGGTATGATTGCTGCTTTTGTTTTGGCGATGCCAATTACGCAAGGGACTGGCTTTTGCCTCTGGAATGGGGTGGTATTCGTTATCTAGTGTAGTATTAACTAATGCGTGGGGACCGGTGCAGGGTAGTATTGCCTTTTTTAATGATTTATCCCGTGAAATTGTCAGTTTATTTGTCATCCCATTATTTATGCGTCATTTTCGTTCGACTGCAATTGGGATTACGGGGGCAACTGCAATAGATTGCACTTTGCCAATTATCCAAAAAAAGCGGGAGGCATTGAAGTCACGCCAATTGCGATTTCATTCGGCTTTTGTGACGAATATTCTGCCACCATTGTTATTGGTTTTCTTTTCCAGTATTCCGCTATAAAAAAAGAAATACAAAAAAAAAAAGAGTTAATCGTTATTTTTCGATTAACTCTTTTTCTTATATTTTAATATTAGGGATTATCAGTTTCTATGCATGGCAATAACAGCCTGACCTAAACTGAGTCCACCATCGCCCATCGGTAATTTATGCGCACTCAGTACATGAAATTCACTCAGATTTTCTTTTAATAAGCGACGTAACAGTTGGTTATGCATCACACCACCAGATAACACGATAGTACGGCATTGGTGTTGGCGTGCTTGGTTTGCAGCAAGTTCAGCAAAACCTTGGGCGAGAGCATAATGAAAGGCAAAGGCTTTATCTTCAACAGAAGCATGATAATTCAACCAACTTTGCCAAAAGTAAGCCAAATCCAGTTTATTGCCGATAAGCGGCATTTTTACTGGAATATTGACCGCACTTTGTGCTTGTATAGCAAAAGATGAGGTGTTTGCCAGTGCTTCGAGATGGCAAGCCGCTTCACCTTCCCAAGAAACAATGGTTGGTGCAATACCGAGATCATAAGCTACGGCGTCAAATAAACGTCCCGCAGATGATATAGGTGGGCAATTGAGTCCGCGTTCAATGGCATTGACTAATATTTGCCAATTCGGTTCAGTGCAAGTTTTTGTGAGTATTTCTTGCCATTGTGGCACAAATTGATGCAGGTGAGCCAGCCAGTTACGCCAAGGTTGTTTGGCTGCAAGATCGCCGCCTGGTAGAGCAACAGCCGGCAGACCACCTAAATATTGGCTATGTTGATAATCAACGAGCAGGCATTCGCTCCCCAAAGTTGTCCATTTTCGCCCATGCCGATACCGTCAAGTGCAAGACCGATTACAGGTTCATTGCAATGATGTTCAGCCATCACGCTAACGATGTGTGCATGGTGGTGCAGTACTTCGATGGAGGAGATTTGTTGCTGTTCGGCAAGTTGTTTACCAATGGAAGATGAAAAATAGCCAGGGTGAGCATCGACAGCGATAATGTCTGGTTTAAATTGATAAATATTTTGAAATAATTCAAGATTTTCACTTAATTGTGACCGCACTTGCTCATTGGCTGTGTCGCCAATATGTTGGCTCAGTACGGCTTTTATTGTGACGTAGTAAGCAGAAATGTATTTTTTTCAGATCAGAACCTAACGCCAATACATTTTTTGTGCTTTGTGTTTCAAGTGGTATTTCATCTGGCACGTAGCCACGAGCACGACGTAGCGTTTCTAATCCATCGAGGGCAACGCGAATAAGGCTATCATCGGCACGTTGTAAAATATCGCGATTGTGACAAAGATAAAAATCAGCTAAATCATTTAATTGTTCTACCGCATGTTCATTCTTCAGTACGGGAGGTTGCCCGCTTGCGTTAGCAGAGGTCATGACTAGCGGACGATTAACTGCACGTAACAACAAATGCTGCAGTGGATTACTTGGAAGCATGACGCCGATTTCTTGCAAGTGAGGTGCGATGTTATCAGCAATATTGGGTACTTTATGTTTTGCTAGCAGTACAATCGGTGCAGCACTGCTGGTTAGCAATTCTGTTTCTTGAGAACTCAAATCCTGTAAAAAAACTGCAGAGTCAGGCACCATAATGGCTAATGGTTTTGTTGGACGATGTTTCCGTTGACGTAATAAATCAACAGTCTTTTGGTTATTCGCATCACAGGCTAGATGAAAACCACCTAAGCCTTTAACTGCAACGATATGACCTTGTTGCAATAAAAGTGCGGTCTGTTTTAGCGCTGTTTCATGAGTAGCAAGCGTTTGTTCTCGATCTTGTAACCAGATATGGGGGCCGCAAACAGAACAAGCATTGGGTTGAGCATGAAAAACGACGATCAGCGGGATCTTTTGTATTCTTTTTTTCGCATTGTGGACAAAGTGGAAAACGCAGCCATCGCGGTGTTTTTTTCGGTCGTAAGGAATCGCCTTGATGATGGTAAAACGCGGACCACAATGGGTGCAGTTAGTAAAAGGATAATGATAGCGTCGGTTGTTAGGATCGAATAAGTCAGCTAAACAATGTGGGCAAGTTGCCGCATCGGGAATGATTTGCGTGTCCATTTGATTGTTTTCACTTTCCCGAATGGTAAAGCCCGTTACGGCAGTTGCTTCTGGCCAATCTATTGGACGCTGAGTAATATCAGTAATTTGCGCTAGCGGTGGGAGTTTGTTTTGCAGGTCGGATAAAAAAATTGCTCGAGTGCATCTGCTGGTGGGAGAGACAAAACGAACTAATACGCCTTGTCCATCGTTATTTACATCTCCGTTTAATTTATATTGATTTGCTAGAAGCCAAACAAAAGGGCGAAATCCCACGCCCTGAACTTTTCCTTTTTATGCGTAATTCGATCCCTTGCATAACGCAATCCTGTTTATTTTTGATTTAAGCCAAGAAAATCGCCGACTTCGTGTTCTAGCTGGCTCATGGCAATTAAGGCTTCTTGCGTTTGTTTGGCCTCTTCCTCATCGATAATTGTCATGGCAAAACCCACATGCACGAGTACCCATTTACCAACGAGAGGTTTTGGGGTCATCCTGACAAATTAATGAAATATTAACCTCTCTTTTAACTCCGCACACATCGACTACAGCAAGCTGTAATGCGCTGTCAGCTACTTGAATGATCTGTCCCGGAATGCCTAAACACATAATCTGTCCTTAGTTGGAATGTTTATGAGATAGATGTTTATTGTGCTTCAATAAACATATTGTGAAAGAGTAAATTTTATCATGTAACCATATAAATTTGTATAGCGATATTTTAAATAGGATTAGTGTCAAATTTTGTTTGAAAATTTCGTTCATATTTTTTTAACATAAAAAGTATTATGTTTCACTGTTATTTAACAGGGTATATCACCAGCAGTGAAAAAAACAAAGTAGAAATCTTTTGATCTTAATCATAGATTTTGACAATTTACTTCTTGAGCTTTTACTTTTTTAGAGGAGTATCCTTACTCATAGAGTGGTTATTATAAAAACGTACATTTACGTACATTTACGTACAAGGAGGGGAGTGTATGAACCGTTTTGTGATCGGAGATCCGAAAGATTGCATTGGATGTAATACCTGTATGGCCGCTTGTAGTGAAGTGCATAAAGCCTTCGGATTACAATCTTTTCCACGCTTACAAGTCATGCGTAATGACGATGTAACCGTGCCAATTCTCTGTCGTCATTGTGATGATTCACCATGTGCTACCGTGTGTCCGGTGCACGCCATCACACATATTGATGACGCCATTCAACTTAACGAAAGTCTCTGTATCGGTTGTAAACTTTGTGGTATTGCTTGCCCATTCGGCGCAATTACTCAACATGGTTCTGCACCGATTGACGCACCTACCTATTATGAAGGATTCTCCTTCACTGATGCGGTAAAACGAGATATCCGTACTGCACCAGATAATACAGATTTACACAATATGTTGGCATGGCAACCTGGAGTGAAAGCCATTGCGGTGAAATGCGACCTTTGCTATTTCCGCGAAGATGGTCCGGCTTGTGTACAAACCTGTCCAACTAAAACGTTATTTATTATCAGTGATGAGAGTATCAAAAAGGCTAACGAAAGAAAACGTGAAATGGCAATGATTTCTTCGCCAGCTATCCCAAGATAATTAGTGTGTTTAACTTGTAATCAATGGAGTGATATTATGAGTTTACCAATCAACTTACTCATCACGACCCTGTTGATTTATGTCGTAGGTGCGTTTATTTCGCTCGCAGTGAGACGAAATGAACAACTTTCAATCAATATATCCGGCGTGACCGGTGTACTTGCTGGAGTGTTAGGCATTGTTGCCTGCATCCCCGTTCTGATCAGCAGCGACACAGTCGTTGATGTTTTCAAAACCCCATTTGAATTTGCCTCGTTCTCAATCCGCATCGATGGATTGGCTGCGTTTATGGTGTGCGTGATTTCTTTATTGGTTATCGTAACCGCACTTTATTCTTTCTCTTATGTAAAAGAATACAAAGGCAAAGGCGCAGGTTCCATGGGTTTCTTTATGAATTTATTTATCGCCTCAATGGTTGCGTTAGTCACCAGCGATAATGCGTTCTACTTTCTTGTCTTCTTTGAAATGATGTCATTGGCATCTTATTTCTTAGTACTTACCGAACAAGATGACAATGCCGTCAATGCAGGCTTGCTTTATTTCTTTATTGCACACGCCGGCTCGGTGTTGATTATGATCGCCTTCTTCATTTTCTACTGCTATGCCGGTAGCTTTGAATTTAGTGCATTCCGTCAAACCACTTTGCCAGCACCGCTTGCCTTTACTGCCTTTATTTTGGCATTTTTAGGTTTTGGCGCCAAAGCAGGGATGATTCCATTACACAGCTGGTTACCGAAAGCTCACCCGGCTGCACCTTCTCATGCATCCGCGATGATGTCTGGTGTGATGGTGAAAAATTGGTATCTTTCGGGATCATTAAAGTGGGTGTCGATCTTCTCGGTTCTACCAATGTTTGGTATGGCGTTATCGTACTCGGCTTCGGTGCGGTGTCTTCCGTACTCGGCGTACTTTATGCCTTGGCAGAACATGACATCAAAAAACTCTTGGCTTATCACACGGTAGAAAATATCGGCATCATTATGATGGGTGTGGGCGTCGGTATGATTGGTATCGCGACACATCATCCAGTATTGGCTACTGTAGGCTTGCTTGGTGGGTTATACCACTTACTTAACCATGCTGTGTTCAAAGGCTTGTTATTCTTAGGTGCAGGTTCTGTGATGTATCGCTTGCATACTAAAGACATGGACTTAATGGGCGGCTTAGGCAAACTTATGCCTTACACTGCATTCTGTTTCTTAATCGGTACCATGGCGATTTCTGCATTGCCACCGTTTAACGGTTTTGTCAGTGAATGGTTTACTTATCAATCCTTATTCACCTTAAGTCAAAGTGATGATTTCGTCTTAAAACTTGCCGGTCCTATTGCCATCATTATGTTGGCATTGACGGGTGCGTTAGCGGCACTTTGTTTCGTGAAAGTGTACGGTATCAGCTTCGGTGGTGCACCACGTAGTGAAAAAGCAGCCAATGCACGCGAAGTGCCAAAACCAATGGTCATTGCCATGGCAGTGTTGGCGTTATGTTGTGTGTTGTTAGGTGTGGGCGCATCTGTGGTGACCCCAATAATTGCGAAAATTTCGACCGCACTTGCTCATAGCGAACCGCTAATGTTGGCTCAAAATGGCGTGGTGGTCGCACAAGCTGAACCGCATACCGCACTTTCAACACCAATGGTGACTATCATGTTATTGGCATTTTTCTTCTTGCCATTTAGTTTTTTTACGCCTTCACCAAAAATCAACGTTTATCCGATCGTGCAAAAGGCAATCCATGGGCTTGTGGTTATGCTTATGAACAAGATATGGCGGCCTCTGCGGGTAGTTTTACTCGTCCGTTACGTACGATTTTCAAACCGCTTTATACCTTGCGCGAAGTATTGGATCCTGCACCTTTAGGTGATAAAGGCATCCAAGCGGTAATTAAAGGCGCAACAAAAACAGAACCTTTCTGGGAAGAAAAAAAGTGACGATGCCTATCGCTCGTTTTATTCCTTGGTTAGGAACTAAAAATCCAATGGTTGCAACAAGGTGACTTCCGTTTGTACTGCGTGTACTTCGTGATTGCCTTGGTGGCAATACTACTTTCCATTGCGTTGATGTAGGAGGTTGAAGATGATTACGTTACCTTCAGAAATTGCAACATCTGCCGGAATGTTTGTTTTTGCCATTGTGCAAGCCTTGATTTTACTTGCCCTTGCACCGTTATTTTCCGGTATTTCACGTATGATCCGTGCTCGCATTCAATCTCGTCGCGGTCCAGGCGTGTTACAAGATTATCGCGACATTGCGAAATTAATGAAACGTCAAAATATTTGGCCTGACAATGCGGGTTGGGTTTCTAAAGTGATGCCTTATGTGCTAATTAGCACGGTGATGGTAGTTGCCATGAGCTTACCTTTATTTACTCGTGTTGCACCGTTTGGCGCTGGCAGTGATTTAATCACCGTGATTTACTTATTCGCCTTGTTCCGTTTCTTCTTTTCAATTGCTGGTTTGGATTCAAACAGCACATTCTCAAGTTTAGGGGCAAGTCGTGAAGTCACATTAGGTGTCTTGGTAGAACCAATTCTCATGTTGGCATTCCTTGTGATTGCTTTAATTGCCGGTTCAACCAATTTTGCGGTTATCGGTAATGCGCTTTCCGAAAACACTTGGCAATATCCAATTGCGACAGTGATTGCTATCGCCGCAGCATTCTTCGCCGTATTTATTGAAATGGGTAAAATCCCATTCGATTTGGCGGAAGCGGAACAAGAATTACAAGAAGGTCCATTGACAGAATACTCTGGTCCAGCACTCGCCTTATTAAAAGTCGGCTTAAGCTTAAAATCCATGGTTGTAGCATCTATCTTTGTGAGCGTGTTGCTTCCGTTTGGTATCCCGACAGAGATGAGCTTAAGTGCGGTCATTTTAGGCGGTGTTTTATTCTTCGTGAAATTATTCGTGGTGTTCGTATTGGCTTGTGTCTTTGAAATCACACTCTCTCGTACCCGCTTTATGTTAACAGGACGTTTAACCGTAGTCGGCTTCGGCATTTCTGTGTTAGCGTTTGTATTTTTACTTCACAGGGTTGTAAGGAGGACAAATATGGAACGTTTAGCTCTGATTACAATCATTTTACCTTTCGTCAGGGGCGTTTATTGTTGGTTTGAACAAAAAACACTTTGCTCAAATTGCTACAGTATTTGCAGCGCTTGCTACGTTAGGCACCATGTTAGTCGCCGGACAATGGTTTGCTGATGGCCATCAAAGCGTCACTTATGACATTGTCGCGTTTTGATAAAACCGCGATCTTTGGTGTAACTCTTGATGCAGTCAGTACATTAATTGCCTTTGCCGTTGTGGCCTTAGGTTTCTTAATCTGCTTATATTCTTGCGGTTATTTAACCGATAAAAAAACCGTGAACACCCACATAACGGGTTACCACGTTTTTATGCATTCTTGCTGATTTTTATCGGTGCCATGGCGGGCTTGGTGTATTCCTCAACTTTAGCAGGACAATTATTGTTCTTCGAAATTACTGGGGGATGTTCTTGGGCATTAATCAGTTATTACCAAACACCAAAAGCCCAAGCCGCAGCAATGAAAGCCTTGATTATCACCCACGTGGGGGCAATCGGGTTATATATTGCCGCAGCGTATTTGTTCAGCCAATCAGGTACTTTCTCTATCACAGCGTTAGAACATTTAGATCCGAGTGCAAAAACCATCGTATTATTCGGTGTGATGTTTGCTGCATGGGGTAAATCAGCGCAATTACCAATGCAAATTTGGTTGCCGAATGCGATGGAAGCACCAACACCGGTGAGTGCGTATTTGCACGCCGCATCAATGGTAAAAGTTGGGGTGTATATTTTCGCTCGTTCAGTTATGTCTGCTGGTGAGATTCCACATATTGTGGGCGAAGTCGGCATCATCATGGCGATGATTACCTTAATTTACGGTTTCTTGATGTACTTGCCACAAACTGACTTAAAACGTTTATTGGCATATTCAACCATTACCCAACTTTCTTATATTTTCATTGGGATTTCTCTTGCTGCATTAGGCTCTAAATTGGCCTTTGTGGCAGCGATTAGCTACATCTTCAACCATGCTTTCGCGAAAAGCTTATTCTTCTTGGTCGCAGGATCATTGAGTTATGCGACAGGAACCCGTTCAATGCCATTGTTACAAGGTATTATGCGTACAATGCCAGTGGTTGGTGCAGGATTTGGTGTAGCCGCGTTAGCTATTGCTGGGGTGCCGCCGTTTAACGGATTCTTCAGTAAATATCCTTTATTCGCGGCTGGATTTGAATTAGGCCAAGAATACGGTTGGATCACATGGTTGATGGTACTTGCTTTAGTTGAATCTACTGCAACATTCGTATGGTTGTTGTATAAATTCGGACAATGTGTCATCGGTAAACCGTCAGAAGCAGTGGCTGAAGCACAACCAATTACATTTTCAATGAGTATCGTATTAGTGATTCTCATGGTGATGTCTGTATGTTCTAGCTTCATTGCAGCATATTGGCTAGGTTTGGCGGGTTAGGTTAAGGAGGACTCTATGTTAATGATAAATGGACTTGCGTGTTTACTCATTATTACCTCTCTTTGCGTAATTATGGTTCGAACCGCCAAAAAAGCTGCATTGTTTTACGGTTTGCAATCGTTGGTGTTGGTATTACTGTTTGTCTATCTTGCCAATGAAATGCAAGCCCATGAACTTTATATGTGGTCAATCAGCGCATTTATTACCAAAGTGGTTTTGGTACCCGCGATTTTAATCTATGCGATGAAAAAAGTTGATGAAAGTCAAACTCCAGCTGGAATAAATGTCGCTTGGTTGATCCCGATCACAGCAGTGATAGTGACATTGTGCTACTTTGTCGTTGTCCCAATCGATTTACCGTTGGTTGCCCATCTTAAACCGGCATTATCGGTGTCATTAAGTCACTTCTTATTGGGTTTAGTGTGCATTGTTAGCCAACGCAATATCGTAAAACAAGTATTCGGTTATTGTTTGATGGAAAACGGTTCTCATCTCACATTAGCCTTATTGGCAAATAAAGCACCTGAGTTAGTGGAAATCGGAATTGCCACAGATGCTATCTTTGCCGTCATCATAATGGTGGTGTTGGTAAACAAAATTTACCGTACATTCCACTCATTAGATGCAAAACAACTTATGAGTTTGAAGGGGTAACGCTATGTATGAACAATGGATAATCGCGTTATTAATCGCACCTTTAGCAATATCACTTGCCAGTTTCGCTTGTGGCGTGGCAAAAACACGGACAATTTGTACCGCACTTCATGTTACAGGTTTGATTTTGATGTTGGCATTCACCTTACAAATTATTAATGGTGTGCTGACTCAGGGGAAATCAGTGCATTAAATAACTGGGTTTACATCGACAGTCTATCTGCTATTTTCTTAGGTCTTATCGCTATTGTTGGGACTTTAGCCGGTATTTATTCTATCGGCTATATCGGTACTGAATATCGAGAAGGCCATCTTGATTTGAAAACATATTGCAATTATTACGGCTTTTTGCATTTGTTTTTCTTCACTATGATTATTTCTGTGATCACCAATAATGTGATTTTGATGTGGGCAGCCATTGAGGCAACTACATTAAGTTCTGCGTTCTTGGTTGGCACATATAAACAAAAAACTTCTCTTGAAGCCGCATGGAAATACATCATTATTTGTTCAGTTGGGGTGGCGTTTGGATTGTATGGCACAATTTTAACGTTCTCTAATGGTACCAATCTTTTAGCGGATCCTAGCCAAGCCATTTTCTGGACAGAAATTAATCAACAGGCAGCAGGTTTGAATCCGATGCTTATGTATCTTGCTTTTGCCTTCATTTTGGTTGGCTTTGGTACTAAGTGCGGTCTATTTCCAATGCATACTTGGTTATCTGATGCGCACAGTGAGGCACCAAGTCCTGTGAGTGCGATTTTATCAGCGGTATTATTGAACTGTGCCATGTTGGTGGTATTGCGCTACTACATCTTAGTTTCTAAAGCTGTTGGTCCAACTTACCCTCAAACCTTATTATTGGTATTCGGTTTACTTTCTGTATTGGTTGCGGCCTTGTTTATTATTGTTCAATTCGATATCAAACGCTTATTGGCATACTCCAGTATTGAAAACATGGGTTTAATTAGCTTCGCTTTTGGTTTAGGTGGCCCAATAGGCGTATTTGCTGGGTTATTACATACCATTAACCATAGCTTGGCGAAAACCTTGCTGTTCTGTGCTTCAGGTAACATTTTATTGAAATACAAAACCCGTGATATGAACCAAGTACGTGGTTTATGGCGTGTGGCACCAATGACAGCGGTGTTATTTGCCGGAGGTGCATTAGCACTAGGTGGTATTCCGCCATTTAACGTATTCGTCAGTGAATTCAGTATTGCGGTTGCCGGTATTTACGCAGGTAAAACTTGGTTGGTCGTTTTCTGTTTAATTTTACTCACCATTGTGTTAGCTGGATTGTCTTTAATGGTATTAAAAAAACTGTATTAGGCAAACAACCAGATAATGTTGAAGTAGGTGATGTGAACAAAGTTTCATTGGTTGCAATGGCAATTTTGTTGTTGTTCATGTTTATTATGGGCATCCATATTGCTGAACCAATTCTGCAGTTATTAAGAAGTGCGGTCGGAATTGTACTTGGATCTGAACAAGTGTCTTTTTGGTGAAATGTTAGTTTTACCTTGGCAAAGTTTAGCGCAATGATCGACAGGAGGGATAAATATATGGAATTAACTAAAAAAATACATCAGTCGATCCAGCCAAAAATGATTGGCAAAAAAATTATATTGAAGCAATCAATGCTAAAATTTCCAAATACCATTTTGGACGAGGAGTGGTCAACACCCAATCAGGTTACGCTTACTGTAAAAACGAATATGTTACCTGATGTGGTCGAATATCTCTATTACCAACATTACGGTTGGTTGCCTTTAGTATTCGGGAATGATGAACGCTCAATCCACGGCAATTATGCAGTGTACTATGTGCTTTCCATGGAAGGGGAGGTCAAAACCTTTGTCACCATTAAAGCCTTAGTTGATCCAGTCAGCTTGGAATTCCCGTCAGTAACACCAAAAAGTCAAAGCGGCGGTTTGGGGCGAACGTGAATTATTCGATATGTACGGCTTAAAAGCGGTTGGTTTACCTGACCAACGCCGCTTAGTGTTGCCAGATGATTGGCCGGATGATCTGTATCCATTACGTAAAGACTCAATGGATTATCGTTTACGTCCGGATCCAACAACGGCAACAGAAACCTACGAATTTATTAACGAAAAAGGCGAGGCACGTATCGTTCCACTTGGCCCGTTACATATCACTTCGGATGAACCTGGACACTTCCGTTTGTTCGTGGATGGGGAAGACATCATTGATGCGGATTATCGTTTGTTCTATGTACACCGTGGTATGGAAAAATTGGCAGAAACTCGCATGGATTACGACCAAGTCAACTTCCTTGCCGACCGTGTGTGCGGGATTTGCGGTTTCACTCACAGTGTGGCCTATGCTAATTCCGTAGAAAGCGCTTTGGGGATTCAAATTCCAAAACGCGCTGAATGGATCCGTGCGATTTTGTTAGAAGTAGAACGTTTACACAGCCACTTATTAAACTTAGGTCTATCTAGCCACTTTACCGGCTTTGATACCGGCTTTATGCAATTCTTCCGTGTTCGTGAGAAATCCATGACCTTAGCTGAAGTGCTAACTGGTGCACGTAAAACCTATGGTATTAACCTTATCGGTGGTGTGCGTCGCGATATGTTGAAACATCAACGTGAGCAATGTATCAAACTTATCGGTGAAATGCGTGAAGAACTCAAAAACTTAACCGATATTTTATTAAATACACCGAATATGGAACAACGTACGGTAGGCGTTGGTGTCTTGGCAAAAGATATCGCTCGTGATTTCAGTCCGGTAGGGCCAATGATCCGTGGTTCTGGCTTTGCGCGTGATGTGCGTAAAGTACATCCATTCTCTGGTTATGGCGATATCCCTTTCAATCTCTTCACTGAAGCAAATGGCGACGTGTTATCCCGTGTGAAAGTGCGGATTAATGAAGTATTTGAATCCATGAATATCATTGATTACATGGTGGATAATTTGCCAAGTGGTGAAATCTTAAAAGAAGGTTTCAATTATACGCCTGGACGTTTTGCTTTAGGGATTACCGAAGCTCCACGTGGCGAAGATATTCACTGGTCAATGCTAGGCGACAACCAAAAACTTTTCCGTTGGCGTTGTCGTGCTGCCACTTATGCTAATTGGCCAACCTTACGCTACATGTTGCGTGGCAATACAGTGTCTGATGCACCACTTATTATTGGTAGTCTTGACCCTTGCTATTCTTGTACCGACCGTGTCACTGTGGTGGATGTGCGTAAACGCAAAGCGAAAACCGTGGATTATAAAGAAATTGAACGCTACGGTATTGAACGTAAAAATTCACCATTGAAATAGGGGAGGCGGAAAATGTTTAAATTACTAAAAACGGTATTTAAAGCAGGTGATGTTACCACCAAATATCCGTTCAAACCTTATGAAGTCGATGATGATTTAGAGGAAAACCGGAACTCAATTCAGATCAATGTATTGTCTGTGCGGCTTGTACAATTGCCTGTCCAGCCAATGCGTTGACCATGAGAACCGATCCGGTTACAGGTGAACGTACATGGTCCTTATTCCTTGGTCGTTGTATTTTCTGTGGTCGTTGCGAAGAGGTTTGCCCAACTAAGGCGATTCGATTAACACAAGACTTTGAATTATCAGTGACCAATAAACAGGATCTTTTCCAAGAAACCACCTTTTCTACAGTGAGCTGTCAAGAGTGTGGTAAACCGTTTATCTCTTATAAAGAGCTGAATTACACCATTGATTTATTCAAACAAAGTTTAGGCGATCCGGAAGTCGTCAAACAAAAACTAACGGAGTTGCATACTTGTCCGGTTTGTAAACGTCAGCACAGCTTAGAAAAAACCGCGAATATGGAATCCAATATGCGGATGAAATTAATCGACTTTAAAGAGCCGGTTCGCTTGAACTTTAAAAAAGCGCTCGAGCAACGAGAACAAAGTGCGGTTGATTTACCTAACGTTTTAGCAGGAGGCGAAAGACGATGAACACACAAATTCCAATGCCGGTCAATGGCATATCAACACCGTTTAGTATTGATGAAAATATTGCCAAAATGAAACAAACGTTACTGAAAGATATTCAACGTTCAGCTTACGTTTATCGTGTGGACTGTGGCGGTTGTAATGGGTGTGAAATCGAAATTTTCAGTACCATTACGCCAACGTTCGATGCGGAACGTTTTGGTATTAAAGTGGTGGCTTCACCTCGTCACGCGGACATTTTATTATTCACTGGTGCGGTTACCCGTGCGATGCGTACGCCAGCAATGCGTGCTTACCAAGCTGCTCCCGATCCTAAAATCTGTATTTCTTACGGTGCTTGCGGTTGTGGTGGCGGTATTTTCCATGATCTTTATTGTGTTTGGGGTGGTAGTGATCAAATCGTACCAATCGATGTGTACATACCCTGGCTGTCCTCCGACCCCTGCAGCGACAATTTATGGATTCGCGGTAGCACTTGGCTTGCTTGATCAAAAGCTCAAAGGTAAACAAGAAAAAGCTGATCCTAACGCAGAAGCTAAATTACGTTTCCCAACTATTCCGTTGGATTTGCGTATTAGTCTTGAACGTGAAGCACGTCGCCTTGCCGGTTATCGTCAAGGTGGCAACATCGCTAACCAATTTATGGCAATGATGACAGAAAATGACAAAGTGCCATTTGGTGTACGTTTAGGTGAATACCTAGAACGCGAAGCCGATCCGCGTTTAAGCGAAATCGTCAATCGTTTGCATGCGATTAGTCTGCCGTTTTCGGGATAATTAATGATGGGGCAAGTGATTGCCCCTATAAAAATGGGAATGTTATGACAACGAAAGTCTTTTTCTATTTATTAAACGAACGTTTCGTCGAAAACGATGAACAAGTGCCAGAGCAAGCAAAACAGGTGATGTATTACTCTTTGGCGATTGGTCACCATGTTGGCGTAATTGATTGTTTTAAAAAATTACTGGTTTGTGACTACGATGCTTATCAACGTTTTGTAGATAGCTTTCCAGAAGGGGATGCTAAACGTAAATTTGCCGGCTTAATGCGATTCGGTGAAATAGTGATTGATTCTAGCCATGTCAATTTATTGGCGAAAGCGATGGATGAAAATAAAGCCAATTTCACCCCAGAGCATCAAGAATGGGTCGAAATTCTGATGGATACGTTAGCATCGATTCAGCGTGAACCTGTGATGTATATTATGGTGAAACGTCGTGACGAATAATGTGATCTTAACCGTTGGCAACAGCATGATGGGGGATGATGTCGCAGGGCCTTATCTCTATCAATTATTGAGTGAAAATCCATTGCCAAATTGGACCGCACTTGATGGAGGTTCAGCACCAGAAAAATGTTGCCCATATTGTGCGAGACATGAAACCTGATTTGCTTTTTAATTTTCGATGCAGCTGATATGGAATTAGCGCCCGGGCAAAAATCCGAATCATTGAAAAAAAGAGCATTGCGGAAATGTTTTTTTCATGAGTACGCATAATATGCCGCTCAATTACCTCATTGAGCAACTGGAACAAGATATTAAACAAATTGTTTTTTTGTGGGGCTTCAACCCTGATCTGGTTTCTTTTGGTTTTCCCGATGACAGACAGCGTAAAAAGAGTCTGTGCAATTTATGTATGATTTTTTTAAAAAGAGGGAAGATCGCTTGAAGAGATTCCTGTTTTGTAAAAAAAGTGAGGGTGATTTTCTAAACATATTTTTAAAAATATTACGAAAACCTGTTTTTATATCAATAAATCCATGTTTTTTTGTAAGACTATAAAGCTGATTTTTGGGTGTAATATATACCCAGAATTAATTATTCTAATTCTATCTCTAACCTCGTGTTGTACTAAAATAAGGACGTTACTATGGCTATTAAAAAAGTAATTACCGTATGTCCGTATTGTGCCTCAGGTTGTAAAATCCATCTTTTGGTGGAAAACAACAAAATTGTGGGAGCTGAAGGTGCAAACGGCAAGACAAACGAAGGGGAGTTATGCCTAAAAGGATATTATGGCTGGGATTTTGTGCATGACACAAAAATCCTGACTCCTCGCCTAACTCAACCGATGATCCGCTACAAACGTGGCGAACCATTCACACCAGTGAGCTGGGAAGAAGCGATTTCTTACACAGCAAAACGTCTCAGTGAAATCAAAGAAAAGTACGGTAACGAATCGATTATGGTAACGGGCTCTTCCCGTGGACCAGGTAACGAAGTGAACTTCGTGATGCAAAAATTCGCCCGTGCGGTATTAGGAAATAACAACATTGACTGTTGTGCGCGCGTGTGACACGGCCCTTCTGTAACAGGTCTGCTCAAATCGGTCGGTAACGGCGCAATGTCCAACTCAATTGTTGAGATTGAAGATACCAAATGCGTATTTATTTTTGGCTATAATGCCTCCACTTCACACCCTATTGTGGCGCGTCGGATTAACCACGCCAAAGCAAAAGGGGCGAAAATCATTGTTTGTGACCCTCGTAAAATCGAAACAGCCCGTATTGCGGATATTTATGCACCGCTTGCTAACGGGTCTAACGTCGCATTCTTGAATGCGATGATGAATGTGATTTTAGAAGAAGGATTACAAGATCAAAAATTTATTGATGAACACACCGAAAACTTCGATGCGTTCTATGAAACCGTGAAAGCTTATACACCGGAATCCACTCAGCATATCACAGGTATTAAACCTGAAATGTTGCGTGAAATTGCCCGCACTTATGCAAAAGCGGAAACCGCTACTATCTTATGGGGTATGGGTGTTTGCCAATTCCGTCAAGGTGTAGAAACCGTACGTGCATTAGCAAGCTTGGCAATGCTTACCGGTAACTTAGGAAAACCAAATGTTGGGGTGAACCCAGTACGTGGTCAAAACAACGTACAAGGCTGCATGCGACATGGGGGCGTTATTCAACACATTACCTGGCTATCAAAGTTTTGCTAATCCAGAGATTAATGCAAAAATTTTGCGAAAGCTTGGGGCGTGCCATCTATTCCAACCAAACCAGGTGTGCCGTTGAGTGAAGTCCCTGAAGCGATCATGGAAGATAAAAATTAAAGCATTCTATATCATGGGTGAAGATACATTACAAACTGAGCCTGATATTAATGCGGTTAAAAAAGCCTTCGAGAAAGTTGAGCTTCTTATCGTTCAAGATATCTTCATGACTCAAACTGCAGCAGAAGCAGATATTTTATTACCTGCGACTTCTTGTGCTGAGCATGAAGGGTGTATAGTGCCATGACCGTGGTTTCCAACGTTTCTATAAAGCCGTTGAACCAACCGGCGACGTCAAGGATGACTGGGTGATTATTAGCGAACTTGCTACGGCAATGGGCTATCCCAATGCACTATAACAATACCAAAGAAATTTGGGATGAGTTGCGTGATCTTTGTCCGCTTTATAAAGGGGCAACTTACGAAAAAATGGAAGGTATGGGCTATATCCAATGGCCATGTACTGACGAAGGTCCTGAAGATCAAGGTACGCAATATTTGTATAAAGGCCAAATCTTCGACCGTCCGAACGGCAAAGCTGAATTCTTTGCATGCGACTGGGAACCACCGATGGAAGATCTTTCAGAAGAATTCCCATTGGTACTTTCTACCGTACGTGAAGTTGGTCACTACTCCTGCCGTTCTATGACCGGTAACTGCCGTGCACTTGCGGCACTTGCGGATGAACCAGGATTCGTACAAATGAACGATCAAGATGCCAAAGAATTAGGGCATTAAAAACAACGACTTGGTTTGGATTGCATCATCACGCGGTAAAGTGATTTCTCGCGCAGATGTCAGCACTCGTACCAACAAAGGCGCTTGTTATATGACCTATCAATGGTGGATCGGTAAATGTAACGAATTAACCGCTGAACATTTGAATCCGGGTTCTAGAACTCCGGAATATAAATACAGCGCGGTTCGTATTGAGAAAATCGAAGACCAAGCCTGGGCTGAACGCTATGTGGTCACTGAATACGCGAAATTAAAAAATCGCTTAAAAGAAACCGCACTTGTGGCTTGATTAGCGTCATAAATGAATGACGGGCGAACTTGAATGGTTCGCCCGTTTTTTTAATGAATTATTTTCTCATGCATTATGAGCACATTTAGCCATTGTTGTCTGTGGCTAAAGACAAACAGGAATCGGCGAGCGTTTCACTAAAGCGTAAATCATGCGAGGCAATAAGCATCGGTAACTGTAGTTCATGTAAAAGTGCGGTCAGTTTGGCAATATTTTTACATCCAGTCCGTTGGTTGGCTCATCCAACTAATAATACTCTTTGGGTTGCATCGCTAGCACGCCTGCCAGTGCAGTAAAATTCTGTTCACCACCAGATAAGGTATTCACAGAGCGATCTTTTAACCCAACAATATTCAGACGTTCCAATTGTTGCAATGCAATTTGATAGGCTTCATCTCTGTTTAATCCTTGATTAAGTGGACCAAAAGGCTACATCATCAAGTACGGTTGGACCGAAAAAGTTGATCGCCCGCATGCTGGAAACAGATACCCTACCTTTCCACGTAGCGGTACAAAATCCTTTTTCTTGACGGCAGTGTTCGATCGAGACCAGCGAATCTCACCTTGTTGGTAAGGTATAAACCCTAATAGACAGTGTAATAGCGTCGATTTTCCACAACCAATATCGCCTTGTAAAAAAAGACGATGACCTTCAGGGAGTTCAAAAGAAAGGTTATCAATAATCACGCGTTGGTCGCGCATGATCTGTAATTGTTTGACTTCGAGGACGTTCATCAAAGATTTATCCTGTGTTTTTCACATCATGCAGCTGAAAGCCACGTGCTTTTAGTGCCATTTTCTGTTTTTTCTGCTTTAACGAGTGCATGAATTAATAATAGTGCAACACGCTGCGCCGCGATAAATAAGGTTCGGCTATTAAGTTTTGGCTGGTAGCCACGTGCTCGCATTGCCATATCCATCTTTTTATGTACATCACCGAGTACGGAAATATAACGCACAGTGAGAACAAAGAGGTGAAGTAGTTTTTCAGGCAATGGCAAACGACGCAACGCTTGCAATAAAAGGCTCTCGTTCATATCAATTAACAAGAGGCGAGTTAAGCTTAAAATTAAATTGAAACGTAGCGTGATGAGTAGCGCAAGCTGAATACCCGATTGGATTTCAATACTAAACCTTGCTCGGTGATTTTCCAACTTAAGGTCAACCAAACAAGCAAAGTGAAAAAATTCAGTTTCAGCCAATATTTGAAATAACCGGCAAGGGATTTTTGATAACGTATTAGCGCAACAAGTAACCCGCTGAATACGACTCAGATTAAGGATAATAAGCGTTGAAATATGTGTCATTGTGCTGACGATAAGTCCATACAAAAACACATAAATTAATCGCAAGTGCGGTTGAAAAATAGCAAGAAAATTCATTTCACCACACTGAGCGCTGTTGGATACATTTTGTTTAACAATAAGACCACCCCGACGCTGACGATACTGTCGATAATAAATACGGGAATATGTGATATCACCAGTAGCATGATCAGATCGCTGTAGGCTTTACCGCCATCTAGAGCCAAGACTAAAGAAGCGAGCAAGGCAGCACCACCAACACCGATTACACCTGCACCAATACCTGCTGCAATTTGAGTGCGACGGGAATTGTAATTTTCAAGTCTTTTTGCAAATAGCCAATGTACAATAAGGGCAGGTAATGCCATTACGCATAAATTGACACCTAATACGGCAAATCCCCCGAAGGAAAAGAGCAGGGCTTGTAATACCAATGCGATTAAAAAGCAGGGAAAAACAGCCCAGCCAAGAAACAGACCGAGCCATGCCGTTTTAAGATGAGATGCACGCTGCCAATGCCAACCGGTACATGAATGGTACCCGCAACAAAAAAAGCAGCAGCAAACAATGCTGTCAGTGGGAGTTGCTGGGAATTAAGGCGTTTCAGACCAATCATTACGCAGACTAACGCCACAGCCGCTCCACCAAGTAAGACTGGCGTATGCAGTACACCTTCCGATAAATGCATATTATCTTTCCTTAGATTGCGATGCACGCGTCATTTTTGATGCACGAACTAATGCCCATAAGCCAAAAATACCGACAATATAACCAATACCGCCAATAATGTCGTGTAGGTAAATTTTGTCTTTCAATTTAGAGATATCTTCGCGTACCAACATCAACGAATTGTCGCTATTATTTGTGGTTTGCGCGGATACTCTGTTGGCAACAATTGAGGCTCGATGTCCTTCTTCACCTTCTATAACAACCTTTAATGGCACCTTCGGTAGTGGTATTGATCGGATAGGAAAATTGCCCATCGCGATCCGTTTTGCCTTCCAACAGAGGGGTGTCCTGTCCAGCTTGCAAAATTTCCATATAGGTTTCTGCCGCTGGGGTCATATCGGAATAATAGGCTTTACCAGAGACTGTGCGTCCATCATATTGTGCAAAAACATGCAAACTATGAGCCAATGCTGACGGTGCGCACAGCCAAGTGAAAAGTGCGGTTAAAAATACAGCTCTTTTTCATTACTTTCGCATCAAAAGTCAGCATATATTCAACACTGCGTTCGGTATAGTCAGGGTTTTTCTTTAACTGGCTCGTCAAATTCAGCCCAAACTTTGTTATAACCCGCTTTAGGGGGTGAAATTGTGCGATACCTTTTTCATTGGTTAAGTTGAATGGGTGATCTTCACCTAACCCCACTTTGATGCCCTGTACAGGTTTACCTTTTACTAACACGAGAATATCGAGAGGTTGTCCCGCTTTCGGTTCACTTTGAGGGATTAATTCATAATCCATGTTGTGTGATTTATTTGCTTGCGCATCCCAGTGTAAAATCGCTTTACCGAATTTGATTGGATTAACACTGCGCACAGCTTCAGGGACCTGTTGTTTGGTTTTTTCGACATATTTACCGCTTGGTAATTTTGACCAAACACCATTATCAAAACGAATAAACGCGATGGCTGCATCAGGTGCGGCAAAGTGTGCTTCGCCTTCTTTAAAGTTCACTGTGGCGTTCTGCAATTGGCCCTTAGCATCAAGTAGGCGTACCGCTTTTAATTTGCTTTGAGGATAGGTTTCAGTTTCCTCATGACCAAATTTAACCACATATTGCCCTTTTGCATCCTTGGCAGGCTCCAACCAAACATTATGTGCATTAGCGAGTGAAGCACCGAATAGTGCAGTAATAAATAATGCTATCATGGAAGTTCTCCTTTTCGAACATGTGAATACTGTGATAGAGTATAAAATATGAAGTAACTTCAGAGTCAAGTGTAATTTTATAAAAATGAAAATTGGTCAACTAGCCAATATCGTTGGCTGTACGGTGGAAGCCGTACGTTTCTATGAAAAGCAAGGATTAATCGAACCCGCCAAGCGAACAAGTGGTAATTTCCGCATTTTATACGGAAGAGCATTTGAAGCAACTTTCTTTTTATTTGTTATTGCCGTAGTTTGGATATTTCACTAAAAAAGAAATCAAAAATGTTGCTCAATCCTCAATGTGCCACTCAAAAGCAGGAAAGAGAAATCAATGAGCTGCTGGATCGACATATTCGAGAAGTGTCGAAAACGGATTCATGAATTGGCTCACTTGAGAATTCGCTTAATTCAGCTCAAAGGCAAATGTAGTCACTTTGAGCAAAACAATGATTTAATGAACACTTTATTGCAGCACAGTGGAATTAATTTTGTGCCGTTGAAATAAAGTATAATGCCAACACGGGTGAAATATTGAAACTCAGAAAATGAATAGTAAAAAGAGTAGAATTAAAACATACTGCTTTTTATCCTAAGGAGAAAATCATGCATGAAATGTCCCTCTGTCAGAACATGATGGAAATTATTGAACAGCAACAGAAAAAGCATGACATCCATGAAGTGACAGATATCTGGCTAGAAATTGGGGCACTGTCTTGTGTCGAGCAAAGTGCGGTTGAATTTTGCTTTGAAATTATGCGTAAAGATACTGTTGCTGAAAACTGCCAGTTACATTTTATTCATTTACCTGCGATTGCATGGTGCTGGCAATGTCAAAAGGAAGTAGAGATTGAGGCCTATCAAGATTGCTGTCCGCATTGTCATAGTGCATGTTTACAACGTCGAAGCGGCACAGAATTTAGAGTGAAAGAAATCGCCGTAAAATAACATAGTATTTTAATTGATTAGAATGTCGTCTGACTTTTGAATATAAAACACGCTAACTGACTTGATAGTATGCGTTTATCCCTCTTCAAAGAATATATTTACCATTGAGAATATGGTATTCTAATGCATGTGAATTACCAGAGATTCTAAGCATTTACAGAATAAACGAAAAATTATTGAGGTGACTTATGTGTACAACCTGTGGCTGTGGCCATCCAGACCAAGTCAGAATCGGTGAATTACCACATGTTCATAATGATTCCAACGCACAACATGCGACAAAACTACCTAATTTTTCTCACTCCTCCTTCCGCATGCCAGACACGCCGCAACAAGAAGAAACGCAACAACGATTACTGAAAGTAGAACAAGATATTCTCGGTGCAAACAATCAATTAGCCGATATGAATCGTCGCTTTTTCGCGAATCAGCATATTTTGGTGCTTAATCTTGTTTCAAGTCCTGGCTCAGGCAAAACAACCTTGTTGACGACCACATTAAACGCATTAAAAAATGACTATCCTTGTTATGTGATCGAGGGCGATCAACAAACAGAAAACGATGCGGATCGTATTCGTCAAACGGGTGTACCAGCGATTCAAGTTAATACGGGTAAAGGTTGTCACTTAGATGCACAAATGATTGGCAATGCATTGGTGAAATTGCAGCCACAGGAAAATAGTCTGATGTTTATTGAAAATGTCGGAAACCTAGTCTGTCCGTCAGAGTTTGATTTAGGTGAGCACGCCAAAGTGGTGATCTTATCCGTGACAGAAGGCGAAGATAAACCGCTGAAATATCCACATATGTTTGCGGCTTCTAAGTTAATGATTTTAAATAAAGTGGATTTACTGCCGTACTTAAATTTCGATGTGGAAAAATGTATTGCTTATGCGAAACAAGTGAATCCGACAATTGAGGTTATCCAGTTGTCTTCTCAAAGTGGAGAAGGATTACAGCAGTGGCTAGACTGGTTAAAAGTGCAAGAACGATAGGAGCATCAAATGCAGTTTGTTGATGAATTTCGTGATCCTGAACTGGCCAAAAAGTCTGTTGCAGCGACTACAAAAAAATAATGGAAAAACCAACCGCACTTTACGCCAGAAAATCCGTTATATCTGATGGAAGTCTGCGGTGGACATACTCATACTATTTTTTTAAATTTGGAAGCGATCGTTTATTACCGAAAAGTATTGAATTTATTCACGGTCAGGCTGCCCAGTATGTGTCTTACCGATGGGGCGAATTGATGTTTGTATTTGAGGATTGCTCGTCGTCCAAGTGATTTTCTGCACTTTCGGTGATGCCATGCAGTACGCGGGACGTTTAGGTTCATTATTAGAAGCCAAAGCACAGGGCGCAGATGTTCGTATCGTTTATTCACCGCTCGATGCATTGAATATCGCATCAAATAATCCTGATAAAAAAGTCGTGTTCTTTTCACTCGGTTTTGAAACAACCATGCCAAGTGCCGCAATTACCTTGCAACAAGCGAAAAACAGCAGGTAAAAAAACTTTTTGTGGTATGCCAAAATATCTACCATCATTCCGACATTACACAGCTTTATTGTCACAGGGACAAGTAAAAAAATTGACGGCTTTTTATTGCGCCTGGTCATGTAAGTATGGTGATCGGTTCTGAGCCTTACCTAGAATTGTGTGATACCTATCATAAGCCATTTGTGATCACCGGCTTTGAGCCTCTAGATATCCTACAAGCAATTTTAATGTTGGTGACACAGATTGTTGAACAACGCTGTGAAGTGGAAAATCAGTATAAACGCATTGTGCACCAACATGGCAATCTGTTGGCTCAGCAGGCAATCAGTGAAAGTATTCCGCTTGAAAGCTAGCAGCGAATGGCGTGGATTGGGCGAAATTGCAGAATCTGGCGTAGAACTGACAGATGATTATCAATGCTTTGACGCAGAAACGCATTTTTGCTTGTCAGCACATCAAGTTGCTGATGATCCTGATTCTCGCTGCGGTGATGTATTAATCGGAAAATGCAAGCCAGCTGATTGCCCATTATTTGCTAAAAAATGTAATCCTGACAATGCCTATGGTGCGTTGATGGTGTCTTCCGAAGGGGCATGTGCTGCCTATTATCAATATAGACAGGAATAAAACAATGACTGATTTTTATTACAATGGCACACGGAAATGGTGGTGCCACAATGCAAGAGTTGATCCGCGATTATTTTGTCGAGGCATTTGATAACCCGATACTTTCACAAAGGCGAAGATCAGGCTCGCATTGCTTTACAAGAAATGAATGCTTTGGGGGGAACATTGGCGTTTTCTACCGACAGCTTTGTGATTGATCCAATTTTTTTCCCTGGTGGTGATATTGGCACATTGGCTGTATGTGGTACCGCTAACGATGTAGCGGTATGCGGTGCTGTTCCAAAATATTTATCCTGTGGCTTTATTTTTGGAAGAAGGCTTTACCACTAGAAACCTTAAAAAATTGATTCAATCGATGGCAAAAGCCTGCCATTCAGCCGGTATTCAAGTGGTAACAGGTGATACCAAAGTGGTACAAAAAAAGGCGCAATAGATAAAGTGTTTATCAATACGGCCGGTATTGGTGTGATTCCAAAACGGACTCGATTGGGGCGTGCATCGTATTCAGCCTGGCGATCAGATTATTGTGAGTGGTACTTTTGGGTGATCATGGTGCAACCATTTTGAATTTACGATGAAAACCTCGGTATTCAAACGGATTTACGCAGTGATTGCGCTGTGCTTGCACCGCTCATTGATTGTATTCGTCCAATTGAAGGGGTGAAAAGCTGTACGCGATGCGACCCGTGGTGGTGTGAATGCGGTACTTCTGAATTTGCACAAGCACAGAAAGTGGGGATTCAAATTGATGAAACGGTATTACCAATTCGTCAGGAAGTACGTGGTATTTGCGAATTACTCGGTTTGGATGCGTTAAATTTTGCTAATGAAGGCAAATTGGTGATTGTGGCGGATAAAGAAAAAAACAGCTGAAATTCTGACCGCACTTCGTCGCCATCCATTAGGGTGAAAAATGCAGCCGTAATCGGCGAGGTAACAACTGATGGCAAAGTTCGTGCAGTTGGGCTCTTCGGTCAAAGTCGTTTATTAGACTTACCACGTAACGAACCTTTACCACGAATTTGTTAAGCAAAAACCGGTTTTAATTTTAAAATTAAACCGGTTTTAGTTGTCAAATTGATATAGTAAGAAGAGTGGTTATTTTTTTCCAAATAACGTGGAATTCGCGATCTTCTTCTCGATGTGAAATTAAAATTTTGCAAACACATCATCCATTTCATCTTTCATCATTCACTAACCCTACCCAAACTTCAGCAAAAAGCGTCAGGATCGATTAACACCCCAATCTCTTGTTCCCAATCGTCTGCAGTTTCGACAAACTCGACCGCTCCACGATCTTCAAATTGCAGATTGAATAGCATAATATCTGCGGGATCGAGATTTTCGCCCGCCATTTCTAAGAAAATATCATAAGCAAGATCAATCGCTGCATCGGGATCGAGTTTTTGAATATCAGTTGTCATTGGGTTTTCCTTCATCAAAGTCAATTGCGCGTATGATACCGCAGAAACGCAAAACAAAAAGTGCGATCAAATTTATCATTATTTTTGACCGCACTTATTTTTTTAGTTGCTGTAACTAGCCCTGTATTTCGCATACCTGCGGCAATACCTGTGATGGTAATCATCAGGGCTTGTTCGACATCAGGGCTTGGGTTTTCAGGCGATTCACGGAAACGACGAAGCAATTCCACTTGAAGGAGATTGAGCGGGTCCGTATAAACATTACGTAACGCAATAGAATCGGCGATCCATGGCAAGTCTGCCATTAATTCATCTTTGTGAGAAAGCGAAAGCACGGTTTTAATATCTGCATTGAGTTGATTACGCAGATTTTCACCTAAAGTACCAAAGCTCTTTTTCACTAAGTTGTGATCATATTGTTCAGAAAGCCAGAGTATCGGTTTTACTGAACACCATTTCTATCATACCCACACGAGTCGAGAAGAATGGCCACGCTTTACACATTTCTTCAATAATATGACCTTTGCCTTCATCTACAATTTTTTGAATTGCCGCACCCGCACCCCAGCCATGCCGGTAGCATTAAGCGGTTTTGCATCCAAGCAAAAATCCATGGAATGGCACGTAAAGCTTTCTACGCCACCATTTGGATTACGTTTTTGCAGGGACGAGAGCCGAGTGGCAGTTTAGACAGTTCTTGTTCTGGTGTGGCACTACGGAAATAAGGCACGAAGTCTTTATCACCACGAACAACACTACGATAAATATCACATGAAGTGCTAGAAAGCTCATCCATCACAGTACGCCATTCAGCTTTAGGTTCTGGTGGTGGAAGTAAGTTTGCTTCTAAAATTGCACTGGCGTAAAGATCAAAGGTTTCAACCGCAACTTCAGGTAAACCAAGTTTAAAGCGGATCATTTCCCCTTGTTCAGTCACACGTAAACCATTTTTGAGTGAGCGCGGAGGTTGGGAAAGTAATGCCGCATGTGCAGGCGCGCCACCACGACCGATTGTACCACCACGACCATGGAATAAAGTGAGTTCAATACCCAGTTCTTCGGTTAAATTGACTAATGCTTCTTGTGCACGATATTGTGCCCATGAAGCTGCCATCATTCCCGCATCTTTAGCTGAGTCAGAATAACCAATCATCACCATTTGGTGATTGTTAATCACGCCACGATACCAACCAATATTAAACAATTGACGCATGACTCCTTCAGAGGCATCTAAGTCATCTAAGGTTTCAAAAAGTGGCACAACAGGAATGTGATAAGGCACGCCCGCTTCTTTTAATAATAAATGCACGGCAAGTACATCAGAGGCACTTCTTGCCATTGAAATAATATAGCAAGCAATTACACCTTGTTTTTGTTGTGCAATGACTTTGCAAGTCTCTAAAATTTCTTGGGTTTCTGCAGACGGCTCCCAATGGGTTGGAATTAATGGACGGCGAGAATTTAATTCACGTACCAAGAAAGATTGTTTTTCTGCTTCGCTCCATTGTGCATAATCGCCAATACCAAGATAACGTGTAATTTCTGCGATAGCATCTGTATGACGCGTGCTTTCTTGACGGATATCCATTTGTGAAAGAGTGACACCAAAACAACGAATGCGATGCAAAATATCCAATAAGGAACCATTGGCGATAATCCGCATGCCACACGCCATTAATGATTGATAGCAATCATAGAGCGGTTCCCAAAAGTTGATTATCTTCCATAATGATATCCGCTTGGCTTACGCGTGGTCGGACGATTAGCCATGCAATCTTCAAAGTAATCAAGGGTCGCGATAAGTTTTGCACGAAGTTCTTTGACCACAAAACGATAAGGCTCTAAATGCTCACCATATTTTGCAGTAAATTCTGACGTGCATTTCACCATAGATAATTCATCGGCAAGGGATTTGATGTCATTTAAGAATAAATCTGCTGCTTTCCAACGAGCAAGATAGAGGACTTGCTGAGTAATTTTTGAAGTAACAAATGGGTTACCATCACGGTCACCGCCCATCCAAGAAGAAATTCTGACAGGGCGTAAGCCCACAGGTAAATCATAACCTAAGAAGCTACGGGCATGTTCATTTAATTGACGTAAGAATTCCGGTACTCCTTGCCATAGGCTATTTTCAATCATGGCGTAGCCCCATTTGGCTTCATCGAATGGGGGTAGGGGCGAACAGTAGCAGATTTCATTAGTATGCCAAGCTTCAGCAATTAAACGAAGCAACAGACGTTCAATAATGCCGCGTTCTTTCGGTGTTAAGTCATCGTGCTCTAATTTGCTTAAACATTTATTGATCTCAACGTGTTTATGGACTAAAGAACGACGTGTAGTTTCGGTTGGGTGTGCCGTTAATACAAAGCTCAATGAGCAAGTTTTCAACGGTTTTATAAACCTCTTCTTTTGAGGCATTTTTGTCGCTTTTAAACGTTGAAATAAAGCACTCAATGAACGATTAGAGGATTGTAAATCTTTATGTTGGCGAGAGACCGTTTGGTATTGTTCAGCGATATTCGTCAGATTAAGAAAAATGGCTGAATGCACGCGCAACAGGAATAATGTTTTTCGTTAGAAATGGTGGAAAAGGGTATCCAACAATGTTTTACGTGCTTGGCTATCGCCAGCTCGAGATTGTTTGGACAATTGTCGAACATTTTCAATCAAGGTAAGAATGTCTTCGCCTTGTGCATCATTGATGGTTTCTCCAAGAAAACGCCCTAACATATTAATATTATGGCGGAGAGTGCGATACTCATCAGTCATATAAACTCCGATAAAGATAAAAATAAAACCCAGGGAGAGATATAACCAAAAATATGTATCTGGATCAAATGCTATACGTCGAAAACTTGCATTAAATCAAAAAGCTGAAAATAAGTAAAAAAGACCGCACTTTTTTAGATAAAATTTAAAGTGCGGTCAAAAAATCTAATGTTTATGCAAGTGTACGAACTGATTTTCGTAGTACCAATTCTGGATGGATCGCAATACGATGTTTTTCGTGATTGTCGTTATCTTTATTCGCAATACGTTCAAATAAGAGATTCACTGCCTGTGCACCTAAGCGCGACTTCGATTGGTGAATCGTTGTGAGTGGCGGTGCATAGAAACGTGATGAGTGAATATTGTCATAGCCAATAATCGAGAAATATCATCAGGTACGCGCAAAGCCTTTTTCCGTAATTGCGGAGATTGCACCTAATGCCATCACATCATTACAGCAGAAGACTGCAGTAGGTAGGTTATCTTGTGAGAAGGATCTTGTTCATGCACTCGTAACCGTCCTCTGGCTCAAAGAAACCTTCCATAATCCAATTTTCATGAATTGGTAGATTGGCTTCATTCATGGCTTTCACAAAACCTTCATAACGGGTTTTTGCGGTAGTTTTATCCAATTCCCCCATAATAAGACCAATGGCTTTATGACCACAATCAATTAAATGCTTAGTCGCAATATAACCGCCCACGTAAAGCTGTTATCTTCAATGATATCGATTATCAACATTAGGAGTCTAATCCAGCTACCACCATAGGTACGGAAGAGAAACTGACAAAGCACATCAAGTGAATGTTGCGTATATTCAGAACACATCACCAATAAACCATCTACGCGTTTCTTGGCGAGCATTTCGACGTGATTTTTAATTTTTCAGGATCATTTTGTATTACACACAAAAAGTGAATAACCTTGACGATAACAATGATCTTCAACGGCATGAATGATTTCCAGCAAAATAAGGGGATTCACTGGTGGTCACAATCATCCCAATAGATTTTTGTCGTATTGACTTTCAAACTACATGCAACAGCACTTGGTGAGTATTCAAGCTTTTAATGGCTTGCATCACCGCCTCTTCGGTTTCCTTTTGCTACAAAACGGGTTTTATTAATTACATGGGACACTGTGGTGAAACACCAGCCATCTTTCGCGACATCTTTTAATTGTTGCCATAATTTTTGCCTCTAGAGAATTTTTCCCATTATAAAGACTGTCACCAAATAGGTTAAGCAAATTATAAAAATTTTTGAAAACGTACTTTATTGTTAGAATGGGTTATCTTTAACTAAACAAGTGGGGAAATTAAAATGGGTGATTTTGGTTGCTGATGCTAACAGTAGTACTTTCTTTAAGTGTTGTAGTTGGTTTAGCAGTTTCAATTTTCTAATTGAAAGAAAAACATATTTAGGATTAACCGCGCTTTAAGCAATTAAAGTGCGGTTATTTTTTTGGTTGTTTTTTGTCTATGAGCTAAAAGCAATGCCAACAGACTATTTCTTTAGTATAATTTGCAACTATTTTCGTTTGTTGCAATCAAAATATACAAAAACTAAATTGAGATAATTATGAATAAATATTTGATTTCACTAGATGAAAGATGTTCAGCGTCGTGAGGCTGTTTTTGCTCAACCAGATACACTGATTTTGCTGTATTTTCAGCGATTAATACTATGCAAAAGAATGGGAAAAATTGGCAGAAGTGTTCAATCCAACGAAGTTTGAACAGTATTATGGACGCAACGTCACAAAAGGCGAAATTGGTTGTACATTAAGTCATTTAGCGGTTTATCGCCAGATCGTAGAAGATCAAAATGTGACGGAAAATGACTATGCTTTAGTCTGTGAAGATGATGCGTTATTTAATGCTAATTTATCGCGAAACACAACCGCACTTTTAACCGAAAAATGTGATGCGAGATATTGCATGTAATCGAGGCAGATCAAAAATTGCGGAATTTGATGATGTGGGTTGAAATTAATTATCCGACAACCTTTCATTTCTTACGTCAAACAGTGGGTGATGTCACGTGGCTTATCCATATAAAAGTTATTTTGCGGGCACGGTGGCGTACTTAATTAAAATCAGCGGCACGTGCATTTTTAAAACAACGAACAAAGACCGTTTTGGCTGGCTGATGATTTCTTATTATTTGAAACCCAATTCCAGATTAATAACAATGTGGTTCGTCCGCTTGTGGTCATTGAAAACCCACAATTAGTGAGTAATTTGGAAGCGATTCGTGGTTCAAAATCTAATAACTTTAGTGAAGAAATTAATTAAATATCCCTCATCTTAGCGGTGAAAAAATTTAGGAAAATAACGTAAAATGACCGCACTTTTTAACCTATCTTTACGATCCTTGGCTGTTCATGTCAGTACGATGTCATTCGTCGCAGACTTTAGCGGCATTGGTTGTTATTGGCTTATCAGTACATTAAAAAGCAGAAACCACAAGGTATCTATCTGCCTTGAGACAGTCTTGCTGTGTTTTCAGTCGGATGATTGCATTTTCAGTCGTGATTCCGCTCGTTAACGGTACGCAGAGATCTTTCTGTCATCACCATGTATGTGAAAAGAGTGATGTTTTATTCCTCTTCGGGCGTGGGACTGTATAATGCTTTTATGCCAATGCAAACTGGTCAACAGACGGTCGTGCGATGATTTACAACTTGGTGTGGTGGTGCAGTTGTTGTGGGCGTCGATTGGCTTACTCGGCGCATCATTTATGATTGATTTCTTGCTTTCAAACCAATGCGGTGTTACCTGCACGTTTTATGGTTCAGAGCAGGAATATCGCTTATATAACATCACCGCAACCGCCTTTTCCAACTGAGGTTTATTCTAACTGATGCTGTTTTGCATTTTCTTACTGCTTGATGCTAAACATAACACTTCCAAGTATTCTAGGTGTTTTTTAACTGTATGTAGGGATTAATTTCCAGGGCGTACATTCCTTCTGTTATCAGTTTGTGAGCATTTTTAGTGTAGTTTTCAGTGGCGTTATGTTCCATCACTCATTGCATTTGCTGTTTTGGTGTTATTACTGGCCTATTTCTTACAGAGAATCCTTATGTGGCACATGCTAGAACCCGTGATTAATTTATTACACGGTGCAGGATTTGTCAGTTCGTCAACAGATACTTTGATGAAAAACCACCTCTTTTCATGCCAACGCTCCAAGCAGTTCATTTTATGGCGATGGCATGTATATGACCAGGTGAGTTCGAAGTCGGTGTTATTATGGGCATACGGACTCTCGGTTTCTTACGTCAGATTCTTTATGGTGGCGTGTCTTGATGCCTTTAGTGTGTTTTGCCGTGACATTTTATTTTGTGCGCACCGTATCCTTAAATTGGTTTGATGGCAGCTGGAAATTTTATCCTTTCTAGCCTTTTGTGATTTTGGCATTTTGTAATATCAAAGCAGACACCTTTGCTTTCCCTGGCATTATGTTCGTGATGTTGATGTTCTTATCGCTGCAGCACTCACGGTAAACAGCTTAGCTTTATTTAAAACAAAGGCCGAAAGATGTTTAGTATCATCGTGCCTTCTTATAATCGGAAAGAAGAAATTCCTGCGTTATTGGAAAGTTTAACCAAGCGAAACCACTTACTAATTTTGATGTGGTGATTGTGGACGACTGCTCGAAAAGAACCTGTTGAAGTGACACAGTCTTATCCATTTGCAGTTAAAAGTGATTCGTAACAAGAACCAATCAAGGTGCCGCAGAAGTCGATAATATCAGAGCAAGAAATGCCGATAATGATTGGTTATTATTCGCTGAGTGGTGATGATCGTTTTTGCAAATGATAAATGTCAGAAATTAGCCGATGTGATTGCAGAGCATGCTGATCTTAACTTTTGTTTATCATCCTGCAAAATGTGAAATGGTGAATGAAGGTTTTTAGCTATGTGACCAACCCGATTGAGCCTACAAGAGATTAGCGTAGGCGAATTTTACTGGCGAATAAAAATCAGTGGTATGCCGATGATTGGAGTGAAAAAGATCTGTTTTAAAAATCGGCGGATTATCGACCGCACTTCGTTCATTGGAAGACTATGATTTCTTGCTGGAAAGCTTGTGCAAGATCCAACGTTTAAAAGCCTGCAAAGTAAGCAGAACCATTAACTTATTAGCACGTTCCTTACCAAAGCGTTCTAGCGTATCAACAGATACGACTAATGCAAAAGCGATTGATTATATCCGTGAAAATTATGTAGAAAACAGCAGAGCAAGAAAAAGAATTTTACCATCAACGCACAATATATGTTGGCATCACCACATATAATGAATTTATCCCGCAAAAGCGGCTTTTTACTATTTTGAGATTTTTAAATTAACGAAAAGTATTAAGCAGCTAGTGCATTTGCCTTTATGGTTTTTCTAATTTCACCTAAATTGGCAATTAATTTGAGACAGTTTATGTAGATAACTTATTAGATAGAAAAGTATCAGAAATTTTCAGTTTTTAATGTCCTTATACATTAAGGAAAATCCACAATATTTGAAGAGAGTGTTTTCGAAAGTTTAGTAAGCTCAAACCCATCCAGCAGATAGAGATCGTGTTGGTGTTTGATGGTGCTAGTACACCTGAATTGGAAGCCGTGGTTTCTGAATTCGAAACCAAATTACCCTTAAACTTAGTGAGAGTGCCAAAAATTTAGGGTTTAGGTAAAGCGCTTAATGAAGGATTGAAACATTGTTCCACAGAGTTGGTCTTCCGTATGGACACCGATGATATTTGTGTGCCATGACGTTTTGCGAAAACAAGTGGCGTTTTATTGAGCAGCACCGGATACGATTATTTTCGGTGGGCAGATTGCTGAGGTTTGGCGAAAATCTTCAAGACATCGTGGCATATCGTAACGTGCCGACTGAAGCACAAGATACTCGTTAAATTTACCCACGTTGTCGTTCAATCACGCGGCGGTCGCATATCAAAAAGTGCGGTCATTAATTGTGGTGGATATGAGGATTTACAGGAAGGTGTACCTGTGGATTAAACATGGCACAAAGGTCAGAAAGTGGCAAACTTGCCGGATATTTTAGTTTATGCTCGCGTGGTGACAATGGTATGGTAGGGCGTCGTCGTGGTTTAAACCAAGCGAAAGCAGAATGGCGTTTATTTAAAATTGGAAGCACCGTTTGGTATTTCGAAGGCTTATTTTTCTGGCCTATTCACCTTTGCCTTGCGTTCCAGGTTCTCGCTTAGTACCAACCTCATTGTGAAAGCTGTTTATAACCAATTTTACGCAAAATAATGCGATATTTTGATAATTAAAAAGGAAAAAGAAAATGAGATTTAATCTCAACGTTAAAAATGGCTGCATTATCGACCGCACTTTTATTGAGTCGGATTGTTCAAGCAGTACTACGACAACATCATCAACAAAAAGTATTCCATCAGGTAAGTAGTAACGCTGTTTACAGCATGACCAGAACTGGAATAACTTTAATGATTACGTGCAGTTCTTAAAAGGTAAAGCGGCTGCCGAAGGCGTCTCGTCTGCTCTGTATTGAATGCACAAAATAATGTTCAATATATGCAAAGGCGGTGGTTTGGATCGTGCACAAGCGGGCAGAAGTCAGCGTAATGCGGATCAACCACAGTTACGCAATCCAGTGGCACAACCAATTATCTGAATAAAGTACTGACCCAAAACAAAGTAGATATTGCCGAAGAGCGTTATTGGAAGTCAAGCACCATTACAACAAAGCGAAAGCCAACGCTGTAATGGTGTTCAACAGGAATATATCCTTGCCTTTATAGTATGGAGAGTAGCTTTGGCTCACTACCAAAGGTAGCTATGATGTCTTTCGGCTTTAGCTACATTGGCCTTTGATGGCAGACGTGAAGCGTTATTCAGTAAAAGAATTTGTAAATGCGATGAAAATGTTAGAACGTGATCATATTCAACGCACAGAATGTCTCAGGCTCTTGGGCGGGCGCAATGGGACAAACTCAATTTATGCCAAGTGCATTCTTAAACTATGCAGCAGATGGTAATAATGATGGCGTGAAGGATATTTGGACAAACCAATTTGATGCGTTTGCTTCAATTGCAAATTATCTCTCACACTGTAGGTTGGGATAACAAATTGCCTTGAGAGTGTAGAAGTACATTAAATCAACCGTGCGATTTATCGCTTTCCAGGCATTGAGGAAAGAAACAAAGCACGTTCACTCAGCGACTGGCGGTCTAAAGGCGTCATCTGTACGAGCTTTCAGCCAACAAGAACAAAGATAAAACTACCCGCGCTTTCTCGATGATCTTTGGTTGATTCGTCCGGATAAAGTTGGTCGCGCATTCTTTCGGTCTCCAATAACTATCGCACGATTTTAGGTGGAACAAATCGAACTACTTCGGCGTGAGCATCTGGTATATGTTGCTGATCGCATTAAGATGGCAACCGGCTTGTAGAAAATTATTTTCCTTTTATAATCCAGCAAAGCTTTGTTGGATTATTTTTATCTGTAATTTGAATATTTGGAGAACACGATGCATGACTTTTCTGTTTTTATTGTTTGCACCTTTGATGCAGAGCAATTATGCCTTAGCTGATCAAGCTAAGGAAAAAGAGATGAATTATCAAGGATTGGGCAGAGTTCTGTTTTTGATAAATCCTTTCTTTTTAATAAAACACTAGCTATTCAACTTGTCAGCAACCAGGTACAGCTTTTGTGGATCAACGCAAAAATTCGGCAAATCAAAGGATGAACTCCGAGGATAATCCCGCATCTTCATGGCAATCGAAATGCCAACACGGCACTTTATGCGATGTTTTTCACCAGATTTTTCATTTTTGATGAAAAATTCAAAGATTATGTGGGTGGACAATTCTGGGATGGACGTGCAAAAGATTTAGCCGAGCAAGCAGGTGGTCCACCAGTTAATCCTAGAGAAATGGGCATGCCAGATAAAAATCGATTGTCAGACGTCTAAAAAGCGAGATTCAATTTATTACAAGGCAATTACGGATATTTATGGTGAAAGCATTTGGGCGATACCGACAAAATCCTATGCCATTATGGAAAAAGCCATTGCAGAGTTCAGCATGAATTGTTGCGCAATTCTCTTAAAATATGATCGCGCTCTAAAAGGGATGAAGCAGAATTGACCGCACTTGAAGCGGAAGGTAAGGCATTATTTTTCGATAAAACACGAGACAAACTGCAGTAATGTGCCATCAATCAGAGTGACGCCAAATTCAGCAAAAGAAACCTTTAGATTATCGCTATTATACAATATCAGCGTGCCAAGTAACCAAGCGTTAATTGATTAAATAAACTTGCAGCTGATTATGGATAATGGACTATTGGATAATCCGATGGTGAAAAGGCGATGAAAAGCAAAAAGGTAAATTTAAAGTGCCAACATTGCGTAACATGGTGTCACAGCACCTTATATGCATAACGGCGTTTTCCGTGATTTAAAAACCGTCTTTGTTATTTAAAGATAGCTTTTAATAATCCTAATCGATAAAATTAATCCTGAAACAGGAAAAGCGTGGGATAAAAGCCGAATATGCTCAGACCATTAATCCTGATAGTTTTAAAAGCCAAACCGCTTACAGATGAAGAAATTAATGCGTTAGAAGCATTCCTAAAAAACATTAACTGACTGAAGCTTACGAAGAATAATTAAACGCCTGGTTGAATTTAGCAATCGTTTTCAGTATTTATGCGCACAATAATTGTTATCATTTTCAAATCGTTTAATTTTACTCAGGAGATTTTTCTTATGAAAAGACGTATTTTTCAACTTTAGCGATTGCGACCATTCTTGGTTTAAGTGCAGGTTTTTGCCAATGCTGATCCGTGAAAGTAAAAGATATGCTTGATCGTGAAGTCACGGTAGATTTACCGGCCGAAAACGCGTGGTACTTGGTTTCTATTACCAAGATTATATGGCAGTTGGTGGTGATAAGCGTTAGATAACGTTGTCGGTTTTCTAAGAAAGTATGGTGCTTCTTGAGCACCAGCAAGCTGGGAGTTATTCAGCAAAGGCGGTGCCAAAATTGAAATCAATTAGATGATGTGGGTGAAGTAGAAGAGGCACGTTCTCTGTGGAAAAAGTGCTTTCATTAAAACCGATCTTTTAGTCTTAGCTGATTGGCGGTACGAAATGCTAGGATCTGATTTAGATGCTATCAATGAAGCAGGCATTCCAATTGTTGTGATTAGATTACAACGCTCAAACCTTAGATAAACATCAAATCAGCGAAATTATTGGTCAATTGACGGGGCAGAAAGATCGTGCCGCGAGAAATGGCTAAAGAATACAAGGACATTGTAGAACATATTCAAACGACGGTTAAAAATGCGAAATTAGCAAAACAACCAAAAGTGTATGTCGAGTTTGGTCGTGGTGGCCTGCTGAACAAGGGATGACATTCTTCCTCATAGTATGAGGGCTCAATGATTAGCCTTGTAGGCGCCGAAAACGTTGCGCCTGCAGGAAATTGTAAATGGGGCACATTGAGCTGCTGAAAAAGTATTAGCCGCGAGACCGGATGCGATTATTATCAGGCCGTGAAACTGAATTGAAGAAAAATCAAGACGGTATGGTAATGGGCTTTGGTATTGAAAAGCGGAAGCGGAACGTCGTTTAAACGCATTCAAACATCGTGCAGGTTGGGCTGAATTACCGGCAGTGAAAAATAACCGTGTTTATACGGCATATCGTGCAAACTCTCGTACGTTATCAGACGAGTGCTTCTGTTCAGTTTGTAGCTAAAGCAGCGTATCCTGATCTGTTTTAAAGATTTGAGATCACAACAAACTTGCTTAAACTTCTATAAAAACTACTTACCGGTTACTCCGGAAGGTACGAGTTTATCTTTTTCCCTAGAAACTAAATAAAGGAAAATACTAATCAATGAAAAAACAATTCTGTTGCTAGCAGATGTTGTGGCTATCAGCGTAAGCTTGAACGCAAACGCTGGTTTGTTGGCTATCTTTTCTTGTGATTGGCGTGGTCAGTCTTATTCTCGATGTGATGACTGGCCCTGCAATGCTCATCGGTATCGAGGTGTGAATTCGTTGTTCGATATCGGTGAAGTCGATAAAATGACGAGACAATATTGTGCATAATTTACGTTTACCGATGGCCTTGATGGCGCTTGTAGTCAGGGGCAACGATTGGCTGTAGGTGGGGCGAGATCCAAACCTTATTAAATAACCCTATAGCAGTCCTTGCTACATTAGGACTCGCTGCAGCAGCAGGTTTTGGGGCTTCTGTTGATTGCTTTCGGAGAGCTTTGGTTTTACCAGTACAAGTTGCCGTGCCAATTGGTGCGTTTATCATGACCATGCTCGCCTCTGGGATTCTTTTTCTTGTTTGCGTCTAAACGTCGATTTTAGTTCTGAAATGCTCGTATTAGTAGGGGATTGCATTGCTCTTTATTTTCAATCCTTACTTTCATTGGTGCAATTTGATTTCAGCGCCGGAAGTCTCACCAACAAATCCTATTCTGGCTGTTTGGTGTTTAAATAAAGCAACATGGCAAGAAGCTTAATCATCATTATTGTCGTCACCACAATTTGTGTGCATTACTTTCAAAAGAGCTTTGGAAATTGACCGCACTTCGTTTGGAGTGAAGATCGTGCGGCAGTCTTGGTATCAATTTTGCAAGTGTTGCGTATCAAAGGTGCTGGTTCTGGTTGCAATGATGACGGCGACGGCAATTGGTTTTGTGGGCGTGATTGGCTTTTATCGAGCTTGGTTGCACCACATGTCGCTCGAATGTTACTTGGTGAGAAGATCAACGTTTCTTCTGCCGGGCGCAATGTTGAGTCGGTGCACGCATTTTATCCCTTTTCTTCGTGTATTGTCAAAGTCGTATCCACTGACATTGTTCCCGTGGGGATTGTTACCTCTTTATTGGGTGCCTTTCTTCTTTTGGATTATTTTTAAATAACAAGAGGGACAATAATGTTAGAATTAAAGAATCTTACGGTAAAACAAGGTGATCTCACCGTTGCTGATCACATTAATGTCCGTTTTGAAGAAGGTAAAGTTACACGGTGCTTCAGGCCCAAACGGCACGGGAAAATCCTCCATGCACTGAAAACCATTTTTGGTGATGACCACATGAAGGAATGATTACCTATCAAGGCAAACAGCTAGAACGGACGAAGTTAGCAGATTGGCGTAAACCAATTCGGTTATATGCCTCAAGATAGCCGAGTAGATGCAAGCTTGAGCACTGTGAAGTTGTCCTTTTTGGGACGAATGGATGGTCTAACGATGCGAGTAAGCGATGAGCTTCTCACTGAAGCAGCAAGTATTATGGCACAATTAGGCATCGGTCATTTTGGCCCATCGTGATATTCTGAATCTCAGTGGCGGACAGCGTCAAATGGTGATGTTTGCCGGGTTTTTATTACGTGAGCCACAGATTTTTAATGTTGGACGAGGCCGGTGAGTGCGTTAGATATGCATCATCAGCTTAATCTATTAGAAAGTTTTACACCTATACGAAACAGAAAAATCTGATTACTATAATGGTATTACATGATTTAAGTCTTGCCGCTCAATTTTCAGATGAGTTGATTTTACTCGGCGAAGGTAAGAGTGCAAGGCGTGGGTGATGCTCATCATGTTTTACAAGTCGAAACCATTAATCGTTTATACCGTGTAAACGTTGAATTACTACAATGTAGCGCAGGTTTGCCGGTGGTTCGTCACAACGTAAATCAGCACATTCTTAAGTAAGGAAATGAAAATGATCGTACTTGCAGCATTATTAGGATTAAGTTTTGCTGCTCAAGCCGCACATCATGACATCAAAAGTGCTGATTCTAACAGTGAAGGCTCAATGGTTTTGAACCGGGTTATTTAAAAGTACAACCAGGTGATACCGTGACATTCCGTCCAGAAAATAAAAGTCACTTTGTGCACAGCAAAGCAATTCCTGAAGGTGCTCAAAAATTTCAATCTGAAGAAGATCAGGAACTCACGATCACTTTAGATAAAGAGGTGTTTATGTTTTATACCTACCAGTGCACCGTTCAATGAATATGAGATGGTGTGATTCAAGTAGGGTGATAATCTACCAAAACAAAGAACAAGCAGAGAAAGTGGTGAAAGACCTTGAGAAAAATCCGCGACGAGACAAGGTCGTCTTGAAAAATATTTTGCTCAAGATAAAATAATTATTGAAATCGATGCGCCAGTTTGATGATTGGCGCATCTTCTTTATATTTAAATCCGTTAGTATTTACTATGCTTACGATCACCACTTGTAAAACTTATCCTTTGGCTCCTCAAAATCTTATTCCTGTACAAACACAACTTTCCTAATCAAGGTATTCCTACTCAATTTTACCTTGGCAAGAAACATTACAGAGCCATTTTATTCTGCCTTTAGCGCATGGGATTATGCAAATTTCTATATGAATTTACTCAATGGATTAAATCAGCATAGAAGTGCGTTCATCAATCCTGCAGAATTAATGTTATGGAATAGTCATAAAGGCTATCTATGCTGATTTGCAGAATTAGAAGTTTATCAGATGTTATCCCAACCATTATTTACTCCTCAAAAACATCCCGCAAAGATTTTGACCGCACTTGAATGCCAAGATTGGCTGAGATTTGTCCATTAAACCTGCTGTAGGGCAGAGTGGTAATTTGGTGACAAAACTCAAACAAGGTGAAAGCATTACCTGATCTTTCCGCGTATGGTGAGCAAGTTGTGTACAGCCATTTATTCCTGAAGTAGCAATAAATGGTGAAACTAGCTTTTGATCAATGGTGTGTTTAGTCATGCTATTCATAGAGCAGCCACCTCAAAATGAATGGCGAGCAGATTCACAATATCAAAGTTGAAGTATCCCTGTTGAGGTTGATAGCTCAGATTATTGAAAACAGCATGCCATGTTTTACATAAATTGCCTGAAATGCCTGTTTATGCACGAGTAGATGGAACGATTATTGACAATACAATTTTTCTATTGAATGAATTAGAGTTGATTGAGCCTGCGTTATATTTGAATCGTTGGGATAGGGGCGACAGAGCGATTTGTAGATGTGTTGAAAAAGTAGAAATACTAAAATAAGCGCATAAAAACCTTGCCTTTTTACAGTAAGGTTTTTCATCTTAACAACAATTATTTTTGCAGCTGGAGCAGCTGGTGCTGCAGGTGCAAATTTCTTGTCCTAAATCAGCACCGTCTTTTTGTAATTTAGCTACTGCAGCATAGCTAGTTTTTCAACTTTTGGCTTGGTAAGCTTTAGTTTGTTCTTCAGTTGGTGCTGCTTTAGTTGCTAGAGTTTGAATTGATCAACTAATAATTCACTTAGATAATGCAGTACTTCTTTATTTTGATCTTTGATGTTTTCACTGAAGGTGAAGCAACTTCTAATTTATCTAAACTGCAATAGTATCTTCAACAGTTTTGTTGAAAGTTTTGATTCTTCTTCAATTTTCTTCTCATCTTTTGCTGAACCGCAGCAGTTAAATCAGATTGAAGTGTTGTGCAGCCATTTGAGCTGAGCTTGGCTTGCATTCCATTCAAGTAATTTGTTGTAGTCAGCTTGTTCTTGAGCAGGCGTGTCGCTTCAGCAGGTTTTGCTGCTTCTTGTTTAGCTTCTGGCGCTAGGCTGAGTTGTTTCAGGTTTTGCTGGAGCTGGTTTATCTAGCTGGCTTTATCACAAGCAGTTAAGAATAATGCAAATAATGCAGTTGCACTGATTTTTAGTAAATTTGTTCATAAACAATCCTTTATTGATATATAAAAATTTCTTAGCTTATAAAAAGCAAAGCCCTTTCTAAGACCTTACATTTTTAAAATTAGTTTATTTCAAAAACTATTTTAGTGTTTGAATATATTCATAAATTACTGAATATCTTGCTCACTTAAACGCTGTTTTTGCAGGGCTTCCTGCACCAGTGATCATTCCGCTTTTCGTTCTGAAAGTGCGGTTGAAATTTCTTCTGGTTTTAGTTGATTAATAATTTTTGACTCACCCATTGCTGGTTTTCGCCTTGTTTTTCCCATGACAAGTTAGCACGAGAGCGTTTATATACCTTTTCAGCTTTCACTAAGTCAGCTTCGGCAGAAAGCGCGGGTGGTAAATCAAAAGCCTAAAAACGGGTAAAAAGTGTAGAGAATGAAAGTAAATTCGTTTTTGCATTTTGGCTAGCCTTTAAATAATTTATCTAAATCTGCACAGAGAATTGCCTTCATGTTAGCCTGAATATTGCCTTCAGGTGTGATCACAAAGCTTGTTGGCGTGCCGATAAGCTGATAGCGTTCTGCTGTGATTTTTAATTGGTCTTTTGATAACCAGCAACGGCTGACGTTTTAGCGACCACTACTTTAGTATCCACTTTATCACCATCTACGTTAATAGCGATAAGCTGAACCTTTATTTGGATTAGCTTCGGCCAATTTTCAAATTCTTTTAACTCAGCGACACATCGACCACAGGTTTCAGACCAGAATGTCAGTAGCGAAGTACCTTTCCAATCTCAAGTTTCACTTCTTTGCCTTGTAAATCTATAGGCTGCAATATCTGGTGCTTTTTGACCAATTGCAGCAACCTCGTCTTTACAAGAAACACTGCCGAAAATGACCGCACTTATGGCGAGATGGTTTTACGAATTTATTTTTCATGAGATGTCCTCTTTTACAAATTTTCCGTGATGGAGATAAATAGCACGATCGGTTAACTCACCCAATTCAGGATTGTGTGTAACCATAACGATGGTTCTACCTTGGCGATTTAATTCTTGTAGTAAATCCAGTACAAGTGCTTCATCGTCAAGGGAGTTACCCGTAGGCTCATCGGCTAAAAATGACAGGACGCTGGTTCACTAATGCGCGAGCAATACACACCCGTTGTTGTTCACCTCCAGAAAGTTAGCTTGGACGGTGATCAATACGATGACCTAGTCCCACTTGTTCGAGTACCGCTTTAGCTGCCGCTTCATCAATCACACTGTGATATGTACTGTGCGAGGCATCACATTTTTCAAGTGCGGTCAAATAAAGGGATCAAATGGAATTGTTGGAAGACTAGAACCCAATTTTTCCGCTCGAAACGATTGACGACCTACTTCATCCAGTTGTGCCGCATCGACGCCGTCTAAAATCACTTTACCTTCACTGGCGGTATCTAAGCCAGTTAGAATATTCATGAGTGGTTTTACCCGAACCCGATGCGCCCATGATTTGCAATAAACTCACCTTGGCGAATTTGAATATTAATGTCTTCTAAAGCAGTGACTTGCCAGATCGTTTATATAAATGTTGCGTTTCAATCACAAATTCACTCGTTTTATTCCCCTTTTAACACATTTGCGGTTTGAGATATTTAAAGCGCGTTTTGGTTGAGTACAATCACCGCAATAAAGGCAACCAATAACGATAAGACGATAGTAATTGGAATAACCGGCAGACGCATATCAATATAAAGATTTGAACACGGTTAATCCAAGTAATTGTGCCAAGATGTAGCCGAGAATCAGTCCCGCGACAATTGCACAAGTGCAATGATCAGAATCTCGGTACTAATTTGTTTAATGATGTCACTCTGTTTCGCTCCCAAGGCTTTTTGTAATGCAAATTCTTTTGCTCGCTCACCAACAATCGCAATTAACGTGGTGTTTACACAAAGGGTGGCGAGAATCAAAATGACTAATGAGATTAAAGCCCATCAATCCTTTAATTTTATCTAAAATCTGCCCTTCTGAACGCTGAGACTTTTCGAATTGGGCGGGCGATTAGATCCGGTTGGCTTTTGCATGATGTCCTGCGCAAACTGTGCGACGTTACCCTTGTTCATTTTCACATTGAGCAAGGCGTTGTTTGCCAAGCCTTCTTTATCTAACCAACTTTGTGCAAATTCTAAGCTAACGATTAACATGTTGTCTGTGGCATCCCTGCCTCAACAATACCTTTTGTGAATTCATGTTTTTCAACCGCATTTTTGGACAAGCTTTAATTTACTTCCAACGCCTAAATTGAGTCGTTCAGCTGAAGGTTTTACCAATCATGGCATTACGATCGTCAAAATTCACATTAATGGCTGAGCCGGTAATTTGCCAATAAGGTGCCAGAACACGCATATCTTTCAAACCACACGCCCATAATGACGATTTTCTAAATCACTTCGTCTTAACACCATATAAATAAGGGCTGGCGGCTGTGATGAAATTATCTGGGGCATTGATGAAGAATTTGCTTTAATTGGCGCTCTTTCATCAAACCACCATTAGCTGACACCAATGTAAAAAGTTTGCCCCAGGTACGAGCTCTTGGCTCATTTGGTATTAATATCAAAATATACCGCTGCCATTGCGGTAACAATGAGCATGCACCGACAGTCAACGCAGAAGATAATAAATACTCAGTTGTAAACATGGGCGTAATGCTTGGAAGATTAAACGCCAAAACATACTTTTATTGGCGGCCATACAGCACCCTCCACAGGGTAAAGTTTGGCAATACGATGGGCTGGAACCAAGTGCCCACCACAGCAATTAAAATAGACAGCATCAATACGCAAGGGTTACAATCCAAAGCGAAACTCAGTGGTACGCCAAATAGCTGAAGACAATAAATCTTGCTAAGCCCCATCCTGCAATACAACCAAAATGTGCACCAATTAAGAGCACTGATAATGGCTTCGCAATAAAATAATAAGCATTTTGCCATTGGTATGCGCCTAACGCTTTCATTAAACCAATTTCTTTTGAGCGCTCAATGATCCTGTGCTCATTAATGAGGCGATCATAGCTGCCGCGATTAAAGCGGCGAGAGTAACGACAGCCAAGCAATAACTGGATTTTACCAATGACGCGACACCTTCTGACGCTGCAACCTGCCAGAATTGGGCGAACAATGGCACCAGAAATGGCTTCTTCTAACTGATGTGAAATAGAAGAAACATAAGCCAGTACAATACCAACGATCGTACTCTTTGGCATCTAACGCATCGGTATTGGCACGCGCTTTACAGAAAAGGTCATTTTCAGGGCACGGTAAGTGCAGAGACTTTGACTGATTATTTTCCCTTCTAAACCCAGTAATGTTTTGTACAGCATGCGAGTGGCGCGACTAATTGATTATCTTCAGCACCACCTGTGGATAAAATGCCGGTAGTTTCAACCGCACTTTGATTATCAAGTTTCATCATTTTTGATAGTGAGCTTGATCTTTTATCGCCTTGTTTTAAAGACCAGTTCGTTGCGCTAATTGTTCACCAATGAGCGCAGGAATAAAGTCACCTTCAGGCGTTTCAAGATCGTTTACCCATTCCCCTTGAACATGCCAATAAGGGCTAATAATTTTTGGCCAGTATGGAAATCGTCTTCATCTGGTACAGGAATGTTGTGATCGAAAAAATGTACCAAGCACATTAATTTGTTCAAAGTGCGGTCGATTTTTCATACAGTTTTATCAGAAAAATTTCTGCTTTCACATCTGCACTTAACAATGGCGCAAATCCCACAATGTTATTTCGCCAGAAAATATCTTTAATATTCAGGCAGTTCTTTTTCATCGAGGAAATCTTGGCTACTTAAATCAGTGTTGTGACTGAGCTCATCAGGTAAGGCTGCAGTACTCATGGGTTCGACTAAAATATTGGCACCGTAAGTTTGTAGTTCTTTTCACCATTTTGTCGCCGATATCAATAAACGAAACAGCCAATAGTGCAGAGACTAATCCGCCGCCAAGAAAATAGTCACCACTGCTAAAACTTACGTTTTATGCTAAAGCATAGAATTGGAATAACATTCTTGTAACATTATTCCCCCTTACTAAATATTTTTCAGGGTTATCACGGAATAAATCGAGAGTTTTTCTCGCTCAAAGAGATGAGTTTTACCTTCATAATTGTATGTGTGCTCAGTTTTGGTAGTTTTTCATTTTGGAGTTGCCACCTAATCGGATGCACCCACATCGATTTCAACAATCGTGCTAAATAAATTTCAGACCTTCTTCTAAGCGCTCGATTAACGAGAATCTCAGTCTCAGTTTGTTTGCCAATCTTCAATCGGTACAGATGCAGCGCCTGGTTTACCGATAGCGAATAAAACACTCTGTACGCTAGCCCACACAAACCACTTGGTTGCCTTCCAGCGCGTAGCCTTGGTCACCACAAAGCAAAGCAGGCGTCAAATACGCAGCTAGGCTCAATTTATCGGTTGACGATTAATGACAAAAGAAACGCACGGCTTTACCGTCATCAGCAATCCAGACAAAACCGAGTGTAATTTACCGTCTACTTGTTCAATTGGAATATGGACTTGTTTGGCACTGTCATCAAGGTCAGAGAATAGCTTCTGACAGTTGTGGTGGGCGAGGAAGCAATTTGCTCTAATAAAAGCTGCGTAGCAAAAGCGTTACTAAAGGCCAAATGACTACCAAGTAAGCGAGAGAGGAGAGTACCACGTGCAGCCAATTTTGGCGTTTTCAATGGGTTCTTGTGTGGCATTAACTTGTTGCTTGCGTGATAAATGGATTTTGCCGTGAAAGATGGCTAAGTAAGACTAAGAACAATGCAGCACCGGATGTAATTTAACCAACGAGTGATTTCGCTGATTTCCTTAGCAAAAGCAGACGCAGGGCTTGGTAGCTCAAGCGCAAGTTTCATTAAAATTAATAAGAGTTCACCGATAAGTGGAACAAGCAAACAAACTAAGAAGGCTAATGGCACCTTTTAAAGTGCGGTTGATTTTCTTTGTTGTGTTTTTCCCGCTTGTTTTGGAAGTAAATCGATCCAGCCTTGTAAGCATAAACAAAAACAAAGGCAAAAATGCCGCACTTATGTACGGGATCGAGTCCGTGTTAATCGACATCTGTGAAACAAGCGCGGTAATGTTGGGATCTTTTGCCCAGAAGCTTCCGGCGATGAGCATTAATACCGTTTGCCAAAAGGCAGGTAAGCGACCTTTGCCGAAAAATTAAACATAAGCAAAGAGATAATCAATAAGCGCCAATATTACCGCATTGACGATTAAAATTGGTTATTTGTCCCGCAGGTAAACTAAGGCGCAGTACGATACCAGCAATAAAACCGAATAGGCTAAGCCAAATTATGCACCCTACAGTGGAGTTGTTTACTGTGATAAACACCGAGCAATAATGAAAAAGGTAAAAGTGCTTGAAGCGGGAAGGTGATAATTCATGGTTTGACCATTTAATAGGATAAAACAGACGACCATATTTTAAGGTTAAATGAAATGCTGTTGCCTTCCCTGACTGAAACAGGGGAGGGCAAGTCAGTGAAAATCAATATTTTACCTGAGATTATTTGATATGCCAGTGAATTTAATTCATAACTTACATCAAATGGTTTCCCACCAACGACCAACGCCCAGTTTCAGAGTCAGTATGACGGTGTTTGTACCTGCTTTTGATGGAGGATCGATGTGGTAAGTTAATTTGTAGTTACCCGCCCATCATTTTCACGTTTTCGCACCGTAGTGAGGACCGTCACCCGCTACCATTGGCGCATGAAAGTACCTTCTTGTTTTTCACCCGTATCAGCATTTACTAAAAAGCATAGTTGATAGTTAAGTAAGGCATCCATTCACCCATCACCAAAGCCATTTTGTTACCTTTTTACTGCGTGGATATCCGCTTCTAAGTGGATATCTGATTTTCGCAACAGGTAAACCCATGCCACGTAGTTCCATATCAGTTGGTTTGAGATAAACCGCTGCAATTTCCATTTTCATTCATGGTTACCGCTTCACCGATTGGATACTCTTGGAATGCGTTTGCAGTAGACGCAGAAATAAAATACCCGCAAAATAATGCTGTTGCTAAAAGTGCTTTTCAGCTGTTTTTCTCCTAAAAGTTGTTGGGTATTACATGGCTTTTTGCTTTGATATTTCATAATAAAGACAAACCAAATACAGCTGCGATGAGTAAGATGCTTGTGGATTAGGGGTTTCCATATAAGGATAAATACCTAACCACGAAATTTCAGGCACACCGCTAATCAGCGTTGGCTCGAAGGATTTGCCTTCAATGAGTTCTAAAAACAGATTTGCCAGCGAATACAGAGGCCATTAAATACATGAAGAACCCGTGAACATAAAGAATGGTTTTAAGCGGTAATTTCACCACGGTATAACGCATCACGAAGTAGCAAATGGTGAGAATAATTACACCGACAATGATACCTGCGAAAAGGTAAATAGAGCGCACTTTTTCGCATCACCCACAGGAGCATGATAGAACAATACCGTTTCCGCCCTTCACGATATACGGCTAAAGCTGGTAAGACCATAAAGTCAATGGGTGAGCCATGTAGTGAGGGCCGTAGAGTTTACCTTCTAAATAACGTTTCCAGTTTTGTGCTTCGACTTTAGACAATAACCAGTAACTCATCATAAAGAGCATGACTGACAGCGAAAAATCATCGTAAAAGCCTTCGAGCAATTCCGCGGTTTTTGACCGGAATTTTTCAAAAGATAAGCTGGAAGATAAATGCGGTAATCACACTGGCAATTAATGCCACATAAACAGACTGACGGATAACCGGCAATTTATCTTGGTGGTTATTTTAATTAAGTAAGTCACGATATAGCCGCAACAATTAACAAGGCTTCTAAACCTTCACAGAAGGATGATTAAAAGGCTATATAAGAACATCGAACCAATCGCTGTTCTCCGCCTGTATGACATTTCAACCGCTGAGTTGATTCTGGTCCCTAAACCATCAGCTTGTACTTATAACTTATCACCTTATTCAGCTTTCATTAAACTGACTAAACGGGTGAGAGTAACCTTCAGTTCTGCTTTAAAAGTTTGCTATCACGAGAACCAATTTTGTTTTCCATGCCACTGCTTTCAAACACATCAAAATATGGGTGTCTTGTACAGAAAGAATCGCTTTTTGCTTTCCTGTGTTGATAGAGCGCAATGGCTTGTTGAATACGTTGGTTGATCTCTTGTTTAATCTTATTCCAATCTTGCTCTTGTGATTATCTATTTGCTTGCTGCGCTGCATTGGATTGAACATTTTGTTCTTCACGTGTCGTTGGCAGGTTAGGCAAGTTTTCTTCAATATCTTGTAACAATTGCGTGCTGATAACCAATCTCTGTGATTTGATCAGCATTCATAAAACGGATGATGTTGTAAAACTGTTGATTAATCGCCGCTGAAGTTTCTACCCAGAGCGATTTTGGCGAATGGACATTTTCCATTTCTGAATTTTTATAGCCGTCGTATGTGCGCTTGATGGAACAATTTTTCGCGTTAGCGAGATCACCATTTTGATACGCTTCGGGTCATGGGCGAGCAAATCATCAATGGTTTTCAAACTTTATTTGCCAATAAGGGGGCGATCTTGATTATCATAAACACCATGTTGACCATCGGCATTGAGCTGATGACCTTCAATCAATGATGGCAACACTGCTTGTAATTCTGAGCTGATCGATTTTAGCTTGAATCTCTTGTTGTGAACTGCCTTCACCGATCATTTTACGGATCTCACCAAAAAGTCGCTTCCATTTTGGTAGCTTTTTGTGCGGAGAAAGTAGATACGAATCGGACCTCTAGATTTTCAAACACTTCAAAATAAGCCATTTGCACTTCAGTACGCGCATCATCGGTATTACCTTGCTGGACAAGTTGAGCATGTTTTATCTAAGCGCAGACGTAATATCATTAACCCACTGCTGTAGTTGTCTTGTGCAAAGGTGAAGAAGAAGGCAAGTGAAAAATTAAAAGAAAAATCGAATAGAACAGAGATAGCATCGTCTATTTTACCTCATTACCTAAAATGAAATTAATTCCTATTTATAATTATCTTTTGATATCAGTGAAATGACAATAAATAATTTTAATTTTTGTGATGGAGATCAAAATTCACAAGAGTCGGAAATATCTAGAGGTGATTGTATGCTTAAAAGAATAAAGCGCCTTTTGTTAGAGCGCTTTATGGAATATAAGTGCGCAGTCAAAAATAAGCGAGTTTATTGAGCGGGTGCGGCTTCTTCAACAGGCGCTTTTATTATCTAACACATCCCATACACTTTCTTGTTTTGCTGATTCAGGTTGCTCAGGTTGTGGCGATTGTGTAGTCTGCGCCGCTGTAGCTGTTGCCGTACTCGTCGTTGATGCAGAAGCGCAGAGTCGATCTTTATTTATCACACGAGGATCGTCGACTGCTACCACAACTCCAACTGCCGTAAGCATTGATGTACCAACCCATTTAATCAGTGAAGGTTGACCGAGTTTCAGTTTTTCAATAACCACACGGTTTAAATAATCTTTATGATTTGTAATGCACCTGAGGCACCCGTCAATTTGGTTTCACCGTTATCATCACGACCTAGCCAAATGGTGCTGCCATTTTTACCATCAATACCCACAAACCACAGTATCACGGGCATCGTTGGTCGTGCCTGTTTTACCTAGAGACGAAGATCCGCGTAATCATTTTGTAAGCTACGCGCAGTACGCGTTCTACGGTTTGTTGCATCGCATACAAGGTTTGATAAGCCGCTTCTCTGGCACCGCCAGATCCGGTACTGTGTTGTATTTCGTAAATAATACTTTCCTTGACGATCGGAAGTGGCACAGATGGTACTTAACTCAATTTTGCCACGCCATTTGCAATGGTTTGATAGAGTTTGGTCACATCATAAGGTGAAATACTGTAGAACCGAGCAAGGTGCAGGCACTTTTGGAATCGCCACATTATCCCAGCCCATGGCTTTTTGCGTATCGATCACTTTGCTTAAACCGACTTTCATCCCAATATTTACCGTTGGAATATTTCGCGAGCGAGCAAAGGGGCATCCATCAACATCACCGAACCGCTATATTTGCGATCGTAGTTACGAGGTTGCCGAGGTTGGCTACCTTTAACATAGAATCGTGATCGGCTGGTTTCTGAATTGGCGTATTTAAAACGGAATTGTTCCGGATTCATCAGTGCAGTCAAATAAATGGATGGTTTTACCAAAGAACCAATTTGACGTTTTGACATTACTGGCTCAGTTAAATCCGGCATATTCTGTTTATAATCCACAAACAACAGCATAGTTTCACCGAAGTGATAATCTACGACAATCATTACACCTTCTAAATGTGGATAGTTTGTAGTTGTAATTGATTAACCCATATTCCTGCAGCATTTTTCAGCTTGTGCCTGTTGTTTTAAAATCCATAGTGGAGAAAATTCTCGCACCAAAGTAGTACCAGGTATTTGTTACCTAATTGACGGCGAGATCACGCTTTTGATAGTTTGGATGAAAGCAGAGGTATTTACGCGAAATTTGTCCTTTTAGCTTGCACGCCTAATGGACGTTTACTCAACATACTCCATACAGCTCATCCCAATCATTTTGGTGATCAAGCATCAGTTTTAACACCACATTTCGGCGATCGAGTGCATATTTGGTTTCGCCATGGATTATAAAGGGATGGACCTTTACCACAACTAAAAGACAATTTGATCTGAGGCTAATTTCACGGATGCGAGCCACATAGAGATTGAGCATAGCACGCAAAACCGTGAATTTGGATATCCCATTTTGACCAAGGTAAAATCTCGTTCAGATAGGTTTTCTAAGATACGGTATCATATCAATCTAACACCAATGACATCAATGCTTCATTGGCTTTACGTGTAATAGAACGTTCGCTCGATAAGAACAAGTTTTTAACTAGTTGCTGTGGCAGTCAGTACTGCCGCCTTGAACCGTTTGACCGGCTTTAATATTGGCAATCATTACTCGCACAATCCCCACTGGATTAATCCCGTTATGCTCATAAAAACGGCGATCCTCTGTGGTAATAAGGCATCGATGAGTAAAACGAGGAGTATTGTTGTGGAATCACATTTGCAAAACGTCTTCACTTTATCCAGATTCAACATTTGCAGTTAATTTAGGCGCAAGACGGAATTCATCAACCGCTTTTACATTGACTCAAGTCTTCAATGCGAGAAAGTTTGTTATCGTGAAAACGTAAACGTAATACGTTTCGTAGTTCAGGCTTGTCAGGATAAAGGAATCGCGCGACGAAGTAATGCGATGGTATCCTCTTCGAGCTTAAAATCGCTGGTGCTGCAATCATAGTCGTTTGACGGTATTCGTTATCAGGTAAGATTTGAATCACTTCGTCAAAGAAAGGGTTATCAGACAGTTTTACGCTTTCCTAAACGACTATACACTTCTGCCCGGTAAACGCCAAATTTGGCCCATCCATTTTGAGCAGATTTGCCAGTCTAAATAACCACCATAAAATACGGCGAGCGTCCCTAAAGTAAGGCTGCTAGCTGAAAAAGATTTTACAAGAACGGCGCTTATCTGGCGCTATGTTTCTTGTTCCAGGTGAGGTGTTTTCCGTTTTCCGACATAATCAGTTAGCTTCGAGAGAATGGGGTTAAGCAATAAATTCAAAATAGGCATTAAGAAAGTGGATGAAGTCTGTTGTACCGCAGAAGGCGATACTTTCTTCATCATAATAATGACGTCGTCTTCTAAAATTTCATCTGTTTTCAATCGCAACAGGCGCGAATCATCGAAACGCGCTTCATCGGTATTGATAAAAAGCGTGTATTCAGACCAGCCAACGGCATCAGCGCTGGCAAATCTTCACGGCAGAAGTGCGGTAAAAGCGCGGTTGACCACAGCCTGAGTAAACAATTGGCTAGTCAATGTGTTCCCATTGAGCTTTTGGCGTGCACATTACTGGGTAATGGGTAAATTGAAAATCCATATTAGATGCTGAATGAAGAGCACAGCCACGAGGTGCTGGTTGCATTTGGATTATTCACCACGACGAGAACCTTCAATCGCTTAGCATAATCAATTGTCACTAGTCAATTATTGTAAGCTCATTGGATCAATGACTAATTCGCACTGTTTTTTCAATCGTCAGGTCACCTTCATTGACTTTATCATCAAAGAGTAAAACCATAGTGAAACCGCTGCAGCCACCACCGAGTGATGTACGCGCGTCAATTTTGTTCATCTTTCTTCTTCGCTAATTAAGCTTTTTACTTTATTGGCTGCCGCATCAGTAAAGTTAGCGGCACGGTATATCTAAATCAGACATATGCTCTATTCACTTTCCTAATAAAATAATCTGCGTATTATCCAGCAGCGTCAATTCATTCAAGATTTTCACGGAATTAATTGCTATTATGCGCGGATAAATCTCTGATTAAATAAGGAGAAATAATGGGCATTCCATTGAGAGCGAAGAAGAACTTGTTAAGTTGCGTGAAGCGTGTAAATTAGCATCTGATGTTTTTGAGTTGTGATCGAGCATATATAAAAGAAGGTGACCACAGGAGAATTGGATCCATTTGTCACTTGATGACGCGACGTGAGATGTACAAAAAGTAGTCCATAACGCTTATGAGTTATGACAGCGGTTTCCCGATGGCTATACGTTTCTACATCGATGATGGTTTGCCATGGTGTCTCAAGCGACGATAAAAAGACTAAAACGAGGGCGATGATTGTTAATATTGATGCTGTGACCGTGATTAAAGACAGTTGTTTCGGTGATACATCTCAGATGTATGTCGTGGGTGACCTTTGAGCCAATATTCATGTAAAAATTGGTTTGAGACGCTGAGAAAGCTGACTTTATGTGGGATTGCATGACGGATTAGCCGGGTGTCGTTTCAAACGGAAATTGGTAAAGCCCAGTACAAAAGATATACCGAAAATGCCAAGGCTTTTTAGCGTGGTGCGTGAGTACTGCGGCCACGGCGTGAACCCTGGAATTCCACTGCAGACCACCGAGTATTACACACTATTACTTCGGATGAAAGCATGGTGTGATTTTTAAAAACCAGGTGTAGGTGACTCACCGGTGGGCCATAGTTAAGTGCGGGTAAAAGAAGTGCATGTTATGGGCGATGGTTGGACGGTAAAAACCAAAGACCGTAGCCATTCAGCGCAATATGAACATCAAATTATGGATTTACCCGAAAACGGTTGTGAAGTGATGACAATCCGTGATGAAGAAATTGCGGAAGGTCCAATTCAACGTATGATGGTCAATATTTGAAAGCGATTAAAAGAGATTTGATGATGAGTTTAGAACTCCCTTCTGATCAGTTTAGTTATCGTATTTTTGCATGCCTTCCCCTATGTATTTTTGAGGTGATAGGAGAGGAGAGCCTGCAATCACTGAAAGAGTGGATTGGCTCTTCGATTTACACTACCGATTGGTGCAGTCGTACTAGAGTGTCTTTTGGATCTATTTCAGTGTTTCCATTGCAGGTAGTTTGACAAAGATTAATTCCCTATCCTGAGTTAGTTTAAGGCTCATTTTATGGGCTTTTATTTAATTAAGAGAACTACTATGCTTTCATATCATTTCGATTCTCACTCCGCCATAGTGCGGTCAGAGTCAGCGTGAGAAATTTAGAAGGAATTGGAACGTCAGCATTTGCTGAGTGTCCACGTTTTGAGGCTGAGTGCTAACTCGTACACACAATTTTGTGATGATTTGTTAAAACAGCTTTAGCTAGCAATTTGAGATTAGACTACAGCTTACTCTTACCACCTATAATTGCAGTAGAGCGGTTATGGCAGACAAAATATGTTTCCCTTTATCTGACCCTGGATGTTCTTATTCTTTCAAAAGAGACGAGTCTGAAAGCAGGAAGATTGCTCAGTTTGTGCAGTTCTTGTGGGATTGTGGATTTCGACGTGAGGGCATAGTGTTCGTTCTTTTACGGAAGAATGTGAAAAGGAAGGTAAACAAGACATTACTATTGCCACCAATTTGCTTGAGTCTCAGTTTATTTATCAGGATGTGTCTCTTTTTCAATGCTTTAAGAGGAGACTGAAAAAGCCCAGATTTTTGGGCGAAGTAAAACCATTCTTTGATGCTAAAGTTCACAAGAACAGATTGAGACGTTATCAGCGTTATCCACAACATACCAGTTACTATTTGGAACCCGATTTAAAAATACCATGCCCAGGTGGTTGCGAGGATCTTCACACTTTTGTATTGGATCGCATGCCCGCCACACCGGAGACGGCTAGTTGGCATTTTGGAAAGCGGCTTTTATTTCACCCATCGGAACATCAGCAGTATTAGACGCCGAATATTCAAAGTGCGGTTCGCTTTGCGCTTGATTTTAAAACGATATGACAACCGTATACCTGCTAACTGATCGTCAAATTAAAGTGGGCGAGATGCTTGGTTTTTGAGAAGGCAGAAACAGCAGGTGTCGATGATGAAACGTCCAAACACTGCACCGCGATTTCTCGTTTGACCGATATCTCCTGGTTAAAGCTGCTAGAGGGCATATCAACGGATGGCGAGCTCTCTAATTCATCCTTTGGATAGGAGATTTTGAGATTAGTGAATCAAGAAGTTTGTGTTTACGCAGGAGAGACGTGTTTTACGTTCGCCGGGATCGTATTTTGGATCTTTTTCTATCTTGCATAGCATGAACAAGCGAAATTCGTTCCTCAGCGTTACGCCAACTGGATTGCGTTTGGAAAGTTTGACGCAGAAATTGCTGTGATGATATTCCTGAAGCAAGGGAGAAGTTTATTCGGTTATGTTAAATCAGCCAAAAGCGGTCAACGAGGCGATTCACCTCCCAATGCACCAATATATGGTGTGTTAGCAGCGAAACTATTGCCACAATGGCGGGGATTGAAGGCTTGATGCAGTTTGATCTCGCTTCCATATTTTACACCGTGGATGAGGCATACCTTTTGCGGTGATGTTGAATTGGAAAGTTTCTCCAGCGAAAGACATGGGCAGAATCTCATCCCATGTTGCCATCAAATGTTTAGTCAAATTTCTGGCCGCACTTTGCTTTGCTCTTGCCGCACTTTTCCATGATATCGCGAAAGGGCGGGAGGTGATCATGCAGGTTAAGCTGAAGATATCGCTAGACTTTTGCCCAGTTTTGCATCGTTTTGACGTCGAGATCATTGGAAACGATGATCACAGCTAGTAAGAGGCATTTGCTCCATCATCATTGTGATCACTGCACAGCGTCTGAGATATTCGACGATCCTATGAGCATGTGATGAGCTTTTGCGGAAAATGTGCAAAATCAGAGTGCGTTTAGATTATCTCACTTGTCTGGCCGTTAGCGGATATGTACGTGCGACAAATGGCACGGTATGGAAGGATAGCTGGAAGCGTTCTCTTTTTGCCTCTTTATACGGTCTATGCGGCGCAACAATTCCGACAAAGGATGGATTGCTATTAGATAATGAAAGGATCACTTGAAAATCGTCAATTGGCGTTGTGACGTTTATCCGAAGAACAACCAGAATTATCTGAAGAAAATTTCCAGCCGCCTGTGGCAGCGCCGCCATCTGAGTTATTTCTTACGAAATAGTCCAAAACAAATTGCGTAGCGCACACAGAGTTATTAGCTGAGATTTGAAGTGGTGACGATACTCGATAAAATCAGTAACCGTTTTCTTCCATGGAACAGAAATTTTCGTTTATTGTCTGAGTCAAACCCAGTTTAACTTTAATAAAAAGTGGTCTCAACCGTGGCACGAAAAGAATTCAGTATTCATGATGCGCAAATTTTAACATCTTGATGATGGCTACGTGTTCGATAAGCTTTATCATCCACAGAAATTAAATGGTGGAGTGGTTCGTTCTGGAAACGTCGCCGAAATTAGAGACGAGTAATAACCTCTGTTTTGTTAAGGTGAAGAGGTACCCATCACCTATCTGCAAATAATCGACAGTTGCAACATTTTACCCGTAAGAAACAGATGTGCGTTTTTGAAAGAAACTAAAAGAGCATACAGAATTAGAAGTAGGTGGCTTTAGATAAACGTTTAATGGCTCCAAATCAGTCAAATTTTTAGCAGAGTTAAAACTCAATATTTGTAATGCAAAAATCACGAGCTGTAGGGAGAAAAGCCGAAGACTTCTTCCATTCTGACCGATAGAAAAGGAGGCACGCATTAATAACCGAAGAGGAAAGATTGTTAGAAAACGTGCTCTATGAGACGCTTTATAATATGAAATAAAAGTGCGGTTCGATTTAACCGCCGCGCTATGCCTACAATCACTGCAGCAAATGTCAGCAATATCAGCGGCAGCAAAACAGCGTTTTCAATGTCTTCATTTTGTATGCTACTAAGACATAGAAAGCCTGCTTCTAAAGCAGAAGGCGCAAGGTAAACGCCTTGATCAGGCATTTTGTGGAAAGAACACTTTTTGAGATACGGTATCACATTTCGCGGCTGCATGGAGAGGTAACTTGTGGTCAGTGAAGAAAATACAAACATGCCGCCACGCAGTTAATCAGATGGCACATTGTGTGTGAGCTAATGCTTTTAAGCCGTCCTACAAAGTTTGGTAGTAATAGATTCTGCAGTGCTGCTCGTTACCTGCTTTTTCAATTCAGTTAGTACAGGCTAAACCCTGCCGCCGCTAGCAGTCAGGTTACCAGAAAGAGTACCTGCTTGATAAACAGGGCCGGTTGGTGCAGGGTGTTGCATAATCACTACCGCACAACAGCACCCACGCACTGCGCCATAGCGACTTTACCTAGTGTGGTGAGGATCAGAGATAGTTTACACCATAGTAAACGCATGCCTGCAAATGGAAACACAGGAGACCCGTCATGACTTCATCAATAATGAAAGTGCACCATATTGGGTCACGATTTTCGCGAATGCCTTATATGCAAGAAACCTTCTTTTTGAGCGGAACTGCAGTTCATGTTGCCTGCGACGGGTTCAATAATCCACACAAAGCGATGTCGTTGGAAATTCTTCCAAATAGTAACAGAATCAAAGTCGCTATATTCTGCAGTTAAGTGTGTGTCCAAAATCTTCCAGGCACACCTGGCGAGCTTGGTTGACCAAGTGACTAGCGCAGATCCTGCTTTTACCACGAGAGTCAGAATGGCCGTGGTAACAGCCTTCAAATTTTTAGAATTTTGCTTCTATTTGTATAACTTCACAGACGCAAGACGAGATAGCAGCTCATGGTTGCTTCCAGTACCTGAGACTCACCATGACAAAGACCATTTTCAATAGATAGCGCACGTTTCACGGACTAATTCTGCTAAATCAATTTCAGATGGTGATGGCGCACAAGCAAACCATTTTTCACCTGCTGCTTTTAATACCGCATCCAAAATAGCAGGGTGAGTGTATGGCCTAAAATCATTGTAGCCCCCAAGGAGCCCACATAATCGATATATTGTTTTTGCCTTCAGTATCGTAAATTATAAGCGCCTTTGGCTGAATAAATTACACGGTGACCTACCTACGCCTTTCAGCACTGAACAGGGAGTTTACACCACGGGGAATAACTTCTTCGTGCTTTTGAGAGAAAGAGTGCAGTTGATTTTGTACATGATCAATCCAACACTCTTCAGTGGGCATATTGTACTAAAAAGCTAGTGCAGGAAAAATCTTTTTGTGCTGCTAGTTTTTCTTTGTGTTATCCTTTGCAAAATTTTGGGATACAAACTATACTGAAAGTCTTGTGTAACAACGCTTTCTTGAGGGGCATTTTTAACCTTGCTTGTGATGCGACCAATTGCGAATAAACAAGTGGCTTGGTTGATGAGCAAATTATCGTAAGCCTCACCAAGGTGCGATTCCACTGATTAAGCGGTGTTTCTACTGCCAGGAAACCTTTTGCTGTGTATGTTACAATGGAGTGAGGATCAACTTCGTTTTACGTATCTATATCTTCAGTATCTTTACATCTCACTCGCAATCAGTATCTTTAGATGACAGCCCTTTGATATTAGCCCTTTCTTGCGTGCGGGGATTCAAGCGGGTACTTGCGATTTTCAACCAATCCAGCTGGGTAATGTTTGTTTACCCAGATCATTTTGGAGGCCAAATTCTCAGGCCATTTCAATTAACACTTGGTTCTATCGGATTGATTAGTACCGTATGTTGCCACAATCGCGATTAATAATGCCTTTATGTATGATTGATGTAGTATTGATGGATTTAACTAGGTGGATGTCTATTGTTTCATTTGCAGCCATCGTATCATGATGTTCCGTGATGGACAGATGGATGTAGCATATTGAGTTTGTGGTTTGATGCAATTAGCATGATTCTGCCTTACTTTATTGTATTAAACTTACGAGGGATTCCGTTTCGGTAAAAGTATAAAAGTGTTCATGGGGCGATGCAGGAAGTACTTTAATCAGCTACTATTATTTGGGATTCTACTTTTAAAGTACTACACAAGGAAAAGGACATCCGATAGCAGATCCAGTGACCGCACTTTGGATTAACTGCTGTTCCTTTAATTGATATAGCAGGTGGCCATCATTTATCGCCGTTTGCAAAGGAGAAGTCCATTCCGTCAGGATCCAGCTTACACGTACACCGCTCAGCGGTTTCGTGCTGGATTAACTCTCGCCAAACCTTTTGTTAATTACCTTTCTTTGCGGCCATTGTGCCCACCGCAATTGGGGATCTTAGGCGAAGTCTTCTATATTAATGGATGGGCAGTGTTTATTTGCGTTTTGATGATATTATTCTTCCTTTATGCTTATTCAATTACAAAGCATAGGAAAATCACCCGATAGGTACGAAGAATGAAAGCGCCGCGCACGTCGTGACAAGCAATAGAATTAAATAAAAAGGATAGCAATTTGCTATCCACTACAATTCAACACTAAAAATAAACAGACCATAATAAATTCTATACAAATTGAACCAAGAATTTATCTTTTGATATCAAAAAGTGCTAGACAAAGGTATTTTGGGAAGTCATTTAATATGCGCCCCTGCAACGACACGCAGTAACGCGTTCGTGACTCCAGTTGGATAGAGCGTTGGCCTCCGGGCCAAAGGTCGCCACGTTCGAATCTTGTCCAGCGCGCCAGGGAAATCAATGCGAGTGAAACAACGCTAATCAATGGTGGCTAGAGCTCAGTTGAAGGTAGAGCCACTGATTGTGCAAATTCCAGTTGTCGTGGGTTTCGAATCATTAGCCACCCCCATCTTCCTCTTAATTATGAGGAAATCGACGGCGGTGAGCGCAGCTTGGTAGCGCAACTGGTTTGGGACCAGTGGGTCGTA
>BNJT01001000.1_pt1 | contig 116794 bp, 174 predicted proteins | sample 8540491 | NCBI WGS metagenome assembly BNJT01 (sample SAMD00202455, study PRJDB9452) | human saliva metagenome | host: Homo sapiens | reverse complement strand
AATTGATTAGAAATCAAAAAGTAGTGAATATGAGTTCGTAAACAAGAGAGTATAAATCATCGATAGTGGTGAGTTATACTCTTTTTTCTATTTATTCAAAAGAATGCGTTTTTAGGAATAACCATTGGAAAATTCGAAACTATATAGATTTCCTTCTAGATTATGTAGAATTAGAATTTTCGTGGAAAGAAACGGGTTTATACATTTGAAAATTTTTTAAAGACAGGGAAGGATTTCTAAAAAGGGGTTTGGAATTTTCCATAAAAAGCAATTCGAGCTTCAAAGTCCATTCTTAAAATAGAAGAGTGAAGAATGAATCGAATGGAGATGAAAATCATGATGATTTCAAACGGAAAAAAGAAATTCTTACTAGCGGCTGTGCTCGTTGGGCTTAGTGCTGCAACGCTCGCGCCTACAAATGTGGTAAACGCGGATGAGATTTACTACGAAAATCAATATGGAGCCAATCAAAACTATCTTCGCTATGAAGCGGTGGACGGTCAGTTGAAGGATGCGGAAATTGTCAACAACCGTACATTTGATGAATTGGCGTATGAAGCTTCTGATAACTCGTACGTAAAAGTCGATAATAAAGGAACTGTGACGTTCACGGCGAAGGAAGGCGCAGATGGATTAACGATGCGCTATTCCATTAAAGATGGAGACAAAGGGGAAGTCAAGGTTTATGTGAATGGCAATCTAATGCGCACTTTCCACTTGGATTCGAACTCTGCCTACCAATATGTGGATGGAAGTAATGTCTACGATACAAAGGCGACGAATCATAGTCATGCGCGCTTTAGTTTTGATGAAGTGCATGGATTTTTCGGGAAACATGTGGAGCCAGGAGACACAGTGACCATCGAGAATAATGGTGTTGAATTGGCGCTGGATTTTGTGGAGTTAGAAAATGTCCCTGCACCTATCCCTCAACCAGAAAATAGTATTTCAATCACAGATTCAGCGTATGGTGCAGAAGATGGACAAGATAGTACAGTTGCGTTTGAAAAAGCACTAAAGGCAGCGATTGAACAAAAGAAAACTCTCTATATTCCAGTGGGAGAGTTCAAGATTAACAAAAAAATTGATTTTACTGCTGATGGCTTAACGGTTACAGGAGCAGGAATGTGGTATTCGAAATTAAATTTCACAACGAATGCAAAAGGACAAGGCGGTTTCGAAATCGGCCACAATTCAAACCGATTGACGTTTAGCAACTTTGCGATGACATCAGCCTTAACGTCACGTTATGACTATTTAAAAGATAAGGCTCAGTACAAAGCCTTTGCGGGAAGCTTCGGTAAAGATTCAAGAATCGATCATATGTGGATTGAACACTTCGAATGTGGAGCTTGGATTGGCGACTATAATTCGGACATGAGATACACGGATCGTTTGGTGATTGAAAATAGCCGTATCCGCAATAACTTAGCGGATGGGGTGAACTTTACGCAAGGTACACGTAATTCTGTTGTGCGTAACTCGAGTATCCGAAACAATGGGGATGACTCTCTAGCGACATTCTCAAGTAGTATCCACACTAAGGAATATGCGGAGAATAATTCGTTTGAACATAATACGATTGAACTTGGTTGGAGAGCTGGTGGTGTTGGTATCTTCGGCGGGAAAAATCATAAAGTAACGAATAACTTGATTAAAGATAGCCGTGGTGGCGCTGGAATTCGTGTGTCAACGGTCTTTGCGAATGAAGGCTTTGGACTCGGGTTTGATGATAATAACGAGATTTAATTAAGGATAACATGATTGTAAATTCAGGGACGACGAATGATTTCTATTGGCCTCATTCAAAACCTCGTAGTAACATCGACTTTGAAGAAACATTTGGACCTATTAAAGGCATTACGGTGCAAAACAATGTATTCGTGAACCCGGTGTATACGGATGAGGCGATTACGCATGCCGGTGTGGAATTAGATGGGAAAGTAAAAATCATTGATTCGAACGTTCAAGGAAATACCTCTTCGGATCCTTATAAAGTAGATGCAAGCATGAGCCATTCTGTTGAAAACGGAAAAGAAGTGTATAACTTTACGTACGGAAATCAACCAACCTTCCTTCCAGAAAACAGCACGGCGTTTGAGCGTGACTACAACTATCGTGGCGAACGCGAAGTGGACGGCCATATCATCCGTCTGTGGGAACACAAATAAATATTGAAGAAAAATAAGCATTGCTGGCTTTCCGGGACTGACCCCAAAAAGTGAGAATTTAATAAAAAGACACCTCCATGTGGATTTGATTATATTGTGCCAAATCCAACTTGGAGGTGTTTTTATTTAGTTCTCATTTACGGGGGGCAGTGCCAAAAAACACTTGACTTAAATAATGAAAAGTGTCATACTATGTTCAAGCGAATGCTTGAATGATATTGAGGTGAGAATATGATTAACAAAGATACTTGTGAAATTTATTGTTATGACGAAGAAAAGGTCAATCGAATACAAGGTAATTTACAGACAGTAGATATTTCTAGTGTTGCCCAAATGTTAAAAGCTATTGCAGATAAAAATAGAGTAAAAATTACCTATGCATTGTGTCAAGATGACGAACTGTGTGTGTGTGATATTGCAAATATTATAGGTGTTACGGTTGCAAATGCCTCTCATCACCTACGAACGCTCCATAAGCAAGGGATTGTTAAGTTTCGAAAAGAGGGAAAACTTGCATTTTATTCATTAGATGATGAGCATATCAGACAAATTATGATGATTGCATTGGCACTTAAGAAAGAGGTGAAGATCAATGTCTAGTTGGAAAGCAAAACAGTTCGAAGAAGAAATGAAAGCCTATCGTGTTCAAGGATTTACTTGTACTAACTGTGCAGCCATTTTTTTGAAAAATAATGTTAAAGAACTTCCCGGTGTTCAGGATGCGAAAGTAAATTTCGGAGCATCTAAAGTTTATGTTAAAGGGACGACAACCATTGAAGAATTAGAAAAAAAGCAGGAGCATTTGAAAAATTTAAAAAAATTCGAGATGAAAAAAAGAACAAAGGGTAGAAGGAGAACCTTTTTGGAAGCAGAAAAGAAAAACATTAAGGTATATATATCAGCTCTTTTTACTTGTAGTTAGCTGGTTCTTAGGAGAGCAGTATGGTGAAGAGCATGTTCTACTGACAATTGGTTATGCAGCGTCCATTTTAATCGGTGGATATTCGTTATTTATTAAAGGTCTCAAAAAAATTTAAGCAGATTAAATTTCGATATGAATACGCTTATGACTATCGCCATTATAGGAGCTGCAATTATTGGTGAATGGGGTGAAGGGGCAACCGTTGTTATCCTATTTGCGATTAGTGAAGCATTAGAGCGTTATTCAATGGATAAAGCACGTCAATCTATTGAATCTTTAATGGATATTGCCCCAAAAGAAGCGTTAATTCGACGAGGCAATGAAGAAATGATGATTCATGTTGATGAGATTCAAGTTGGAGACATCATGATAGTTAAGCCCGGTCAAAAGTTAGCAATGGATGGAATAGTGGTTAAAGGTACATCGACATTAAATCAGGCTGCGATTACAGGTGAAAGTGTTCCAGTAACGAAAATCACAAATGATGAAGTATTTGCAGGAACCTTGAATGAAGAAGGGTTACTTGAGGTTAAAGTAACGAAACGAGTTGAAGATACCACTCTTTCAAAAATCATTCACTTGGTAGAAGAAGCCCAAGCAGAACGGGCCCCCTCTCAAGCGTTTGTCGAGAAATTTGCAAAATACTATACACCAGCTATTGTCATACTAGCTCTTTTAATTGCAGTAGTTCCACCATTATTTGGCGGAGACTGGAGCCAATGGATTTATCAAGGATTAGCTGTATTAGTGGTTGGTTGTCCTTGTGCCTTAGTAGTCTCAACTCCAGTTGCTGTGGTTACAGCAATAGGAAATGCAGCGAAAAATGGTGTATTAATTAAAGGTGGTATCCATTTAGAAGCAGCAGGACACTTAAAAGCGATAGCCTTTGATAAAACAGGAACATTAACCAAAGGAATTCCAGCTGTAACAGACATTGTGACATATGGTAGAAATGAAAATGAATTAATAACCATAACATCAGCCATTGAAAAAGGATCGCAGCACCCTCTTGCTTCAGCGATTATGCGAAAAGCAGAAGAAAATGGATTAAAATTCAATGAAGTAACAGTAGAGGATTTTTCAATCTATTACAGGTAAAGGCGTTAAAGCCAAAAATAAATAATGAAATGTATTATGTGGGAAGTCAAAAATCTTTTTGAGGAATTACACGGAAGCATTTCAAGCGATAAAAAAGAAAAAATTGCCGATATGCAAACTCAAGGTAAAACGGTGATGGTGTTAGGAACAGAAAAAGAAATTCTTTCGTTTATTGCCGTAGCCGATGAAATGAGGGAATCGTCTAAAGAAGTTATCGGCAAGTTGAACAATATGGGAATCGAAACAGTGATGCTAACAGGCGATAACCAAAGAACGGCAACAGCCATCGGAAAAACAAGTTGGTGTTTCGGATATTAAAGCTGACTTACTTCCAGAAGATAAGCTTAATTTTATTAAAGAACTTCGAGAAAAACATCAAAGTGTGGGGATGGTCGGAGATGGCGTGAATGATGCTCCAGCCCTTGCGGCATCTACCGTTGGTGTAGCAATGGGTGGTGCTGGAACTGATACAGCTTTAGAAACAGCTGACATCGCCTTAATGTCTGATGATTTGAGTAAATTGCCATATACAATAAAATTAAGTCGTAAGGCTTTAGCAATCATCAAGCAAAACATTACCTTCTCTTTGGCGATTAAATTAGTGGCATTACTTTTGGTCATGCCCGGTTGGTTAACACTTTGGATAGCGATATTTGCTGATATGGGAGCAACTTTACTTGTAACATTAAACAGTTTACGCTTATTGAAAATCAAAGAATAGGTTCTAAAATGGTTGTACTGACCCCAAAAAGTTAGACAGAAAATCTAACTTTTGGGGTGTTTTTATTCAATTCTCATTTACGGAGGTCAGTGCCTTTCAGTAATGCTTTTTTTCTTCAAGTCATTTGTCATGTGTTCTAGTTCGCTATATAATAAGTATATCTTTACTTTGAAGGAGTACTTATGACTCAAGGAATTATTATTAAAGCGTTGAGCGGGTTCTACTATATTGAATCGGATGGAGTCATCTATCAAACACGTGCACGTGGAGTGTTTCGCAAACGAGGCCAATCGCCACTTGTTGGGGATGTGGTGGAGTTCGAGAGTAGTAACTTGCAAGAAGGAACGCTAACAAAAATCTTGCCGCGAAAAAATGCCATCGTGCGACCTCCTGTCGCCAATGTGGACGTCGGGATTATCGTGATGTCGGCTGTCGAACCAGAATTTTCGACGCATCTAGTGGACCGCTTCCTTGTCTACTTGGAAGGCTTGGATGTGAAACCAGTCATCATGATTACGAAAACCGACTTGCTGGACGTGGCAGGGATGTCACGACTCGTGGACATTAAGGCACATTATGAAAAAATCGGCTATCCGGTTTATTTCGGGCAAGAAGTGATGAAGGATAAGGCGCCACTCTTAGAGAGTTTGCGTGGTGAGAAGGTCATCTTCTTAGGGCAGTCTGGGGTTGGGAAATCGACCTTGCTGAACGAGATGATTCCTGAATTAAACCAAGAAACGGGAGAGATTTCGAATGCGTTAGGGCGTGGGCGTCATACGACTCGTCACGTATCGCTTCATGAAATCGAAGGCGTGTGGATTGCGGATACTCCGGGATTCAGTACGGTTGATTTTATGGAGATTGAAAAAGAAGACTTACCGCATTTATTCCCTGAGTTTGTCGAAGTAGAGCATGAATGTAAATTCAGAGAGTGTTCGCACCAACATGAGCCAAACTGCGCCGTGATTGCAGGAGTGGAGTCAGGAGACATTTGGCAAGAGCGATACGACCATTATTTAAGTTTCTATGAAGAACTGGACCAAAGAAAACCAGTCTATAAACGAAAAAAGTAGATAGAGGAGACAAAACATGAAAGTAGCACCATCCATTTTAAGCGCAAATTTTGCAACATTAGGAGAAGACGTTAAGAAAGTCGAAAAATTAGGAGCAGACTGGATTCATATCGATGCGATGGACGGACAATTCGTTCCAAACCTAACATTAGGACCAAACATCGTTGAAGGATTACGTCCTGTAACTGATTTAGTATTAGATTGCCATTTAATGGTCCAAAACCCAGAACGTTTCATTCCACAATTCGCAAAAGCAGGAGCAGACTACATCTCTGTTCACGTGGAAGCAACTTCACATATCCACCGCGCGCTTCAAGCAATTAAAGCAGAAGGTGTAAAAGCAGGTGTTGTAATTAACCCAGGAACACCAGTGAGTGCCATCTCAGCTGTCTTAAGCGAAGTGGACTTAGTGTTAGTGATGACAGTAAATCCAGGATTCGGCGGTCAATCATTCATTCCAGAAACATTAGATAAAGTACGCGAATTAGTCACACTACGCCAAGAAAAAGGCTACCACTACTTAATCGAAGTGGACGGCGGAGTGAACGGCGAAACAGCGAAACTTTGCTCTGCAGCAGGGGTAGACGTTGCCGTTGCCGGTTCATATGTATACTACGCAGAAGATATCAAAGCTGCGATTGATTCAATCAAAGAAGCATAAGAGGGACGAAGATGGAAGTTGTGATTGTCTTGGGAGGACCAAATACTAAAGAGGACATCAAGGCGCTCTTAGAAAACAGATACGGTAAAGCTTATGAAGTCTTCCGCTTTGTTGGCGTCGACGGTGGCGCTCTTCGGTTATTAGATCAGCACCTTCCCATGGAAGTAGCGATTGGGGACTTTGATTCTGTCACAAAAGAACAGCGCGACTTGATTCATGAAGCAGCGGGCACAGTTGTCCAGCTCCCTTCTGAAAAAGACGATACTGATTTTGAGGCAGCCTTGTTATGGGTGAAGGAGCATTACGAAGGAACACCGATTCACGTACTCGGTTCCTTTGGTGGCCGAGTGGACCACGCGATTAGCACATTATGGACGATGATGCGACCAGACTTAGCACAGCTCATTCCTTATGTGGTATTCGAGGATGCAACGAATGTCGTGAATTTCATCCAGCCAGGCACATACACGATTGAAAAGATGGACTTTACGAAGTACTTATCTTTTATTAGTATGACTCCTGTAGAAAATGTCACCCTCGTTGATGTGAAATACACGCTCGATTCAAAAAGCTACGCGTACCCAGTGGCACTTGTCAGCAATGAGTTTACAAGTGACAAGATGACCATCTCCTTTACAAAAGGACTCATCTTAGTAGCCCAAACCCGAGATCATTGGAGATAAAACAAAACATCGCACATTATCGTGCGATGTTTTTCCTTTTTCACAATGTTAGTTGAAATCCCGAAATTCACTTATAAGTGAATTTTGGATTTTTGTCGTTCGCCGTTTTTTTCAAACATAGGCACTCTATATTTCTTACAGCTAAGCCTTTGTTGGAAGTTGCGAATCCAACAAACTTCAGAATTTACAAATGATGTAAATAGATTTCATTTTATTGAGAAGCCTTCAAAGCGTATAACAATGGGCTTTTCACAAACTCCATTTTTTTGAAATAAAAATCAAAAAAAGAACATTCCTCTAACCTCATGAAAAGCACCACCCATGGTCCCTTGGTTTCCTGGTATTAATCTCAGGTAAAGTAGCATCTGTTTAAAGCAGATAAAAAAACTGAGGCGATTCCTAAGCTCTTTTTATAAAGTAAGGCTTAAAACAATCGCGGTTCAATCGTAAAGCATGAAAAGCTGCTTGAGGAGGATAGCGGTCATTGTAATGGAGAAGTAACCAATGTGAATTACCAAGGCTTGGCGACTGGTCGCTTAGCCTTGGTTTGAAGCTTGGTAGGCAAGGAGACCTTAGGCTCCTGCCGGTACCATTACAATGATGTCCGCTATCCAAAACGTCAAGCAGCTTGGAATGCGAGTAGTATTCATTAGCTATTGTTTTAAGCCTTCGGCTTATTTATTTTTAGAAAAACAAAAAGAGCTTAGGGATATCGCCTAAGCTCTTTTTAATAGTGCTCTGTATTAAACACGTTCTACTTTACCTGATTTTAATGCACGAGTTGAAACCCATACTTTTTTAGGCTTGCCATCGATTAAAACGCGAACTTTTTGTAAGTTTGGTTTCCAAGTACGACGGTTAGCGTTCATAGCGTGAGAACGAGTGTTACCTGTTTCAGCACGACGTCCAGTGAAATAACATACTTTAGCCATTGTTATTCTCCTCCTTTATTTAATTCATTATCAGCTGATATAATTTTGAACTAAATCATATACCTAAATAATTTAGCATAGTTGACCATAGATTGCAAGCGAGCTGGTCAATGAGTTTTCTAGAGGGTTAAAAATTGGTAAAAGGCTAGGTAATCAGCTAGGAATATGATATTATAGTATAGAAATAATGTGTCAATCTGTCTAAAAATTAGACAGAAACCTTTATATATTTAAGGGAGGTATTTGTATGACAGTAAAAATTCAAACAGAAAATGGACAAATTGAACTTAGCAATGAAGTAATTGCAACGGTTGTTGGCGGTGCCGCTACAGATAACTATGGTGTTGTTGGTATGGCTAGCCGCAATCAAATTCGCGACAACTTTAATGATATCTTGAAAAAAGAAAACTTCGCTCGTGGAGTAGTCATTCGTCAAGAAGGTGATGGTGTTGCAGTGGATGTCTACATTATTGTTGGATACGGTACAAAGATTTCTGCGATTTGTAGAAACGTACAAGAACAAGTGAAATATAATTTAGAAACAATGTTAGGATTCTCTGCAAAAACAGTGAATGTCTATGTTCAAGGAGTTAAAATCATCGAAGCGTAATGCTTGTTGATTCTAGTCAGGAGGAAGTAAGAATAATATGGCAACTATGAAAACTATTACGGCTCAAGATTTCCGCGCAATGGTGGAAATCGGTGAAATGCGTTTATCTGAAAATGCAGAATTCGTAAACTCATTAAACGTATTCCCAGTACCAGATGGAGACACAGGGACAAACATGATGCTCTCATTCAAATCTGGTGCGGAACGTGTTGCAAACTCTACAGCAACAACTGTAGGTGATTTAGCACAAGATTTAGCAAAAGGATTATTAATGGGTGCTCGTGGGAACTCAGGAGTTATCTTATCTCAATTATTCCGTGGATTCTCTAAAGCCGTTATTGGGAAAGAAGAAATCACTGGGGAAGAATTAGCGCAAGCATTTACGAACGGTGTGGAAACTGCTTATAAAGCGGTTATGAAACCTGTAGAAGGTACAATCCTTACTGTTGCTCGTGAATCAGCAAAACGTGGTGTTCGTAAACTAGAAACTTCAAACGACATCATCGAAGTAATGGGATCTGTTTTACGTGGTGCTGAAAAAGCATTAGCGAAAACTCCAGATTTATTACCAGTATTAAAAGAAGTTGGCGTAGTGGACTCAGGTGGTCAAGGTCTTGTATTCATTTACAACGGATTCTTCGAAGCATTAACAGGAGAAGCAGTTCCTGTTCAATCATTACAAAGCAATAAAATCGATTTAACTTCAGTGGCTCACCACGAAGCAGGCGTTGACTACGAACACGTATCAACAGGCGACATCAAATTCGGTTACTGTACTGAAATCATGGTGAAAATCGGTGAAGGCGAAACTGTCGTAGATACATTCGACTACGATACTTTCCGTAACTATTTAAACGAACTTGGAGATTCTTTATTAGTCGTAGCTGACGATGAAATCATCAAAGTACACGTGCATACAGAACGTCCAGGGGAAGTTATGAACTACGGACAACGCTTCGGTTCATTAATGAAAGTGAAAGTGGACAACATGCGCTTGCAACACGAAGAAGTGTTAAAAACAGACTACACTGCAAAAGTTAAAGAAGCAGCGCAAAAACAAAAAGCGGAATACGGAATCGTAGCAGTTGCTGCAGGTGAAGGAATTCAAGAATTATTCAAGAGCATGGGTGTAACGACAATCATCAACGGTGGTCAAACAATGAACCCAAGTACAGAAGATATTCTTCAAGCGGTAAAAGAAGCGCATGCTGAAAAAGTGATCGTATTACCAAACAACAAAAACATTCAAATGGCTGCAAACCAAGCGGCTGAAGTATCAGAAGATGCTGCAGTTGCCGTCGTTGCAACTCGTACAATTTCAGAAGGGTTAGCTTCATTATTAGCCTTCAATCCAGAAGCAAGTTTAGAAGATAACCAAGCTGCAATGAGCGAACAAATGGCGCTTGTATCAAGTGGTCAAATCACTAACGCTGTTCGTGATACAAACATTGATGGCGTTGAAATCAAAACTGACGACTTCATGGGGATTGTAGATGGCAAGATTTAGTAAGTATTGCGGACCGTAAAGAAGCAACTCTTGCGACAATTGATAAGATGATCAACGACGATTCGGAGATCCTAACAATCATCTATGGCGAAGACGCAGAAGCAAGCGAAGTGGAAGAAATCACTGAAGCTGTAGAAGCGAAATACCCTGATGTAGAGGTTGAAGTCCATGAAGGAAACCAACCAGTATACACTTACTTATTATCTGTAGAATAATTTTAATAATGCGAAAGACTTCGAATCCTTACGGATTCCTCTATAATAACTGTAATGGGGTACCGGTTCGAGCCGAAGTCTCTCACCTTTAAAGCCTCAAAGCTGGAGTAAGGAATAAATTCCTAACTCCAGCTTTTTCGCATTTAATACCATTCCCCATTACTGTTATTATAGAATCCGTAAGTTTCTCCGTCTTTCTCTTTTACCCTATTAATAAGTAAGTGTAACTGGTTGGTTTAGGTGCTCACATCAGGGGATTGTGCTTCTACAGAGAGTGCTTTTTTGTCTTCGCGTACTTCTGAGTCTTCACTCGCCTCAAAAGAGGAAATAGCGCACAGAGTTGGTGCTCCTCAGGGTTTCTGGTGCGGAAAGGCTTAATGAAGGGAAGAGTAAGACTGCACGTCGTGAAATGTATATCAAAAATCTCTGCACTGTAGGGTTAATGAGGGGAAGACAAACGCTATACTATGTGGAATGCACATCAGAACTCCCTGCACTCTAGGGTTCAAGGAGAGAGGAAGGAAAATGAGGGAGGAAAATGCATTTAAATATTCCTAGGAAGCCTTTCGGATTCTATATTCGCATGAATTGCGAGCGTACTCGATGCGAATTACTGATACTTGGAAAGAATTTGCACTGCAATAAGTGGAATGCAGACAGAAACTTTCAGCACCGTAGGGTTCAAGGAGAGAGGAAGGAAAGTTGAAGGAGTGAAGATTCTTTAGGATTTCATCGGAATCACAGTACCAAGTAAGCAACCAATGTGAATTAGCGAGGGTTAGGAATTTATTCCTTAGCCTCGCTTTGAAACTTGGTAACCCTGAGACGAAGACTCAGGGAGGTGCCGGATTTGTGATACCGATGAATAAATCCTAAAGAGAATCTTCACGACTGTTGGAACTTTCCTTCCTCTTGACGATTAAAGAGAACATGAATTACACTTATTAAAGTAGAAAGGATGTGATTGGATGAATGAGGTCTTTCAAAGTGTGGAAGTCATACCAGGCGTTGGGCCAAAACGATTAGAGCCATTAGCCGAACTTGGCATTGAGACCGTCTATGACTTGTTAACGCATTTTCCGTTTCGTTATGAAGATATTCAGATTCGTGATGTAAACACAATCATGGACCAAGAGAAAGTCACGCTAAAAGGACTTGTGGCGACGCAACCGGTTGTGAGCTATTACGGCTTCAAGAAGAACCGTTTGGCGTTTCGCATGGCGATTGATTCTCAAGTCATCCAAGTCGCGTTCTTTAATCAGCCGTATTTAAAGATAAAGTGGTTCAGGGCGAAGAGATTGCTATCTACGGGAAATGGGATGCGAAGCGTTCTACCTTGATGGGCATGAAAATCTTATCGAACCGAAATGTGGAGGACGAAGAAGGAGACCAAGTCGAGGCGGTTTATCGCACGAATAAATCGTTGAAGCAGGCGACGATTCTCAAACTCGTTCGGTCGGCGATGGATCGTTTTGAAGATAAAATTCCAGAAGTATTGCCCAAATCTTTGACGGTGTCGCACCACTTAATGGGACATAGAGATGCTGTACGGGCGATGCATTTTCCAAAAGATGAACTGGAAAGACAGAGTGCGCAGTATCAGCTCGTCTACCAGGAGCTCTTCTTATATCAACTGCGCTTGCAATGGATGCGTCAGAAACGTCACCAGCAAACCAAAGGGCAAGCGGTGTTGTATGATAATGCCGCATTGAAGGCCTTTATACAGACGCTGCCGTTTGAGCTGACGGATGGGCAAAAGAAAGTCGTGAATGAGATTTGCTTTGACTTGCGTGCGCCGTATGAGATGAATCGTCTCTTGCAAGGGGACGTAGGGAGCGGGAAGACGATTGTGGCGACGATTGCCATGGTCGCAACGGCTCTAACAGGCAAGCAAGCGGCGCTCATGGTTCCTACAGAAATCTTAGCGGAACAACATATGCTAACGATTGAAAAATTGATTCAAGGGACGTCTCTGAAGGCGGTCTTGTTAACGGGAAGTATGAATCGTTCGCAGAAGAAGCGAAAAGAGTTACTCGCTCAAATTGAGAGTGGGGAGGCGAACCTAATTATCGGGACGCATGCCTTGTTCCAACAAGATGTGAACTTTAAAGACTTAGCTTTTGTCGTGATTGACGAGCAACATCGCTTCGGGGTGCAGCAACGTCAGGCGCTCGCTGGAAAAGGAGCGGGCGTGAACGTGCTTCAAATGACGGCGACACCAATTCCTCGTACGCTTGCGATTACGGCTTTTGGGGAAATGGACACGTCTATCTTGAGTGAAATTCCTCGTGGTCGCCAGCCTATCAAGACGTCTTGGGTGCGTGAGCAGGAAATGGAGCAGATTTTCAATTTTGTAGAACGTCAAATTCAAGAAGGGCGACAAGCGTATATGATTTCGCCACTGATTGAAGAGTCGGAACATCTCGATGTGCAAAATGCTGAAGAGATTTACCGCATGATTTCAGCGCATTTCTCAGACCGCGTGAAAGTGGGGCTGTTGCACGGGAAAATGCCGGCTGAAGAAAAAGAAGCGGTGATGGCGGACTTTAAAGCCAATAAGCTACAAGTACTCGTTTCAACAACGGTTATCGAAGTTGGGGTGGACGTGCCAAATGCCACTGTGATGGTGATTTTAGATGCGGACCGATTCGGGTTAGCGCAGCTGCACCAATTACGAGGACGTGTCGGACGTGGACAACATGCCTCAAGCTGTATTTTAGTGGCGAGTCCGAAGACCGAAAATGGGAAAGAACGCATGCGCATTATGTGTGAGTCAACAGACGGATTTTATCTCAGTCAAAAAGACTTGGAGCTCCGTGGTTCTGGGGATGTTTTTGGGGTCAAACAGTCCGGTATTCCAGACTTTAAGATTGCCGATTTAATACGAGATTATGATATACTAGAACAAGCACGTAAAGATGCCATCCTTTATGCCTCGGAAGATCCAGCAGGAGAAAAGGCCGAGACAAAACGTATGAAGGCATTTATCGAACAAACAACGAAAGAAATCAATGGATAACTTCACGGCCACGTGGCTAGAAGAGGAGGAACAACAATGGTAAGAATTGCAATTGACGCGATGGGTGGAGATAACGCTCCTAAAGAAATCGTCCAAGGGGTCGTCCTTGCAGCAAAGGAAATGCCAACTGTCGAGTTTCAATTATACGGAGACGAAGCAAAAGTGAACGCATGCTTGGAGGAATCCCTTCCAAATATTCGCGTGATTCACTGTTCAGAAAAAATTAATTCTGATGACGAACCGGTTAAAGCGATTCGTTCGAAGAAAGACGCTTCAATGGTCGTTGCGGCTAAAGCGGTGAAAGAAGGGGAAGCCGATGCGCTCTTCTCTTGCGGAAATACAGGGGCTCTTCTAACGGCTGGATTACTAGTGGTTGGCCGTATTAAAGGAATCGACCGTCCAGGATTAATGCCAGTGTTGCCTGTTCTTGGAAAAGAAAACCGTCAATTTATTATGATGGATGTAGGTGCCAACGCGGAATGTAAACCGAAAAACGTTCACCAATTCGGTATTCTTGGAAGTTACTATTCAAAATACGTTCTTGGTTACGAAAATCCAACAGTCGGCTTATTAAATAATGGAGCTGAAGAAGGAAAGGGAACGAACTCGCAAAAGAAGTTTACGGACTCTTGAAAGAAGACGATAGCTTAAACTTCGTCGGAAACGTGGAAGCTCGAGACATCTTAACGGGCGCTGCGGATGTGGTTGTGACAGACGGATTTACAGGAAACGCCGTATTGAAAACAATCGAAGGAACAGCGCTTGCGATGATGGGACTTCTAAAAGAGGGTATCAAAGGGCAAGGCATCCAAGGAAAACTTGGAGCGCTTTTATTGAAGAATACGTTCTACGGATTAAAGAATACATTGGACTACTCACAATTCGGGGGTGCGGTGCTCTTTGGTCTTAAAGGAGCAGTCGTGAAATCACACGGTTCTTCAAAATCAGATAGCGTGTACCATGCGATGAAACAAATCGACACAATTGTATCAAGTGGAGTCATCAACGACTTAGTTGCTCACTTTGAACAAACAGCAGAGTAATGAAATAAAGCTCTCTTCTATCATGGAAGAGAGTTTTTTTGATAATATTTATAAATTTCATAAAGTCGCAATAAATTCTTAGGAATTCTAGCGAAAAAAGGGTACAATAGATAAGTACATAAAGTTGCGGACGCGACTAAAGGAGGAAAGCCTATGTTCAAAGAAGTGAACGAGCAAATCTTAAATTAATCGAGAAGAATAGTCGTTTAACACCAGAAGAAATTGCCTCTTTATTAGAAATTGACGTGGATGAAGTGAAACGTCGTATTAAAGAGATGGAAGAAGCCAAAATTATTTGTGGCTACCATACATTAATCAACTGGGAAAAAACTGATAACGTGAATGTTTCAGCGATTATCGAATTAAAAGTAAATCCTCAAAAAGGAAAAGGGTTCGACCGTATTGCGGAAAAAATCTATCATTTCCCAGAAGTGGAAGCAGTGTACTTAATGTCAGGCGGATATGATTTCATGGTGCAATTGAAAAAAGCGCCAATGCGTGAAATTGCAAACTTCGTATCTTCACGTCTTTCAGTGATTGAAGAAGTACAATCTACTAAAACACATGTTGTATTAAAACAATACAAAGATCACGGCACAATGTTTGTCGGTAAAGCAGATGATAAACGTCAGGTGGTTACTCCATGAATTTAGAAAATATGTTAAATAATAAAATTAAGGACTTGAAACCTTCAGGAATTCGTCGTTTCTTCGATATGGCGAGTGAATACAAGGATATTGTTTCCCTAGGGGTTGGAGAGCCTGATTTTGATACGCCTTGGCATATTCGTCAAGAAGCGATTAAAGCGTTGCAAGAAGGCCGTACATTCTATACAGCTAATGCAGGGTTAAAAGAGCTTCGTGAAGAAGTATGTATCTTTACAGAAGGCCGTCACGGGGTAAAATACGACCCAATGCACGAATGTGTGATTACCGTTGGGGGAAGTGAAGCCGTTGATATTTCAATGCGTGTTCTCTTGAACCCAGGGGATGAAGTGATTATTTGTGACCCAGGTTACGTTTCATACGTTCCAGCCGTAACAATGGCCGATGGAACTCCTGTCATTCTTCCGTTAAAAGAAGAAAACCAATTCCGTATCACGCCAGAAGATTTAGAAGCAGTGATTACACCAAAAACAAAAGCGATTTTAATGAACTTTCCAAATAACCCAACTGGGGCTGTAATGGGACGTGAAGACTTAGAAGCGGTTTGTGAAGTGTTGAAACGCCACGACATTATCGTTGTTTCTGACGAATTATACGGAGAATTAACATACACTGGAAAACCTCACGTATCTGTTGTCGAAATCGATGGCATGCGTGACCGTACGATTTTAATCGGAGGATTCTCAAAAGCATTTGCGATGACTGGATGGAGACTTGGATATGCCTTAGCTCCAGCGCCAATAATGGAACAAATGTATAAGATTCACCAATTTGCGATTATGTCAGCTCCAACACTTAGCCAATATGCAGGTGTGGATGCGCTTCGTAATTCAGATGATGATATTGCAGAAATGCGCGATAGCTACAACCAACGTCGTCGTTACTTGGTGAAACGTTTCAAAGACTTAGGCATTCCTTGCTTTGAACCATTTGGAGCTTTCTACATCTTCCCAAATATCTCTCAATTCGGTTTGAGTTCTGAAGAATTCGCAATGCGCTTAGTAGAGGAAGAACGCTTAGCCGTTGTTCCAGGAACAGCCTTTGGGGACTCTGGTGAAGGATTCCTACGTATCTCTTACGCTTACTCAATCGAAGACTTGAAGACAGCGTTAGATCGTATCGAGCACTTCATTACGAAGTTAAGAAATGAGAAATAATTGAATCAATAAAACTACGCTTCTTTTGGAATTGCAGAATTTCAAAAGAGGCGTTTTTTATTGATTAAAAATCGATTAAAATAAATTTACTAGTTTATAGGGGTATGCTACACTATGCTTACTAAAAGAGAGGAGATAGTGCTTGAAAGAACGTTTTACCAAGTTTATTGATACGATTATCGCACTTGATAAGGGTGACCATACATTAACCGATCAGCAATGGATGAAGAAGCAAAGATGGATTTTTGCGCTGAAGTTGTTTTGGGTGATTGTACTAGTGGCGACATTCCTTCTAGCGATTAATGTCTCCGTCAGTTATTTTGTCTATTTCTTCTATTTTGTCGGTATACTCTTTATTCTGACAAAGTATTAGAGCATTTTATTAATCGAAGAGTGGCGCAATTAGCCGAGGAGGAATAGAAAAGAATGCGAGTGGTGTATTTTATTATCGCGTGGATTTCGCTAGCGCTGGGGTTAATTGGGATTGTGCTCCCAGTACTTCCGACGACACCGTTTTTACTGCTAACAGTGGTTTGTTTTTCAAAGAGTTCTACTCGATTTGAAGAGTGGTTTCAACAGACGAAACTATATCAACTATATGTTGCAGATTACCGTGAAACGAAGTCGATTGCGAAAAGCCGTAAGAAGAAAATTATTGTTTATATCTATATTTTAATGGCCATTTCCATTTACCTTGCCCCGATTTTGGCGGTGAAAATTGGACTTGGCGCGCTGACAGTGTTTATTACTTACTATCTATTTTGGGTAATTCCGGATAAAAAATAAGGAGTGTTTCAGATGGTTGAGAAGTTCAAGGAGAGGTTTCAAGAGTTAAGAGAAGATTATAAGGTAACCAAAAATCCTGGTGAAGATTTCGTTTTTTGGTATATTCACCGTGTAGCACCCTTTAATTTTCGTTATGTAGTGGCTGTAGGGATGATTCTTTGTATGGCTGCAATCTACTTTAATATTCAGTACGTGCTCGCAATCGTTGGAATCTTATGGATTATTTCCGCAGCGATTATGCTGTACGGGCTATTTAAAGGTAGAATGAAACAATAATGTTTGATGGAAGAACCTAGTTTACGCTAGGTTCTTTTTTTACCTATCCTTAGGAAGAAAATTCAGAGAAAAAATAGGGCGGAGACCTTTGAGAAATAGTGCGAATAGGACTATAATTTAAATGTAGAAACAAAGTAAATGGAGGTAGTTTTTATGAGATTTGACCAAGAACATGATTCATGTACAACGATTCTTGTCGGAAAGAAGGCCAGCTACGATGGTTCAACGCTAGTAGCGCGTACAGAGGACTCATGTAATGGAGAGTTTACGCCGAAAAAATTTATTGTGGTACGTCCAGAAGATCAACCACGTCACTATAAAGCAGTGATTTCAGGATTTGAAACAGACTTACCTGATAATCCAGTTCGTTATACAGCTATGCCAAATGCCATTAATAACGAAGGAATCTGGGGAGCTGCAGGGATTAATGCTTATAATGTAGCGGTAAGTGCGACAGAAACGATTTCGACAAACCCGCGTGTATTAGGAGCCGACCCACTGGTGGAAACAGGGATTGGAAGAAGAAGATATCTTCACATTGGTATTGCCTTATATTAAAACGGCACGTGAAGGGGTTGAACGTCTTGGACACTTCCTTGAAACAGCAGGAACCTATGAATCAAACGGAATTGCAATTTCCGATGTGAATGAAATTTGGTGGTTAGAATCCATTGGCGGACATCACTGGATGGCACGCCGTGTACCTGATGATGCGTATGTCGTAAATCCAAATCAACTCGGCAGCGACTTCTTTGATTTTGAAGACAAAGAAAACTTTATGTGCGACCATGATTTGAAAGACTTTATGATTCGTCATCACTTGAACTTAAACTTTGACGGCGAATCGTTCAATCCACGGTATGCATTCGGTTCCCAACGCGACAAAGACCGCTTGTATAACACGCCTCGTGCTTGGGATATTCAACGCATGTTCAACCCGGAAGTGGAACAATCTCCAACGAGCTTTGAAATTCCATGGGCGCGTGTTCCATACCGCAAGATTACAGTCGAAGATGTGAAAGAATCGATGAGTACACATTATCAATTTACGCCGTATGATCCTTATGGAAATTTAGGCGATGGAAAGAGCAATCGTCGTTTCCGTACGGTAGGGATTAATCGTACGAGTCAAACGGCTATCCTACAAATTCGTCCAAATCGTCCTCATGATACAACAGGAATTCAATGGGTATCGTATGGGTCAATGCCATTTACAACGGCTGTTCCATTCTTTACACAAGTGGACACAACGCCTGCGTATTTTGCCAATACAACAGCGAAAGTCTCAACGGATTCGTTCTATTGGATGAATCGTTTAATTGCAGGGCTTGCGGATGCACATTATTTGGAACATCTTGCTGATATTGAAAGTTATCAAAAGAATACTTTGTCTCGTGGAGAAGCCATGATTGCCCAAGTCGACTCTCGTCTTGAAAAAGGAGAAGTGGTAGACTTTGAGGCGGAAAACCAACAAATCAGTGATTATATTGAAGAAAAAACAGCAGCATTACTGGACAAAGTACTGCTTCGTGCAAGTAATTTGATGGTCAACCATTATTCAGTGAGTGACTAATCAGCAATTCGTTTTAGGAGGTTAAAAGATGGAAGAAAAAAATGAAAAGCAACTGAATTGGCTGATGATATCCCTCATTGCTTTTAACTTTGTGTGGGGTTTAGGGAATGTTGTAAATAACTTTGCCCAACAAGGGATTGTTGTGATTACATCGTGGCTCATTATTTTAGTGATTTATTTTATCCCATATTCATTAATGATTGGACAACTCGGTTCGACGTTTGAAGATAGTGAAGGAGGAGTCAGTGATTGGATTAAACATACGTCTACCAAGAAACTGGCGTATTTTGCCGCATGGACATTTTGGGTGGTGCAGATTCCATATTTAGCGCAAAAACCGCAGACGATTCTAATTGCCCTTGGATGGGTATTCCAAGGGCACTCAGGAATTATCGATGAACTGCCGATTCCACTACTGGTAACAGTCTGTCTAGCCTTTCTTTCTTAGCCATCCTTTATGTTTCAACAAAGGGAATTCGCGTGTTGAAATTCTTAGGAACGATTGCGGGGAACCGCGATGTTTGTGATGTCAATTCTGTTTATCCTATTAGCAGTCGGGGTTCCACTCATTAAACCTGATTTACAACTAGCAACAGCGAATATGGATAAGATCGAAACGTATATTCCTAAGTTTGATTTTTCATACTTCACAACGATTGCGCTTCTTGTTTTCTCGGTCGGAGGAGCAGAGTGTATGTCTCCTTATGTTCATAAAGCTCAAAAGAAATCCAGCGAAGGAATTTCAAAAGGGATGATTGCGATGGCTGTGATGGTTGGAATCTGTGCAGTCTTTGGATCTTTTGCGATGGGGATGATTTTTGATAGCAACAATATTCCACAAGATTTGATGCGAAATGGTGCCTATCAAGCATTTGCCGTACTTGGAAAACACTGGAATATTGGGAATGTGCTAGTTACGATTTACGCATTAACGCAATTTATCGGGCAAACCGCGACGTTGGCATTATCGATTGATGCACCACTTCAAATCTTCCTTGGTAGTGCTGACGAAAGAATATGTTCCTCGCTGGCTTCGTGCACGCACAAAGAACGGAACGTTGAAAGAATGGATACTTACTTACAGGAATCTTAACAGGGGCACTAATTGTCATGCCGGCCCTAGGGCTTAAAGAAATTGATACGGTCGTGGTATGGATGACAAACTTGAATGCCATCGTTTCTCCAATGTGCTTCTTGTGGGTATTTGTCGCCTTTATGTTCTTGTATCGTCATTGGGATAAATTTAAAGGCGCCGAATATAAATACATTAGCAATAAGACACTTGGTTTCTTAATGGGACTCTGGGGATTTGCCTTCACCGCATTTGCATGTATTCTCGGAATGGTACCACAAGTGGATTATGCGCAAAATCCATCTGAATGGTGGTTTGTCTTAATTTCAAATATCATTATGCCATTTGCGCTTCTTGGACTCGGACTCGTCCTTCCATGGATTGCACGAAGAGAACAAAAAAACAACAAGCATAAAAAATGAGTATTTAGAAAAGTCCTTCTTCCATGGAAAGAGGGGCTTTTTTTCATAAGAGGATTAATAGGGAGTCAAACTGACAAAATGACCGAAAAAAATGGTATAGTGAATGAGATAAAGTTTACTAGAAACGAGAGGTAACCCCCATGAAATTATTAACCATTGCAGTCCCATGCTACAACTCTCAAGAATATATGCATTATTGTCTTCAAACGCTCCTTGCTGGTGGCGAAGAGGTTGAAATTTTAATCATTAACGATGGTTCTAAAGACAACACTGCTCGCATCGCTGACCAATATGCCGCAGCTTATCCAACGATTATCCGATGCCATCCATCAAGAAAATAAAGGGCATGGTGGAGCCGTGAATACAGGGGATGGCGACGCAACAGGGCAAGTACTTCAAAGTCGTCGATAGTGATGACTGGGTGGATGTGCGTGCGTATCTAAAAAATCCTAGAACAATTACAACGCTTCGAGGAAACAGGTGAAGAAGTAGATGTGTTCATTACGAACTTCGTCTATGAAAAAGAAGGCGCGAAAACGAAAAAAATCATGCGCTACACTTCCGCATTTCCTGAAAATCAAGTGTTCACTTGGGATGATGCCAAGTCGCTTCGTCGTGGAAAATACATGATGATGCACTCACTCATTTACAATATGAACTTACTTCGTAAATCAGGCCTTCAGTTGCCAGAGCATACTTTCTACGTGGATAATTTGTTTGTCTTCGTACCGCTTCAATGTAGCAAGTCTTTATACTATATGAACGTGGATTTCTACCGCTACTTTATCGGTCGTGAAGATCAATCCGTGAACGAGAAAGTGATGATTAGCCGTATCGACCAACAAATTCGCGTCAATGAACTATTGATGGCAAACTTCCATAGCGAATGGCAATTTCCACCAGTCTTGAAAAACTACTTATTAAACCACTTAGAGATTACAACGGTGATTTCTTGTGCGTTACTCAATAAGGGTGGCCAAGCCGAACACCAAGAGAAGAAGAAAGCCTTGCTTGCAGACTTGAAGGAAGCAAATCCAGCTATCTTCCAACTCATTAGCCAAAATGCGGTATGTAAAATCGCGATGGCGAAGAGTAAACCGGGTCAAATTCTCTCAAATGGACTTTACACAATTACACAACGATTCATTGGCTTTAACTAAATAGAGTTTCGAACTGCCAGGGCACTCGTCTGGTAGTTTTTTTATGAAATTATCATATATGATAATTTTGCAAAGTGTGCTTCATCGATTTGGTTCGCCTTGAGGGTCCATGGTATAATAGACAAGATAAAACAAGAAATGGGGAAACCACATGAAACCATTTGATTACATCGTTGTGGGTGCTGGATTATTCGGTGCGACCTTTGCACACGAAGCAGCGACACGCGGTCATAAAGTAAAAGTGATTGAGAAAAGAAACCATATTGCGGGGAATATTTATACAAAAGAAGTGGAAGGCATTCAAGTGCACGAATACGGTGCGCATATTTTCCACACGAGCGACAAGAAGATTTGGGATTACGTCCATCAGTTTGCGACATTTAATCGCTATACGAATACACCCGTTGCCAACTTCAACGGGGAAATCTACAACTTGCCATTTAACATGAATACTTTTAATAAATTATGGGGTGTGGTGACGCCACAAGAAGCCGAAGCCAAAATTGCTGAGCAGCGTGCGGTTCTGGGGGACAAAGAGCCTGAAAACTTAGAAGAGCAGGCGATTTCTCTTGTAGGGGAAGATATTTACTACAAGCTCATCAAGGGCTACACGGAGAAACAATGGGGACGTTCGGCTACAGAATTACCAGCGTTTATCATCCGCCGCTTGCCGGTTCGTTATACTTACGATAACAACTACTTCAACGATACGTACCAAGGGATTCCGATTGGCGGCTATACGAAGATGATTGAAGCCATGCTGGACCATGAGAATATCGAAGTCGAGTTGAATGTTGATTTCTTCGCGAAAAAAGACGAGTACTTAAGTAGTGGTGCCAAAATCGTCTTCACAGGGAATGATTGACGAGTTCTTTCGATTATGAACTAGGCACACTGGAATACCGTTCGCTTCGTTTTGAAACAGAAGTCGTGGACGTGGAGAACTACCAAGGAAATGCGGTAGTAAACTATACAGACCGCGAAACGCCATACACTCGTATCATCGAGCATAAGCATTTCGAGTTTGGGACTCAGCCAAAAACGGTGATTACGCGTGAGTATCCTGCCGATTGGAAAGTGGGAGACGAGCCTTATTACCCAGTAAATAATCAAGTTAACAACGACTTATATGCGCAGTATAAGAAATTAGCGCAGACGGTTCCGCAAGTCATTTTCGGAGGACGACTTGGACAGTATCGTTATTACGATATGCATCAAGTCATCGCCGCTGCACTAGAAACAGTTAAACATGAATTTGAGTAAACGAAGAAACACCCTATATGAAATATAGGGTGTTTTTGTGTTGTGATGGTTATTTGATTCCTTCGAATCCTAGCGGATTTTATCATAACTACAATAATGGGGTACCGGTTCGAGCCTGTAGTCTCTCACCTTTAAAGCTTCAAAAAGGGACGTAGGAATAAATTCCCTACGCCCTCTTTAATTCATCTTTAGTACGATTCCCCATTATTGTGGCTATGAAATCCGCAAAATTCTTCGGAATCCATACACAATCAATCAAACCAAAAATGTTTTAGCTTGTTCATCAAATTAAGCTTTCACTGTATCTAGTTCTTCGCCAATAGCTTCAAGACGCGCAACAACATCTTCGAGAGATAAGTTGTGTTCTTGCACGTAGCGGTTACGTGGATGAACACGACATTCATGGCAGCAACCACGTAAGTATTTGTCTTCGTTTTCTTCAGAAGAGAGAATGCGACGGTTACATTCTGGGTTACCACAGTTTACGTAACGTTCGCAAGGTGTACCATCGAACCAGTCTTTCCCGATAACCACTGGGTCTACGTGGTTGATGTCAACAGCGATACGCTCATCGAATACGTACATTTTTCCATCCCATAATTCGCCTTGAACTTCTGGGTCTTTTCCGTAAGTTGCGATACCACCGTGTAATTGACCAACATCTTTGTAGCCTTCACGAACCATCCAGCCAGAGAATTTCTCACAGCGAACGCCACCTGTACAGTAAACAACGACACGTTTGTCCATGAATTTCTCTTTGTTATCGCGAACCCATTGTGGTAATTCACGGAAGTTGCGAATGTCAGGACGGATTGCACCGCGGAAGTGACCTAGGTCGTATTCGTAGTCGTTACGAGTGTCTAGTACAACAGTGTTTTCGTCTAAAAGAGCTTCCTTGAATTCTTTTGGAGAAAGGTAAGCACCCTGTTGTTTCAAGTGGGTTAATGTCGTTGTCGAAGTCGTTATCTTCTAAACCAAGGTGTACGATTTCTTTTTTGTAACGAACGAACATCTTCTTGAAGGCTTGCTCGTTTTCTTCGTCGATTTTAAACCATAAGTCTTCCATGCCAGGAAGAGAGTGAACATAGTCCATATTTTTTTGAGTAGTTTCATAATCACCAGATACAGTTCCGTTGATTCCTTCATCAGCGACAAGGATACGTCCTTTTAATCCGATTGATTTGCAGAATGCTAAATGATCTGCAGCGAATTGTTCCGCATTCTCGATTGGGAACGTATTTATAATAAAGTAAAAACACGAATATCTTTTTGCCATATTGTAGTTCTTTCATCCTTTTCTAGTTTGTAATGGTTCTATTGTAACTTTATTGAGAACCATTATCAATGAATTCGATTGTGAAAAATCTTCGAAAAGGTATTGACATGACAGCGATTTTTGAGGTATAATTTCAGATGTAACATAAAATTTTTGAGAGATTGGAGGAGAAATCAATGAACAACTTAGTAGTAAAACGAGTAAATAGAATGATAGACCTTCCAATTCAAGTGATTCAGTTATAGCGCATTTTTAGATGAGATTAGGAATGAAGCTGTTACTTTTTCCATGCATGGGGAAGGTGACGGCTTTTTGATGGAGGAAAAACGATGAACACTTTTTTAAGAGAATATTTAATTTTATTAAACAACATCCGGTGCGCTATATAGGGAAGCCTTATCTTAATGATGGTGAGTAGCGTTGCGGTCATATACCCAGCTCGCATCATTGGACAAGTAGTGGACCAAATCGTAAAAGGGACACTGACAGCAGAATGGCTTATAGCGCAGCTCGTAGTTCTAGTTGGGGTAATTGCTGTGGCTTATGCAGCGGAGAGCGCTTGGACGTATATGATTTTTTTATTGGGTACTACGAGATTCAGCAGGAATTTGCGTGTAAAGATTGCTACGAAATAATTTGCGAAAAAAAGATTCCTTTTCTATGCGCATTTTCGAACTGGTGACATTATCACTCGAAGTAGCGAGGATGTGTCGACTATGGGAGAGGTTATGGGATTTGGTACATATGCGACGCTGAACTCCTCCTTTATGCTGATTGTAACGCTTTCGATGATGATTACGACAGTTTCATTACCGTTAACAATTGCGGCTCTCATACCAATGCCGATTTTATCGTATTTTGTTTATAAATGGGGCTATGAAGTTGAAGAAGAATACAGTAAGTCGCAAGCTGCGGTCTCTGAATTGAAACAATGAAGTACTTGAAATGATTGACGGGAAACTATGTGGTGCGTGCTTATGGTCAAGAAGAGGCGATGATGGTGCCTTTCGTGAAAAAGACAGAAGTCGCCATGAAGAAAAATATCCGTGTTGGAGAACTGGATTCCCGCTTTATGCCGCTTGCAGAATTTATCGCGATGTTGAGCTTTATTATTGGAATCTCGTATGGTGGTTATCTCGTTTCCCAGGGAGCAATTCAAGTAGGGGATGTCATTGCTTTTCAAGTATATATGAGTTCGATTATGTGGCCAATTTTTCTACTTGGCGATATTTTGTCGACTTATAAACGTGGAAAAGTTGCGTCCTCACGGATTCAAGAATTAGAAGACTATGACGATGGATTTGGAACGTGGAGGTCAGCGCACTCTTGAGACGGATAGAGTCAATCGAATTCCAGCAGTTTTTCATTCACGTATCCAGGGGAAGAAACAACCAATGCTGAAGGAGATTGACGTGACGATTCGACGAAGGTGAAACACTAGGAATCGTTGGGAAAAACAGGGTTCTGGAAAGACGACTTTATTAATGCAACTCTTTACATCAGTTTCCATATAACGGACAGGCATATTTCGATAAATGATGTATCCCTGTTTGTAGAGTATCGAGAAAATGATGTTGCACATCAGATTGCTTATGTACCGCAAGAACACATCACTTTTTTTCGCGTTCGATTCGAGAGAAATATGTATTTTGGAAAAAGCAAATGCAACAGATGATGAAATCTGGGCCGCGTTGAAACTGGCCGCTTTTGACAAGGATGTGAGACGCATGCCAGAAGGGCCTTGATACGATTGTTGGCGAAAAAAAGGTGTATCGCTCAGTGGCGGGCAAAAAGCAGCGTTTATCGATTGCTCGGGCATTGCTTCGAAACAGGGAATGCTTTGATTTCTAGATGATGCACTCATCTGCGGTTGACGCGAAAGACGGAACGCGAGATTATTTCGCATCTACAAGCATGAACGGAAAAGAGGGGAATCAATTTAATTGCGTCACACCGACTTTCTGCGATTCGTCATGCTGATGAAATTATTGTATTGAGTGAAGGATGTATTAGTCGAACGTGGGAACACATGAAGAGTTAATCGACTCAAAAAGGATGGTATTACGAGCAATACCATATTCAAGAACTAGAGGAGGAATTAGAATGAAGACGTTTAGACGCTTACTTAGTTATTTGAAATATGAAATACGTCCCATTCGTACTCGGATTGTTTCTCCTATTGGTATCGACGATTGCGACGTTAACTGGGGCCCTATCATCGCGAAAATATCTCATTGACAAGATGATTACACCGATGGAACAAACGCATGTATTCGAGTGGGGAAACTTTACTTCAAGGTGTAGGGACTCTACTTTCATCGTGACAGGTGTTGGCTATCTTTGTGTTTACTTAAACCGAGTCGTCATGAAGAATCTGTCAAACCGAATCGCCAAAACGTCTTCGGGATGAAGTTTTTTTGAACATGTACAAACATTACCGATTTCGTATTTTTGATCACTTACCTGCTGGGAAAAGTCGTATCTCGTATTACGAGTGATACGGAATCCGTCCGTGCGAATTTTTATGTGACGGGTATTTCGACATTACTGAGTACGATTGTGACACTTATTGGGGTATATATTGCTATCTTTATGCTACATGCAGGACTAGCAGCAGCTCTTTCTAGTTCTTATTCCGTTGATGCTTTTCTGTGGCAAAAGACAATCGCTCAACTACAGCGCAAACTATTTCTCGCAAAATCGAGAATTATATAGTCAGCTCAGTGGTCAATTGAATGAATCCATTCAAGGAGCGGTGATTGTCCAGGCGTTTCAACAAGAAGAGACGATTAGTCGACGAGTATGAAGAAAAAGAACAAAAGAATGGGCACGTGTAGGGCATAGCGAGTTGAGGTTAGATGCGTTTTTCTCGTGGAGTCTTGTCGCTCTTTTGAAAAATATAACACTGTTTTGTATCGTATATTTCTTTAGCATGCAATTTATCGGAGGAACACTTGGAATTTCAGCGGGGCTCCTCTATGCCTTTATCGATTATGTCAATCGAATATACGAACCGATTCAGACGTTCATGAATATCGTCTCCGGGTTGCAACAATCAATGGCTGCTGGTGACCGTGTGTTTGAACTAATGGATACACCGAGCGAGGAATCGGGAGAAGAGCTCTTCACGTTTGATGAAGGATGTATCGAATTTAAAGATGTGAGTTTTGAGTACACAGCGGGAGTTCCAGTGTTGAAACACTTGAATTTCACGGTAGAACCTGGACAGACAGTTGCTTTTGTCGGACATACTGGTTCAGGGAAATCATCTATTATGAACTTACTGTTTCGCTTCTATGACCCAACGAGTGGTGCTATCTTCATCGATGGAAAAAAACACGCGTGACTTTAACAGACGTAGTGTTCGAAGCGAGATGGGAATCGTTCTTCAAGATCCGTACCTCTTTACAGGAACGATTGCTTCTAATGTTGGACTCAATAATGAATCGATTCAGCCTGAGACGATTAAAGAGGCGCTCATTAAAGTAGGCGGAGGACATCTGCTCACGAAAGAGTGACAAAGGGACTCGACTACGAGGTGAAAGAAAAAAAGGGAATGGATTTCTCTTCAGGGGAACGTCAACTGATTTCATTTGCTCGTGCGATTGTCTTTGACCCGAAAAATCTTAATTTTAGATGAGGGCAACTTCGCATATCGATACCGAGACGGAAGAAATTATTCAGAAATGCAATTAATGTCGTTAAAAGAAGGGACGTACAACCTTTATGATTGCTCACCGACTTTCTACCATTGCTCATGCTGACCAAATTTTTGTGTTGGATAAAGGGGAAATTGTGGAACGTGGAACGCATGATGAATTACTTCAACTGCAAGGTCAATATGCCGAAATGGTCGCACTTCAAAAAGGGTTAATGTATAGAAATACGAGACACTGTTTCTTTTAGAAACAGTGTCTTTTTCTTTCGTTGCAAGTCAACTTTTATTTTTAGTGTTTTTCAAGGGAATTCATGGTGCATTACGCCTCTTAGTTTGTTACAATGTGTAGGAAACTGATTGAGGAGAGAACGTATGATTACCAAAGAAGTTATTGAACGTGCAACAACGCACCGCCGTCATTTACATATGTATCCAGAAGTATCCGGAACGGAAGTCGAAACGACGCGCTATATTCGCGAAGCCCTAGAAGCAATGGGGACTTACATGCTGGGATTTACAAGTCTAAAAACAGGAGTGGTCGCAGAAATCGGAAACGGTGAGGGTCCAACATTAGCCTTACGTGCTGACATCGATGCCTTACCGATTGTGGAACAAACAGGATTAGACTACGCTTCAAAAATGAAGGAGCGATGCATGCGTGTGGACATGATTTTCCATACCGCAAGCTTGCTGGGAGCCGTTCAAGTATTGAAAGGCACAAGAAGACAAATTACAAGGGAAAAGTTCGTTTTATTTTTCCAACCAGCCGAAGAAAGTAACCGTGGAGCACGCGCATTGATTTCTGAAGGCGTGCTTGATGGAGTGGATGCGATTATTGGATTCCATAATAAGCCAGAACTTCCAGTTGGAACGATTGGTGTGAAGGAAGGACCTCTGATGGCAGCAGTCGGCCAGTTTAAAGCCGAGTACAGGGGTAGGAACGCACGCTGCAGCACCGCATAACGGAAACGACCCCATCGTTACGGCTTGCCAAGTGATTGCAAATGCTCAAGCGATTGTTGCTCGTCATACATCCCCACTTGAACCAGTGGTATTAAGCGTATCGCATATCGAAGCAGGGAAATACATGGAATGTGATTCCAGAGAAAGTATTTTTTTGAAGGAACGATTCGTACGTTTAATAAAGAAGTGGAACGTCAAAATGACGCAGCAATTCGAAAAGATGATTATTCAAACGGCCGATGTTTACGGGACAAAAAGGAAGTATTGAATGGATTTTAACACCGCCTGTGGTGCATAATGATGCCGCAGTCACAAAAAGTCGTTAAAAAGTGTGACGGAGAAATTTGCGACAGTGGTGACACCGGAAGTGACTTTAGGAGCAGAAGATTTCGCCAATTATATGGAACACGTTCCAGGATGTTTTGTCTTTATTGGAACGGGTTGCCCTCGCGAATGGCATCACCCAGCGTTCTTAGTCGATGACGCAGCGCTACCGTTTGCGATTCAGTATTTTTGTGGACAATACGAATTCACTTTTTAGAAGTTCTTTCACAGAAAGGAAACGCGTAATATGAAAAACAATGGTGGTCATTAGCCATCCAACGATTCAAACCTCATCGAGCCAACAGTTTTTCCTCGCAACGTTAAAAGGGGAAGAAGCTGTAACGGTTCGCCATTTAGATGAAGTATGGAGTGAGAGAAAACCTCATTTTACAAGAGCGACTGAAGAAAAAAAGCACTGTTAGAAAGTGGAGCCAAAAGACTCATTCTTCAATTCCCGATGTATTGGTACCAAGCACCTGCTGTCATGAAGGAATGGATCGATACGGTGATGAGTAAGAGTGCGCCTTTTTGCATAAGCAAATTAAAGAACTAGGGAATCGTTGTAACACTTGGGGTGAAAGAAGAAGCCTTCCGTGCAGGAGGGAAAGAGCAATTTACGATTTCGGAACTTATGCGTCCATTCCAAGCGTTAGCAAATGCAATGGGTTGGAAGTATTTACCGATTTTTGAAGTCCATCAATTTGATTATAAGACTGAAGTTGCTAAACAAACGTTACTCGTGGAATATTTACAATATGTGACGAAAGAACATCACGGAACATTAAAAAATATAGAAGATTGGTTTATCGAACGCGCACAATCAATGAAAGGTGCCGAGTGGGAACAAATCGCAGAGTGGATCAAAGAGAATCAGGATGAAAGACTGGAACTCGAAATGCATCTGAGTGATTGGGAGGAGAGCCAATATGGAGATTATTGAGAAGATTGGGTTACTTGATGCATGGATTGCGGAAGAAAAAGAGTATAAAGAACGCGCTTTGCTTGTGGCTGCAAAAACTCTTCTTTTAGAACAAGCAAAACGAATTGAACAAGCACATGGAGAGTTAGACGGGCGGATGTGGAGTCCAGAAAACTGGTCCAAATAAGGAGAATGAGATTGAAAAATAGATAAATTAGGACTACGATTAGTTTTATTAGTCATTTCCTGTTTTTTAATCGGGCTAGGTGCAAAGATGGCTGGTTCGAGTACATTAGGAGCTGACGTTGTCGTTCTTGTGTGGGAAGGATTAAATCGCACCTTTGGGGTTAGTATGGCAATGAGTAACATCATTGTTTCTCTGGTATTCCTGGCGATTACGCTCAGTATTAACTGGAGATATATTGGATTTGGTACGGTGGTAGGGATGTTCTTGCAAAGTTTCTTTATTGACCTGTTCGATTTTAGAGCACTTGCCGAAATGGATATCACCATAAAAATAATTGCGATGGTTGTAGGGATTGCGTTAATTGCCATAGGATGTGCCGTCTATGCCTTAGCAGAACTTGGGGTTGGACCTTATATCGCTGCAACCCTTGCCTTACACGAAAAATTCAAAACGTCTATACCGCGAAACAAATTCTTAATTGATGCTAGTTGTGTGATTATCGCAGCTATTATGGGACAATGGCCAACGATTGGACCAGTTGTTTCACTAGTAATTAGTGGAGTGATTATGGACCAGACAATGGTGATTTTGAAAAAAATTGCTTCCCATTAAATAAGAAAGCATATCCTATTTTGCAGGAGGAGTACTCTTGTAAATAGGATTTAATTTTTATAAACAAAAAGAAAAATGAAAAATTTTGATGGTATCGTTTTCTAAGACAGCAAAATAGTACAAGTCGAAAGCAAAATAGTTATTGTGAAAGCGGTTTTTCCATAGTAAACTGAAGATGTCTTAAAAAGTAATAGAAACTAGGGGGAGACAACATGAAAAAGAAAGTATTACTATCAAGTGCAGCGTTATTAGCAAGTGTAACTTTAGCAGCTTGCGGAAATAACAGCAATAACACTAGTAAGGCGGATTCAACAACTAAAGCAGAAAGTAAAGAGAAAACAACTCTTAAATTAGCAGCTTTAGAAAGTGGTTATGGTTCAGAAATGTGGCCAGCAATCATCAAAGCTTATGAAGAAGCAAATCCAAACGTAAAAAGTGGAATTGACTCAAGATAAAGAAATTGAAGATAAAATCACGCCTCAAATGAAAGCAGGAGATTATCCAGATATCGTAATGCTTGCATTAGGACGTAAACAAGCATTACCAGAAACTTTAATTAAAGATAAAGCATTAGCTGATTTAACAGACTTATTCGACATGAAAGTATATGGCGAAGATAAAAAGTTTCTGAAAAAAATTATTAAACAATGTATTAGGATCTACAGTAACTGACCCTTATGGAGATGGAAAACACTACTTAGCACCAATGTTCTACGCTCCAACAGGATTATTCTACAACGAAGGATTATTCAAATCTAAAGGTTGGGAAGTTCCAAAAGATATGCCTGGTATGAAAGAATTAGCTGAAAAAGCTAAAAAAGAAGGAATCTCATTATTTACTTATCCAACAACTGGATACTTAGATAGCTTCTTCCCAGCATTATTAGCAAACGCTGGTGGTGTTGATTTATTCAACAAAGCAATGAAATATGAAACTGGTGTATTCACTTCTCCAGAAGCTACTAAAGCTTTTGAAGCAATGGGAACATTATTATCAAATGTTGAACCTTCAACAGTTGCAAATGCAAATAAACAAAGCTTCACTAAGAACCAACAATTAATCTTAGACAACAAAGCATTATTCATGCCTAACGGTACTTGGGTAGTTGGTGAAATGGCAAAAGCTCCTAGAGCTGAAGGCTTCAAATGGGCTATGACTGCTGCTCCAGCAATCGAAAAAGGTGGCAAACGTTACGTTTACTCATTCTTCGAACACATTTGGGTTCCAAAAGAATCTAAAAATCAAGCAGCAGCTAAAGAATTCTTATCATTCTTGTACTCAGATAAAGCAGCTGAAATCTTTGCTAAATACAATGCAGCACAACCAATTCAAGGCGTAACAGCAAAATTACCAGAAGAATTGAAAGCATTATACAAAGTTGTAGATGAAGTAGATGGTGTTATTAATGGTAACTTCGTAGCTACTAAACCAGTTGAAGGTGTAAGTATGAAGGATACATTATATGGACAAATTGACTCTGTAGCATCTGGTCAAAAAAACAATTGCTGAATGGCAAAAAAATCTGTTGAAGAAGTTAGCCAAAAGTTAAAAGCAGCAGTTCAATAATTCGATAGAAAGAATTAAATAGAGTGGGATGCGAAGCAATTTTCAAGGGTGAAAATTCCTTCCACCCACTCTCATTTTATCTAAAAATGGTTGGAAAGAGGGCAGAACGATGAAAAATCGTAGAAAAAGAGAGAGAAATTTATTTATTCTCGTGTGTTTATTACCTGCACTAATTTTATTTTTACGTTCATGATTTATCCAACAATTGAAGTATTCCGTATGTCACTTTTTTTAGATGGGGCGGATTTTTCAAATAATAAGGAATTTGTTGGTTTAGATAATTTTAAAAATTTTATGGATGGATGAAAAACTTCTTTAGAACAATGCAAAAATACAATCTTACTCATTGTAGTTGTAACGATCTTTACAGTTGTATTAGCAGTTGTTTTTGCAGCGATTCTTTCAACAGAAAAAGATTCGTGGAAATAATTTGTTTAGAATCATTTTCTATATTCCTAATATTTTATCAATCGTAGTTATTGCAGGGATTTTATCAGCAGTATACGATCCAAAAGCAGGTCTATTAAATGCGATTTTACCAGAAGCATGGAATCGATTATGGCTTGGAGATCAAAGTATTGTTATTTATTCATTAGCATTCGCGCTCATTTGGCAAGCGATTGGATATTACATGGTAATGTACATGGCAGGGATGGCGAATATTCCAGCTAGCTTATATGAAGCTGCAGACCTTGATGGAGCTGGAAAAATTGGAAAATTCTTTAACGTGACTTTGCCATTAATTTGGAACAGTATTCGTACAACCTTAACATTCTTCATTATTAGTACGATTAACTTAAGTTTCTTACTTGTACAAATCTTGACAGACGGTGGACCAGACGGATCTACGGAAGTATTCTTAAGCTACATGTTCAAACAAGCTTATACAAACTCTTCATACGGATACGGTATGGCCATCGGGGTAGTTGTCTTTATATTCTCATTTGGATTATCCGGTATCGTAAGTCACATTACGAAACGCGATATTCTTGAATACTAGGAGGGGAGATCATGAAAGGACAAACACGTTCATTTGAAAAGCTTTATAAGGCTTTCATCTATGTTGCGCTAATTACATTAGCGATTAGTATTATTGTACCTGTCGGATGGGTCTTCTTAGCTTCAATTAAAGAAAAATAGAGAATTTTTATGGTTCGCCATGGACCTTGCCAGAAGGTTTCTACTGGCAAAACTTTTTAGATGCTTGGAATAAGGCGAAAATGGGAGATTACTTGCTCAATTCCGTTATTGTTACGGCTTTAGCATTGGTTATTTTAGTAGTAGTGGCGATTCCATCTTCTTATGTATTAGCTCGTTATAAATTCCCAGGAAGTCGATTCGTGAATTCATTGCTAAAAGGTGGATTATTCATCAATGTAAACTACATTGTGGTGCCAATCTTCTTAATGTTACTCGACTGGGATAAAGGGACTAAAAAGGGCTTGGAATTAACGGCTTCTTCCTAAATAATATTTTTGTCTTAGCTGTTGTCTATGCAGCAACATCACTACCATTCACGATTTATTTATTATCGAATTTCTTCAAAACATTACCAACAACCTTTGAAGAAGCAGCGTCTATCGACGGTGCAGGATATTTCACAACAATGCTTCGTGTAATGACACCGATGGCACGACCAAGTATTATCACAGTAATTTTGTTTAACTTCCTTTCTTTCTGGAATGAATACATTATTGCTTTGACATTGATGCCAGGTAAAAATCAAACACTTCCTGTAGGACTTAAGAACTTACTCCAAGCACAACGTGGTGCGGCAGAATATGGTCAAATGTACGCAGGGATGGTAATCGTAATGTTACCAACATTGATTTTATATATTTTAGTTCAAAATAAATTAACACAAGGGATGACATTGGGAGGCTCGAAAGAGTAGTAGTCGTCATCGCAGGAGGAGAGTATATGGGTAAAAACAAAGGGCGTTTAACCCTACCAAGTGAATCTAATTTTTTAGAGCAAACAAAAGAATTACTCGAGCGTTGGGGTGCCGATGCCATTCGTGATAGTGATGGAACAAAACTTGATGAAGCCACTAAACAATTAGACGCAAAAATTTATACGACGTATTTTGTAGCACGAAATCACAATGATTTTATTAAAGATTATATGGAAGAGTGCCAACAAATTTTCGTGATGTCTAAGTTTTGGTTAGCAACGGAAGAAACATTAACGATTCCATTTATGGAAGGGTACTTTGAAGATCAAGTTCAACCAGATTATGTGCATGATCCAAAAAAATATTGGGAAGTCATTGACCGTACAACAGGAGAAGTTGTACCGGTAGAACGTTGGTCAATTAACCAAGAAAAATAATACGGTTACGATTCAAGGGACAAAACCTTTCCATGAATATACAGTGTCGTTTCTAGTGTATGCGATTTGGGATCCAACACAAATGTACAATCATATTACGAATAACTGGGGAGATGTTCCTCACGATATTCCATTTGATGTACGTGGACCTCATTCAAATCAATTCATGCATGTTTATTTAAAACAATGGTTAAAAGAGAATCCGGATACAGATGTGGTTCGTTTCACAACGTTCTTCTATCATTTCACATTAATTTTCAACAACTTAGGAAAAGAAAAATTTGTGGACTGGTTCGGATATGGTGCTAGCGTTTCAGTTGCAGCACTCGAAGCTTTTGCCAAGGAAAAAGGCTATCGCTTAAGAGCAGAAGATATTGTGGATGAAGGGTACTATAACTCAACATTCCGCACACCAAGTAAAGCATACTTAGACTATATCGACTTCATTCAAGCATTTGTTGCCAGAGAAGCGAAAAAACTAGTCGACGAAGTACACGATGCTGGTAAAGAAGCCATGATGTTCTTAGGAGATAACTGGATTGGGACTGAACCATATGGACCATACTTCGAACAAATCGGATTAGATGCAGTCGTGGGTTCTGTCGGCGGCGGAGCAACTCTTCGTATGATTTCAGATATTCCACACGTAAAATATACTGAAGGAAGATTCTTACCATACTTCTTCCCAGATGTATTCCGTGAAGGAAATGATCCTACGATTGAAGCCAATAAAAACTGGTTATCCGCAAGACGTGCCATCATGCGTAACCCTGTAGACCGTATCGGATACGGTGGTTATTTAAGTCTTGCATACAAATTCCCTAAATTTGTGGATTACATCGAACATGTAACGGATGAATTTAGAGAAATCTACGATATCGTTAAACACACAAAACCATATACTGGTTTGAAAGTAGCTATCTTAAACGCATGGGGTCGTTTAAGAACATGGCAATCACACATGGTTGCCCATGAACTTCCATATAAACAAATCTATTCTTACCTTGGAATTATGGAAGCATTAAGTGGAGCTAGTGTGGACGTAAGCTTCATCAGCTTTGACGATATCATTCATGATGGAGTTCCAGAAGGTGTCGATGTCATCATCAACGCGGGAGATGTCGGAACTTCATTTAGCGGTGGAGAGGTTTGGAAGAATGAGACACTCATTACACGGATTCGTGAATTCGTGTATAATGGTGGAGGATTTATCGGAGTTGGGGAACCAACAGCCGTTCATCACCAAGGAAGATTCTTCCAACTTGGAGATATTTTGGGCGTTGAAAGAGAAATGGGATATAGCCTTTCAACAGATAAATATTTTACTAAAGAATTGAAAGAACACTTTATTATCGAAGATATTGAAGATGTTCATAAGATTGACTTTGGGGAAAATATTAAAAACGTGTATGGCTTAACGAGTGCAACAGAAGTACTTGAGTTTAGCAATCCGAAAGTGAGCGCAGGTGGCGTTGAAGAAGGAATCGTTCTTCCAGCTAATGCCGAAGGAAAAGAATTCGGGGAAATCCATCTTGCAGCGAACCCTTACGGAAAAGGTCGTGGGGTTTACATCGCAGGACTTCCATACACACCAGAAAATACAAGATTATTAATGCGTGCGTTATTCTACGCAGCGAATAAAGAAAGTGAATTAACAAAATGGTATGCAAGTAATCCATTAGTCGAAGTACATGCTTATCCTGAAAAAGGAGTGTATGCGATTGTGAATAATACGAATGAAGCACAATCGACACTTGTTTATGATGGTGAAGGAGTATCTAGAACAGTGGAACTTGAGCCAAGTGAAATTAGATGGGAGAAGATATCATGAATCCTAAAGTAAAAAATTGGATCCGCTTCTTATTGATGTTGGTATTCTTTTATGTAGTTATTTTGGGGCATCAGATGGTTGGAAAAGAAGGCGTGGCTACAATGTTAGTTGGTCTTGCTGGATTACTTCTCTTGCTATGGGATTACAATCGTCCGTACTCAAAATCGATGAAACGGTAATAAAACTTAACTAGGAACAGGGGCTTGTTTACAAACAAGCCCCTGTTCCTGTTTGCATAGACACAATATTAAAAAATACAAGTCTAAGGCTTTGTGATTACTACGATTCCTTGCAGATTCTTCTATAGTAGCTGTAAAGGGGACCGGTTCGAGCCTGTAGTCTCTACCTTTAAAGTTCAAAATGGGAGTAAGGGATAAATCCCCAACTCCCATTTATTCTGCTTAATCCTTTTTCCTTTTACTGCTACTATATGAATCTAGCAAGGATTCTCCGTAATCACAGTGCTTTTTAAATATTGTGTTCATGCAGGAAAAAGGGAGATGGTGGAGGAGGATAAAGGGACCGGTTCGAGCCTATAGTCCTCACCTTTAAAGTTCAAAATGGGAGTAAGGGATAAATCCCCAACTCCCATTTATTCACCTTTAATCCTTTTTCCTTTTACTGCTACTATATGAATCTAGCAAGGACTCACCGTAATCACAGTGCTATTTTTAATATTGTGTTCGTGCGGGAAAAAGGGGGAGGGATCGGAGGATAAATGGGACCAGTTCGAGCCTGTAGTCTCTCACCTTTAAAGTTCAAAATGGGAGTAAGGGATAAATCCCCAACCCTATTTATTCACTTTAATCCTTTTTCTTTTTTACTGCTACTATAAGAACTCGACAAATCCTCTTCGTAATCACAGTGCTTTTAAATATTGTGTCTTGTGAAGAAAGGGGAGATGGAAATCTGATAAATCTGATGGGAATTTGGTTTATTATAAGAGGAAAATAGCGTATAATAAAAAGAAGATATTGAAAGGGATGGAGGATAACTATGGAAGGATTGTTTATTACAATGGAAGGGCCGGATGGTGCTGGGAAAACAACAGTCATCAATCAACTGATTCCTTTGTTACAAAAACATGCCTTAGTGGATATCGTTTCAACAAGAGAGCCTGGTGGAAGTCGTATCGCGGAAGATATTCGGAAAGTGATTCTGGATGTGAATAATACCGAAATGGACGAAAGAACAGAAGCCATTTTATATGCAGCAGGACGCCGTCAGCACTTAAAAAGATCGTATTTTACCGAATTTGGAAAAAAAGGGAACATTGTATTTTGTGACCGATTTGTAGATAGCTCATTAGTGTATCAAGGGGTTGCTCGTGGGATTGGAGTAGAGGAAGTAGCTGAACTGAATCGATTTGCCACAGATGGACTTTCGCCGAGTACGACACTGTATTTAGATGTGCCTGCCGAAGTTGGTTTAGAGCGAATTCATAAAGCAAGAGGCAATCGTCAGTTTGATCGATTAGACCAAGAAGGTTTGAGTTTCCATACGATGGTTCGAGAAGGGTATTTAGCATTACTAGAGAAATATCCTGAAAGAATGGTTTCCATTGATGCGACTCAAACGATTGAAGAAGTGGTTAATGAGTGTTTCAAAGTGTTAGTAGAACGTTACCCAAATTATTTTTACAAGATAGGAGAATGAAAAATGAAATTATTAATTGCTATTGTACAAGATAAAGATGCACATTTATTAGGAGATGAGTTCGCACAAGCTAATATTCGTGCCACACGTCTATCAACAACTGGGGGATTCCTACGTGCAGGAAATACGACTTTCCTAATCGGTATCGAAGAAGAAAGAGTGGATGAAGCATTGGACATCATTAAAGAAAACTGCCAATCACGTGAACAAATGACAATTCCTCCTGTTCATATTGATAGCATGTTAGATAGCGCAATTGCTACACCTGTTTCTGTTCGAGTAGGTGGGGCTACGGTATTTGTTTTACCAGTAGACTCATTCTTACGTTTCTAAGATGAAAAAGAAGCAAGAAGCATTTATTCGTACCATTGATAATGGGCAACTTTCAGCCATGCCTATTTGTTCGAAGGAGCAAAAAGGGATTGGAAAAATCAGAAATGGCGAAAGAAATTGCTAAAAATACTAAACTGTACGAATCGAAGCGTTGGAGAAGGTGCTTGTCAGGTTTGCGAACATTGTCTGCGAATTGAGCATGGTAACTTTCCTGATTATATCGTTGTGGAGCCAGAAGGAACGACAATCAAAGTAGATCAAATCCGTGCCTTAAAGTCACAATTAACCAAAACAGCAATGGAATCGAGTGCAATTATTTGTGTGATTCATGCGGTAGATACATTGACTCCAGGTGCTGCCAATAGCTTTACTGAAAATTTTTTTAGAAGAACCGACAGGAAACATTCACTTTATTTTTATTGACGGAGCAATTAAGCAAAGTGCTTATTACTATTCAATCTCGTTGCCAAATTATTAGGTTTCAATCCAATCAAGCGGACACAGTGAATGGGCTTTTAAAGGAAAAAGGGGCCTCTAATGCGACGGCTCAATTAGTATCACAGTTAACTAATAGTGCCGATCAAGCCCTATTATTACTTGAAAGTGAAAGCTTTGGACAAATCCGTCAAGAAAGTTGGAATTGGTTTGTTCGTATCTTTACGAATCGAGCGATGGCTTTTATTACGATTCAATCGCAAGTTCTTCCGTTGTTAGTTTCTAAAGTAGAAAGTGAGCAATTTTTAACGTTATTGCAACTCTATATACGTGATGCACTTCTTTGTGCGCAAGGGTTAGAAGGGCAACTGATTCAAAGTGATAAGATAGCAACCGTAAAAACCATTGCTGGAAAAACTGAGTGTGAAGCAATGGATTCAAGAACATGAAAAATGACAAAGGCTCTCTCCAAAATACAATCCAAATGTAGGAGTTCAGGCCGTATTAGAACAATGGGTTTTTACAAATCCCATAATGAAGAAAGAGGAGGTGCGTGAATGCCAAATAGACAGTTATATGATCGAATTGAGAAATTAACGAAACAAACATTATTGCAACTGCATGAGTTAGAGCAGATTTCTTTAGAATTACAAAAGGTCATAGAAGAAAAATCATAATTTGATTATGGAAAATCACCACTTGAAAGATCGCTTGGATGCGATGAATTCAAGCACGCACATCTCGAATCAAGTCGTTGAGAAAAAAAGAACGTAGTCAATCTGTGATTAATTTAGAAAATATTTATAATCAAGGATTCCATATTTGTAATTTATATTATGGAAAAACGTAGAGAAAAATGACGAGAATTGCATGTTTTGCACTGAAATCTTATTTGGTGAACATTAAATCTTGGAAGAAAAGCAAGATAGTCATAGAAAAATACCAATAAAAGTCATCAAGAGAGCCTATCGAAGGATAGGCTCTTTTGTTATAATAGAGTGACTTTGTTTTATAGATGGAGGATAAAAAAGATGCTAAAACAAGATAAAAACCAAACGTCGTCTTAATTGTCGTAGATCAAAATGCGTTCCGATGCATTGTCGATAAACCGCGAAGATGATTTAGTGGTTACACCAACATTAGATATGATGGCCAGCATGGGCTATAACTTTGAAAAATGCTTATTCTCCCGTACCGAGTTGCGTACCGGCAAGAGCAGCCCTTTTTAACAGGGAATGGATCAAGCTTCGAATGGTCGTGTGGGTTATGAGGATGAAGTTCCTTGGAACTATACGAACACCCTTCCTCAAACCTTTAAAGATTTAGGGGTATCAAACGGAATGTATCGGGAAAATGCATGTGTATCCAAGTCGTAAACGATTAGGATTTGATCATGTTCTCTTACATGATGGGTATTTACATGTCGACCGTAAGTACAATAAAGCGTACGGAGAAACGTTTGAACATTCGAGTGATTATTTAGACTGGATTAAAAAAGAACTTGGAAGCGATGCGGACATCATTGATGATGGAGCAAACTGTAATTCTTGGGATGTTCGTCCATTTGATTGGCCAGAAAAATATCATCCAACGAATTGGATTGTTAGCGAGAGTATTCGCTTCTTGAAGAGACGTGACCCAAGCGTTCCGTTTTTCTTGAAGATGTCGTTTGAGAAACCTCATGCTCCGCTAAATCCTCCTCAATACTTCTTTGATTTATATATGCAAAAGCTGGATGAAAACCTAGATTTACATATCGGAAACTGGGAAAAATTGGAAGAAAAAATTCCAAGTCTCTATGCGAAACGTGGCAAAATTCCTAAAGATGCTCAAAAGCGAATGATTGCTGCGTATTATGCGTTAATCACCCATATCGATAATCAATTAAGCCGCTTCCTAACAGCAGTGGAAGAGTTTGATTTATTAGAGAAATACGATTTTTGGTTTGTGAGTGACCACGGGGATCAATTAGGGGAACATTATTTATTCAGAAAAAGGGTATCCATACCAAGGAAGTATCAAGATTCCTGCTTTCATTTTCGACCCAGGTAACTTTAATCGCTGGGACTAAGAAGAGTGTTAAACAACTCATCAAGATTCAGGACGTATTCCCGTCACTTGTTGAGTTAGCAACAGGCAATACCGTACAAACGGACGGAAAGAGTGTACGTCAATTATTATTTGGTGAATTTGCTGGTTGGCGAAACGAATTCCACGGAGAACATAGCCTAGGCGTTGATTCAAGCCAATATATTTTGACCGATGAATGGAAATTTATATGGTTCCCTGTGACAAACGAGTTCCAATTATTCCATATGACGGAAGATCCAAATGAAAAATGGAATCTGATTGCAGAAGAAAAAAATATACTTCATTGATTCACGAATTTAAAGTGAAACTCGCTCGTTATTTGGAAGGACGAGAAGAAGGATTTGTTCAAGAAGGCAAACTTTGCCCAGTTCCATTAGAAAAAATTGTGTCTACATTAAAAGGAGGAGAGTAGCATGAACTATATTCCTTTAAAAAGCAGGCACTTTCCAAAATGGGAGATACTGAAAATAGAGGATTTGTTGAAGATCACGAATCTCCTTGCGTGACAAAAAGAAGTTCAAGCATTTGAAATGGCTGATACGACGGTAACGAAATGAAGAGTTCAAACGATTTGTCGATGAGACAGGCTATCAAACAACAGCAGAACTCATCGGGGATTCCTACGTATTTCATTTGCTTGTCTCTCCAGAGAAAAGAGAAAACTATTCTCATGTATCGGGTTCTTCATGGTGGCTGTTGGTTCCTGGGGCTTGTTGGAAGCATCCTTTTGGACCAGAGTCATCGATTGAGAAATATTAGATCATCCAGTTGTTCATGTATCTCTTAAAGATGCGTTGGCTTATTGTGAGTGGGCTGGAGCTGGGCTTCCAACCGAAACACAGTGGGAATATGCGGCGCGTGGTGGAACGTCCACTCAGTATCCATGGGGAGAAGAACTTGAACAAGATGGAAAAATACCATGCGAATACTTGGCAAGGAGAGTTTCCAAATCAAAAATAGTGAATTAGATGGCTTTTTAGGAACGGCTCCTGTAAAGAGTTTTGAACCTAATGGATACGGCTTATATCAAATGATTGGGAATGTATGGGAGTGGTGCATAAATCATCGCGGAATTCCTTTTGAAGATATTGAGGCAAATGCCGAAGCTCCTCTAAATCTTGAGGTAGAGTATGCCATTCGAGGTGGCTCGTTCTTATGTCATTGTTCTTATTGCAATCGATACCGTGTTGCAGCAAGAAATGGTTCTCCTTGGGAATTCTACAGCGAGTCATTTAGGATTTAGATGTATTCGACCGCTCGGAGGGCAATAAATGCAACTCATTATTTATAGCATCATTGTTTTTATGTGCCACAATGATTGGAGCCATTACCGGATTAGGTGGTGGAATTATCATCAAACCTGCCTTTGATGTTGTGGGAATGGACACGACGAGTATGATTAGCGTGTATTCTACGGTGGCAGTCTTTACAATGTGCTTAGTCTCTATTTACAAGAGAAGTAAATTAGGTTTTCAAGTGGATAAACACATTGTATTTGGACTGGCATTCGGCTCCATTATCGGTGGGAAAATAGGAGATATTGTCTTTCTCCAAGCTGTTGAAATGATGGGGAATCAATTTGTCAGCATCACTCAATCCATCATTTTGTTTGTGTTATTAGGAGGGATTATTTTATTCACTCTGAACAAAGAGAAGATTCAAACATTAACGGTTTCGAATCTAATAGCCATTATCACTATTGGTCTATGCGTTGGAATCATTTCTGTCTATTTAGGAATCGGAGGGGGACCACTCAATATTGCTTTAATGGTATACTTCTTCTCCATGAAAGCAAAAGAAGCTGCGGCCTATTCAATTGTGATGATTTTCTTTGCACAAATGATGAAGATGACAACAGTGATTTCATGAATTCGAAAAACTATCAGTCTGTCTCCTTCATCATTCTAGCAATTGCGATATTTGCTGTGCTAGGTGGTTGGATTGGAACGAAGATTCAAGCTAGATTAAGCCATGAAACGGTTGAAAGACTTTATTTAGGACTAATGATGGCTCTCCTTCTAATGACGGCTTTCAATGTATTTAAATATATTGAGTATAACAAACACCCAAGCAGTAATGCTTGGGTGTTTTTTTGATGTAGTACTTTATAGAAAAGGAAAATTATGCTTAGTATCCTTGACCGTTGATTATGGAAAATTTTACGGATTCAATAATAGCAGTAATGGGGGATGATACCAAAACGAATTAACGGGAGTTAGGAATGTATTCCTTACTCCCGTTTTTGAGGCTTTGGAGGTGAGAGACTTCGGCTCGAACCGTTATCCCATTACAGCTATTATGAAGAAATCCGTAAGTATTTGGAATAATCAACGTTATTCTTACAGTTCCTTTTTATGCATGGATTTCCTTGTAGACGTCTTGTTTTTTGAGACCTAGGTGTTTTGCAACAGCTTTGATGGCCTCTTTTTGTGATAACTGTTGTTGCTCCATAAACCATTCCACTTGTTGAGTAATCGAAAGAGAAGTGTCTGGAGTGTTCTCTTCAGCACTTCCAGATAGTGCTGTTGTCACTTCTTGAGGATTTTTATGACCAATCAAAATACAACATTCACCTTTCAGTTCTTCTTCCTGGAGTAAATGAACAAGTTCAGAAGCAGTACCTCTAATGAACTCTTCATAACTTTTGGTTAACTCTCGACAGAGAACGACGGGTTGACTTTCTCCGTATACAGTTTGAATGGCCAAAAACGTATCTTTTAGTCTAAACGGTGATTCGTATAAGATGACGGTTTCGCTATGAGTGCGTAACTGTTCTAATGTTTCATTTTTTTCTTTTTTCTTTCGTGGTAAGAATCCATAGAAGTAAAAAAAGGCTGTGGAACGAGTCCACTGGCAATCAAAAGCCGTAATCCCAGCATTTGCTCCTGGAAGGGGGATGACAGAAATAGAGGCTTCGACACAGGCTTGAACCAGTTCAAATCCAGGGTCGCTGATTGAAGGGGTTCCTGCATCGCTCACTTGTGCAATCTTTTTTCCTTCTTGGAGCCACTCAATCACTTGAGGGATGCGTTCCTGCGTATTATGTTCATGAAAAACTCTTTTGCGGAGTTTCAATTTCAAAGTGGTTGAGTAATTTTTGTGTATGACGTGTATCTTCGGCTAGAATTAAATCCACATCTCGTAGAGTATTCACAGCGCGGAATGTCATATCTTCTAAGTTTCCAATGGGAGTAGGGACAAGGAAAAGTTTGCCAATTCCTTCAGTCCGATAACTCTTTTGTCTCATCTTGCTTGTCTCCTTCTAAATAGATAATCACTGGACGAGTGACACTTGCGCCAATCGTTTGTAGAAATATTTCTTTTTTGGGGCGAGAGAACTTTTTGAACGCTGCTTCTGCCTTCATCGCTTCTTGTTTTGTGGCGAATTCTTTAGCATAGAGCAGTGTGACGGGGGTTCTCATCCTTGTATATTTGGCACCTTTACCAGCATTATGCGTTGCGATTCTTTTTTCTAAATCAACGGTATAACCGGTGTAAAAGGTTTGATCCTTGCAGAGTAGAACATACATATAGAATTGACTCATGCTTTGTCCCCCCAGAGGATACTTCTGATTTTTTCAGTATATTCTTGTTGCTCATTGAAAACAGTAATCGGTGGCAACACTTTGAGTCCACCAGGAAGGCCGTCCTTCATTAATTCAATAAGGACAATATTGCTTTCTTTTCCTTCTTTCGGGTATACAAATTGGACCTCGTTTAGCTTCCAGTCTGTGTTGTCGTGCTTCTGTTAAGATATCACTCAATCGATCCGGTCTATGAACAAGATAGGCTTTTCCTTTCATCTTCAAAAGCCCAGAAATAGTTGAAAGTAGATCTTCTAGTGGAAGGTGCACTTCATGACGAGCAATCGTATAGGCCTCCTTGAGATTTGTCAGATTGGTTTCTTTTACCTTGAAATAAGGTGGATTGCAAGTGATGAAAATCGACCGAATCTTTAGGGGATGATGCCTTTTAAATTTCGAATGTCCTGATGAATAAAAGTAATGCGGTCTTCTAAACCGTTTAGTTGAGTGGTGCGCATCGCCATATCATAGAGTTGTTCTTGAATTTCAACAGCGGTAATAGGATTAGTGGTTTTATGACTAAGTAGAAATGCTACTGCTCCATTACCTGAGCAGAGGTCGACGATGTTCGCTTTTCTACGCTCTGCGATAGTTGCAAAAATCCGCTAGAAGGACTGCATCCAAAGAAAAAGAGAACACTTCGCGACTTTGGATAATATCGATATTTTTCTTTCTCGAGTCGATCAAGTCGTTCATGCGATTTTAATGTAACGGTCTTCTTTATCAAATTCCTTCCAACTCCTACTATAAACTGTATTCAAAGTGTATCAACAAAACAGCAGTAGCGCAAGATAAAGAAAGAGTGAAGACTTAATTAGAATACAACTTTAGGTTTAGAGAAGTTTTAGGATAAAAATCAACCTTAGGACCTATGTTTTTTTATTTTTTAACTTCCTTTACACTAAGGATGTAATCAAGAAACGCCCTAAATTTTAAGGGGGAAGAAAACAATGAACCAAAAAGATAGAATTTTAGAACTAGTAGATAAAGGTATTATTTCAGCAGAAGAAGCGGTGGTCCTTTTAGAAAAAATGGGAGACAAGGCAGTAGAAGAGAAAGAACAACCTACAACAAGTCAATTTGGATTCTATTATGGAAGGTGTGGCGAGTGCGTTCACTAAGTTTTCAGCAGAAAGTGATCAAACAGACGAAGCCATTCAGACGATTTTTAAAACGAACAAAAGAAATTGATCGTCGAATCGACGAAATCAGAACAACGAGCCAGTTAGAATCGTTAACAGTAGATGAAGAAATGGAACTCGTTCGATTAGAAGAAGATGCGGAGCAATTAAGTAATCAATATAAGAGCTTACTTCAAGAAAAGAAAATGGCTGATGAAAAAAATGAAGGCAAAGAAAAAGAAGAATGGGAAGAAACCATTCAAAAGCGAAGAAGAAAGTACAAGAAACAGACTGGGAAGAAAAAACAAGAAGAACAGCAGGAAGCATTACTTCATGGGCTGCTAAATTTACAGATTCGATTGCAGCTACTGTTCAATCTGTTATAAACTCTGTAGAAGTCAACAAACCGTATACACAAGCGAAAAAAATGGTAAGAAAGTTCCTTATCATTTCCACCAAGTCATTGATGAAGCAAGTATCCTTGATTTTAAAGTCGCAAATGGAATTATCCGTGTGAAGTCAGTTCCAGGAAATGAAATGACAATTGAAGGAGAATGCCGAGTAGCTTCTCAAGATGAAGAATATTTCGATGCGGAATCGTATATTAGAGACCGTGTAAAAAGTTGAGGTAGATGAAGATACCATCTTTATTAAGAGCTTGAGTAAAACAAGTTTACTGCGATTGACCATCTCTTTACCAGAAAAAAAGAATATGATTATGTTTTCGATGAAAGGCTTAAACACAACGCTTCATCTAAAAAGAATTAAAAGGGAAAGATTATTACTTAGAAAGTAATAACGGAAATATTTTCCTAAAAAGATGTCACAGGGGTTTTATTAGAGTCTGAAATTGTCAATGGGAACCTAAAATATGAACACTTAGATTTTAAAGATATCGTTTCTGAAACGGTGAACGGAAATATTAGCTTAGAAGGAGAATTCCGTGGAGCAAAAATTTGAAACGGTAAATGGTAATATTAAAGTAGAAATTACTAGTCCACAAACGAAAAAGTGGATGTTGAGGACAGCGAATGGGAAATGTAAAAAAATCAGTTTAGCTGAAGAATTAGGATTAGAAGCGAATTTAGAAACATCTCTAGGAAGTCTCCACTTTGATGAAACGATCTTTGAAGTCATTAAACAAAGAAAAGATTTAACAGAAAGAACAGCAGTGATTTGTAAGCAAAAAGAATTTATGCCACAAGTAGTTGCAGAAACAACAACTGGTAATATTCATGTAAATCAGCTACAATCAAAGACAGATAGTAAGAAAGAGGGATAAATAAAATGAAAAAGTTGAGAAGATCCAGAAATAACCGAATTTTTTTGTGGGGTAATGGGAGGAATTGCGGAATACTTTGAAGTAGACCCAACAATTGTCCGTGTACTATTCTTGATTTTTGCTGGACAGGTTTTCCAATCTTCCTCATATATTACTTGCTATCATAATTCCAGAAGGGGTTCTGAGTATCGTCGTCGTAATCGACAAGATACTTACTACTATACTTCTAGAAATAATCGTCCTCGTAAAACTGCTCGAAAAGTAGAAGATGAGGATAATGATGATTGGAGTGATTTTTAGTGTCATTTACTAAAAAAATTTGCCATTAATACATTAGGATTTTTGGTAATTGCATGGTTTGTTCCACAATTTATCGTTACAAACTGGGTAGCAGCGCTTATTGCAAGTATCGTTCTTGCGGTACTAAACTTATTTGTTAAAACCGATTTTATTCCTTTTAACATTGCCAGTAACGATTGTAACGTTTGGATGCTTTTAGCTTTGTGTTAAATGCAATGATGTTAAGTATTACATCATGGTTTGTCGGACCGGGATTCTCATTTTCAAGTCCGCTGATTACCTTAGTGGTGAGCATTCTATTAACGATTTTCCAACGTTTTGTTGAAAAATCTAACAGATTAATCGACTAACAAAAAAAGCGACCATTGTAAAGTCGCTTTTTGTTGACTTTGGATTCAATAGTATTTTCACAACCATCAATTGGCCGTTATTGTATTCTGCAAGGAAATACTTCAGAAACATCTTGAATACCTTGAGCAGCAAGTTGTTCAGTAACCCAATCTTCTGTTTTATCGATAACTATCAAGTATGTTTTGTTGAATGACACCATCTGTAATGATTGGATATTTTGGATTTTCTTCTCCAGATTTTGTCAGGATGAGTTGACCATTTTGCTCTAAAATTGCACTTTTTACATCGCGAATAGAGAAGACCCTTGTGAACGTAATTTTAAAAGCAACTTCTTGAGCTGTTAGACCAGCTAAACGCACATTTTTCAACATCAATTTTCCCATGTTTAATTAATTGTAAAGGGTTCACCGTCAATCATCTTCTTCACTGTACTGATTATTTGTTTTTCATCCCAGCGAAGGGTTAGTACTAAACGCAAACCAAATTAATAGAGATGATGCAGTATTGTAAGATGGTAATGGATGGATTATAAATCACACCCCCGAGAATTCCCCCGAGTACATAGTTTTGTATTTGGTCACTTGCAGATGTAGGAGCCGATTTCCTTTTCCCTAGTGTAGTTGATTACAACAATTAATGATAATAGTCCAAGTGCAAGTTTGATTGCGACATCGATATATGAAAAGGTTCAAACTTATTCAGCCTCCTTAATCGTAACTTTTTGGATTTTGCACTTCCATTTTTCGAGTAGGTAATGTTCGGGGCTATCACCTGTTAATACGCGATAGAATTGATCGCCAACTTTTGACGATGGCTACCATCCTTTTGCGGCTTCAGTATTAATATAGACATCTTCTTTATTGACATGTAAATCTTGAGCGATCGTTTCAACGAAGCGAAGGGCTCCAGAGTATTGATTTTCTGAATTTTTTTAGAAGACTGTAAGTCAGCAATCTTAGAACCAGCAAGAATTAGAGATACCGATGACGGCGATTAATGCTAATTCGCGAAATTTTTGTGTCTTGTTTATTTTTAAAATAACGGTAGAGGCAATTGCTAAAAACTGCAATGACAAAATAGAATCAATCCTAGTTGAATATAATCAATTTGTTGAACTTTACTTTTTAAAAATCATATGAATAAAAATACCATGTTTTATGTTTCCTCCTATTCATGAAACTTAGATCTATTATATAAAATGCTATGAAAATAGTCAAAGAGGTTGCTCAATTTTTAGAAAAATATTTGTTAGATTATATTGAGAATAGAACGAGAATTGTTTAATAAAATCTAAAAGCATACAAGAAAAGCGCTCAAAATATGGTATAGTAGAAAGGGTATAAAGAAAATGAGGGATAATATGAAAACGTGTTACGGTGAAAGAGAATTAATCAAGAATATTCATTTAAAACCAATTTATGGAGAGGAGTATTTAGACTGTCCAATCGTTACAAGTGAAATTTCAAGACCGGGATTAGAATTAGCAGCTATTTTTAAATTTTTATCCAGCGGAGACGAATTCAGTTATTAGGACGAACTGAAACGTCTTTTGTGCGCATGAGATGGATGACGCAATCGAGATATGAAGTGATGGAGCTCTTATGTACTCCAGATACGCCATGTTTTATTATCTCTCGTAAATTAGAACCGCCAAAAGAGCTTATTGAAGCAGCAGAAAAAGCACAAAATTCCTATCTTACAAGCTTCTTCTAAAAACGACTCAGGTTTCTAGTAGCGTAACAAATTTCTTAGAAGGTAGACTAGCTGAACGTTTCTCAATGCATGGGGTACTACTAGATGTCTTTGGGATTGGATTACTTATCACTGGTGAAAGTGGAGGGTAAATCAGAAACGGCCTTAGAATTGGTTCAAAAGGACATCGTCTTGTTGCGGATGACCGTGTAGAATTGTATCACTATGATGAACTAACCTTTAATCGGGGGAAGCGCCAGAGATTTTAAATAATTTGATTGAAATTCGTGGGTGTTGGAATTGTTGATGTGATGACGCTATTTGGAGCAGGAGCTATTTTTAGATTCTAAGCAAGTAGACTTAGTGGTTCATCTTGAAAATTGGACTCCCTGATAAGAAATACTGATCGATTAGGTGGAAAATATGGAAATGTCGAAATTTTTAGGAGTTGAAATTCCTAAAATTCGTATTCCAGTGAAGACAGGTCGAAATGTATCGATTATTCTTGAAGTAGCCTGTATGAACTTCCGCGCTAAAAATGGGCTTTGATGCTACAGAAAACTTTATGAATCGATTATCTAAATTGATTGAAGAAAATAAAGAAGTTTAGGAGTAAACAGTAAATGAATTTATTAGAAAATGGCTTTGACCATTAATCCAATTGCTTTTGAAATTGGAGGGTTACAGCAATACGATGGTATGGCATTATTATTGCCTTTGGAATCTATTTAGCAACGACTTTTAGCAGATAGGGGAAGCTACCAGAAAAGGATATCGAAAAGATTTTATCATTGATTTGGTATTTTGGGCAGTTCCACTTGGATTTGTTGGAGCAAGATTGTATTACATTCTTTTTTTGAATGGCAATATTATTTAGCAAAATCCAGCCGAAATTATTCAAATTTGGCATGGTGGTATTGTAATTTACGGGGAGTCATTGCAGGGCAGCAACGGTGTATTGGTTTGCTAAAAAAAGAGAAAGTTTCTTTTGCGTTACTTCTTGATATTTTTGGCCCCTGTTGTATTGCTGGCTCAGTCAATTGGTCGCTGGGGGAACTTTACGAATCAAGAGGCTCATGGAGAGGTTACAACCCGTGCTTTCTTAGAAGGATTGCATTTACCAAAACTTTCATTATTGAACAAATGCATATCAATGGAGCTTTATTACCAACCAACGTTCTTATATGAATCACTCTGGTCGTTTGTCGGAGTTCTTATTTTTATTCTATCTACGCAGACGTAAAGGGGTAAAGGTAGGAGAAATAGCGGCTGGCTATTTAATTTGGTATTCATTTGGTCGTTTCTTCATCGAAGGAATGCGTACAGATAGCCTCTGGATGTTTAATGTCATCAGAATTTCTCAACTGGTTTCAATCGTATTATTCCTACTAGGAATTGGTCTGATTGTTGTAAGAAGACGTCGAGTGCCAGCGGTTCCGGATTATGTCTCTATCGATAATCCACAATCTCCAATATTGTTTCGGAAAAGTGTAAAGGAGTTTTGATATGATCGCCATTTTAGGGAGCCGGTTCTTGGGGGAACTGCATTAGCGATGGTGCTAGCAGAAACCAACATGAGGCTCGTCTTTTTGGGGAAATAATGAAGCTCAAATTAAAGAAATTAATGAGCGCCATACGAATGAACATTTCTTACCTGGGGTTTTCTTAGATCCTTCGATTAGAGGTTACTTAGATTTAGCAGAAGCGGTAAAAGATGTGGATGCGATTTTTATTCGTACTTCCAACAAAAAGCGATTCGTATAGTGGCGAAGCAAATTAAATGACCTGCTCAAGAACAAACCGATGATTATTCATGCAAGTAAAGGGCTGGAGCAGGAAACCTATAAACGTATCTCAGAAATTTTAGCAGAAGAATTGGGATCGTGACCGCTACGAGGATATCGTAGTGTTTATCCGGGCCAAGTCATGCGGAAGAAGTTTCAAGACGCGATATTACGACGATTACTGCTGCGTGTGAAAATATAGAGTCTGCCAAATACGTACAAAAATTATTCAGCAATTCATTTTTCCGTGTATATACGAATACTGATTGCGTCGGAGTTGAAATGGGAGCTGCACTTAAAAAAACGTGATTGCGGTTGGCGCAGGTGCTCTTCATGGTCTAGAGCTATGGGGATAATGCAAAAAGCGGCCTTGATGACAAGAGGATTAACAGAGATCAGTCGTCTTGGAGTTGCCTTTTTGGAGCAGATCCGCTAACTTTTATTGGACTTAGTGGGGTAGGAGACTTAATTGTTACTTGTACAAGTATTCATTCTCGTAACTGGAGATGTGGGGATCAAATTGGGAAAGGAATTCCACTTCAAACGATTTTAGAAAATATGGGAATGGTTGTTGAAGGGTAGAAACTTGTAAAGCGGTATATGCATTAGCAAAAGAAAAGAATATTGAAATGCCAATTACAACTGCTGTATACAATGTGTTATATAACGGACACGATGTTCGCGAAAGAAATTCAATGCCTAATGGGGCGTGAATATAAATCAGAAGCATCCATCAAAGAACACCAATAAGCTGATCGGAGGACAAACAGATGCAAAAAGTGAGAAAAGCGGTCATTCCAGCTGCAGGACTTGGAACTCGTTTCCTACCAGCAACTAAAGCGATGGCAAAAGAAATGTTACCAATCGTGGACAAACCTACGATTCAATATATTGTAGAGGAAGCTCTAGCATCAGGAATTGAAAGATATTTTAATTGTGACTGGTAAGAGCAAACGTCCAATCGAGGATCATTTTGACTCAAACATCGAATTAGAGTCAAACCTTGAAGCCAAAGGAAAGAAAGAGTTATTAGAACTCGTTCAAGAAACAACAGGAATTAACTTATACTTTGTTCGTCAATCCTATCCAAAAGGATTAGGAGATGCGGTACTTCAAGCAAAAGCCTTTGTCGGTGGAGAACCACTTTGTGATCAGTGCTTGGGGATGATATTATGCGACGAAGTTCCATTAACCAAACAATTGATTGAAGGCTATGAAAGAACTCATGCCTCAAATATTGCTGTGATGGAAGTGCCTCATGAAGAAACGTATAAATATGGAATTATCGATCCAGAAAGTGAAGTAGAAGATGGATTGTACAATGTTCGTCGTTTCGTTGAAAAACCAAAAACCTGAAGAAGCACCAAGTAATTTAGCCATTATTGGATCGCTACTTATTAACACCAGAAATTTTTGAGATTTTAGAAAAAGCAAAGAAACCTGGTGCAGGAGGAGAAGTTCAATTAACAGATGCCATTGATACATTGAACTTAACCCAAAGAGTGTTTGCTAAGCAATTTAAAGGCGAACGCTTTTGATGTTGGTGATAAGTTTGGATTCATGAAGACAAGTATTGAATTCGGATTGGAAACATCCAGAAATCAAAGATAGCTTAAAAAGAATACGTAATTGCATTAGGGAAGAAACTAGAAGGAAATACTAGTGAGCAATAAAGTTGCCCAATTGATGTTCGTATTTTTAAAACTGAAATGGAAGGAGAGCGTTGGACTATGTCTCAGCGCTCTAGTTTATACAAAAAGGAGAATCTCTGATGGAAGAAAGAACAATTTATGATGTAGTCATTATCGGAAGTGGCCCTGGTGGGATGACAGCGGCACTTTACACTTCTCGTGCGAATTTAAAAAACGTTAATCTTAGAAAAAGGTGTTCCTGGAGGAGAATTATTAAACACTTCAGATGTAGAAAATTATCCTGGTTTCCCTACAATTTCTGGGCCAGAATTAGTGGACAATATGTATAAAGGTGCGATGCAATTCGGCGCAGAATATGCTTATGGCCAAGTGTCAAAAATCGAACTAGAGGGCGACCTTAAAGTCATCACTGCTGGTAAGAAAACATACTATGCATATGCAGTAGTGATTGCGACCGGTTCCTATCACCGTAAATTAGACGTTCCTGGTGAAGAAGAATATGCTGGACGTGGGGTTTCTTACTGTGCTGTTTGTGATGGAGCGTTCTTCAAAAGATAAGAAAATCTTCGTGATTGGTGGAGGAGACTCAGCGGCTGAAGAAGGAACGTATTTTAACGCAATTCGGAAAAAGCGTGACTATCGTTCACCGTCGCAATCAATTACGTGCACAAAAAGTATTACAAGACCGTGCATTCGCCAATGAAAAATCGACTTTTTATGGAATTCAACCGTTGAAGAATCTCGTAGGAGACGGTTCTAAAATCACAGGCGTTCGCGTAAAAGATGTGAAATACAGGCGAAGTAACAACGCATGACGCGGATGGTGTCTTCATCTACGTTGGGATTCTATTACCAGTTTCAGATCCATTTAAAGACTTAAATATCACAGATGCAGAAGGTTGGATCGTGACAAACGAGCAAAATGGAAACTTCTATTCCTGGGATCTTTTGCAGTCGGCGATGTTCGTCAAAAACATTACGTCAAATCACAACAGCTGTTGGAGATGGCGGACAAGCAGGACATATGGTCTATAATTACGTGGAAGAAATTAAAGAAAAACAATAATATTCATGGAAAGGTCCCTATCATCATGTATGTCAGCTATGATAGGGCATTTTTATTGGCACACGTGGAAAGATAGAGAGAGTGACCTGCTTTTTCAATATAATTACAATAATGTGAAATGAAATACTTTTCAGAAAAATTATGATAGAATAATAAAAATGTGAAAGGTGGTGTATGAATGAGCAAAATATCATAAAAGGACTAGTATTTACATTTTTGGGATTAACATTAATAGCGTGTTCACGTAGGTCAGGACAAACAGCAGATAATTCTGCTCCGGGAGTTCAAATTTCCAATAATCAATCTTCAACGACAGAGTCCAAAGGGGAAAAAGTAGAAAAATACGACAAAATCTCCAGATACAACAGATTCTTCGAGGTTGAAACAACCACTGTAGAACAAAAACTACAGTAGAACAAAAAGTGAAATACACTTGCGAAACAAGCGATTGCAGAGTTGAAAAAGAAAGAAAGTCGTTCTAAATGAGAACTATGACATTATTATTCAAGCTCAAACAAGCGATACCATCGATTTACAAATTCGACATGAGGAACGTTCTTCGACGTCAATTTATGATTTTTAGATATCATGCTAAAGACCATAAGCTAGAGGAGATGGATAGTCTCACCGGAGAGATATAAAGTAGTCGAGTAATTAATTTAGGAAAGAAGGGTCAATATGACAAATACAGTAAATTTAGATTGGAATAATTTAGGATTCGATTATATTAAGACAGACTTACGCTTCATCAGCTATTACAAAGATGGACAGTGGGATGAAGGCGCATTGATTGAAGATAATGTATTAAAAGGTTGACGAAGCTGCAACTGCACTTCACTATGGACAACAATGTTTTGAAGGGTTAAAAAGCTTACCGTTGTAAAGATGGCAGCATTAACTTATTCCGTGTGGATCAAAATGCGGCTCGTATGGCACGTTCTTGTCGTCGATTACTCATGCCTGAATTCCCAGAAGAACGCTTTGTTGAAGCTGTAGAAAAAGTGGTGAAAGGCAAACGAACAATGGCTACCACCTTACGGAACTGGAGGAAGTTTATATATCCGTCCATTCATGATTGGGGTAGGGAAACAATGTAGCGGTTCGTCCAGCAACGGAATATATTTCTCAATCTTTGTAATGCCTGTAGGAGCTTATTTCAAAGGTGGATTAACCCAACAAACTTCATCGTTTCTGAATACGACCGTGCAGCACACGTAGGTACAGGGGCTGCTAAAGTCGGCGGGAACTATGCGGCAAGCTTACTTCCTGGTAAAGAAGCCAAAGAACGTCATTTCAGTGACTGTATTTATCTTGATCCATTGACACATACAAAAATTGAAGAGGTAGGAGCTGCGAAACTTCTTCGGAATTACAAAAGATAATCAATTTATTACACCATACTTCCATCTATCTTACCAAGTATTACGAAATATTCATTACTATGGTTAGCAGAACACCGTTTAGGAATGACTGTAAAAAGAAGCAGATGTGTATGTCGATCAATTAGATATTTTTTTGCTGAAGCAGGTGCCTGCGGTACAGCTGCAGTTATTTCTCCAGTAGGCGGAATTCAAAATGGAGATGACTTCCATGTGTTCTATTCAGAAACAGAAGTTGGATCCAGTCACAAGACGTTTATATGATGAACTAGTAGGAATTCAGTATGGGGACGTAGAAGCTCCAGAAGGTTGGATTCAAAAAGTAGAGTAGTTGAAGCTTAGGGTTTTTAGAAAAAAGGAGATATCGCTTTAATGAATTTTAAAGGTGATGGGAATGAAAAACAAAGGTTCTCGCTTCGAAAAATTAAATTGTGACTTAGTTTCTGTTTTTAGTAGGGATGGCCTGGTGGGTAGCTTTTTCTAGCGAAGTCGATGGTGAGAAGACAGCAACAACTGAAACAGTAGTTCAAAGGATGTTCAACAAACAACTCAAGAAAAAGACCTTGTTGAAAACAACGACTCATTCTGAAACGACAGAGGAAATAACTACAACAACAAGTCACACAGAAGAGACTCAAGCACCAAAAACAAGGGCTAAAAGATGCGCGGAGGAAGGTGAGTAAATCGAAGGCTGATGGGTTTACGTTAACGGTAAAAAGTCCGTCTCATCCAGACCATATCATTACCAATAATGAGACAAAAAGATTCAGTCTGTCATTTCGATTGGCGCAACGGCTCCAAAGTTTTTAAGTCCGAGATGACAGAACTTCGTGAAGTATTGGAGTAATGACCCGCATGAAATTATTAATTTATCGATTCCGTCAAATACGGAAGGGCAAGAATTCCTTATTTGAACACTCCAAGTCCAATCGAGTAAAGCCAAAGACCCAACCGTATGTATACAGCAAAAATTAGTGTGGGTGAAGTGAAATCAGGAGACGCAATCTCTATTAAAAATACGGTCTTTGCTCAATTTCTTTCACGAAGGGCAAACCTACAATGTAACGTATGAATTAGTCGATAATGAGGAAGTGATTACAAGCGTTACGGAGACCTTCACAACGAATCTTCCAGTATCCCCAGTTTTGGGCGATGAAGATACATGCAAACGGAATATTTAACGAGTTTGATTCTAATGGGAAAGTGAAAAGCTCAGTTCCACTCCCGATTTTTCCGTAGTGCAACATCCAAATTACACGACTGGGTTAATTGAAAAGGTTACTTTTAACCGTTCCTGAAGGATTTAAAATTACCGAAGATTCCAAGAAAAATGGTTGGAAGCAGAATGGAAACACGGTTACCTCGTGATCGTTATTTCAATGCTGCAGGTGAAGTGCCAAATTCAAATTTTGGTGAGAGCCAACCTGAGTGAAGGCTATGCAAAAATGGAACGCTTATTCACGAATGCGTACACTTCAGGGGCTGCATCTTTGATACTTCTACTTACGGAACTAGAGAGGAGCTCAGCTCACCTTCTGGAAAAGCTTGGACGATTACTTCAGAGTAGATACGCTTGATGAAATGGGATGATAAGACGACTCAAACGTTTGATACGTCAGGGTGTTACGCGCATGATCCTGAAAATAGCGTGGGTAGTGCATCTGTCTCTTCGTATGTCAATGATTTAAAAGGTATAATGCATCCTGATAAGTATCCTACGGAGATTTTTATAGAGATGAAAATTACCATGGATGAGGAGCGACTATGTTTCAGGTAAGTCTGTGGAACTCTCTGATATTGTGATTAAATTTTGATGAAAAGAAAACCGTTGGAAAATATAGAGCGATTTTTCATGAAATTCAAGATTAGATGTGAATTTATCGGCTTTGAAATATGATGAAGCAACTTTCGATGTGTATTCATTAGACGATCCAGACGCAGTACGAGCGTCCATTTGTTTAAATTTACGAATTTAACTTTTGCCGGAAAATATTTCGGGCATTATTTTAAAACCGACAGGAAAAATGACGCAATTATCGGCTGCCCAAGCAAAAAGGATTAAGAATCTTTACGAGATTCCAACCAACGAGGAGGCAGATTTACCTTCTAAAGCTCCTGTTACCTGAGATCATCACGATTTCGATGGGAGATGGAAAAGAGCACTTCTATTACAAATACCAACGTCAAGAAGTCATTTTAAAATACTAAAACACTATTGGAACGGACAACAAATTCCTCAACCCCATTTTACTCTCAACAAATTGCGAGTGAAGCATCCAATTATAAAGACAATTCTAATAAATTAGTGAAGTTAAAGGTATGATGAAATTGTAGAAAAAGCCAATGCTATGGTGACTTTTTCAATTCCACCAGAGCTTACGATGACTCTTAAAACTGGAGAAACGCTGTCTGGTGGAACCTACACTAGAGCGCTAAGTGATTTTGCGGAAATTGGATTTGATGCGAATAATGTTTGGAGATTTGATTTCCAACTAAAACCGACAAGCCCAGATGTGAAAGATGGTCGTTATGATTTAACTTGGTACTTAACATGGGAAGTGCGAATGAAGAAATTAGACGAGCGACTTACGGAAGAAACCCGATTTCTGGAGATAAAGAAACGACAAAAACGTAAAGACTATGTGATTTCGAATCATTTAACGTTTGGTTCACAAACAAGCGCTTCTAATAGAATCGGGTCTTATACATCAGCTAAAACGGATGTAGAAAAAAGATGTATTTTACTATCAAATCCACTTTTAATCAACACGTATGATTCTTCTATTACTGGAGGGAATTAGATTCAGTACTACCGAGAAAAGGGGTTGAAAACTCTACTTATGATGTATTGTTGACGGATCCCCAGTAACCCCAGCTCCTGGTTTTAGAGTCCAGTATACAGTTGACGAACCGACAAGAGATCGGATCAAGATAATAATCGTTAACTTGGACGGATTCTGTTTCTGATTACTCCAAAAGTGACAGCTGTAAGATATGTTCAAACTGGAAATGATTTCTGAAATATAATGATTTTATCTTGCCGGTGAAGACAACTGGTCCATTGAGAAGTGGAGGATGTCGCATATACGCAAGTAGGGGATGAAAGCGTCAGGATTTGATAAGTTCATCATGTCGGATCCAGTACAAATGACGCCACGAATTTGGACGGAAGATTTTCGTGGCTCTAGATAAGACTGGAAATAAAGTTGCAAATCAGTGGAACAAAAGAAAGCTACTAAGAAATTCGTAGCTTCAACGGATAAAGAGTTCCCAGGGGTCCGTTATATTCGTTCAGAAGAAGATCCTAATGGCAATGTAACGCATGTCTATGTACAAACAGGTTCAGTGAAAGTAAATTATCAAGACGAAGCAGGTAATACGATTAAGAGTTCTGTAGTAGATACACCGAATGACCCTGTAGGAAAACCTTTATGATACAACGACCATAAACTAACCCTGATTAAGACGGCTGAAGGTAAGTTGTATGATTTGTGCCAGATGCCACAAAAGGAACCGAAAAAGGAGTAGTCGAAAAAGGTGAAACAGAAGTTACCTATGTGTCTATAAAGAACGTGCTAAAGGGGAAGTCGTTGTTAGTATGTCATTGAAGGGACTACTGAGGAGATTAAAGACGCTGTAACAGATACACCGTCGACTTATCTTTAGATGAGAACGGAACTCAAGCGACGTATGATACGACGGATCGAAAAGCCATCGACCATTACAAAAGATGGAAAAAGAATATCAACTCGTTGAAAAAGCTGTTCCAAACGAAAAGGGAACTTAACGGAAGCAACAACCATTACGTATGAATACAAACTAGTTACAGGAACTGTGACAGTGAAGTATGAAGATGAAAATGGTCAACCGATAAAAGAAGATACTATCATCACTCCGGCAAATACGCCGAAAGGAACGGCTTACGATACCACGACCGAAACGGTTCGTCCGCAACAAATCGAAAAAGATGGAAAGACGTATGAACTAACTTCAACTACTCCTAAAGCAGGATCTGCATCAGAAACAGGAACTGTAGAAGGCGATAAAGTCGTGACGTATGTTTACAGGGAAGTGAAAGGCTCTGTGACGGTTCATTATGTCGATACGCAAGGGAAGACCATTAAGGCTTCTGTAAAAAGATGTTGAAAAATGGCTCTGCAGGTTCGGACCATGATACTACAGACCATAAGCCAACAGTAATCAAATCAGAAGATGAAAGCTTTACGATTTAGTTCCAGATTCGACCAAAGGACAGGAAAAAGGAAAAGTAGCTAAAGGCGAAACAGAAGTCACCTATGTCTATAAAGAACGTGCTAAAGGGGAAGTCGTTGTTAAGTATGTTATTGAAGGGACTTCTGAGGAGATTAAAGACGCTGTAACAGATACACCATCTACCTATCTTTTAGATGAGAATGGAACTCAAGCGACGTATGATACGACGGATCAAAAGCCATCGACCATTACAAAGGATGGAAAAAGAATATCAGCTCGTAGAAAAAGCTGTTCCAAACGAAAAGGAAACTTAGTTGAAGGAACAACAACCATTACGTATGAATACAAACTAGTTACAGGAACTGTGACAGTGAAGTATGAAGATGAAAATGGTCAACCGATAAAAGAAGATACTATCATCACTCCGGCAAACACGCCGAAAGGAACTGCTTACGATATCCACGACCGAAACGATTCGTCCGCAACAAATCGAAAAGATGGGAAGACGTATGAACTAACCTCAACAACTCCCTAAAGCAGGATGCGCATCAGAAACAGGAACTGTAGAAGGTGATAAAGTCGTGACGATATGTTTACAAGGAAGTGAAAGGCTCTGTGACGGTTCATTATGTTGATATACAAGGGAAGACCATTAAGGCTTCTGTAAAAATATTGGATCAAGCTTCTAAAGGAACGCCATATGATACGACTCCAAATCGAGATAAAGAGATTGTTTCTGAAGATGGAAAGACTTATGAATTATCTAGTGAGGCTCCTAAAGAGGGTGCAGATAAGGTCTCTGAATTGTCCTTAAGCGAAATACCGATGTCACTTATGTTTATCGTGAAGTGAAAAATTTCTATTACTGTTCAATATGAGATGAGGGATGGAAATGTTCTTCAAGATAAAGTTGAGAAAAAAGAAACTTTCTACTGGAGAAAAATACGATACTACATCTGATAAGCCAGTAACGATTACAAAAGATGGCGTACTGTACACGTTAATTCCGACGAAAACTCAAGGGAGAAGAAACTGGAATTACGACAAAAATCCTATAGAAGTGGCTTATGTATATCATAAGGCAACTACGACTTGGGTGGATGGAAACGGAAAAGAGTTACTTCCTGCTAAAGAGGGGCAACATCCAGATACAAAAGGTACAGATCTTCCAGATTACAAACTTGTGTCAACAACGACAGAAAACGGCGATGTTGTGAACGTATACCAGTCAATTGACAACAATCTGGGTGGATACAGATAATAATGTATTAAAAACCTAAAGAAGATGGTGAAAAAGAGCAAGGAAAAATTGAGGATATGAATATGTGAAAAACAGTAGTGGATGACGATGGAAATAGGACTCATATTTTCAAAGAAGAATTTGGAAGGAACTACAACAACTTCACAATCTTCAAATCTGCCAAGCTCTAAAGAAGAATTACCAAACACAGGAACTGGAGTAGATAGTATATTCTTTAGTTCTGCTACCATTAGTGTGTTAATGGGATTAGGCCTACTGAAATCACGTAAAAAGATGAAGAAGAATGAAAAATAAAAATCAAAATCAGTGGTATTGTGAATTGACAAAGCGAACGGCATTTGTTAATATATACCAGTATGAAACTCAATGAGTTAATGAAATAAATTGAATGAGAGGTGTCATCCATGCGTATCAACATTTTATTAGAATGTGCTGAAACAGGTGAACGTTTATACTTAATGCAAGCAAAAACAAACGTAACAATCCAGAGCGTTTAGAATTAAAAAATATTCTCCAAAATTACGTAAACACGTTGTCTTCAAAGAAACTAAAAAAATAATTTTGAGAAATTCCAAAGAGTTAGGCTGGTGCCTAGCTCTTTTTGTGCTTTGTAAACAGAACGCAGGTCTTTTTATGAATCATTGGATAGTCCATAGTCGCTACAATAGCTGTACCGGCGTGAGCCTTAGGTCTCACTGCCTATCGAGCCTCAAAGTAGGAGTAAGAAATTAATTCCTAACTCCTACTAATTCGCATCGATTACACTCGCTATTGTTGCTACTATGAATCAAAAATGATTCACGAGACTCTGCTTGTATAAAAGTTAGGGAGTGCTTAACTTTTTGAATTGCTTATTTTTGTTTCTTTGAGAACGTGTTTAGAAATTTTTGTCTCGGCGGGACGGGCACGACATTGTAGGTGCTTCGTACAGGATTGAAAAAGACTCTAAGTCTTTTATGAATCATTTGAGTCTCTATAGTAGCTACAATAGCTGTACCGGGCGTGAGCCTTGGGTCTCACTACCTATCGAGCCTCAAAGTAGGAGTATGAATAAATTCCTAACTCCTACTAATTCACATCGACTACACTCGCTATTGTTGCTACTAGGACCAAAGATGATTCACGAGACCTGCTTGTATAAAAATGTTAGGGAGTGCTTAACTTTTGAATTGCTTATTTTTGTTTCTTTGAGAACGTGTTTAGAAATTTTGTCACGGAGGGGCGGAAACGAGTTTGTGTGTGCTTCATGTACGGGCTAAAGACAGAATGAGGGGCTTCTTAAAAATTACGTGCTGTGAAATTTTTGTTTTGCAAAAATAATAGGAAGTTATTTATTTATCCAATCTGGTGGAGAAAGACAGAGCAGCACACTTTTTCTACCTTATAAGAATGCAAAGAGGCTCGGGGAGGGGACATGGGATTCTATAATAGCAGTAATAGGGGATGGCGCTAAAAGCGAATTAGCGGGAGTTAGGGAAGTTTTCTTTACTCCCGCTTTGAGTTTTAGAGGTGAGAGACTTCGGCTCGAACCGGTGCCCTATTACCGCTATTATGAAGAAATCCCATGTTCCACAAAAGCGAGCCTCCTTCGATCTTTAAAAAGTACAGAAAAGTGGAATTGTTCGTGGTATGTGTTCACACAGGTAAGGATATCATGTATACTAGAACAGGTGATATTTTTGGAAAAACAAAATTTTATAACGACGGGGCATATTAATCGTGTAATTTTAACGATTGCGACTCCGTTAATGATAAACAATTTAATTCGGACTTTATACAATTTGACGGATGGATTATATGTGGCGCAACTCTCAGCAGAAGATTTTTGCGGGCAACAGCGTTTATTTGGCCGTTGAATTTTTATTTATTTCTCTTGGAATGGGGATAAGCGTTGGGAGCAACCGCGCTGATTGCTCAATATTTTGGAGCAGGAAAATTCAGAGAAGCTAAACGTTATGCGGGAAATGCGATGATTTTAACGTATTTCTTTGGATTCTTGTTATCCGTAATTGGCTATTTCTTAGCACCTCTATTCAGTGGAATGGATGGGGGCAGAGGGAACTTTTTAGCAAAATCTGTATCGTATTTGAAAATTAACTTTATTGGACTCTTCTTTGATTTTTTTGCTATTTTGGATATCAATCCTTGCTAAATGCACAAGGAAGAACACGCACGATCACGATGATTAGTGCGGCCTCTTCAATCTCAAATGTAATCCTAGATCCTATCTTCATTTTTGCGACCATTCCATTTGTCGGACTCACCGGGTTGAACTGGGGAATTGAAGGGGCTGGATGGGCAACGGTCATTGCTAAAGCATTGTTACTAGTGCTTGCCATTCGTGCGGTTCGTAAGGAGTCAGAAATTCAAATTTATTTGAAACACGTCAAAATTGATAAAGAAGTGATGAAAGAAATTCTCAAAGTCGCATGGCCATCTGCATTTGGGTATGGAGGAGCTGCATTAGGGTTCACAGTTTTAAATGGACTCATTCAGTCATATGGAACGTCAGTGCTGGCCGCGTACTCGATGGTAAATCGCATCTCGGATTTACTGACGCAACCACAGATGGGAATCGGTGCAGCGTTAACCGCCATTATCGGACAAAATATGGGGGCAGGCCTATTTGAGCGTGGACACGCTATATTTAGACGCGCGTTACTATGGGTGCTGATGATTTCAACAGTCGGTTGTATAGTTGTCTTCTTCTTCCAATCTCCAATTCTTGGAATCTTTATTAAAGACAGAAGCGATGCCGTTCTTTGGGCGAATGCCGTTGAGTATTTAAACTATACCGCCTTTATTATTTTCTTCATGGGCTTATTTTCAGCGTACAACGGATTCTTCCAAGGATGTGGGCGTGACGAAAATACTCCATGAATATGTCAGTTGGACGTCTTTGGATCTTGCGCCTTCCAATTATTTGGGTGCTTGGAGCCTTTTACAGCACTCGGGGCAACCGGTGTATGGATTGCCATGTTATTATCCAATGCCTTAACCGTGCTTTATGGGCACATTGTCTATAAGACAAAAAGACTGGAGTACATTACATTATGCGAAAGGAGAGCAAACGTGATTAAAAGATTTTATTCATTACTACAAAACCCTATAGAAGTTATTCTTACTTGATTTTTACTTGTGCGGTAATCGTGGCCATTCTCGAGCTCGCCTTTCCGATAATGGTGAGAAGTGTCATTGATAATATCGTGCCTTCTCAGAACTTACAACAAATTTTTGCTGGTAGGGGCAGGGGTTACTTGCGCTTTATGCCTTCTCGACGACTTTAAACTTTATTGTAGTTTACATGGGGCATATTTTAGGGATTAACATTGAAACGGATATGCGACGTGAGTTATTCGCGAAAGTCCAAAAAACAATCCTTCTCTTTCTTCGATAATATGAAAATCGGGGAATTGATGAGCCGCTTATCGAGTGATTTATTCGATATTAGTGAGTTGGCGCACCATGGGCCAGAAGAATTCTTCATCGCCATTATGACCTTAATCGCTTCGTTTGTGTTGATGTATCAAGTGCATCCAACGCTTGCGCTATTGACGATTTTCTTCGTACCGATTATTGCGGTGGCGCTGGCAGTATTTAACCGTCGTATGTCTGCGATTAATCGAAACATCTATAAAGGGCTTGCTAACTACTACGGCAGGACTTGAAAATGTACTGAGCGGGATGCGCGTAGTGAAGGCCTTTGCTAATGAAAGTCACGAGCAACAACTCTTCGAAGATCTCATTCAAGAGTATCGCTCGAATAAAATTGCGTTCTATCGCACAATGGGGACAAGTAGTAGTTTCAACTACCTATTAATGCGTAGTATTAATCTTTTTCAGCTTAATCGTGGGGGCGTACTTTTACGGTGATTGGGGATTTAACTCCGGGGGAACTTGTCGGATATATCTTACTAGCCAATGTGTTCGTGAGATCAATTAATAAAATGAACTCGATGATTGAGTTGTATCCAAAAAGGGTTCGCAGGATTCCGTCGTTTCAAAAGAATTAATGAATGTGGAAATCGATATCGAAGATGCACCGATGCGATTCCAGCTCCTGCTTTTGAAGGACGTGTGGAATATAAAAACGTAGGGATTTGGATACGAAAGAAGATAAGAAGGTGTTGGAACATATCAACTTGACGGTTGAACCAGGGCAAACCGTTGCCTTCGTTGCAGATACAAGTGGAGTTGGGAAAACAACGCTTGTAAACTTACTTCCTCGTTTCTATGATTTAAAAGAAGGGAAATCTTGGTCGATGGAACAAAACATCAATCGTTTCACCTTACAATCGCTTCGCCGTCAAATCGGTATCGTGCAACAAGATGTGTTCCTCTTTAATGGAACGATTCGCGAAAAATGTGTTGTACGGAAGACTCGATGCAACGGACGAAGAAGTAGACCAGTGCGATTGAGCAAGCAAAAACTAAAAGAAGTCATCGAAGATTTAGAAGATGGAGTAGACACGCATATTGGAGAACACGGTGTGAAGTTATCCGGTGGACAAAAAACAACGCCTCTCAATTGCCCGTATTTTCTTGAAGAATCCTTCTATTTTAATCTTGGATGAGGCCACAAGTGCGCTCGATACTCAAACGGAGAAGTTTATTCAACAATCTTTTGACGAGTTAGCAAAAGGAAGAACGACGTTTATTATCGCTCACCGTCTGGCTACGATTAAAAATGCAGACCGTATTATTGTTGTCACTGAAGAGGGACTGACAGAAGACGGCACTCATGAAGAATTACTTGCACAAAACGGTGCGTATGCGGCTTTATACAAAGCACAATTTAAATAGTAGAAAATGCGGAGTAGGAATTCGTTTCTTGCTCCGTATTTGTTTGAAACCTTTTTGAAATTATCGCAAACTATGATACAATGACCCAGAGAAAACTTAAGGAGAACGTTGATGAGTATTTTAAATGTAGAAAAATTAACACACGGCTTTGGTGAAAGAGCCATCTTCAATGATGTAAGCTTCCGTCTATTAAAAGGGGAACACATCGGACTCGTTGGAGCAAACGGTGAAGGAAAATCCACCTTCATGAATATCGTGACAGGTCAATTACAACCCGACGAAGGAAAAATTGAATGGTCGAAAAAATGTGAAAGTTGGATACTTAGATAGCATACGGTCAGCTGACCAGGGATGACGGTTCGTAGCGTCCTTCAAAAAGCCTTCGACGATTTATTTGTGGCAGAAGCGCGTATCAATGAATTGTATATGGCAATGGGAGACGCAAACGAAGACGAGATGAACGCGATGCTAGAAGAAGTGGGAGAGTTGCAAGAGCGACTAGATAGCCACGACTTCTATATTCTCGATGCGAAAATCGATGAAGTAGCTCGTGCATTAGGCGTTGCAGCATTTGGGATGGATAGCGACGTGAGTGAACTCAGTGGTGGTCAACGTACGAAAGTATTACTGGCAAAACTATTATTAGAAAAACCAGATATTTTATTACTCGACGAGCCAACAAACTACCTAGACGCAGAGCATATCGAATGGTTGAAACGTTACTTACAAGAATACGAAAATGCATTTATTCTAATTTCGCATGATATTCCATTCTTAAACAGTGTAGTCAACTTGATTTACCATATGGACAATCAAGAGCTGAACCGTTATGTGGGGGACTATGATCAGTTCCAAGAAGTGTATGCGATGAAGAAACGCAACTAGAAGCGGCGTGTAACCGTCAACAAAAAGAGATTGCGGACTTGAAGGACTTCGTAAACCGTAACAAGGCGCGTGTGGCAACACGGAATATGGCGATGTCTCGTCAGAAGAAACTGGATAAGATGGAAGTCATCGAATTAGCCAGTGAGAAGCCAAAACCAAAAATTCGACTTCAAGACTTCTAGAGCCCTGGGCGTTACATCTTCAAAGCCGAAGACTTAGTGATTGGATACGATCGTCCGTTAACAGGACATATTAATCTTGAAATGGAACGCGGCCAAAAGATTGCCATCGTCGGTGCAAAATGGGATTGGGGAAAACGACACTACTCAAGGTTTATTAGGAATTATTAAGCCATTGAATGGAAAAAGTAACACGTGGAGATTACATTGATCTTTGGGTATTTCGAACAAGAAACGCCAAAAAGGAAACCGTAAGACTGCTTTAGAAGAAATCTGAGATACTTTCCCATCGATGACACAACCAGAAGTACGTGCGGCGCTCGCTCGTTGTGGATTAACCAGTAAGCACATCGAGAGTCAGGTGCAAGTCTTGAGTGGGGAGAACAAGCAAAAGTGCGCTTCTGTAAGTTAATGAATGAAGAGTCAAACGTGCTCGTACTCGACGAACCGACAAACCACTTGGACGTTGATGCAAAGAGAATTAAAACGCGCCTTACAAGAATATAAGGGAAGCATTTTAATGGTTTTGCCATGAGCCAGAATTTTATGAAGGTTTGGCAACGGATATCTGGGATTTTTCTTCGTTATAAAGAAGCCTACAGATAGAAACTAGTTTCAAAATGATTAGAGGTAAGAGAAAATTCTTCTTACCTCTTTTTGCGAGATAATATCAATAGACTTCACTCTAATAAAATTGTATATTATTCTATATTATTATGTTTATTTATAGAAGGGGAGGTAAATATGAAACAAAAACAAAAATGGCTCATGTTATTTGTTACTGTAATGTCACTCTTTTTCATTAATTTTTAGCAAAAGGAACAATCCGTTGCCTCTGAAGTAAAAGAACTTGAAAAAGTCGTGACAGGTGTTACTTTATTAGATCAATTAGACAATACATTAGAACCTGACAAAGATGGAGTGTATCAATTAAGAACGAATCAAGGATATCGATTGAGAATGACCTTTGATTTGTCAAAATATAATGGGAATCTATCAAATGGTGATAATTTTAAAATAAATATTCCTGCACCTGTATCATTATACGGAAATAATGATATGGAATTAGTCGACCCTACTACTAATGTGACAATTGCGGATTTGAAGTTTAACGATAATGGAGACGAACAAGGGGGTACCATCACGGTTACTCTTAAAAATCTAGAGGAGTACTTAAAAGCGAAGGGTGCCAATGTCGTTAAGGATGTTAATGGGAATTTTTCTCTAAACTTTTTATACAAAAAAGACCTTACGAATCATAAATTAGTATTAGATTCTAAGTCGTTAGTAGAGACTTTTGAACAAACCCATACAACAACGACACAACAAGCAAGACCAACCGTTGGATATGAAAATTTCGCAAAAAATGGGGGAACAGCCCAAAAAAATTTCTTGGACTTCTGATAAGCTAAAAGAAATTGGTTCAGTAAGTTCAGGTCAGTTTCTTTCAAGATGGAGAGTTCGTGTAAATACAGGAGGTCAAGATAATCATTCTAACTTGGTATTAAACGATGACTTACCAAATGACTCAAGTGTTGCAGCTATTCAATATATTCCAGAATCGTTAAAAGTGTACCGTTCACCTTCTCTAACAGATAGAACATCTGCGACTCAAACAGACTCGGTTCTATTAACAGAAGGGGTCGAATATACCGTTTCTTGGAATGAAAAATTATGCAATTTTTAGTGTAACTTTTAAAGATGGTTCTCAAAAATACTATGTAACTTATGATACTACGACACCAAATAATGGTGATAAGGTAAAAATGTTATTACTCTTGCTAAAGAAGATGGGACATTATTAACACAAAGAAGTAATGTTACAAGAACTGCTTTTGAAGCAACAGCCACTTCTTTGTATTCAGGGACGATTGTTGCGTCGACTGCGTATCAAATTCGAATTGTAAAAAGTAGATACCTTTAAACTAAAACCCTGTTGCTGGTGCAGTATATGAAATTACAGATCCAGATGGTGAAAAATTCGAAGTAACAACGAATGAAAAAGGGATTGCTACTTCAAAAAGCATTTGATGCAAAAATATGTTGGTCAAACTTTTACAATTAAAGAGAAAAAAAGCACCTGCTGGATATGAGATTGATGACAAAACATATACATTGGTTCTTGGAAAAGATGGGGTGTCTTTAAACTTAAAAGATAAGCCAATTACGACGACAACTACGACAACGACAACAACAACGGAAGCACCAACGACAACAGTAGCGCCTACAACAACGGAAGCTCCAACAACAACGGAAGCTCCAACGACAACGGAAGCACCGACGACAACAGTAGCGCCTACAACAACGGAAGCTCCAACGACGACGGAAGCTCCAACGACAACAGTAGCGCCTACAACAACGGAAGCACCGACGACAACAGTAGCGCCAACGACAACAGTAGCTCCAACGACAACGGAAGCTCCGACAACAACGGAAGCACCGACGACAACAGTAGCGCCTACAACAACGGAAGCACCGACGACAACAGTAGCGCCAACGACAACACTAGCTCCAACAACAACGGAAGCTCCGACAACATCATCTGTTTCAACAACAGTTACTACGACAGAGTCTAGAACGGATAGTCTAAGCACTACTCAAAACTCAACAAGTAATTCAGGCCTCATCAACGGAATCCCTTCTGAGGACACTTCGAAGGAAGAGTCTCAAAAGGACTCAGAGTTGCCAAATACTGGAACATCTGTTGGAAATACTGTTATGGTAGCGATGATGCTGATTCTTTCAGCAACAACTCTTCTTTTCTTTTAGAAAAAGAGGCTTTCAATAAATAATAGATAAATAAAAAGAAGCAGAAATTTCTGCTTCTTTTTATTGGATGTCTGTAGAGCCGATGTGGTCTATGTATACGAGAAGGGAGCAATCCATTTTGAAGAATAATAGTTGACCCTACTTTAATTGGTAGTTTTTCAAATTACTAAAAATGTTTTACAACGTAACACTAAAAGCACTTAAAAATATAACTGGAAGCAACATCATCTTAAAAAAATAAAGAAAGGAGAAAAATATGGGACAAAAAGGTAAAGAAAAAGCCACTCAAGACGAAGAAAACTAAAAATAACCTTCAAACTAAACTTAGTATTCTTCACAATCGAGTGGGAAATCGAGATGGGGCAAATAGCCTCACTTCTTTACCAGATTGTATCATATAGTAATAGAAAATGAAAATTGAATTTCAAAAATAACTAAACATGCATTCGACTGTAAAGCATTTGTAGCATGGCTTATCTTTTATTGGCTTTAATAGTATGGTTTATATTTAAGTAGGTGATAATATGAAAGTAGATACAGATAAAATCGAATGGCTCCTTAGCAATGTAACGCAATATCGAATTAATAAAGAAACTGGAGTGAATTTATCTATTTTAGGAAGATTAGTCAGAGGTGAACGTAAAATCGAAAATTTGACTATAAAAAAACAGGATGCTTGTTAACCGAGTATGCTGATCGAGCTTCAAAAAGCAGAATAATTGAAGACTAAAAAAGCGGGCTAGTGATGATATGTACCCCCTTTACTGGACAAACCAGTAAAGGGGGTATTAATTATGCGTTACTCATTCGAATTCAAAATGAAATGTGTCGAATTATATCGACAAGGAATATGGGCTGAGACACCTGAAAAATGTTATGAAGAGAGTTTTTCAAAGAAAAAAATATTGAATTGGGATAAAATTGAAAAGATTCATGGTCCTAAAGTTGGAGCGTGTTAAAAAAACAAAGAAATTGGACGGTAGAAAGAAAAAAATTGACATTTGTTTTACAGGTTTTAAATGGAAAAAAGCTCTATCAGAGGTTGCTTTTTCCAGCAGGGAATAAGTGAAGGATTATTAGGTTCTTGGGTTCACAAGTATAAAAACTTATGGATATAATGGTTTAAAGAATAAGAAAAAGAGGACGACCATTATCTAAGGAGCCTATTATGAATAAAAAGATGTGCCTGATAACCTTTCAGAATCCGAACGAGAAGAATTAGTTCGATTACGTGAACGAAATGCATATTTAGAAGCTGAAATTGCTGTTATAAAAACTGAGAGCCTTGAGAAAAAGAACAGGAAGCTGCGCTTCTCAAGGCGAGAAAGCAGCGATCATCAAGGAATTACGAGAAAGTAGGATACCAACTAAAACATCTTCTTAAAGCGATGAAAATGGCTAAATCTACTTACTATTTTGAATTGAATAGAGTTGATGCTGTGGCTGAGAAAGAATGGTGTTTTATTATCAGAAATCAAAAATATTTCATGAAAAATAAAGGTATATATGGCGTTAGAAGAATTTATCAAGAACTTTGTCGTAGAGGCTTCGTTGTTAATCATAAAAGAGTTCAACGTCTTATGCATGTAAATGGATTGTTTGGAAAAACGACCCTAAAGAAAAATACCATTCTTATCAAGGCAATGTTGGGAAAGTTGCTGATAATATTATTAACAGAGATTTTACGGCCGATAGGCCACTTCAAAAATGGAGTACAGATGTATCTCAATTCACTTTTCCTTGGGGAAAATGTTTCTTTTCTCCAATTTTAGATATGTCTACTAATGAAATAATCTCCTATGATCTTTCTCTAAGTCCCAACTTAGAACAGATTCAAAGGATGTTAAATAGAGCTTTCAAAAAATTCCCTGATGTTAATGGATTGATTCTCCATTCTGATCAAGGTTGGCAATATCAACACGCATTTTATCAACAGTCATTAAAAGAACGAGGAATTATTCAATCAATGTCTCGAAAAGGAAATTGTTATGATAATTGCATTATAGAAACGTTTTTCGCCAGAATGAAGAACGAAATGTTCTATGGTTTGGAAAAAGGAATATTCTACCTTTAAAGGAATTTCAAACAGCAGTTAAAGATTATATAGATTATTACAATAACAAAAGAATTCAAGAAAAACAAAATGGATGTCCCTGTTCAATACAGGGAAACATCCATGCGTTCAACAATTATTAATGTGTCCAGGAATCTGGGTACATATCAGTGATAGCTCGCTTTTTGTACTCTTTTTGTACTCAATTTTATACTATTATGCGATTTGGTAGGAAATGTAAATATTGATTTTACAACGTTTTGCAACGCTAGGAAGCATTATAGTATATCGCCTAGGGGAGTCGAACCCCTGTTATAAGAACCGGAATCTTATGTGATATCCACTACACTAAGGCGACATTCGAATAATAGTGTACCTAATTTTAAGGAGTTATGCAAGTTTGGTTTTGATGAGGGTTTAAATATTTAGCACAAATTCAGTGTATAATAGATTTATTCTAAATTGAATTTTTCTTTTTTTCACCTGAGATACTATGTGAATTTTTAGCGAGTTATCTGTGAAAAAACCAAGGAGAAAGGGGATAAACAAATGATTAAAAAAACAAGAAGTTAACTGTTCTTTTTAATGACATTATTGGTTGCTCTTTTTGTAATATTTCAACAACCTAAAATAGAATCTGCGGTTGTGGATAATGTGATTACAAGAATAGATATACAAAATAGCCAAGGAGAACCTTTAACTCAGGGCGTTGGTTCTTGGGAGAAACTTTCGTTTAAATGCAGAGTTTGCATTTAATAATGGTCAAGTACAGCCAGGAGATACTGCAACGATTCAATTGCCTGAAGAGGTAATATTTGTCGGAAAAATCATTTGAAATTCGTGATGTGAAACGGACAAGTAGTAGCGAATGCAACCATTGACTCTACAAGTAAACAAGCTGTATTAACCTTTACAAACTATGTTACACAGCGTGCAAGTTTTCTCAGGGAAACTTCACTATGACAGTTCAGTAGTCGACCACAATGTAGCGCGTACAGCACAACAAATTCCTCTAACAGTAACCGTAAACCACACTCCAATGTATTCAGGAGTTGTCAATTATACTGGGATTGCCGGAATGGAACCTCAAGATTTCGCTCAAATCTGGTTGGCAAGATCCAAAATGATAATAGTAAGTTACATTACATTATATATATTAACCAAAAATTATCTTAATTTTACGGATATAATGATTGGTGATACAATTCAATACGAAAAATGCGAAGATTGATAAATCAAGCTTTTAGAGTGATATCTGGAACTTGGTATACAGATACAACAGACAATTCTATTCGTCTAGGGTATCAAGAAGACGTAACAGCAAAGTTATAGTCCACAGTTTTCAGCAGATGGTAAGTCGTTCACGTTGAGTTTGAAAACCATTTAATCCAAAACCGTGGTTACTATGTAAAATACGATGTGGATTTACTAGGCGCTCCAGCAAATGGAATGCTTTTAAATAACAACGCTACAATGGAAGATTCGACGGGTTGGAAATCGGTAGCAGATGCTCAAATTGTTTACCAAGAAGATGGTGGTAATGCAAGAAGTAATATTTTCAAAGTGGAATTAACGAAAAAATCAGACACTGGTGAGAAAACTACAAGGTGCGGAATTCGGATTATACTATGAAGGAACATTAGTGAAAACCGCAACTTCAGATGCTAACGGCGTTGTAACTTTTGATAGTTTAATCAAACCAAAAATACACGATTAAAGAAACAAAAAGCTCCAGCCGGATATGTTCTCTCTGAGGAAGAAATTACAGTAAACGTAGCGGATGCAGCCAGGTGGCATTGTTCATAAAGATGTAGTGAAATAAACCAGAAACCACTACTACAACTACTACAACTACAACGACGACTACAGAAGCGCCAACGACTACCACAACTACGACAACAGAAGCACCAACGACAACGACTGAATCTACAACGTCTTCAACGACGACAACGGAGTCTACAACAGAATCTACGACAACAGAAGATACCAACATCTTCATCAACAACAACAGAAACTAGTACGACTGAAGGAGCTACTACAGAAACAACAGTGACGCCAAAAGAGTCCACGACTACTTCTGAAGCAGATCTTCCAAAAAAACTGGAACTTCTACAACTATTTTCACTACGATTGCAGGCGCTCTTAGCCGTATTAGGTGGATTTGCGATTTTAATGAATCGTAAAGACGTAGACGTAAATCGTTAAAAAAATAAAAATATGATTTGTATAAAAAGACTGGAATGATTTCCAGTCTTTTTGTTGAAAAAGAGAGCAAAAAAAGTATACGAGAGAACAACATTACCATATATGCTAATTACCAAAGATGGTAATGTTTAAGTGGGAGGGAAAAATATGAAAATAGAACATCAGATTGACCCAAGAACGTTAGAGTTTGTGGATAGTAGACCGTATAAAGAGAAGATAAAAAAATGCTTGCTGCTCTTAAGCTGTTGGATAAGGAAGGATTAAGTCCTGCGATACTCGAAATGTGGGGGAATAAAACGAAAACTAAATTGAACATTCCAGTTGTATATACTAAAGAGGAGGCTTTAAAAAATGGATCAAAATCTGAAGCGTTCGATAGCAGGCTTGTCATTCGATTGGGAGAACTACGAAAAAGACTTAGATTTAGATTTCACTCTAAAAGAAATGGCAGCAAGGATTACAGAGTTGAGACTTGTGTCCGGACTCTCTCGTACCGAGTTTGCAGAAAAGGTTGGGATAAAAACCAGCACATTTGTCACGGTTAGTTTCAGGACACCATAATCCCTCGATTTTATATTTGGAGAAGATAGCTCAAAAAGTCGGAGCCCATTTAGAAATTTCTTTTGTGATGGACGACGGAGAAACCTGCCATGAAAAGATTAATAAGCAAATCGGGACGAAATGTGTCCCTGTGCATCATAGATCTTAACCAATTTGTAATATGCGTATAGTTGCATTTTTATTGTTTTATGGTAAAATATACATGTATTCAGCAATAGACGTTCAAAGATACTAGAAAAAGAGCGGGACGTAATTAGGCCCTGTTAGGAAGCGATTGGAGGAAGGTTTCGATGAATTATCTTAATCTATCTCATTTATTGGTTCCAGAAAGCAGAGTTGCACTTCAAAATGCGTTTTTCGTATCTTACAAGCTATTGCAACGTATCAACCCATAGGACGTAGGGCACTTGCAAAAAGTGGTTCAAATGTCTGAGAGAACACTTCGTAATGAATGTGAGGCGATGAAGAAATTAGACCTCATTGAAGTGCAAGGCTCAGGAATGCATCTTACGGAAATTGGAGAATTTATATTAGAACGTTCGGATGATTTAAAAAACAACTTTATTCAGATGAGTCTGGTGGAACATAAGGTGGCTAAAACCTTAGGCGTTCAGTATGTAAAAGTTGTAGATGATCCGGCAAAAACATCTGAGTTGGTACAAGAAATTATGGATGTGCTTTTACCACTTGGAACTTCCATTATTGCCATCACGGGTGGTCAAACGATGGTCCGTGTCAGCGAAGGATTCACAAAAGAGATTTCTGTGAACCGAGACCTAACGATTGTTCCTGCAAGAGGGGGAATGTTTGGATCGATGCTGATTCAGGCGAATAATGTCAGTGAAAAAATGGCAAACTGGAATTGGTGCCCATCATGAAGCGCTCTTTGTTCCAGAACATGTCCAACAAGCAACTTATACGCCCCTAATGCAAGAACCTTCCGTCGCAAAGACGATTGGCCTCATGAAAAAGGCGGAGTGTTTGTTATATAGCGTTGGAAGTGCTATTATAATGGGAGAGAGACGTGGCCTAACTGAAGAACAAATGGCTACGTTAAAAGAGAAGAAAGCAATTGGCGAAGCGTTCGGTTGTTTCTTCGATGCAGAAGGAAATGTGGTGTTAAAAATTCCACGAGTAGGGCTGCATCTTAGTGATTTATCTACGATTCCACATTCGATTGCCGTTGTGGAAGGCGCAGAGAAGGCACCTGCTTTAAAAGCATATGCCAAATTAGCTCCAGTGGATCGCACTTGGTTTGTGATTGACAAGGGAGACATCAGAGTTGGTTTTGAACGGGGCAACCCGCAAAAAATAAAAATAAAAAATTCCTAGGAGGAAAAACTATATGACAGTTAAAGTTGGTATTAACGGTTTCGGACGTATCGGTCGTTTAGCATTCCGTCGTATTCAAGATGTGGAAGGATTAGAAGTTGTTGCAATCAATGACTTAACAGACGCTAAGCAATTAGCTCACTTGTTAAAAATATGATTCAACTCAAGGACGTTTCAACGGTGAAGTTGAAGTGTTAGATGGAGCTTTCCGCGTTAAACGGTAAAGAAGTTAAAGTACTTGCTAACCGTAATCCTGAAGAATTACCATGGGGGTGAACTAGGCGTTGATATCGTATTAGAATGTACTGGTTTCTTCACTTCTAAAGAAAAAGCTGAATTACACTTAAAAGGTGGCGCTAAACGCGTTGTTATCTCTGCTCCTGGTGGAAATGACGTTCCTACTGTTGTATTCAACACAAACCACAACATTTTAACAGGTAAAGAAACTGTTATCTCTGGTGCTTCATGTACTACAAACTGCTTAGCTCCAATGGCTAAAGCATTAAACGATAAATTCGGTATCGTTGAAGGTTTAATGACAACAATCCACGGTTACACTGGTGACCAAAACACATTAGACGCACCTCACGCAAAAGGTGACTTACGTCGTGCTCGTGCTGCAGCAGTAAACATCGTTCCTAATACAACAGGTGCTGCTAAAGCTATCGGATTAGTAATCCCAGAATTAAACGGAAAATTAGACGGAGCTGCACAACGTGTTCCTGTTCCAACAGGTTCATTAACTGAATTAGTAACAGTTTTAGAAAAACCAGTTACTGCTGAAGAAATCAACGCAGCTATGAAAGAATTAGCTAACGAATCTTACGGATACACTGAAGATCCAATCGTATCTTCTGATATCGTAGGTATCACTTATGGTTCATTATTCGATGCAACTCAAACTAAAGTAATGACTGTAGGCGACAAACAATTAGTTAAAAACTGTTGCTTGGTACGATAACGAAATGTCATACACTGCACAATTAGTTCGTACTTTAGAATACTTTTGCAAAAACTATAATTTAAACTATAGATTTAGCTAATCGTATCTATTTTTCTCAGGGCGATGGAAGCATTCGCTTCCTCGCCCTGTTTTTCATAATGTGAGTAATGCACTCGCTCCAAATAAAAAAATGTGGAGGCTATTTTTATGGCTAAAAAATCGTTACAGACTTACAAGTTGAAGGCAAGAAAAGTTTTTAGTTCGTGTGGACTTTAACGTACCTTTGAAAGATGGCGTGATTACAGACGACAACCGTATCGTTCAAGCATTGCCAACAATCAAATACTTAATTGACCACAATGCGAAAGTGATTTTTATTCTCTCACTTTAGGTAAAGTGAAATCAGAAGAAGACAAAGCTAAATTGAGCTTACGTCCAGTTGCAGAACGTTTATCTGAGTTATTAGAAAAAAACCAGTGACTTTCGTTCCAGAAACTCGTGGAGAAAAGTTAGAAGCTGCTATTAATGCACTTAACGAAGGCGATGTTTTATTATTCGAAAAATACTCGTTTCGAAGATTTAGATGGCAAGAAAAGAATCTAAAAAAACGACCCTGAATTAGGTAAATATTGGGCTTCTTTAGGCGACTTATTCGTTAACGATGCATTCGGTACAGCTCACCGTGCGCATGCTTCAAACGTAGGTATTGCTAGCCAATTAGAATCAGCTGCTGGATTCTTGATGGAAAAAGAAATCAAGTTCATCGGTGGCGCAGTAGATAACCCAGAACGTCCATTCGTAGCAATCTTAGGTGGAGCAAAAGTTTCAGACAAGATTGGGGTTATCAACAGCTTATTAGACAAAGCGGATAAAGTTCTTATTGGTGGAGGAATGGCTTACACATTCTTCAAAGCAATGGGACGTGAAGTAGGTCTTTCATTATTAGAATTAGACCGCGTTGAATTAGCAAAAGAAATTATGGAAAAAGCTGGCGACAAATTAGTGTTACCAATCGATAACGTTGTTGCTAAAGAATTCTCTAATGATGCTGTAGCTACTATCGTAGCTTCAGATGCGATTCCAGCAGATCAAGAAGGGTTAGATATCGGACCTAAGACAGTTGAATTATTTGCAAGCTACTTAAAAGATGCAAAAACTGTTGTATGGAATGGACCAATGGGTGTATTCGAATTACCAAACTTTGCTAAAGGAACAATCGGTGTATGTGAAGCGATTGCGAACCTTGAAGGCGCAACTACAATCATCGGTGGTGGGGACTCAGCAGCTGCTGCAATCTCACTAGGATACGCTGACAAATTCACTCACATTTCAACAGGTGGTGGAGCTTCTCTAGAATATCTAGAAGGTAAAGAACTACCAGGTGTTGCTGCTATTAGTGATAAATAATTTTAAAATATTTAAAAGGAGATGTTGTGTATATGCGTAAACCAATTATTGCCGGAAACTGGAAAATGAATAAAAATCCAAAAGAAACTCAAGCTTTTGTGGAAGCTGTTGTTGGTAAATTACCTTCAGGCGAACGCGTAGAAAGTGCTATCGCTGCTCCTGCAGTGGACTTAGTCACTTTATTAGAATATGCGAAAGGCTCAGAATTAAAAGTAGCTGCTGAAAAACTGCTACTTTGAAGATGCTGGTGCTTTCACTGGTGAAACTTCACCCTAAAGTATTAGCTGAAATGGGCGTGCACTACGTAGTTATCGGCCACTCAGAACGTCGTGAGTATTTCCACAGAAACTGACGAAGATATTAACAAAAAAGCACATGCAATTTTCAGAAACGGCTTAACACCAATCATTTGTTGTGGTGAAACGTTAGAAACTTACGAAGCAGGAAAAGCTTCTGAATTCGTAGGCGGACAAGTTTCTGCAGCATTGAAAGGTTTATCAAACGAGCAAGTATCATCATTAGTGATTGCTTATGAACCAATCTGGGCTATCGGAACAGGTAAATCAGCATCTCAAGATGACGCTCAAAAATGTGTAAAGTAGTTCGTGACGTAGTAGCAGCTGACTTCGGTCAAGAAGTTGCTGACAAAGTTCGCGTACAATACGGTGGATCTGTTAAAACCAGAAAACATTGCTGAATACATGGCTTGTCCAGATGTGGACGGAGCTCTTGTAGGTGGAGCAAGCTTACAACCAGATTCATTCTTAGCTTTATTGGAGGCAGTAAAATAATGGCAAAATCACCAGTTGCAATCATTATCTTAGATGGTTTCGGATGGAGACCAGAAGTTGAAGGTAATGCCGTTGCACAAGGCAAAAAACCAAATTTTTGATCGTTATTATAACGAATTCCCTCACACAACATTAAAAGCTTCTGGATTAGATGTAGGTCTACCAGATGGCCAAATGGGGAACTCAGAAGTAGGTCATACAAACATCGGTGCTGGACGTATCGTATACCAAAGCTTAACTCGTATCGACAAAGCGATTTTAGATGGTGAATTCGAATCAAACCCAGCATTAAATGGTGCATTTAACCACGTAAAAGAAAACGGCTCTGCATTACACTTATTCGGATTATTATCTGATGGTGGGGTACACAGCCACATCAACCATTTATTAGCATTAGTGGAAACAGCTAAAGCAAAAGGAATCGACAAAGTCTACATTCATGCCTTCATGGATGGACGTGACGTAGACCCTAAAGCTGGTCCTTCTTACATTAAAAACTTTAGAAGATAAATTAGCTGAAGTAGGCGTTGGAGAAATCGCAACAGTTTCAGGTCGTTACTATGCAATGGACCGTGACAAACGTTGGGAACGTGTGAAATTAGCTTATGATGCTATTGCTCATAGCGAAGGACCACAATTCGAAAGCGCACAAGCTGTTATTGAGGATAGCTATGCTAAAGACGTTACAGACGAATTCGTGATCCCATCAGTAATCGTTAAAGATGGCAAACCAGTGGCAAAAGTAGAAGACAACGATGCAATCATCTTCTTCAACTTCCGTCCTGACCGTGCAATCCAATTATCAAATGCGTTCACTGATAAAGAGTGGACAAACTTTGACCGTGGCGCACGTGCTACAAATGTTAAATTTGTGACAATGACTTTATATAACCCAAGCGTGGATGCAGAAGTGGCATTCCCACCAATCCCAATGACAAACGTTCTTGGTGAAGTGTTATCTAAAGCTGGCCTTGCACAATTACGTATTGCTGAAACTGAAAAATATCCACACGTAACATTCTTCATGAATGGTGGACGTAACGAAGAATTCCCTGGCGAAAACCGTATTTTAATTCCTTCTCCAAAGGTTGCAACTTACGATTTGAAACCAGAAATGAGTGCTTACGAAGTAGGAGATGCATTATACAACTCAATCATCAATGATGAAAATGATGCGATTATCTTAAACTTCGCTAACCCAGACATGGTTGGACACTCAGGAATGTTAGAACCAACCATCAAAGCGATTGAAGCAGTGGACGAAAACTTAGGTAAAGTTGTTGATGCCATCCTTGAAAAAGGCGGTAGCGCAATTATCTTTGCTGACCACGGTAACTCAGAAACAATGATTACACCAGAAGGAACACCACATACTGCACATACAACAGTGCCAGTACCAGTGATTGTTACGAAGAAAGGTATTACATTGCGTGAAGGTGGACGTTTAGCAGACGTTGCTCCAACAATGCTTGATCTATTAAATGTTGAAAAACCAGCAGAAATGACTGGTGAAACATTGATCGAAAAATAAAGAAAACCTTAGGAATTCTTGAAAGTCTATAGGTTTTCGATTAAAATAATAACGTACAAAATAAAATTTAAAGGAGTTAATAAATCATGCCATTTATTACAGATGTATTAGCAAGAGAAGTACTAGACTCACGTGGAAACCCAACAATCGAAGTTGAAGTTTACACAGAAAGTGGAGCGTTCGGACGCGGTATGGTTCCTTCAGGAGCTTCAACTGGTGAATACGAAGCAGTTGAATTACGTGACGGCGACAAATCTCGTTACTTAGGAAAAGGAGTTCAAAAAGCAGTTGACAATGTGAACAACATTATCGCTGAAGCTATCTTAGGGTTATGATGTTCGTGAGCAAATGGCGATCGATAAATTAATGATCGAATTAGATGGTACTCCAAACAAAGGTAAATTAGGAGCTAACGCAATCTTAGGCGTATCTATCGCTGTAGCACGCGCAGCTGCTGACTACTTAGATCAACCTTTATACCAATACTTAGGCGGATTCAACACTAAAGTATTACCAACACCAATGATGAACATCGTTAACGGTGGATCTCACTCAGATGCTCCAATCGCATTCCAAGAGTTCATGATTTTACCAGTTGGTGCGCCAACATTCAAAGAAGCTTTACGTTGGGGTGCTGAAGTATTCCACGCATTGAAAGCTATCTTACACGACCGTGGTTTAGTAACAGCTGTAGGTGACGAAGGTGGTTTCGCTCCAACATTCGAAGGAACTGAAGATGCTGTAGAAACAATCTTAGCTGCAATCAAAAAAGTAGGTCTAGAACCTGGTAAAGATGTATTCTTAGGATTTGACTGTGCTTCATCAGAATTCTTCAAAGATGGCGTATATGACTACACAATCTTCGAAGGTGAAAAAGGTGCTAAACGTACTCCTGCTGAACAAGTTGAATACTTAGCTGAATTAGTTGAAAAATACCCAATCATCACAATCGAAGACGGCTGTGACGAAAACGACTGGGATGGATGGAAATTATTAACTGAACGCTTAGGCGGTAAAGTTCAATTAGTTGGTGACGACTTTATTCGTAACAAACACTGAAATCTTATCTCGTGGTATTGCAGAAAGGCGTTGCAAACTCAATCTTAATCAAAAGTAAACCAAATCGGTACTTTTAACTGAAACATTCAACGCAATTGAAAATGGCTCAAAAAGCTGGTTACACTGCAGTTGTTTCACACCGTTCTGGTGAAACTGAAGATTCAACAATTGCTGACATCGCAGTTGCAACAAACGCTGGACAAATCAAGACTGGTTCATTAAGCCGTACAGACCGTATTGCTAAATACAACCAATTATTACGTATTGAAGATCAATTAGGTGACTTAGCTGTTTACCAAGGTCTATCAGCGTTCTACAACTTAAAAAATAAATAATTCCTAGGAATTAGGGAGGGAAAAGCAAATTGCTTTCCCTCCTTTTTTTGTATAAAAATTGGGAGGTTTTAAATAACATTCAAAACTTTTGGTTGAAAAAGGATACGATACCTGAGTTAATATCCGTTTTTACATAATGGACATGGTTGTGAGGCACCGCCTCAAGCCTAGGGTCTTTCGGCTTCAAAGCTTCAAAGACCAAGAGACCTGAGGCTCTTGGCGGTGCCCCATCACAAACTCTACTATATTCAAACGGCTATCAATCAGGTTATCATTTTTTAAAATGGTGAAAGGAGAGCAAAATAGTTATAGTAAACCGCAAGAAAGGATAAGAGCTTTTGGAGATTTCATTGTAAAATAAATTTAGAAACGAAATCAAAAGTGAATGGAGGGTTTTGATGAAAGTAGCAGTTGGCGTTGATATTGGGGGAACAAAAGTAGCTGTTGCGTTGATTAATGAGAAGGGAGAAATTGTTAGTCGTTCTCAAAGACCTAGCCAAACTGAGAGTGCAGAAGGTTTGTATCAGGGAGTGGTCCAACTCATTCAAGAGGTACTCGAAGAAAATGATTTACGTATTCAAGATACATACGGTATTGGTGTTGGTTTGCCAGGGAAAGTGGATGTGGAAAATGGGGTAGCTGTTTTCCAAAATAATATTCCGTGGGCAAATTTTCCAGTCGTAGAACGATTAAAACAAACATTCGGCGATATTCCAGTGCGCATTGACAATGACGTAAAAGTGGCTGCCTATGCGGAATATCGATTACTTCATTTAAAATCGTCTGACATGTTTGGTTATGTCACTGTATCAACAGGGATTGCAGCCACCAACATTGTCAATAATACGATTTTACGCGGGGAAGGTTTTTCAGGAGAAATTGGGTTTCTAAAAGTTCCGTACTTTGAATGTTTAGAATCGTTAGAGGGAGCTTGTTCAGGTGTGGCTATTGAGCGTACAGGGAGAGAGTTGTACGAAGATGTAGCCTTAACTACAAAAGATGTTTTTGAAAAATGGAGATCTGGAGAAGAAGCGGCAAATAGAATCATTGTGGAGACTGCAAAAGGGCTAGCTAGTGCATTGCATGGAATGGTTTGCCTTCTGGATCCAAAAGTGATTGTATTCGGGGGTAGCGTTTCAAATTACAATCCAGACTTCATTGAATTGATTAAAGAGGAATTGGGAAATCTCTTGCATCACGAACAAAAAACATATTTTTAGAAAAATATAAAAGCATCCACCATTAAGGGAGACAATGGAATTATTGGAGCGGGACTTCTTGTAGTAGAATAAGCAAACGATAAAAAAAGTGCTAGGATTTCCTAGCACTTTTTATTTACCTCTCATTTCGCGTGTGAGATAAACTATTTTTAGTAAATTTATCTCATAGAAAGTCTTTTGATTATCAAAAAAACATCAGTTTATTGAAAGGATAGTGGGAATCACATTGAATGTGAATTAGGTGGAGTTAGGAATGAATTCCTTACTCCACCTTTTAGATAGCTTTCAATATTTTGATTAGTAAGTGCGACATTAGCCTCTTTCATTCCGCGTGTGAGATAAACTAAGAAAATGTTCACTTGTACATAATCAAAAAGAGTCCCCGTCAAACGTTTATAAAGGTTCGAGGTCGCTATCCTAATTCAATTAGAAATGTTAATATGTAGCCTATTTTCACTTTGCAGATGTGAGATAAACTATTTTTAGTAAATTTATCTCATGAAGGACTTTTTGATTATCAAAAAAGAGTCACTCGGACTTTATATGAAAGTAATGGTGGGTGAATCACGATTGAATGTGAATTAGATGGAGTTTCAGGAATGATTTCTTACTCCACCTTTGAAAGCTTCAAAGGGTGAGAGACATAAGGCTCGAAACCCGGTGTCACCCACTATAACTCATTATCAATAACGTAAAACTGATGTTTTTAAGATAATCAAAAAGACCCATTCTAGAAGAATGGATCTCATATAATCAAAAAAATAGTTTATCTCACTAAAGCCTACCGCTTTTTCCATCTTGCGTAGTGTTTTTATTCGCTACGTAATTTGCTTTCTTAGCACCCTCATCCAAAAATCTCATCTAACTTATCAGATTTCAACAACTCATAATAACGCTCTTGGATGGGTTCCATAACTGCGATAATGGCATCGGCTAATTCTTCTTTAAATTGACCATAACCTACGCCTTTGAAAGCGATCACACAATGATTCAATACTTTCACCAGAGAAAGCAGAGAAGATGGTTAATAGGTTCGATACGCCAGGTTTTTTTCAACTAGCGTCGAATTCAATCACACCACTTGAATCAGTAACGGCGCTTTTGATTTTCTTACGAATCACTGAGGGCTCATCCAGCATGCTGATGTATTCTTTCACGTTAGCGTCTGATTTACTCATTTTCTTTGTAGGTGTTTGAAGACTCATGACACGAGCTCCTGCTTTTGGAATAAAATGGTTCTGGCATCACAAGTAATTGGTTGCCATTTCCGTAGCGACTGTTGAAGCGTTCAACGAAGTCTCGTGTTAATTCCATATGTTGTTTTTGGTCGTCTCCAACAGGGACCACTTCAGCATTATATAAAACGATATCGGCAACCATTAGAGGAGGGTAAGTTAATAACCCCGCCGAAACGGATTGTTGCTTTTGAGATTTATCTTTGTATTGTGTCATACGTTCTAATTCACCAACACCGACATTACATTGTACGATCCATGCAGCTTGTGCGTGTGCTGGAACTTCAGATTGAACGAAGATGGTTGATTTCTCAGGATCCAAACCAATCGCAAGGTAAAGTGCTGCAAGCGAACGAGTTTGCTCTTTTAATTTTTTTGGATCTTGTGGAACAGTTATCGCATGTTGGTTTACGATACAGTAAGTACAATCATACTCATCTTGCAGTGCCACGAAGTTTTTCATTGCTCCAATATAGTTCCCAATTGTTGGAATTGCAGAAGGCTGCACGCCAGAGAAAATTCTTTTTTAGACATAGTAGTGCTCCTTAAAGTTTGTAGTTTTATTATACCTTATTTTGAAGGGATTTTTCATGAAAAAAATAAAAAAATAATATTTTTCAGGGATTGTGAATACAGTCAAAATTCCTAAAGTCTGTTTCTATCAGAATGAAAGCGAGTGAAAACTATTTTGAAAGAATAAAATTTTCATTAATTTTTGCAAAAAAGTTTGTGAAAAATCAAAAATTTTTTTCTAAAAATCATATAGATTTTTAATATATCATATATAATAATACACGTATTAAAGCCAGAGTATCATATTAAAGGAGGACATAGCGAATGGTTACATTATATACCTCACCAAGTTGTACATCATGTCGTAAAGCTCGAGCTTGGTTAGAAGAGCACAACATTGAGTACACCGAAAGAAACATTTTTTCAGAACCATTAACAATCGATGAAATTAAAAACATCTTGCGTATGACAGAAGATGGCACCGAAGAGATTATTTCAACTCGTTCAAAAGCCTTTCAAGAGTTAAAAATCGATTTAGATGAAGTCCCTTTGAATCAACTATTTTCATTAATCCAAAATAATCCAGGATTACTACGTCGTCCTATTATGCTAGATGAAAAGAGATTCCAAGTAGGATATAACGAAGACGAAATTCGTCGTTTCTTATCAAGAGAAGTACGAGCATATGAATTAGATATGGCTCAACGTTTAGTCAACTTTTAAAGAAAATTAGCCCCGAGAATTCAGGGCTTTTTTTGTGCACAAAATGAATTAGTTATTTGGAAAAAGATGGAAATAATCATTCACAAGCTAACTGCTTGCAAAAAAGGAACTTCAATTGAAGTTCCTTTTTATAATTCTTTATAGTAATACACAGCCAGTTGTGTACGGTCTCTTAACTCTAACTTCTCGAGTAAAGCGGATAAGTAATTTCTAACGGTTCCTTCGCTGAGATACATTTTCTCAGCGATTTCTTTATTGTTAAAGCCTTCTGCAACTAGATAGAGCAGTTCATTTTCACGTTCGCTTAAATGAGCGCTAGATTTCTTCTCAAATGTTTTTTTCACAGGCATTTCAATCGTAGAATCATAAACAATTTGCCCGTTCATTACTGCTTCGATGGCTGGCAGGATACCTTTAATATGTTGTTTTAATAAATATCCTTTACAACCAATCGAAAGAGCTTTGGTAATATACTCATCATCTTGGAAGGTCGTTAGGAATAAAATATTTGCCTCAGGAAAATCCTTTAAAATTTCATGTGCGGCCTCAATTCCACTAGTTGGTTCCATACGAATATCCATCAAAACGAGGTCTGGTTGATGAGTAATATATAATTCAACAGCATCATGCCCGTCGTTTCCAGTTCCCTACTACTTCAATATGGTCTTGAACAGATAGAATAGTTTCTAAGGCTTGCAAAACTAAAAAGTCATCATCGATAAGAATGGTTCTAATCATGGTTGTCCTCCTGTTTTGGGATACGGATAAAGATGTCATATCCGTTTGTGGTTTGTAGTGTCATAGCTCCTTTATGTTTCTCCACGAGTTCTTTCATCATCGTGAGTCCCATTCCAGGGTTATATTATGAAGTTGTTGTCCCGTTATCTTTGTATTGAATCGTATAATAACTGTTCTGTTCTAATAAAGAACAAATGAAGTTGCTCGTTCCATTTGAATACTTTACAAAAGTTCGTCATCATTTTCCTTACAGATGGTGAGGATATCGTATTTTCAAAATCAATGGGGATTTCATCAGTGATCGTATTTTGATAATTGATTTGAGCCTTCTTCCTTTAAAGGGGATGCAAGGATTTCGTCCATCTTTTGAGAAAAGTAAGAAGGAGTCATCATATAGGTTATGAATGGTTGATCGAATTTCGTTCATTCCGCTTTTGGAGAATTCCTGAAACTTGTTCCAATTTTTTTCTCCACAACAGGTTCATTAGTGATGATTTGTAGGGCTTCTAGTTGCATAATCGACGCACTGAGCGTATGTCCAATTTGATCGTGCAAGGCATGGGAAATACGATTGCGTTCTTTTGAGAGTCGCTACCTCCATTTGTTTTCAAGGTTTCCTCTTGGCTGAAATTGTTGTCTTTCGAGTAGAAGCAATTGTCTTTCGATGTTCTAGATCGTCTTGAATCAGATGACTCTTTCATTCTGAAAGGCTTTATCATAGTGACTACGTAAAATTACGATATGTTCCTATTACACGTTTACAAGAAGAGTGAGGAAATTAGGGATTTGACGTAGTCAGAAACGAGAACTGGAAATAAAATCCATAGAGATCCAAATCAGTTGAGCCGCATGAATCACGAAAAATAGAAAGTATAAAGTACACGTCAGGAAAGACAATACATATAATAGTCGATAATATGAAGGCTCATGCGTTGTATCAGCTTTATTGAATCGGACGTCCATGGATCAAGGAAAAAGGATAAAAGATACAAATGCCTAGAAAAGATGGTAAATACCTCTACTTGTTGTCCCATGAATACACACTAATCAAGACTAAAGAACATTAATTTCTCTACAAAAAGTTCGCAAAATGCTTTCACCTCCGACGATCTATTCTCCTTTTAGTGTAGCCCGAAAATACGGCAGAAATATCTACACATTTATGACAAATGTCATATAGGAAGAATCGACATTTGACACTATGTTTTAAGAGGAGAATGCTGGATATACTGAAACTGTAAAAACAATCAATGAGGTGAAGACATGGAAAATAGTATCCAAGTTAAAAGGGCTTGTAAAACGATACAAAGAATTGATGGCCTTAAATCATTTTAATATTGAAATTCAAAAAGGAGAGCTTTTTAGCGCTTCTAGGACCAAATGGATGTGGAAAGACAACTGCGATTAATAGTATGTTAGGGTTCCTAACCTTTTGACAGTGGAGAAGTTACAGTACTTGGAGAAAATAAGTTTCCTTTATCAAATACCGCGCGTCGCGAGATTGGAATTGTGCCTCAAGATTTGGCGTACTTGAATAATTTAACGGTGGAAGAGAACATCGATTTCTTTCTGTGGGTTGTATATTTCCGATTCAAATGCTACTAGAAAGCAATATGTGCAAGAAGCAATCGAATTTGTTGAATTACAAGATTTTCGTAAATTCGTTCCGAAAAATTAAGTGGAGGGATTAAAACGTCGCTTGAATATTGCTTGCGGAATCGCGCATAAACCAAGTTTAATTTTCTTTGACGAACCTACCGTTGCGGTTGATACGCAAAGTCGCTCTTTCATTCTTGATGGAATTCGTAAGCTTAATGAACAAGGGAGTACGATTATCTATACAACTCACTACCTTGATGAAGTAGATGGTTTAAGTGACCGAATTGTGATTATGGATAAAGGGAAGAGTATTGTTTCAGGTACTTCTCAAGAATTGAAAAAATCTATTGCAACTTCTGAAATTATTCAAGTAGAACTTTCAACAGTTCCAACAGAAGAACAAGTAGCTCGTTTAAAACAAATTCCTCACGTTCTTGTATTGAGACCATCATAAAGATCATTTGAAATTTAACTTCGAACAAGGAACGAATCACTTACTTCACGTGGCAAATGCTCTTGAAGAATTGAACTTAAGCTATGTTCGTCTCTATAGTGAACAGCCAAGCTTAGACGATGTGTTTCTTGCATACACAGGAAAGGACTTCGAGATTCATGAAGACATTCTTAAAAGTTATTTACTTATTTATCAAAAAGACGCTTTAAAAGATTTATTTTCATTTCTCGTTCTGGGTGTTACTATATCCAATTATCTCTAATTTCATTTTATTTTCGTATCTTTTTTTCAGGGAATCATGAACCAAGAAATGGGTCACCAGTTACGTTGTAGCCATGCCAACAATAATCCCTGTATCACCATGTATTTGAACAAGCAGGAGACTATTTTGAAATTATAGATGTTGAGTCTCGAGGAAGAGGCAAAAGAACTCAGTACAGAAGATAAAGCTGACGGCTATCGTTCAAGATAATCTTGATGTAGTCGTAAGCAAAGCAGTCGGGGTATCCCTCAAAGTGTCTTTTGAAAAATGTCATTACGCAGATTAAAACAAAGTTCGAATCACTCGGAAACGCGGCAGCAAGCATTAATTTTAATCAAAGTTGGGTGAACGAAAGGCAAGCAGTGATGTGAGTGAAGGAACGATGATGTTTTATAATGCTCTAGCAAGCTTTACCATGTACTCGTATTTTTAGTGGAGTGGTTTGCGCTGCCTATATTAAACGGGAATGTATCACCGATTGGTCGACGTATGATGGGGCAGTCCATTTTAATAAAAGGAAAAACTCATTATCATATTGCTTCTTCACATCGATGATCATGCTCAATATCGCTTCCAATACGCACTTTTACTAGGTCTATATGACACAAGTGTGAAAAATTGATCTTTTCTCTGATTGGGGCAGGAAGTTTACTATTGATGTTGATGGGAAATGTATTTTGGTGTTTCAGCAGGACTTTTTGATAGGGATACTGCAATCAAAAACTAACGATGGATGCGCGTATCGTATTTGCATTAATGTGCAAACTAGTGTCTATCGGCTCTAGCAGGGAATGATGGGAAGCAGCCATGAAGAACTTTTGCTAATACATTTTATTCCTGGATTTCAATCAATTTAATCCAGTCGCATTAGTAATGTACAGGTTTTTATCAATTAAACCGATTAGCAGGGCAGTGCGCAAATGGGAAGAACGTATGTATTATTAGGGATATACACTTTTAGCACTTTACTAGGGTTTGCACTATGGAGATTAAGGAGAACACGTTATGATAGTCTATAAATATTTTTTTAAAACTCGCTTATCGTCTAAAAATCATACGCTTTGATTTTTCTAGTTGTCTTTATGGGCTTGGGATGCTTCTCAAGCAGTTGGAAATCAACAAACATCAGGGTTTCAGGACACAAAAGTTATAAAGTAGTTATCAAAAGATCAATCAGAATGGAACAAGTGACATTATCAATGCATTAGTAGCTTCTCTGAAGGAGAAGCACAAAGTTCATGTAACCACATCAGATGACCTCACGATGAAAGAGGCGAGTTTATGCAGCTGATGTGGATGGCGCAATGTGGATTCCTTCAGATGTATCATGCTCGAATCGATGAAAATAAAGAAGCAGTGGATATGGAGATTGCAAATTCTCTTGAAGGAAATTTGCTTCGTGAATATGTCAATTCGTATATTCGCTATGCTGTAGTCCTGAAAAATCAAGGAAACTTTCAGTAAAGAAAACATGGATAAAAATATTTAAAGTCAGCAAGCTAATGTTTCGGTGTGATCTCTAAAAGATAACGTGACAAAACAATAAAGACAGCCAAAATGCAGAATGGGGAGAAAGATATCTTTTTCATACATTCCATTTGTTTATTTATCAGTATTCATTTATGTTCTTGGGACTATCTTTTTCTAAATTAGAAAAATGATGAAGTAGCGAAAAACGAATAATCATTGGTATGAAGAAGTACAACCAAGTGACCATTTGAGAAAATTCCTTGGAGGATTAACAGTTTGTCTGTATTATCATTAGCTATCAATTTAGCATTTTGTTGGAATCTGTCTCTCCAAGTTTTCTATGCCAGTGCATCTGCTCTCAAAATGATTCTCTTAAGTACCGATTTCAATGGCTCTTAAGCGCTATGCATTATCGTTTCTTTGTGTTCTGTCATTATTGGAGACAATACGTATGGTTATTCTGCAGCAAGTACAGTGAGTAGCGATGGGATTATCATCATCTCAGGAATTTATTGTTCCATTAGATTTACGTGATCCAATTGCTAGTAGTATCGCAAAATTTTTCCCAGTATATTAGTGATTGTGAAGTCTTCAGAAATGATACTGCTACAGATTTTTGTAAGTTATGCTTTGCAAAATTTAGGGATGATTTTACTGTTTGGAGTACTTTATATGTTGCATTTAGCATTTAGTGTTCAACAGCTTACGTACGAAAGACAATTTGGTCTTAGCCTTTAAAGAAAAGCCTAAGCTCTATTAATTATAAGAGAAGAAGCAAGATCGTTTAGGGCCCCACTTCCATCATATCTCACCCTTCCAAAAATAAGAAATACGAATGAGTGGTATTTAGAAACTAGTTTTTGGGATGGATGCTAAAAAATTTAGTTGAGAAATTTATTTAGAAAGAAGATTCTAAAGAAGCCTGCGGATTTTATAATCGCAGTAACGGGGAATCGCATCGAATGTGAGGGAGAAAGACAGAAATAGCCTAAATATATTTATGTATTTAGGCTATTTCGTTTTCTTTCCCACTAAAAGTTGAATAGGAATGAGCTAGCTGGAAACAGCGACGCTCATTCCATTCAACTCACTGTGCTTACGCGGAGTACAGGACTTGTCCCATAGTTAAAACAGTTTATAAAGTTAGACGCAGTAGCTGATTGAATCAAGCTTCATCACTTGTGATTCGCTTAATTCTAATCAGCCTTGCGGGGGTAAGACTACAAAGCAAACAGGACTCACACTGTGAGTCCTGTTTTGTCTTTGGTCTTACTCCCGTTTGAAGCTTCGAAGGTGCAAGACTACAGGCTTGCACCGGTGTCCCGTAACAGCGATTATAAACTCGAAATCCACAAGGATTGCAGGGAATCTTTTCTTTATATCAACGAAAATATTTCATTTACTTAATCAAGCTGTTTTCAACACATCCATCCAAAAGCACAAACCAATTTGTATTGGGGTTCCAATCGTATTTCTTTTATTTTTGTCAGGTTTGGTCTAGAATGAATAGATAAGGAAAAAGGGGTGAATATTATGGAAATGGAACGCATTAACGACGATACATTCTTGTTACGTATCGAGAACCAAGATCTAATCGACCGTGGTACATCAATACCTGAATTACTTGGAAATCCAGGCGAAATCGAAGGCTTTTTCCATAGTATTTTAGAGGAGATGGGCGTCTTGAATCAATTCGAAGATTCAGACGGTTTGAGTTTTCCAAATCATGCCAAATCCAGACGGCCTAGAACTCTATGTCACACGTATTGTAGATATGGGAGATGAATCGACAGATGAGCGTATGGTACGCAATATCGTCGATACGATTCAACATTCTCTAACAGACCGTATCGGGAAGAAGCGTAAAGAGGATAAAGAAGAAGGAAAAACTTTCTCCAAAACCAGTGATAAATACGGAAGATAAATCTTCAACATTGAAACCAATCGATGTGACAGTTGTCTTTGAAGACTTCGAAGATTTTGTCTCAATGGCAAAAGGAAAGCATCAGGTGAGTTTGACCAATCGGTTCTTTACCGTTACAGCGGACATTACTTCTTACACGTTTTCCATCAAGTGGAAAAACCAGAAGAAGTGGCTTCAAAAATGGCCCTTATTCGTGAGTACGCCGAGTTCTCAAGAATTTCATGGGAAGTATTAAAAGAATACGGCGAAGTGATTATGCCAGAAGCAGCCTTGGAAACAGGTAAACAATATTTCTAAAAAACAAAAAGAGTTGAGCAGTCGACTCTTTTTTTGATACAAAGGAGTAATCAAGATGAATGAAACAATCCAAACACAACTGAACCACCGTACGATTCGTGCGTTTGAAAGACCAAACCTTTGACAAAAGAAGAAGTGGATTTACTAGTAGAAGTGGCGCAAAGAACAGCTTCAAGTATGTACTTACAAGCTTATTCGATTATTAGTGTGACGGATCCAGAGTTGAAGAAAGAGTTAGCTGCCGTGAGTGGACAATCTTATGTGGCGACTAGCGGACATTTATTCGTATTTGTGGTGGATCAAAGACGTAATACTGAAATTGCGAAAAGCCTTAGGACAAGAAGTGGGGGTTCAAGGTAGCGCAGACCGTTTCGTATCGGGGCTAACAGATGCTGTGATTGCAGCTCAAAATGTTGTTGTAGCGGCAGAATCTTTAGGGATGGGAACTGTTTATCTAGGAAGTTTCTTTAACGACACAGCAAAAATCGTCGAGTTACTAAATTTACCAAAATACACTTATCCAGCAATCGGGGTAGCGGTGGGATGGCCCTCCCAAGAACCACAATTAAAACCACGCCTTCCAAAAGAAGTCATTCATATGGAAAATGGATACCGTGAACTGGAGAATCCATTAGAAGAGTTGAAAGAGTATGATGCGACAGTGACAGAATATTACGATCTTCGTGATGCTAACCGACGTGTAGATGCTTTTACAAAACAAGTTTCTACGAAATACCACACGCTTGGTGCAAATCGTGCGGAAATGCTCGATGTATTAAAAGCACAAGGGTTCTTAACTGAAGAATAACAAAGAAGACAAGAAATCGTCGTTTCAACGATTTCTTGTCTTTATTTGTTTTATTGAATGTTTAATGAATCTAAGACAGATTGTTTCATGCCTTCGATTGAAAGAACTTTTGTATGACGGATTGGCGCATCCAATACACTTGTGACAGCTGTTGGAATGGCAATGCCACTTTCTTGTTGAATAGCTTCCATTAATTTAGCATCCGTTTGGTTTGTATCCACGTTTAGTGCTGAAAGAACGCTTTGCGGGAATTTGTATGGACTGGCAGTCGATACTACCACCGTAGGAGTTACGTCTCCTGTTTCTTTCTTATATTTCGTATACACAGCATCTGCGACCGCAGTGTGTGGATCTAATAAGTAGTGCTCGCTCTTGAATACATCATGAATCGTTTGAGCCGTTTCTTCTTGGCTTGCACGGTTTCCATAAAATTGTTGGAAGAGAGCCGTATCTGTATTTGGAACAGAGTAGCTTCCGTTTTCTTTTAGAGAAGTCATCAGTGCATTTGTTTCCTGCGAGCTGCGTCCTGTTAATTCGAAGACGAAACGCTCAAGGTTACTTGAAACAAGAATATCCATACTTGGAGAACTTGTTAATTTAAATTCACGTAGTCGGTTGTATGTTCCTGTTTGGAAGAAATCAACAAGTACATCATTTTCGTTTGAAGCACAGATGAGTTTGTTGATTGGAACACCGATACCTTTTGCGTAGTAGGCTGCTAGAATGTTACCCGAAGTTACCAGTTGGAACGACAACGTTCATTGGCTGACCAATGGCAAGAGTGCCCGTCTTTCACTAATTGTGCATACGCGAATACGTAGTACACGATTTGTGGGCAAAGACGTCCGATATTAATCGAGTTTGCAGAAGAGAATTGGAATCCTTTTTCTGCTAGTGTTGCGTTTAATTCTTTATCCGCAAATAACTCTTTCACTTTTGTTTGTGCGTCATCGAAGTTTCCTTCTACACCATAAACAAAAGTGTTGTCGCCTGCTTGTGTCACCATTTGGCGTTCTTGAATCGTACTGACACCACCTTTTGGATAAAAGACGATGATGTTTGTATGAGGAACATCCGCAAATCCTGCAAGGGCAGCTTTACCAGTGTCTCCTGAAGTCGCTGTTAGAAATGACGATTTCTTTATCAGATTGATTTTTCTTTGCTGCAGTTGTGAGGAGATATGGCAAGATGGATAGCGCCATATCCTTGAAGGCGATAGTTCTTCCGTGGAAAGAGTTCCATGAAATGACGGTCGCCAACTTTCTTCACAGGTGCGATTTCTTTTGTATCAAACGTTGTATCATATGCGGAATGCACGCAGTCTGTAATTTCTTCTTTTGTAAAATCTGTTAAAAAGGCAGATAAAATTTCGATTGCAATTTCTTGATAGCTTTGAGTTTTTAACACTTCCCAGTCCAGAGTCACTTCTGGGAGGGCAGTCGGTACATATAAACCACCGTCTTCAGCAATTCCTTTTAAAATGGCTTGTGAAGCTGTCACGCGGTTGTTTGTGTCTCGTGTACTAATGTATTGAATTGTGGACACTTGAGTCCCTCGCTTTCTAAAATTTCGTTGGGCTCATTGTACCATAAATCGCGCTCTGAAACACAAAAACACAGAGCCTATTTTTCGTGATGAAAGAAATTGTTGAGGATTCATTTTTAAAAAAAAGAAAGAATTTTCCTTAAAATAAAAATGAAAAATTTCCGTTAAAAAAACAAAGGGCAATCTGATTTGAAAACTAGGACAAAGATTGATAAAATTATTCTAGTGATTCGAGCTGATTACGTGTCTTTGGGGTGACTCAGGGACAATTTTTTATTATCAAAATCAATATAAAGGAGTGAGAAAATGCTAAAACAGATTCTTCCGTTTTTTAGTAAGTATAAAAAATATCCTTTCTTAGCGTTTTTTGCCATCTTAATCGAGGTGCTCTGTGAAGTAGCGCAACCGATTATTATGAAGCAAATTATCGACGAAGGAATTCCAAATAAAGACTTGGGCTATATTGTGCAACAAGGATTGATTATGGTTCTGGTTGCAATTGTTTCCCTTTCTGCCGGAGTGCTAGGTGCGAAAATTTGCATCGATTGCCGGAGCCGGAGTAGCCGCAGAATTACGTTCTGCTGAAATGAAGAAAATTCAAGCCTTTCTCATTTAAGAACATCGATCACTTCTCAAATGCATCTTTAATTACGCGTATGACAAGTGACGTTAACAATATTCAAAATACAGCCATTATGACGATGCGTATTTTAGCGCGTGCGCCAATGATGTTTATCTTCGCCATTTTCTTTGCGGTAAGTATCAATGCGCAATTATCTCTTATCTTCATGGTTGCTGTACCAATCTTAGTCCTTTCATTAGCGCTTATCATTTCTACAGCATTTCCACGCTTTAGAAAATTACAACAAGCAACTGACGGCATTAACCGTACCTTACAAGAAAACTTTATCGGTATTCGCGTTGTAAAATCATTTGTACGTGAAACATTCGAGAAGAAGAAATTCGGTAAGGAAAACTCTACCTTTAGAGAACGTGCCTTACATGCGATGTATGTCGTAATGTGGAACAACCCAATCATGCAGTTAACGATTTATGCTGTAACGATTGCAGTTATGTGGTTCGGTGGTGGTCTTGTTATCAGCGGAACGATGACAACAGGGGACCTTATCAGTTTCATTTCTTATATCACCCAAATCTTGATGTCACTCATGATGATTTCATTCGTATTCGTGATGCTGACAATGACAAAAGCATCGATGGACCGTATCTTCGAAGTATTAGATACAAATATTGATGTCGAAGAACCAGAATATCCAATCACTGTGGACAAAGTCTATGGGGAAGTAGAATTCGATCATGTTCATTTCTCTTATGGGAAACAACAAGATGAAGAAGTGTTAAGCAATATCAGCTTCAAGATTAAACCGGGTGAAGTGTTCGGGATTATCGGGCCAACTGGTTCAGGAAAATCTTCTCTTGTACAGTTGATTCCTCGACTCTATGACACAACAGCTGGTACGGTTCGTGTGGGTGGTCATGATGTTCGTGACTATCGTTTTGCAGATTTACGTCAAAACGTATCGATGGTATTACAAAAGAATACATTATTCTCTGGGACCATTCGTGAGAACCTCTTATGGGGAAATCCAAATGCGACAGAAGAAGAGATGATCCAAGCGGCGAAACGCGCTCAAGCGCATGACTTCATTATGGAAATGCCAGATGGATACGACACTCGTGTAGAACAAGGTGGTTCAAACTTCTCTGGTGGACAAAAACAACGTCTGACAATTGCTCGTGCGATGTTACGTAAACCAGCCGTGTTAATTCTAGACGATTCAACTTCAGCGGTGGATACAGCCACTGACTCGAAAATCCGTGAAGCGTTCTTTAACCATTTACCAAATACAACGGTCATCATTATTGCCCAACGTATTTCATCGATCCAAGGTGCAGACAATATTCTTGTATTAGATGATGGTAAAGTAGGTGGACTAGGAACTCATGAAGAGTTAATGGAAACAAACGACTTGTATCGTGATATTTACGAAACCCAAATGAAAGGAGCCAAAGGAGATGAGTAGAAATAAAGGGCCAAAACGTCCAGAAAATATAAAACAAACTTTGGCAGACTTATGGGGTTATTTATGGAAGAGTAAATGGACTCTTGCAGTCGTTGTGGTCTGCTTGATCGTTTCAAGTGCATCCGGAATTATTGGAACATATGCGATTCGTCCGTTAATCAATGATTTTATTGCTACAGGGGATTTAGCGGGCCTGGCAAAAATGCTCGGCTTTATCGCTATTGTGTATGTACTAGGAGCAACAGCCAGCTACTTCTCAGCACGTTTAATGGTAACAGTTGGACAAAATACTATCGAAAAAATGCGTGCAGATTTATTCAACCATATTCAAAGCTTGCCAATTCGTTTCTTTGATACGAATAAGCACGGAGACTTAATGTCTCGTTTTACAAATGACTTTGAAAACATTCAAAATGCGTTTAACAACAGTATGTTAATGATTATCAGCTCAATCCTTCAATTAGTATTGACATTTGTGATGATGATTATTCTTTCACCGATTTTAACAGTGCTTTTAATTGCAATGGTATTCTTGATGTTCCAAATCGTGAAGAAACTAGGGGTAAAATCAGGAAAACAATTCGCTGCGCAACAAGCGATTCTTGGACAAGTGAATGGATTCGTGGAAGAGCATATTGAAGGACAAAAAGTAGTGAAAGTATTTAACCACGAACATAAAGTACTTGATGAATTCAATAAACTCAACACTGAACTTCAAGAAGCTGCAAATAACGCACAATTTTATTCAACTATCATGTTCCCAATTTTAGGAAATATCAGTTACGTGAACTATGCGATTACAGCAGCGGTTGGTGGATACTTAGTGATTATTAATTGGATGGATATCGGGTGGACTTGCTTCATTCCTTCAATTTCTCGAGAACATTTCGCGCAACCACTTGCTCAAATGTCTCAACAAATGAATGTACTTCTTAGTGCGATGGCAGGGGCTGAACGTATTTTGCGATTCTTCGTGAAGAACCTGAAGTCGACGAAGGAACGGTCACTTTGGACCAACGCGATCCAAAACAATGGTACTGGGTGGATGGTGACAAACGTATTCCAGTTGTTGGAAACATCCAACTACACAATGTTGACTTTGGCTATGTACCAGGCGTGCGTATCTTAAAAGATATCAATGTTTGGGCTGAACCAGGATTGAAAAGTAGCCTTTGTAGGGGCAACTGGTGCTGGTAAAACAACCATTACAAACTTAATCAACCGTTTCTATGAGATTGATTCTGGGGTCATTACTTTCGATGAGATTCCAGTAACGAAGATTAAGAAAGATGACTTACGTAAGACGATTTCTATCGTGTTGCAAGATACGCATTTATTTACTGGAACGATTGCGGATAATATTCGCTATGGAAAATTAGATGCAACTGATGATGAAGTCATTAAAGCGGCGAAATTAGCGAAATGCCCATAGCTTTATCAAACGTCTACCACAAGGGTACCAAACAGAAATTACAGGAGACGGAGAAGGCTTGTCTCAAGGGCAACGTCAATTACTAGCGATTGCGCGTGCTGCCGTTGCGAATCCCTAAAGTATTGATTCTAGATGAAGCAACAAGTTCGATCGATAGCCATACAGAAGCGTTGATTTCACGTGGTATGGACCAATTGATGGAAGGTCGTACTTCATTTGTAATTGCCCACCGTTTATCTACGATTCGTAATTCCGATGTGATTATGGTAATGGATCATGGTGAAATTATCGAACGCGGAAACCATGAAAGCTTAATGGAAAAACATGGTGTTTACTACAAACTATATACAGGTCAAATTGAATTGGATTAATTTGATTCAGAAAAATATTTCGTAAAAAAAGCCTTTTAATCTTAGGATTAAAAGGCTTTTTCAAGCGCTAATATCCGAATAAAATATTTTCGAATAAAAATTCATACAAAAATTAATAAATATTGAACTTTTATGAAGAAAAAGATGTATAATTATTGCGATAAATTTTTAAGGGAGCTGATTTGCTTTGAAAAATGAAATTTTTATTCATTGTTGCACTGTTGTTAGGCTGGTTTGGATATTTTACAAACAATGTTTTTGCAGAAGAAATTCAAAAAGTAAACTTCTCGAATCTTACAGAGATTCAAAAAGCAAATATCCAACAAGGCGAGTATACGGAGTTAGGAAATCAGGATCGTATTTTGCTTGTTTATGCATATGATAAAGGGGCTTGTCAATTACCTGCAACATTACCAAATACAGGAACGAATTCTAATGTCATTTTTATGACTTTAGGGGTGCTCGTTTTGACTAGTGCAGGATATTTTGTGTTTTCTAATAAAAACATAAAAATATAGTATTAACAATCGGATTAGTATTATCTGGAGCTTTGGCTACAAGCGCAACTATTTCTGCATCGGAATTCATGCAGGAAGAAAACTGTTATAAATATATTGGTTATATTAGAGAGAGCGTATTAGTCGAAGCAACAACAGAAACTGCATCCTCAGAATCAGATGAAGAAGTTACGGTTGAAACGACTACTACAGAATCAACTACTACAGAAACGACTGCTACAGAAACGACTATTGCAGAAACAACTACTACAGTACAAACTACTGAGGCTCCAACAACAGAAGCACCAACGACTGCTTCTCCTGTAGCTGAAGATCCTTCAACTGAGACAACAACAAGTATTACCCCTAGACCGTTCCCGCCTGGTAGAGGTTCTAGACCACCACAATAATCCATTTAAGACACCGCTGAAATGAGGCGGTGTTTTTTGTTAGAGGTTTAAAATGAAAAAATTTAGTAGAAAAGTTTGATTAGGAGATTTAGTAGTACATCTAGTTAAAACTTCTTTAAATAACTATTCTTTATTTTATTTTATATGCTATAATTGCCTTTGTTAGAAAGGATGAGTTTATTTCATGATTACATTAAAATCAAAACGCGAAATTGATGCAATGGAAGAATCAGGTGCGCTTTTAGCATCGATTCATGTGCAACTTCGTGATTTTATTAAACCTGGTGTCACTACTTGGGACATCGACCAATTTGTTCAAAAGAAAATCGAAGAAGCGGGTGGTTCAGCGCCGCAGATTGGATACGAAGGATATAAATACGCAACATGCCAAAGTATCAATGACGAAATCTGTCACGGATTCCCACGTCGCAAACCGTTAAAATCAGGCGATTTAGTAAAAGTAGATTTCTGCGTGGAACTTAAAGGCGCTTTATCAGATTCTTGCTGGAGCTATATCGTTGGCGAAAGCACTCCAGAAATCGACCATTTATATGAAGTAACAAAGAAAGCTTTATACTTAGGAATTCAACAAGCAAAAGTTGGAAATCGTATTGGAGACATCGGTCACGCGATTCAAACTTATGTTGAGAGTGAAGGGTTATCTGTTGTTCGTGACTTTATCGGACACGGAATTGGACCAACGATTCACGAAAGCCCAGCAGTTCCTCACTACGGCGAACCTGGCAAAGGTCTTCGCTTGAAAGAGGGAATGGTTATTACGATTGAACCAATGGTGAATACTGGTACTTGGAAAGCGGAAATGGAAAGCAATGGCTGGACAGCTCATACATTAGATGGTGGACTAAGCTGCCAATTCGAACATACATTAGCCATTACGAAAGATGGTCCACGTATTTTAACATTACAAAAAGATCACGCTGAAGACGTGTTGAACTAAGGGGAGGAAGCAAAAATGGCAATTTTAGTAACAGGTGGAGCAGGGTATATCGGTTCTCATACAGTAATCGAATTAGATAAAGCTGGGATTTGACGTTGTTATCGTCGACAACTTTTCAAACAGCTCGCCAGAAGTATTGAACCGTTTAAAAACAATCACAGGAAAAGATTTCCCTCTATATGAAGGAGACATTCTTGATCGTGATTTCTTAGTAACGGTTTTTGAAAAAGAAAACATCGATTCAGTGATTCATTTTGCGGGGTTCAAGGCTGTGGGAGAGTCTGTTGAAAAACCTTTAGAATACTATCACAACAACATTACAGGAACATTAGTGTTATTAGACGTAATGCGTCAATTTAACGTGAAAGACATCGTATTCAGCTCAAGTGCAACAGTTTATGGTATGAACAATGTGGTTCCTTTTAAAGAAGAAATGCCAACAAGCGCAACAAACCCTTATGGTTATACGAAAAGTAATGCTTGAACAAATCTTAAATGACGTTGCTTTCTCAGATAGCGACTGGTCAGTCACAAACTTACGTTACTTCAACCCAATCGGAGCGCATGAAAGTGGCTTGATTGGAGAAGCACCAAACGGAATTCCAAACAACTTAATGCCATACATCACTCAAGTGGCTGTTGGTAAACGCGAATTCTTAAGCGTGTTCGGTGACGACTACGATACACATGATGGTACTGGGGTTCGTGACTACATCCACGTTGTTGACTTAGCTCGTGGGCACGTACTTGCGGTTAAAAACAATGCAGCTCAAAAAGGTGCAAAAGTCTTTAACTTAGGTACTGGTATTGGATACAGTGTATTAGATTTAGTAAAAGCATTTATCTCAGAAAATGGAGTGGATATTCCTTATAAAATTGCACCTCGTCGTGCAGGGGATATCGCAACTTGTTATGCGGATGCTTCTAAAGCAAAAGAAGTGCTAGGATGGGTAGCTGAAAAGAACTTGAATGATATGGTTCGCGACTCATGGAACTGGCAAAAGAAAAATCCAGAGGGCTATTAGAACCCCTTGTATTATTTAGACTAAATTAATAGAAAGAACTCCTTTGGAGTTGTTATTATGGCAGAAATGGTAGGATATCAGCTTGAGCCTAAGGTCTCAAGCTTACCAAGCTTCAAAGGGAGAGTAACGAAAAATCGTAACTCTCCCTAATTCACATTGGTTATAAGTTCCTACCATTGCCATAATAACTCCAAGGAGTTCTTTCTTTTTTGAAAACAATCAAGGGGGTTCTAATAGCCCTCTGTGGAGGGGAAGAGAAGAGTGCTAAGACTTTGTCGGAGTTGTTATTGTGGCAAGAATAGTAGGATACCGGCTTTGAGCCTGAGGTCTCAAGCCTACCAAGCTTCAAAGGGAGAGTAGCGAATAAATCGCAACTCTCCCTAATTCACATTGGTTATGATTCCCTACTATTGCCACAATAACTCCGAGGAGTTTTATTTGATTTGCACTATTTTTCTAGTAACCTTCTGTGGAGGAAAAAGAAACAGCTATTACGATTGGTTTCGTAATAGCTGTTTTGTTTATCTTCTTACTCGTTTTAGTGCTTCTTTGAAGAGTGGGTAAACGATTGGGAACTGCAACTACTGTGAAGATAGCTGATCCAAATGTTCCTGTAATTTTATTGATGGCTTGAATGAATGCTGGTGCTAATGCGAGACCACCGACAATCATTCCTCGTAAGAATGTGTATTTAATGATATTGAGGATAATTTTTACGATAGCAGCAATAACGCCGACTACAATAACGTTTGCGATTTTGTCATCTTTATTCATTGCTTTTTCGTATACAAGATGAATCACATAGCAGACGATTAAGGATTCAAGAACGGTTTGCCAAGCAACATTGGCGTAATCATGTAAGAATGTCGAAAAGGCCAAGACCGATTGAAGCAGCTATTGCTCCTTGTTTTGTTCCGAAAAGTAAGCATCCGACTACTACCAGTGCGTTTCCAAAATGAACGAACTGTGTTGTGAATGGCATTGGGATTCTAAAGACGCTAACTCCCAAATAAATTAAAGCTGCGAATAAGCTTGTTTGAACTAAATCTCTTAAATCTGTATTTTTCATAATGACACCTCAGTAGTAAATTTTGTGGTTAGCATTCCAAGTATTTTCTCGATTGGAAGGCCAAATGGAATTTGTTCAGGTTGTTGGCTACTTAATTGAAGCACTTCGTCGATGAATTTCAACGTGAATGACAATGCGTCTTCCATAGACATCTCTTGTAGGATGCATGCAGTTGCAAGAGCCGCCAGTGTATCACCTGTTCCGTAGAAATGATGCGGATACTTTGTTTTATAGAAATCAAAAAATGAATCCGTCTCTTTGGTATAAAGTTGAACACCTGTTAACTCTTTGCTATCAGGGCAACTCGTAATAATGATGTACTCTGGTCCAAGTTCGGCTAGTTTCTTAGCTAACTCCCTTGTAAAATCCATCGTGATTTTTCCAGAAGGATAGGGCGTATCTGTTAATAGACAGGCTTCTGTAATATTGGGATAAATCACATCAGCTTGTTGAATGAGTTTTCTCATCGCTTCAACATGTTCTGCTGTAAATCCGCTATACAGTTTTCCGTTGTCCGCCATAATCGGATCGACGAATAGTTTCGTAGACGCTGGCAGTTTTTCAATGGTATCTACCATTAATTCAATTTGTTCCGGATTTCGGAAGTATCCTGTCAAAACAGCATCCGGTTTTAATTCCAGATTCTCCCATTGGAAAAGGGACTGCCTCATGAATTCGGTTTGCTCCGCAATCGCGATGTTTTTGAATCCGCCGGTATGAGATGAAAGAAGTACTGTAGGCAGTAGCATCGTTTCAATCTGACAACAAGCGAAAATCGGGATAGCGGGTGCGAGTGCAACTTTGCCAATTCCTGGCAAGTCGTTTGCGATTAATATTTTTTTCATATCTATTCCTCGAGTTTCAATGTATCTGTATTGTAAAACGGGACAGGTGAGGATACAATAGGGATGAAAACAAACTGTACCGGTACAGTGGAGGTGTGTCATGTATCAATACCAGCAATTAGCACAAGAATTAAAAGAAGAAATTTTAAGCGGGAATCTACAAAAGGGGGATAAACTTCCCTCAATTCGAGAATTAGTAGCAACTTACGCAGTGAATAAGGATACAGTACAACGTGCCTTGCGTAGTTTGAAAGAAGAAAGTTTTATTTATGCGGTCGAAAAAAGTGGCTATTATGTATTAAAGAATTCAGAAGCAAAGCAATTGGAAGAATCCGAGGAAGACTATTCACAACTTCCGATTGAAGATCTTCGCATCTGCTTTAATCAATCACTTGCCAGCGCCCATGATTTAAAGCTGACCAGAAAAGAACAAGCTTCTGGGATGGATGAATTGATTCAGGCGTTAATGCCTATTTTAGAAGAGTATGGGGTGTATGCTGCAAAGGAACAACTAGTCATAACAACTGGGACGCAACAAGCGCTCTATATTTTATTGCAACTGATTCAAGGGAAAAAAGTATTGCTAGAGCAACCAACTTATGCACGAATGAATGAGTTGGTGAAACACTTGAACATTCCTTACGAAATGATTGAGCGGCAGGTGGATGGTGAGATTGATTTAAATCGCTTAGAAGAATTGTTTGTGAGTGGAGAGTTTTCGCTATTCTATACGATTTCCAGATTTCATAATCCTCTTGGTGGAAGTTACAGTGAGTCTACGAAAAAGAAGATTGTGGAACTAGCAAGCAAGTACTCAGTCTATATTATCGAAGACGACTATATGGCGGACTATGTCGAAGGAAATGCGACGCCGCTTCATTATTATGATATGGATGGGCGAGTTATCTACGTTAAATCTTTCTCGTCAATTTTATTCTCAGCTTTGAAAATTGGAATTGTAGTATTGCCGAAAGAGTTAGTGGAGCCTTTTGCGATGCGAAAGCAATGGATGGACTATGATTCGAATGTGATGATGCAAAAGACATTTACGCTCTTTATTGAAAATGGAATGTTTGCCAAGCATCGTAAAGCAATGGTAGAAGATTATAGTGAAAAAAGTAAGCGTGCAAAGGACTGGATGCGCTCAAAGGGAATCCAGGAAGGAATCCTTCATGGGACGCAATGGGTGTTTAAGAAAACGCCTAGGATGGATGAAAAACTACAAGCGATGAATCTGAAAGCTAAACCGCTTGATGAGTACTTTATCTCGAAAAATGCGCCGGCATTGGAACGGTTGGATTTGGCTAAAATCCGCGAAAATTAGGTAAAAAGAAAGGTTAACAATTTATCTAAAAAATTTGCAATCTTATACTTATTTGGTATAGTAACTACAACAATAATCAATCTCTATAAGGGAGTAACTGGCAACCAATCGTTGCGATAATATCAACAGCAAGCGAATTCTCGCTGGTATTATCTTGAACAGTGAGACTTATGTTTATTATCAATAGGATGATGGGCATAAGTCTCTCTTTTTATAGAAAAAGAAAAGGAGTGTATTTTGTTGGAACAACAAACAAAACCCGTATATTTGCAGTCTGTTGAAGATGTATTTAAAGAAGTACAATCAAGTCCTTCTGGTTTAAGCTCACAAGAAGCTGCATCAAGACTTGAAAAATACGGTGCAAACACGTTACAAGAAGGAAAGAAAAAATCACTATTAGAAAAATTCGTGGATCAATTTAAAGATTTCATGATTTTAGTACTTTTAGTGGCGGCAGTTGTTTCGATGTTTGCTCACCAAGGCGACCCAGACCCAACGGATGCGATTATCATCTTAGCGGTAGTGTTATTAAACGCAGTGCTAGGGGTCTTCCAAGAGTCTAAAAGCCGAGGAAGCAATCGAAGCGTTGAAGAAAATGGCTTCACCTGTAGCAAGTGTTTTACGTGATGGACATGTGGAACATATTAAAGGGGAAGACATCGTAGTCGGAGACGTTGTTATCCTTGAAGCTGGGGATGTCGTACCAGCGGATATGCGTTTATTTGAAGTAAACACAGTGAAAAATTGAAGAGTCAGCATTAACAGGGGAATCAGTTCCTGTTGATAAAGACTTAGTGATTCCTACAGGAGACGAAGTGGGAATTGGAGACCGTACAAATATGGCGTTCTCAAGTACAAACGTAACTTACGGCCGTGCTGTTGGTGTGGTTACAAGTACTGGTATGAATACAGAAGTTGGTAAAATTGCCAACATGTTAGCAAACACTGAAGAAGGTAAAACACCACTTCAAGAAAACCAAGATGCTCTTGGTAAATGGCTAACAATCATGATTTTAGTGATTGCCGTGATTATCTTTCGTGGTAGGGATGCTTAGAGGAAATGAATGGACTCATATGTTATTAACAGCGATTGCGATTGCCGTTGCTGCGATTCCAGAAGGGTTACCTGCTATTTCAACTATTATCCTTGCATTAGGAACTCAAAAAATGGCACAACGTAACGCACTTGTTCGTAAATTGCCAGCTGTTGAAACATTAGGTGGTGTTGAAATTATCTGTTCGGATAAAACAGGTACATTAACACTTAACCAAATGACTGTTGAAAAAATGGTTTATGATAACGAAATCCATGATGCGTCAGAAGAAATTTCTAAAGACAACATCGCGCTTCGTGTAATGAACTTAGCCAACGATACTAAGATTTCTCAAGATAACTCATTATTAGGGGACCCAACTGAAACAGCAATGGTTCAATACGGTCTTGATAAAAACTATGATGTACGTGAAGAGTTAGTAAACATTCCACGTATTGCGGAAGTTCCGTTTGACTCAACACGTAAATTAATGACAACGATTCATCAATTAGAAGACGGTAAATATTTGGTTGCCACTAAAGGTGCTCCAGATATGTTATTAGACCGTGTAACGAAGATTGAAAAACATGGTGAGGTTTCTGCGTTTACTGAAGATGACCGCACAACATTAATGAAATTAAACAAAGAAATGGCCACTCAAGCGCTTCGTGTGTTAGCGATGGCATACAAAGTGATTGATACTCTACCTGAAACAGTGGACACAGATTCAATCGAACATGATTTAATCTTTGCTGGTTTAGTAGGGATGATTGACCCAGAACGTAAGGAAGCAGCGGCTGCGATTAAAGTAGCTCAATCAGCTGGTATCCGTACAATCATGATTACTGGGGACCACCGTGATACAGCCCAAGCGATTGCAAAACGTTTAGGTATCCTTCGTCCAGATCAAGAAGACGGAGTATTAACAGGTGGCGAATTAAACGATATTTCTGATGAAGAATTAGAACGTACTGTTGAAACTTACTCTGTATATGCTCGTGTATCTCCAGAGCATAAAGTTCGTATCGTAAAAGCTTGGCAAAAGAATGGTAAAGTTGTTTCGATGACAGGGGATGGAGTAAACGATGCTCCTTCACTTAAACAAGCCGATATCGGTGTTGGTATGGGGATTACAGGTACTGAGGTTTCTAAAGGTGCTTCAGACATGGTACTTGCCGATGACAACTTCGAAACAATCGTCGTAGCCGTTGAAGAAGGACGTAAAGTATTCGCGAATATCCAAAAAGCTGTTCAATACTTACTATCTGCGAACTTCGGTGAAGTAATGACAATGTTCGTTGCGACAATGGCTGGTTGGTCAATTCTAGAACCAATCCATATCTTATGGATCAACTTAGTAACAGACGTATTCCCAGCGATTGCTTTAGGTCTTGAAGAAGCTGAAGCAGATATCATGAATCACCCACCACGCGGTAAGGGTTCGAACTTCTTATCAAACGGTGTGTTACCAAGTATCTTCTACCAAGGTTTCTTCGAAGGTGGAATTACATTATTTGTATTCTGGTATGCAACTCATATTGCTAATTGGGGGAACCCAGTTGGTGAAACAATGGCGTTTGCAACATTAGGTTTAATCCAATTGTTCCACGCATTCAACGTGAAGTCAGTGTACAAATCACTTGGCACAGTTGGTGCGTTCAAGAACAAGTTGTTCAACTACGCAATCCTAGTATCAGCAGTAATGCTTTTAAGCGTAATGGTGATTCCAGGATTAACAACTGTATTTGATGTGGCGATTCTTACAGCTGAACAATGGTTGTTCGTAGTTGGGGCAGCATTCTCAATCGTTCCAATCGTAGAAATTGCAAAAGCAATTATGCGTGCAATGGGAATGGATAAAGACTAATCTAATAAGTTTAACGAAGAAAGGTTCACCTTGCGTGAGCCTTTTTTTCGTATGTATTAATAGAAGTAGGCAGTCAAGCTTTTATTCATCTGTGTATTTTGCTAAAATATTTCTAAGTAGATTGGAGTGTGGGAATATGATCATTACAAAAATTGAGGCGCAGAAGAAAAAAGGGCGCTACAATATTTATTTGAATGATGCTTTTGCGTTTGGTGTCGATGAGGCAACGGTTGTTAAGTATGCCTTGTTCAAAGGGACAGAACTGACAAAAGAACAAATCGAAGAAATCCAACATGATGATTGTATTCAACAAGCCTATCAAAAGGCATTACATTTCTTGAATTTCAAGCTTCGTTCTACGAAGGAAGTCTATGAAAAATTAGAAAAATTAGAATTTGACGAAGATATTATTAATGAAGTGCTTGGAAAGCTACATGAGCAGAATTTTATTAATGATACGTTTTATGCAGAAAGCTACTCTCAAATCAGGCGAAGTTTGTGACGTTTCAAAGGACCCAAAGTCTGTCGTTTTTCGATTTACAGAAGAAAGGGCATTAGCGATAAGGTCATTCAAACCGTGCTTGAAGGGTATACGCTGAAAAGAGCAACTTGAGAAATGCAATTCAAATCGCGCAGTCGTATTTAAAAGGACAAAAGCGTGTCACACCTAAAGTAGCTAAGCAAAAAGTAAAAGTATTTGTGATGCAAAAAGGGTATTCGAAAGAAATCGCTGAAGAAGTGGTTCCGTTTCTATCGTTTGAATCGCAAAGTGAAATGGAAGCAGAATTAGCGGTGAAAAGGAGATTGCAACGATTTACCGACGCATCGCCAAAAAAATATGAAGAGAATGAATCGGCGCTCTGGTATCAAATCAAAGGGAAGTTGTATCAAAAAGGATTTACTTCTAGTGTGATTGAACAGGCCATTGCGCAGTTTGAAATGGAGAAAGGAAGAATGGATTTAGCCGATATTGGCGTAAAAATGTGGGACGAGGAGAAAATCAAGCGTTTCAGAAAAGCATTGCTTGATTGGTACGACAAAGAAAAACGAGATTTGCCTTGGAGAAGAACGAGTGATCCGTACGCTATTTGGGTGAGCGAGATTATGCTCCAACAAACCAGAGTGGATACAGTGATTCCATATTACGAGCGTTTCTTAGCGACGTTTCCAACGGTAAAAGATTTGGCAGAGGCTCCAGAAGACGTATTATTGAAATGCTGGGAAGGGCTAGGCTATTATTCGCGCGTTCGCAACATGCAAAAAGCAGCGATTCAAGTGATGGAGGAGTTCGGTGGTGTATTTCCCAATACCTATGAAGGAATTCTTTCGTTAAAAGGGATTGGACCGTATACGGCAGGTGCGATTGCTAGTATCGCTTTTGGATTGCCAGAGCCTGCCGTGGATGGCAACTTGATGCGTGTGATTAGTCGATTGTTTGAAGTGAATTTAGACATTGGGAACCCAAGTAATCGTTGGGCGTTTCAAGAAATTGCAGAAATTTTAATTGACCCCAAACGTCCAGGAGATTTTAATCAGGCTCTGATGGATTTAGGCTCAGATATCGAATCTCCTGTAAATCCGCGCCCCGAAGAGAGTCCTGTAAAGGAATTTAGTGCAGCGTATCAAAATGGAACGATGCATATTTATCCGATTAAGAAACCGAAGAAGAAACCAACGCCGATGAAATGGCGAGCGTTTATTATTCAAGATGACAAGGGACGCTTTTTAGTAGAAAAGAATACGCAAGCAGACCTGCTGAGTGGTTTTTGGCATTTTCCATTGATTCGTGATTTTAGTACAGTGGGAGAATCGATTGATTTGTTTGAAGGAGTAGCCGAAGAAAATTCGACTTACGAAATTAACCAGAAAATCCCCCTTGAAGTTCAATTCGAGAGTTTGTACAAAATGAAGCTTCAACCGACTCGTATTTTACCGAAAACCGTAAAACATATTTTCAGTCACCAACGCTGGGATATTGAGTTGCAATGTGCAACAGCTTCAGGAACGTTAGAACAGCATGCAACGCGTACGCTCCAATGGGTTACAAAAGAAGAAATGGCAGCAGCTGCCACAGTCTAGAGTGCAAGGAAAGATGTGTGAGTTACTCGCTTCTCAAGAGCTTTTATAAGAATAGGCGCCGTAAATCTGATTTTTGTTCACAGAATGGTAGAAATATGCTATACTACTAGTGATTTGAAATAACTAAGAGTTTACTCTTAAATAGATATAGAAAGTTGGATATAGTGGTGCAGAATCCCAGAGAAGGAGAATTCATCACTGTCAAGAGTTATAAACATGATGGTAGTCTTCATCGCACTTGGCGCGATAGCATGATTTTGAAGACAAGCGATCAAGCAATTATCGCTTGTAACGATCATACTCTTGTGACTGAGTCCGACGGTAGAAGATGGTTGACGAGAGAGCCAGCGTTATTGTATTACCATAAACATTATTGGTTCAATGTCGTAACGATGATTCGTCAAAAAGGAATTTCTTACTATTGTAATCTTGCTTCACCTTATGTATTAGATGCAGAAGCGTTGAAATATATTGATTACGATTTAGATATCAAGATTTTCCCGGATGGCGAAAAGAGATTGCTAGATGTCGATGAATATGAATTGCATCGCCGTCAAATGCATTATTCAAAAGAGATTGATCAAATCTTAAAAGGCAAACGTTGAGATTCTTGTGGATTGGATCAATAACAAAAAAAAGGGCCGTTCTCGCCTGAATATGTCGATTTATGGTATGAAAGATATATTCAATTAACCTATCGTAAATCATAACTCATGATAGCTGAGTTGAAAGAGCAAGTAGCAAAGGCTGCTTGCTTTTTGTTTTTGTAGGATAAATTTTGAAAATCTTCTATTAATGTACAGAAGCTTTTTGGTAGAAATAGAGCTAGAACTAAGGAGGGATTCCCATGTCAAAAATCAATGAGTTACAATTAAGTTCAGATATTCGAGGCATTGCTATAGCGACAGAAGAATTTGATGCGACGCTAACGGTAGAAGAAAGCCGTTTGATTGCGAGTGCTTTTGTGAAATGGCTACAGAAACGTTACCCATCTAAAGCGGTGATGGAATTAGTTGTTGGAATTGGTCGTGATAGTCGCATTAGTGGTCCGGACTTAACAAGAGAATTTATTCAGGTGTTATCGGCTTTTGGTGTTCGCGTAATCGATTTTGAAATGGCGACAACTCCAAGTATGTTTATGGCAACGCAGTTTGAAGAGTTTAACTGCGATGCAACCGTGATGTTCACAGCCAGTCATTTACCTTTCTACTATAATGGTTTGAAATTCTTCACGCGTGAAGGTGGATTAGAATCAAGCGATATTCGTGATATCATTGCCTTAGTTGACGAGAAAGAAGAACTCCCACAAGAACTTGTTTCTACTATAGAAGTGAAAAGAATTTTTGAACGATACAGCAATCACTTAGTAGACTTGATTCGCAAAGGTAGTGGGAAGCGAGAAAGAAAAAAACCGCTCGAAGGGTCTTCATATTATTGTAGACGCTGGAAATGGTGCTGGTGGTTTCTTTGCGGAAAAGGTGCTAGAAGTATTAGGTGCTAATACTGAAGGGTCGCAATTCTTAGAACCTGATGGAACCTTCCCAAATCATATTCCAAACCCAGATAATAAAGAAGCGATGGAAAGTATTAAGAATCAGGTGCTTGCAGTCGGTGCAGATTATGGTGTGATTTTTGACACCGATGTGGATAGAGCTGCAGTCGTAACAGGATGATGGAGAGTTACTTAATAGAAATAATTTGATTGCTGTTCTTAGTGTGATTGCAATTAGTGAGCATCCAGGAACAACGATTGTGACGAACTCGCCAACAACTGAACACTTGAAGAGATTTATTACAGAACTAGATGGGCATCAATATCGTTATATTTCTGGGTACCGTAATGTTATCAATAAAGCTATCGAGTTAAATAAAGCTGGTACGGATTGTCAATTAGCGATTGAGACTAGTGGACATGCAGCCTTTAAGGAAAACTACTTCCTAGATGATGGCGCGTATGTAGTGGCGAAGATTTTAATGCTTCTTCCAAGGTTAATTGAACGAGGAGAAACGCTGGACCATTTAATCCAACAATTAGTACAACCAAAAGAAGTCGTGGAAGTTCGTTTTAAAATTGAAACAGAGGATTTTAAAGCATATGGCAATGAAGTGATTAAAGAATTTCCACAGTGGATTCCACAAGGCTGGGGTGTGAACCCGGAAAACGAAGAGGGGGTTCGTATTGATTTCAAAGGTGAGTACGGAGATGGATGGTTATTATTACGCATGAGCTTACATGAACCTTTGCTCGTACTTCAAATTGAGAATGATTTAGTTGGATATCAAAAGAAGATTCTAGAAACGATTCAAAAAATAATGAACCGTTATCCAAAAATCAATCAAAGTAAGCTCGAAGCTTTACTAAAATAGAGGACTAAAAAAGATACAGTTTGCAGATTTTGTGAACTGTATTATTTTTTTTAGAATTCTACATCTTTTCAGTTGCAAACCTTCTTTGGTTGTGATAAATTAATATCACTGTTGAGCGAACGTTCGCTTATAAAACAGTTTCAAAAAAACTTTGAAAAAGTTACATGAAATCTGTTGACAGTAAAAATGTCCTATGATAGGATATAGAAGTTGTTGCAAAACAACGATTGACCTTTGAAAACTGAACAAAGAAGACGAACCAAATGTGTAGGGACTTCATCTTAGTGATGAAGAAACAACAATTTCTTATCTCTTAAAGAGATACAATAAGTCAGTAATTAAAATGAGCTTTTCAAAGCTCATGAAAATTCAAATTTTTCATGAGAGTTTGATCCTGGCTCAGGACGAACGCTGGCGGCGTGCCTAATACATGCAAGTCGAACGAGAGCGACCGGTGCTTGCACTGGTCAATCTAGTGGCGAACGGGTGAGTAACACGTGGGTAACCTGCCCATCAGAGGGGGATAACATTCGGAAACGGATGCTAAAACCGCATAGGTCTTCGAACCGCATGGTTTGAAGAGGAAAAGAGGCGCAAGCTTCTGCTGATGGATGGACCCGCGGTGCATTAGCTAGTTGGTGAGGTAACGGCTCACCAAGGCCGTGATGCATAGCCGACCTGAGAGGGTGATCGGCCACATTGGGACTGAGACACGGCCCAAACTCCTACGGGAGGCAGCAGTAGGGAATCTTCCGCAATGGACGCAAGTCTGACGGAGCAACGCCGCGTGAGTGAAGAAGGTTTTCGGATCGTAAAACTCTGTTGTTAGAGAAGAACAAGTGCTAGAGTAACTGTTAGCGCCTTGACGGTATCTAACCAGAAAGCCACGGCTAACTACGTGCCAGCAGCCGCGGTAATACGTAGGTGGCAAGCGTTGTCCGGATTTATTGGGCGTAAAGCGAGCGCAGGCGGTTCCTTAAGTCTGATGTGAAAGCCCCCGGCTCAACCGGGGAGGGTCATTGGAAACTGGGGAACTTGAGTGCAGAAGAGGAGAGTGGAATTCCATGTGTAGCGGTGAAATGCGTAGATATATGGAGGAACACCAGTGGCGAAGGCGACTCTCTGGTCTGTAACTGACGCTGAGGCTCGAAAGCGTGGGTAGCAAACAGGATTAGATACCCTGGTAGTCCACGCCGTAAACGATGAGTGCTAAGTGTTGGAGGGTTTCCGCCCTTCAGTGCTGCAGTTAACGCATTAAGCACTCCGCCTGGGGAGTACGACCGCAAGGTTGAAACTCAAAGGAATTGACGGGGACCCGCACAAGCGGTGGAGCATGTGGTTTAATTCGAAGCAACGCGAAGAACCTTACCAAAGTCTTGACATCCTTTGACCACTCTAGAGATAGAGCTTTCCTTCGGGGACAAAGTGACAGGTGGTGCATGGTTGTCGTCAGCTCGTGTCGTGAGATGTTGGGTTAAGTCCCGCAACGAGCGCAACCCTTATTACTAGTTGCCAGCATTGAGTTGGGCACTCTAGTGAGACTGCCGGTGACAAACCGGAGGAAGGTGGGGATGACGTCAAATCATCATGCCCCTTATGACTTGGGCTACACACGTGCTACAATGGATGGTACAACGAGCAGCGAACTCGCGAGGGTAAGCGAATCTCTTAAAGCCATTCTCAGTTCGGATTGTAGGCTGCAACTCGCCTACATGAAGCCGGAATCGCTAGTAATCGCGGATCAGCACGCCGCGGTGAATACGTTCCCGGGTCTTGTACACACCGCCCGTCACACCACGAGAGTTTGTAACACCCAAAGTCGGTGAGGTAACCTTTTGGAGCCAGCCGCCTAAGGTGGGATAGATGATTGGGGTGAAGTCGTAACAAGGTAGCCGTATCGGAAGGTGCGGCTGGATCACCTCCTTTCTAAGGATAAACCAGAATGTCTAAGGATGTTCTAGGTAATACGGAACCCTACAGGGTTTAGACTTCTTTGTTTAGTTTTGAGAGGTTTATCTCTCAAATTTTGTTCTTTGAAAACTGAATACTATATCACAACAAATAACCAATTAATTTACCGAGAGTTAGAGTAACATCTAACGAAAAGAGTTTTTTAACAAAACGCAACGCTATGCGACATTTAACCAACGGTTAAGTGAATAAGGGCGCACGGTGGATGCCTTGGTACTAGGAGCCGAAGAAGGACGGAACTAACACCGATATGCTTTGGGGAGCTGTAAGTAAGCTAAGATCCAAAGATTTCCGAATGGGGGAACCCAACACCTTTCATAGGGTGTTACCAATGAGTGAATACATAGCTCATTAGGAGGTACACGCAGGGAACTGAAACATCTCATTACCTGCAGGAAGAGAAAGAAAAATCGATTCCCTGAGTAGCGGCGAGCGAAACAGGGAGGAGCCCAAACCAACGAGCTTGCTTGTTGGGGTTGTAGGACTAGAACGTGAGAAGAAATCAAGATAGCAGAAGTGGTCTGGAAAGGCCCATCAAAGAAGGTGACAATCCTGTACGCGACATCTTGATGAACTCTACTAGCATCCTGAGTACGGCGGGACACGAGGAATCCCGTCGGAATCCGCCAGGACCATCTGGCAAGGCTAAATACTACCTAGTGACCGATAGTGAACCAGTACCGTGAGGGAAAGGTGAAAAGAACCCCGGGAGGGGAGTGAAAGAGTACCTGAAACCGTGTGCTTACAAGTAGTCAGAGCCCGTTAATGGGTGATGGCGTGCCTTTTGTAGAATGAACCGGCGAGTTACGTTTACATGCGAGGTTAAGATGAAGAGTCGGAGCCGTAGCGAAAGCGAGTCTGAATAGGGCGCATGTAGTATGTGGACGTAGACCCGAAACCAAGTGATCTACCCATGTCCAGGTTGAAGGTGCGGTAAAACGCACTGGAGGACCGAACCAGGGCACGTTGAAAAGTGCTTGGATGAGGTGTGGGTAGCGGAGAAATTCCAATCGAACTTGGAGATAGCTGGTTCTCTCCGAAATAGCTTTAGGGCTAGCCTCGGAATCAAGAATCGTGGAGGTAGAGCACTGTTTGGACTAGGGGGCCCATCTCGGGTTACCGAATTCAGATAAACTCCGAATGCCATGTATTTATATCCGGGAGTCAGACTGCGAGTGATAAGATCCGTAGTCGAAAGGGAAACAGCCCAGACCACCAGCTAAGGTCCCAAAAATATCTGTTAAGTGGAAAAAGGATGTGGGGTTGCACAGACAACTAGGATGTTGGCTTAGAAGCAGCCATCATTCAAAGAGTGCGTAATAGCTCACTAGTCGAGTGACCCTGCGCCGAAAATGTAACGGGGCTAAACAGATTACCGAAGCTGTGGATTGGACCTTAAGGTCCAGTGGTAGGAGAGCGTTCTAAGGGCGGTGAAGCATGATCGTAAGGACATGTGGAGCGCTTAGAAGTGAGAATGCCGGTATGAGTAGCGAAAGACGGGTGAGAATCCCGTCCACCGAATAACTAAGGTTTCCTGGGGAAGGCTCGTCCTCCCAGGGTTAGTCAGGGACCTAAGGCGAGGCCGATAGGCGTAGTCGATGGACAACAGGTTGATATTCCTGTACTTCTATAAATCGTTTGAGCAATGGAGGGACGCAGGAGGCTAAGAAAAAGCGTACGACTGGAAGTGTACGCCCAAGCAGTGAGTCGGCTGATGAGTCAAATGCTTATCACGGATGCGACAAGCTGTGACGGGGAGGGAAGTTTAGTACCGAAGTTTCTGATGTCACACTGCCGAGAAAAGCTTCTAGCAAGATTTATAGGACCCGTACCGCAAACCGACACAGGTAGTTGAGGAGAGAATCCTAAGGTGAGCGAGCGAACTCTCGTTAAGGAACTCGGCAAAATGACCCCGTAACTTCGGGAGAAGGGGTGCTGGTAGCAATACCAGCCGCAGTGAATAGGCCCAGGCGACTGTTTATCAAAAAAACACAGGTCTCTGCAAAAATCGAAAGATGACGTATAGGGGCTGACGCCTGCCCGGTGCTGGAAGGTTAAGAGGAGAGGTTAGCGCAAGCGAAGCTTTGAATTGAAGCCCCAGTAAACGGCGGCCGTAACTATAACGGTCCTAAGGTAGCGAAATTCCTTGTCGGGTAAGTTCCGACCCGCACGAAAGGCGTAACGATCTGGGCACTGTCTCAACGAGAGACTCGGTGAAATTATAGTACCTGTGAAGATGCAGGTTACCCGCGACAGGACGGAAAGACCCCATGGAGCTTTACTGTAGTTTGATATTGAGTGTTTGTGTCACATGTACAGGATAGGTAGGAGCTGAAGAATCCGGGACGCCAGTTTCGGAGGAGGCAACAGTGGGATACTACCCTTGTGACATGACCACTCTAACCCTGCACCCCTAACCGGGGTGGGAGACAGTGTCAGACGGGCAGTTTGACTGGGGCGGTCGCCTCCTAAAGTGTAACGGAGGCGCCCAAAGGTTCCCTCAGAATGGTTGGAAATCATTCGTAGAGTGTAAAGGCAGAAGGGAGCTTGACTGCGAGACCTACAAGTCGAGCAGGGACGAAAGTCGGGCTTAGTGATCCGGTGGTTCCGTATGGAAGGGCCATCGCTCAACGGATAAAAAGCTACCCTGGGGATAACAGGCTTATCTCCCCAAGAGTTCACATCGACGGGGAGGTTTGGCACCTCGATGTCGGCTCATCGCATCCTGGGGCTGAAGTCGGTCCCAAGGGGTTGGGCTGTTCGCCCATTAAAAGCGGTACGCGAGCTGGGTTCAGAACGTCGTGAGACAGTTCGGTCCCTATCCGTCGCGGGCGTTGGAAATTTGAGAGGAGCTGTCCTTAGTACGAGAGGACCGGGATGGACACACCGCTGGTGTACCAGTTGTTCTGCCAAGAGCATCGCTGGGTAGCTATGTGTGGACGGGATAAACGCTGAAAGCATCT